>Ga0209638_1000033_pt1 | contig 86163 bp, 87 predicted proteins | sample BarGraNGADG00211_FD_184490 | JGI IMG/M metagenome (GOLD analysis project Ga0209638, IMG submission 184490) | Arctic peat soil microbial communities from Barrow, Alaska - Barrow Graham LP Ref core NGADG0002-211 (SPAdes) (version 2) | ecosystem: Environmental > Terrestrial > Soil > Wetlands > Peat... | reverse complement strand
GCCGCCACACACTTGCACCGTACTGCGTTTGGTGCACACTTGCCCTGGCGGGCTGTGCCAGGGGTGCAGGTGTCGACGACACCGCGACGTTGTCCCGGTGCTCTTCCGGGAAGCGTCCCCCTGTGGGATGAGTCGTCGATGGTAAGCTTCCAGCCGCCGCAACGACGATGTGAATCGTCGGTGCGGTCCGCTACCCCCTGGGGTTGTTTGATTTGCAAAAATCAACCTGGTTGCTTTTTCGCCTCGCCCCAGGCATACTTAACAATGAAGAAGCCCTCGATGTGAAAAAGCATTTTGTGGTGAGGTTGTTTGTTCCTTTTAAACAAACAACCCGAGCGCAGTTTTCCTGCTTTTGGTCGGGCTGTTCTGTACTTTAGTTTCAAAAATTTCATCAATTGTGGCAAATCCGGAGCTGATTTTCGATGCTTTTCCTGGCAGAAAGAAAAGGTATTGCCATCATCTAAAAAAACAACTTAAATCCGGTCATTCGATCCTAATCGTTCTCGCGCGCGAATTTTTGCAGATGACGGTCTAAACACCCTCTCCAAATACTGTTTTTGTATTTGGAGAGGGCAGGGTGGGGCTGGTTAAACTGAGCTCGACAACCCTAAATTCTTTTTCTTATGTGATGGCTGCATTGGTGCCAACGTGAAGTGCCTACCCTGGAGGATGCGGCGTCGATTGTAGACCTGGCCAATATGTTTCACGGTCTGTGCGGCATCACGCCGCAACAGACCGCTTCGGACTTATGAAAGTCCGAAGCCCAAGTCATGATCAAAAATAAACGACCCAAATCCTCTCATTCGATTGTGTTCGTTTTGGCTCGCAAATGCTCGTGCAATGGCATTGTTTCACACCCAATGTCGGCTGGAGGCCGACATTGGGTGCAACGACGATACGTGTCAGCAGTGCTTTCTATCAAACAACCTGGACCGCGTTATTGCGATATTCTTTCCTTCGTCAGCCATTATCCCTGCATAATCATCAATCCATTCGGTCTCTCCATTACCTTGGGTATAATCACTCCTGGCGGAACAATATTTTACCGAATTAGGTCTGCATGAGCATTGTAAAACTTCTTAAATCTAAGGACGCAATATCGGTTATATTCCTTGCTGGAATGGCCCTTGTATTAACTGCCTGCATCGGGGTCTCCCCCAAACCGGAACCCCGATCCACTAAATTGCCCTCAATTACCGCACAGACAGGACTGATCGAGACGGTAACCTCAATACCCGGAAATATATCGACACCTGCCGTTGTCCCAACCACATATTTCGCGCCGGCGCCTTCTCCATCTCCGACCCCCGATAACCGCCTGAAACCATATTACTGGCGCGACTGGCCTGTCAGCCCCGACCTGTCTCCAAATGCACAGGAAATTCTTTCAAAAGCAATAAATAACCCGGCTCTCGATCTCCATACTTTTAGCAAGGTGGGTGACTGCCAGATGACTCCCTCCACCTTCCTCGCCGGTTTCGCCAATGGGGAGTATGAAATTCCGGCTGGCAGGAGTGCTGTGGTGACCTGGTTTTCAACCAGCATGACCTCTGACAGTGTCACCGCTGCCAATGGTCTGGGGATCAGCTCGGTCCTAAATCCCATGTTCGGGCTGGCTGCCGGGAACACCCAGTGTCAGCCGAACGAAACTCCCCTGGATTGTGAATTGCGCACTCGCCACCCGGCTGTTGTCCTGGTTGCCATGGGTACCAACTGGAAGCCTCACGGTGAACTAAGTTTTGAAAAATATCTTCGCCAGGTTGTGGACCGCATTTTGGCCACCGGCGCCCTTCCCATCCTTGCGACCAAGGCGGACGACATCGAAGGGGATTGGAAGCTGGACCTGGCAATCGCCCAGGTTGCTTACGATTATGACCTGCCTCTGGTTAATGTTTGGCGTTCTGTCCAGGCCTTGCCCAACCATGGACTTGAGGCTCCCTTGAACGAATATCTCACCGGGGACGGCTGGATGGCTGCCAATTATGCCTGGCTGGATACACTGGAAAAAATCCGCCAGGTGCTAAACAAATAAGGATGAATGGATCGTCTGGATGCTAATTCCTGCCGTTGAATCCTCCTCAACCCTTGCCCATAAAATGCTCCAGGCGGCGTCCTCGCCGCCGGTTTCTTTGGTTCGGGTTAACGATTACCTGCGAAACATCACGCGCAGAGGTAAAATCAAGATTATTGTCTGACTCTTGATTTCTAATCACGATTTGCTCGTCTCTTATAACCATGTTGATCCATTCCGCTTCCCAACTTCTCACCCTCCATGGCGGCCCCCAGCGCGGCAGTGCCCTTGGCAGCCTCGCCATTATTGAGGATGGAGCTGTGCTTGTTCGGGATGGCAGCATCGCTGATGTCGGGTCTTCAAATGACCTGCGCCGACTCCATCCGGATGAACTTGCCCTCGATGCCGCCGGTTGCGTGGTCATGCCTGGTTTTGTCGACCCCCACACGCATGTCGTTTGGTCCGGTGACCGGGCAGCCGAGTTCGAGATGAAAATGGCCGGTGCCAAATACCTCGACATTTTGGCAGCCGGCGGCGGGATCAACTCCACGGTTCGCCGGACGCGGCTGGCCACAATTGAATCACTCATGGTCGAAACCCGTCCGCGACTGGCGCGCATGTTCGCTTATGGCACCACCACCGCTGAAGCCAAGACCGGCTATGGTCTGGAAAGCGAAACCGAACTGCGCATGTTGCAGGCTATCCTGGCCCTCGATGCCGCCGGCCCTCTCGAACTTGTACCGACATTCCTGGGTGCGCATGCCATCCCGCCCGAATTTAAAGACAGGCCCCAGGCTTACACCGACCTTTTATGCGCAGAGATGCTTCCATTCATCCGCCAGTGGTGGGGGAGCCAGCCTTCAACCGCTGTTCGTCCGTTGCCCTTCGTGGATGTTTTTTGCGAGACCGGCGCCTTTGACCTGGCGCAGTCCCGCCAGATCCTGACCAAAGCCAGGGAACTGGGTTTCCCCCTCAAGCTCCACGCCGATGAGTTCGACAATCTCGGCGGAGCCTCTTTGGGTGTCGAACTTGGCGCCGTCTCGGCTGACCATTTGGTGAAAACCTCCGCTGCAGATATCCAGGCTCTGGCATCAAGTGATACCGTCTCTGTCTCGCTCCCCAGCACTCCCTTCGGTCTTGCTGAAAGCCAATACACCCCTGCCCGCGAGATAGTTGCTGCCGGTGGGTATTTGGCTCTCGCCTCTGACTGCAACCCCGGCACCGCCTGGTGCGAGTCCATGCAATTTGTGATTGCCCTCGCCTGCCGGGCCCTCAAGCTGACTCCTGCCCAGGCTATCGCCGCTGCCACCATTAACGCTGCCTTCGCCATCCGCCGCCAGGACCGGGTTGGCTCCCTTGAGCCTGGCAAGCAGGCTGACCTGCTCATCCTGTCCGTCCCCGATTACCATCACCTGGGCTATCGTTTCGGGACGAATCTTGTCAAGCAGGTGATAAAGCGCGGACAGGTTTATTCGCAGCAGGGTGATGCGGTTTCTGCGGGAACTCCCATCGAGGCAAAGGATGTTTCTATTTAGGAGGTTGGAATGACAATTGATATTGCATCGATTACCAGCAATCAAATTGTCTTGTGGGGACTGATCGCTTTGGCTGCCATAGTAGTCTTCGTGGTCATTCGATTCTTTTGGAGACATCTTCTGAAATACCTGTTCCACGGCTGTTTCGTCATCCTGGTAATAATAGCCTTATTGGCAGTGCTCCATTTTTATTTTAAGGTTTTTTAGTTAATTATTTTTGTCATTGCGACATAGTCCCCGTCATTAGGGTGGGAGCGTATTTTGCGACGACTTGGTCCCGGTGCTCTTCGGGGAAGCAATCTCCTCATTTCCAAATCCTAAACTTAAGTAAACCCTGATATCAATGAACCCTACCCTTACAGATCTCGAACGGCTGGCCCGCCAGTCCGGTGAAATATTGCGCTTCGGATATGGGCACGAACATCATGTGGACTATAAAAACGTCATCGACCTTGTCACCGAAGTTGACCGCAAGTCCGAGGCTTACTTGCTTGCCGAAATCCAGCGTCACTTCCCCGGTCACCAGATTGTTTCCGAAGAGATCGGCCTGGTACCTGGTCGCCTCGCAGACCAGTGGTATGTGGACCCGCTGGATGGCACCGTCAACTATGCCCATGGCATCCCCATTTTCTGCGTATCCATCGCTTATGCCCGTGAAGGGGTCGTGACTCTGGGCGTGGTCTTCGACCCGATGAGGGATGAGCTATTTACCGCTGAGCTCGGGCAGGGTGCCTGGTGTAACGGGAACAGGCTCCATGTCTCCACCGTAACGGAAATCAACCGCAGCCTGCTGGTTACCGGCTTCCCTTACGATGCCTGGACGACTGAACATGATAATCTCGATAACTTTGGCCGCTTCGCCAGGATCACTCAGGGGGTGCGCCGCCTTGGTTCGGCTGCCCTGGACTTGTGTTATGTAGCTGCCGGTCGTTTTGATGGCTACTGGGAATTGTCCCTCAAGTCCTGGGATTTGGCCGCCGGTGGATTGATCGCCTCCGAGGCCGGCGCGATTGTCACCAACCTCACCGGGCAGAGCGACATTCTTTCCCCCCCTTGTTCCTTGTTGGCTGCTCCGCCCAGCCTGTACTCAAAAATGCTGAAGATCTTGAATGGCAAGGTGTGATTATTCCTGCTAACACCCCAAAAACCTCTTTCCCTCCGCCCTGACTGAGGCGGCGTTTGCAAAGCACCCCCTTGGGGCAAGCCGCCATTCGCAGAGCACTCAATGGGTGCAAATGTTTCGATGTTTTAAGGGTTCAATGCAGGTGCGTGGATCTGGGGAGAGAAAAAATTCTTTCCCATAAATTGGGGTTTGGGGTGTGAACGTGCAGCTTTATCGCCCGCTTACACCCCAACATTCTCTTTTCCCCCGCCCTGGGGTGGGGATTTTCAAAACATTACAATATATTCAGTAAATTTATTATTCATGATTACTTGAACTGCATCCAAAAATAACTATGAAAAATCCTGGCTTCATTTCGCTCCTAATTGATGCTTATTCTTGAAAAATGGCTTGGATTCCATAAATGATATAATTTGTGTGAAAATAAATGAAATAGGAGCCTCTTTTGACTGATCCTCGTGTTGAACAACTTGCAAAAATCCTGGTGGACCATTCGGCGCAGATCAAACCCGGCGACCGGGTTGCCATTGAAGCTACCACTGCGGCCGAACCCCTGGTGCGCGCCCTTTATTCCACCATTTTGGAACGCGGTGGGCTTCCCTACCCGCTATTGGACCTTACAGATCAGGACGAGATTCTCTTTGCTTCTGCCAAAAACGATCAACTGGACGTCACCCCACCCTTCCGCAAGCTTGCCTATGACCAGTTCGAGAGCCGCATTCGCATCCATTCTGCCACAAACCCGCGCGGGCTTTCGGGTGTGGATCCTGCCAGGCAGCAGCGCCGGCAAAAAGCCTTGTCTCCCATTCTGGAAGCCCAAATGCGCCGAGGTGCCAACCGCTCCTTCAAATGGGTCACCACCCTGTTTCCCACCGAGGGTTTTGCACGGGAAGCCGAAATGAGCTTCAAGGATTTTGAGGATTTCGTTTACCGTGCCTGCCATGCCGACGAATCCGACCCGGTCACTTTTTGGAAAAAGGTTGAGGCTAGCCAGCGCAAGATTATTGACCGGCTGGAGGGACATGACCAGGTCATTCTGCGCGGCCCGAACGTGGACTTAACCTTGTCAATAAAGGGGCGCAAGTTCCTCAACGGTGCTGGTCTTAACAACATGCCGGATGGCGAGATCTATACCGGTCCGGTCGAGGATTCGGTAAATGGCTGGGTGCGTTTCTCATACCCGGCCATCTATAACAGCGTCATGGTCGAAGGTGTGGAACTGGCTTTCACCGCCGGCAAGGTCACCCAGGCTAAGGCCTCAGGGAATCAAGCCTTTCTCCTTGAAATGTGCGATTCTGATCCGGGGGCGCGTTTCCTGGGAGAGTTTGCCATTGGCACGAACTACGAAATTGATCGCTTCTCTCATAACATTTTGTTCGACGAAAAACTCGGCGGCACCTTCCACATGGCTCTCGGTTCTGGTTACCCCGAAACGGGTGCCAAAAACAAGAGCATGATCCATTGGGATATGATCTGCGGTATGCAGGACGACTCCGAGATTGTTTTGGACGGCGAGGTTATCTATCGGAATGGCAAATTCATATTCTAATTCAATAAGAAACAAATAGCATTCATGATTCACTATTCACTTGGAAAAATTTTTTCTGAGTGAATGAATTTCCGGCGGATAAGACCACGACTCCCATCCCAGCGGGCTAATTTTCCCAATAATGAGGAAAGCGGAAATGCCCACTGACATGTTTAATTTTGGAAGAATTCTTATATTCTTCTTCCCGTTCCAGCGGGAATTCTTTGAAAAATAACTTCCCCCCATCCTATTGCATTTTATCCAAATTCGGTCTATGCATATTCCTGTCAATAATATTCCCGTTGAATTAAAAGGAGGCCAAACCCAGAATACACACAAAATTAATCAGAGAATGAACTTTCAAATGAAATATTAGCCAAGAGGAGAAGATCATGGAAAAAATGACCGTTTTAGCAAGCCTGATCATCATGGCTTCCATCGTATTAACATCCTGCGGAGGTAATGCCGCTGCTCCCAAGGATTTACTCGGTAAAATTACATCTCGAGGATATCTCCTCGTTTCAACCGACCCAAACTACGCTCCCCAGTAATCCCTCAATACCCAGGGCAAACGGCTTTCAACCACAAAATGTCCATCTGACACCCTAACCACCGCTGAGATGCAAGGGTTTGATGTGGATGTTGCCGCTGAGATAGGCAAACGCTTGGGAGTCGAGACCTGCTTTGCCACCCCGAGTTGGGATATGATCACCGCCGGAAGTTGGGCTGATAAATGGGATCTCAGCATCGGTTCGATGACGATCACCAATACACGGGCGAAAGTGCTTACCTTCACCGAACCCTATTATTATTATTTTGCGGTGGTTGCCGTCAAAAAAGACAGCGGGATCAATACTCTTGCCGACCTTTCTGGTAAAGCACTGTGCGCAGGAGCTTCGACCACTTATGAGGACTGGATAAATGGGAAGCTCGACCTGCCCGCGGCGGACATTTTCGCGCAACCCCCAGCCAATGTGACTGACGTGCCGCTGGACACCGACCAGGAATGCGCCCAGTCTATCAACTCCGGTCGCACTGACTTTATCGGATATGTCACCGCCAACACTGTGGTCGCTGCAAACATCGCGGCGGGTTTCCCGGTCGTTCAATTGGACGGCCCAGTTTACCGGGAGAGCCTTGCAGGAGCGGTTGACAAATCTTCCAGCCTGCCAATCGACTCGTTCGTTGCACAACTCAACACAATCATCACCTCCATGCACAGCGATGGAACCCTGAGTAGTCTTTCGGTGAAATGGTTCCAGGTAGACATGACCCAGGCGCCTAAGTAGCAAGACTCTTTTCGTCATGGAAGCGGCATAATAATGCCGCTTCCATGTTTCTTCTATTAAATAGAGGATGAGATGATGTCAAATCCAAGTTCCACGACGGCCGCGCCCAAATCCCAGGCTGATTTAATTTACGAAATGCAGTTGAGGGCTAAACGCCGCTTTACTCTCGGCGTCGTCATTTCTTGGATCGTCATGCTGGCTATTCTGGCCTTCCTGTTCAGCGGGGTGAAAATACACTTGGGAAGTTTTACTTTCAAAACGATCCATCTTGATAAAGCCTTTATCCAGGAAAATATCCCCTTCATCGCCAGTGGCGTCTGGGTCACCATCGGTATTTCAGCTCTTTCTATCCTCTTCGCGACGATTCTCGCACTTTTGGCCGCACTCGGAAGACTTTCGAAATTTCCACCAATCTACGCCTTATGCACCTTCTATGTGTCCCTGATTCGCGGAACACCTCTTTACCTGCAGATATTTTTCTTCTTCCTCGCCCTCCCACAAATTGGCATCATCTTGCCGGGACTCTGGGCCGGAGTGCTCGCGCTCGGACTGAATTACGGGGCATATATGAGCGAGATCTTCCGTGCTGGCCTCAGCTCGGTCGGCAAAGGCCAGCGCGAAGCCGCCCAGGCGATCGGCATGACGGCCGGACAGACCATGACCCGGATCGTAATTCCTCAGGCCTTGCGTTTTGCCATCCCTCCGACAGGCAACGAATTCATCGCAATGCTCAAGGACTCAGCCTTGGTGTCGGCTACCGGCTTTGTCCACGAACTCATGTGGCGGGCGACAAAAGTCGGGCGCGCCCAGTTCCACAATCTTGAGGCATTGATCACGGCCGCGGTCTTTTACTGGTTTATGACTCTGGTCTTCTCCTATATCCAGGGTCGCTTGGAAGCGCGCATGTCACGCGGCGAGAGGTAAGGTATGTTGCCGATCATTAAAATCACAAATCTTGATAAATTTTTTGGACGACTTCAGGTCCTTAAGAAAATATCTCTCGAAATTTGCCCTCAAGAAGTCGTATGCATCATCGGACGAAGCGGCGCTGGGAAAAGCACCTTATTGCGTTGCATCAATTATCTGGAAGAACCTTCCTGCGGTGATATAGAAGTGGATGGGTGCTGTATTTCAGCCGGCAAAAAAGGAAAAGAGCAGCGCGAACTAATCCACAAGGTCCGCCTGCGCTCTGGGATGGTCTTTCAGGAATTTAACCTCTTCCCCCATATGACCGTCCTGGAAAATGTTATGGAAGGTCCGGTGACAGTCAAGAAGATGGATAAAGCCGCGGCAATAAAAGTCGCTGAAATGAACCTTGAACGTGTCGGCATGCTAGTCAAGAAGAATGAATATCCCAACCGGATATCGGGCGGTCAGAAGCAACGAGTTGCCATCGCCCGTGCCTTGGCGATGGAGCCGAAGGTGATGCTCTTCGATGAACCTACCTCCGCACTTGATCCAGAATTGATCGGCGAAGTCCTCAGCGTGATGAAATCCCTCGCCAGAGATGGAATGACCATGCTGGTCGTTACCCATGAAATGGAATTTGCACGGGATGTAGCCAACCGTATCGTCGTTATCCACGATGGTGAATTGGTCGAGCAAGGGGCGCCCGCCGATTTGCTAAACCATCCGCAGGACGTCCATACGCAGGCTTTGCTCGAAAGGTATCGTGCGGGCAAGTCCCCACAACCCGACGCATAAATCCATTATAAATTTCCTGCATACAATCTATTCTAGGCAATCGGGATAAGCCGCCAACCCCCACGACGATAAAACATGTTGCGGTCTTTGTTAACGAACCCATCGGGTTTTGAATGATGATTGTATTTGAGTAGACTTTGTCGTTTTGCTTGCACTTTTCAGGCCCGCCAGTACCCGTGCCGCAGCGGGCGCACGTCCTCTGAAATGACAAAAGCCTCCGCGTCCGTCGCATGGACGATGTCCTGCACTTTGGATACATCCTTGCGTAACACGCTGACGCTCAGCATGCTGACCATCCCATCCCGCCCGCGCGCTGGGATTTCCGTCACTCCAAATCCCGAATCCCGTAGGACTTGGCTGAGCATCGTTCCAAACCTTTGTGTTACGATGCTGACTTTGACGTGCCCGATCGCCAGCCTTTCTTCGATCAACATTCCCACCACGTTTCCCGTGGCAAACCCGGCTGCATACCCGATGACATTCAAAGGGTTATCCAGGTGCTGCAGCACGGTGGTGATGGCAATGACAAAGATGACCGATTGGACAAATCCGAGTCCCCAGGCTACGCCCTTCCGCCCGCGCACCACGAATAGCATCCGCAGGGTATCACAGGACATGTCGCTGACGCGCAGGGCGAAAATGCCGAGTGCGCCCAGCCAGGCTGCCGGGGATAGGAAAATTTCGAACATGGAGTACCATCCTTTCAAAAAAACAGGGCGGCCTTTTCGGTCGCCCTGCCAGCTTATTTCATGCCAGGCATATACAACCGGTCAATATATTCTTTTAGCATCCGCCGGGTGCTGAACTGCGGTGTGACCGTGCGCAGCGATTCCTTGATCATTACCACCCATTTGTGCGGGATGTCTTCTCCGCCCCGTTCGGTATAGTACAACGGGATGATCTTGTTTTCCAGGGTATCGTAAAGGCTTTCAGCGTCTGTCTCATCCTGGACTTCGGTTCCGGGATCGACATCCTCGCCGATTGCCCAGCCATTGGACCCGTTAAAGGCTTCACGCCACCATCCGTCGAGTACCGAGAAATTGAGTGCGCCATTCAAGGCTGCTTTCATGCCTGAGGTCCCCGAGGCTTCATTGGGTCGCCGCGGGGTATTCATCCATACATCCACGCCCTGCACAAGGTACCGTGCCAGGTTCATATCGTAGTCCTCAAGGAATACCAGTCGCCCCCCGTTCTCTGCCTTTTTGACCACCCGGTATACCTCCTGGATCAGCATCTTGCCGGGTTCATCGGCCGGGTGCGCCTTTCCAGAAAAGATGATCTGTACTGGGCGATTTGGACGGTTGATTATTTCGAGCAGTCGGTTGAGGTCGCTAAAAACCAGGCTGGCGCGTTTGTAGGTGGCGAAACGGCGGGCAAAACCGATGGTCAGCGCGTTGGGGTCGAGCATAGCTCCTGAGGCGATGGCCTGTACCGGGTGGAGGTCTCCCTCCATCCAGCGTGTCCTTACCCGGCCGAGCATATACAAAGCCAGCTTGCGTTTCAGGTGCCTGCGCACCGTCCACAGCTCGATATCTGGAATGCTGTCCACCTTGGTCCATGTCTCTGGGTCATCCAGCCGATCGAGCCAGCCTTCTCCCAGGTATTTATCGAATAGGAGGCGCAGCCGCCGCGCCATCCAGGTGGGCGTGTGCACTCCGTTGGTAATATATGTAATCGGTACGTCATTCTCATCTTCGATATTGGGCCAAAGGAAGTGCCATATTTTCCTTGAGACGCGTCCATGGAGTTCAGAAACGGCATTGCGCCCATCCGAATGCCGTAAAGCCAGGATCGGCATGCTGAAAGTTTCTCCCCAGGGCTCCTTATGGCGCGCCAGGTCCACAAATTGGTCGCGCCCCAGGTTAAGTTCCGGCCAGAAATTGGAAAGGTTTTTATCGATCAGCCATAATGGGAATTCGTCATTCCCTGCCGGGACCGGGGTATGCGTCGTAAAAACATTCCCTTTTCGTGTTTTAGCCATGGCCTTTTTAAAGGTTAAACCCGTGTGGACAAGTTCACGTGCCCGTTCCAGCGTCAGGAAAGCTGCATGCGGCTCGTTCATGTGCCAGACACCTGGTTCGTAACCCATCGCTCGCAACGCTCTTACGCCGCCTATGCCGAGCAGGATTTCCTGGGCAATCCGCAGGTCAATGTCACTCCAATACAGGCGGGTGGTCAACTTGCGGTCGTTGGGGGTATTCTCGTCTAGGTCGCTGTCCAGCAGATAGAGCGGGAGGCGTCCTACCCGCAGTTCCCAAATCCTGGCATTCACCGCCCGGTCCGGGAATTTGACGGTGATCTTCAGCGTTTCTCCCTTTTTGTCCAGCACCTGCAGCACAGGCAGTTCGTCAAAATTCAGAGGGTTATTGATGGAATCCTGCCAGCCGTCTTCGGAAATGCGCTGGGTGAAATACCCTTCAGCATACATCAGGCCCACTCCTACCAATGACAGGCCCAGGTCTGAAGCTTGTTTCAAATGATCACCAGCCAACACTCCCAGTCCGCCCGAGTAAATTGGTAGAGTTTCGTGCAAGCCGAATTCCATCGAGAAATATGCAATCGTTTGCTTGCTGCGGGTTTTATAAGTCCGCGCAATCCAGGTGTGGGTGGTTTTCAAATAATCGTCGAAATTGGTAAATACCCGGTCGTATAGTTCCAAGTAGACCGGGTCCTGGGCGGCGGCGTTGATCTCGAATCGGCCCACGGATCTTAAAAATCGCAGCGGGTTATGGTTTAATCTCTCCCACAGTGCATTGTCCATGCGGTTAAAAAGGCGCTGGGCATTGGGGTTCCACGTCCACCACAGGTTGTAAGCCATTTCGCCCAGCCGGTTGATGCGGCGGGGAAGATCGAAATGATTAGGTATTTTGGTGAGGAAAGCGGTCATCTATATGTCCTTCCAAGCTGCTAATCATACCAAAATTCTTGACAATTATGTGCCCTTTTACACTATTTGTGAAGTACAATTTCTCCGGAGGTTTATGACCGAAACCGTTCAACTTTTTATAACCTGCTTGATTGACTCCTTCTTTCCCCACATTGGCGAGGCAATGGTCAACGTACTCAACCGGGCCGGGGTGAAGGTGGATTTCCCGTCAGCCCAAACTTGCTGTGGACAGCCGGCGTTCAATGCTGGGTTCCGCTCCACGGCGGTTCCCATGGCACGCCACACCATACGGGTATTTGAAAAAACCACGGGTGCCATCATCATTCCCTCCGGTTCCTGCGCAGCGATGGTTCGCCACGGCTACCTTGAACTATTCAAGGATGACCCAGCCTGGCTGGAGCGTGCCCGTGCACTGTCAATACGTGTCTTCGAGTTCACCGAGTATCTGGTGGATGTTTGCGGGGTCACCGGGCTGTCGGCCCGCTGGCCGGGGAAACTGACCTATCATCCTTCCTGTCATCTTTTGCGCAGCCTGGGCGTGGATCGGCAGCCGCGCGCCCTTTTAGCTGCCATAAAGGATGCCGAGATCATCGAGCTTCCCGAAAGGGAGGATTGCTGCGGTTTTGGCGGAGTCTTTTCAGTTGAGCACCCCGAACTTTCCGCGGAATTTTTGAAGCGGAAGATCGCGAATCTGGATAAAACCGGATCTCCCACGCTGGTGGTTGCTGACACCGGTTGCTTGATGCACATCCAGGGCGGACTGGCACGACAGGGTAAAAATCAGCGCGTACTGCATATCGCCGAGGTCTTGGACAACCAATGACCCTCAAAACCTTTCGCGCCCGAATCCGCCAGTCAATTGCCGATGATAATCTGCAAATTGCCCTCGACAACAATGCTGCCCGTCGCAGGGACGGGCGCCAGGCTGCCTTTGCCTCACTCCCGGATCACGAACAACGTCGCCTCCGCGCTCATATCATCAAAGCAGATGTGGTTGCTAACCTGGACCAATATCTTAACCAGTTTATCGACCGCGTCAAGGCAAATGGCATCCTGGTTCATCGCGCTGCCGATGCAGACGAGGCTATCCGCATCTTTATGGAGATAGCCCTTGCATCTGGTGCCAAGCAGGCACGGTCAGACGCTGAACTAAAACCCCTGCTGGTTGCCAAGTCCAAATCCATGCTTAGCGAGGAAATCGATTTCAACCACGCCCTCGAAACCGCAGGAATGCGTGCTGTCGAAACCGACCTGGGTGAATACATCGTCCAATTGCGGGGTGAACGACCCAGCCACATTATTACACCCGCGGTCCATTTGCGCCGCGGTGACGTTGGTAAACTTTTTGCAGAAAAACTTGGCATTCCCTACACCGAAGATATCCCGGTGCTCACCAATACAGCTCGCAAAGTATTGCGCGAAATCTTCCTCACCGCAGATATTGGCATTTCCGGTGTCAACTTTGGCGTGGTTGAATCCGGCACGCTTGCACTCGTAACCAACGAGGGCAACGGACGAATGTGCACCACCATTCCACCGGTCCATGTAGCACTGATGGGCATTGAGCGCCTCGTCCCCTCTCTCGGAGACCTGGCTCTCTTCCTGTCGCTCCTGGCTCGCTCGGCCACTGGCCAGAAACTAAGTGTCTACACCAGCCTGATCAATTCTCCGCTTCCAGGTCAGACGCGCCATTTAATCCTGCTCGACAACGGCCGTTTCGCATTACAGGCCTCGCCTCTGGCTGAATCTCTTTTCTGCATCCGTTGCGGGGCGTGCCTGAACGCATGCCCGGTCTTTCGTGAAACCGGGGGACATGCCTATGGCAGCATTTACCCCGGTCCCATTGGCTCGGTCATCTCATGCGCCTTGGTGGACCCGCAGTTGGCATATCTCGCCCAGGCCTCCTCCTTGTGCGGAGCATGCAAGGAAGCTTGTCCGGTGGATATTGACCTTCCAGGTATGCTGCTGCGTATGCGTTCTGGTCATTCACCGCAGAAACCTCAAACTAAAATAAAAGAAGGGGTGGGGATTCCTCCTGCAGTAAAAATCGGGCTGACAGGTTATCGCCTGGCCGCTGCGAGCTCTGGACTATTCGCTTTTTTCCAGGGTTTGGGAGGTCTCCTCAGCAGGGTATATAGCCCTCGCCGCTCTTACATGCATCTCCCGGCCTGGACGGGTTGGGGGTATAGCAAGGATTTTCCCCGGCTCGACGTGCATCCTTTCAGGTCACATTGGGGAAAGATCGTGCAACACGTGGAAAATAAACCGATTCGGCTTCAGGAAAGCCCAAAACCCTTGGACCCCGAATCTCGACCACCGGGCAAGTCGTTGCCTGATCGTTTCGCCGAAGAACTCTCTGCCCTCGGCGGGCATGCATATATAGTCTCCGGGAAGGAATTGCCTGCCCGGTTGGCGGAATTCATGGAATCTAAAAGGATTGATCGTGTCCTGGTGGATGACGACGGCGCGACCTTTGTCACTGGCATTCCCACCCTCAGGCAAACTGATCCATCTGTCCGGGCGGGCGTGACTGGGGCGTTGGCTGGAATAGCCGAGACAGGATCGCTTCTGCTCACTTCCGGCGCAGGGGAAACCCTCAAAGCTTCCCTTTTACCGGAAATTCACGTGGTTGTCTTGAAAGCGTCCAGGATCCTGCCCACTCTCACCGACGCACTCGCGATGCCCGAGGTTGGCGCTGTTGCAGCAGGAGTCGTCATTACTGGTCCCTCCCGGACTGCCGATATTGAAATGACCCTGACCATCGGAGTCCATGGCCCGGGCGAATTGCACGTTTTTTTGATTGACGATTCGATGCCCGTCTGATAAAATCCCCCCGCTCGGAAAAGGCAGATCCCATCTGCTGTTTTCCGTAACGCTGGCTTAAGACCAGCTCAATTGCAAGCCCCCATCGTCTAGTGGCCCAGGACGGGGCCCTCTCAAGGCCCAAACAGCGGTTCGAGTCCGCTTGGGGGCACCTTATATACGGATAATACTTAGATGAGTGGGTGTACTCATACCCTCTCGCCCCTTTTCGGAGTGGATGAGAGTCATGCCTGATCTGAATGATTTCATATCTACAGAAGATGCTGCCGAAAAGCTCCAGTACCATGTTGAACACGTTCGCCGCATGATGCGCGAAGGCAGCATTGCAGGTCTGAAGATCGGCCGGACCTGGCTGGTACGCTGCGAGGCGCTGGACAGCTACATGGAGCGCACAGCCAGTATGGCCAAGCACGATCCAAGTCGGAATAAGTGAAACGCCCATTCGGGGGCGTTTTCATTTTATTAGATATTGCTGTTCTATTGCACAGTGATCACTACTTTTCCTCGGGCATGTCCTTCTCCTAGATACCGGATGGCTTCAGCAGCCTCACTTAACGGATAACGTTTATCGATAACTGGTACAACTTTGCCCGCTTCCAGAAATTCTTTGAGAAGAGCCATATCTTTTTGGTTTAGTTTCGCTGTTACGCCTCCCATTTTCCTTCCCCCCTTTTCTGACATAAATCTCCCCATGAGCATGGCCTGGAAGATTTGAGCCATGGAACCTCCGGCCATAACATAAATGCCCTTGGAAGTTAAGGCACGCTTATAAGCTGAAAGCGGATGATATCCGTTAGCAGCAAGAATCAGATCATACTTCTGCCCGCTTTGGGTGAAATCTTCATTAGTGTAGTCAATGACATGGTCTGCCCCAAGCGAGCGCGCCTGATCCAAATTCCTGGTGCTGCACACGGCTGTGACTTCAGCGCCGAACGATTTGGCAATCTGTACCGCAAATGTCCCCACCCCGCCGGAGGCCCCATTGATCAGAACCTTTTGCCCCGGCTTAATCTGTCCGGCGTCGCGCAGACCTTGCAAGGCAGTGAGGGCCGCCATTGGTACGGCCGCGGCTTGCTCGATGGATAGATTGACCGGTTTCAGCGTCAATGCTCTTTCAGGAACAGATATGTATTCGGCAAAAGCGCCATTCCCAAATGCACCGATATCCCCAAACCAATTAATTATGGGCTGGCACCAGGTCGCGGTGAGGAGACCATCCTCATCGGTCTACCGTCCAAGGCAGAGAGGCCCGAATCCAGGCCACATTTTTCACCCTCCCCCAAGTGGGGGAGACAATAACTCCCCAACCGATGGATGTGGCCGGGGAGTTATTGTTGTACGATGAGTTAACGACCTGCGTATATTTGGCCAAAGCCCAGTCCGGAGAGCGCTCCGCCCTTCGCCTGCTGCTTCTGAACTGGAGAAGGAAGTAGTTGGTGAAGCCGCCGACTGGGCCACCACGTTAGCTCAGGTACCAGGCAGCCGCACAGACATGCTTTTGGTGGATTGGGGCTTGCTCCCCAGCGCACCCAGTGCGGTTCATGAATAACTCCGAATGGCCTGCACGGCTGCGCTGGTCATAGTCCTCATCAGCCATCTGGACGCCTGATCAATATGCCGCACTCTCCGCTGGCGTCGATGTGTTTATCGGTAAAGATGAGATGCCTGAGCGTGTGGCTGAACGCCTGCAAATCTCTGCCGCGCGCGTTCCAATTAATTGATGCCACATGGCTGAGGGGAAGGCCTTGAAAAACCGGCGCACCAATGCTGTTCCGAGCGTCGGCGCAAAGTGGGACAGCTTTTTCGTAGGATCGGGAGGATCAAACTATGAACAAAGATATATCTGAAGGCAAGTGGAAACAAATGCGAGGCAAGGCCAAAGTGTGGTGGGGCAAACTCACCGACAACGATCTGGATCGGGCCGCCGGCAAGTTCGACGTCCTGGCCGGCTTGCTTCAGGAAAAGTATGGCTATACCCGCCAACGCGCCGACGCGGAAATCGATAAGCGCGTTGCGGAGTATGAGGCCGGCCTGAAAAAGGAAACTAAACCCACCCCCGGTAAATGATCGGAGTGGTGCCATACCCCTTCTTTCCTGAGAGGGGGTATGGATCAGGAAAAAAACATTCACAGAGGAGATAAAGATGAAATCCTTAGGAAATAACTACAATCTCAGGCGTTTGACAAAACTCGCCTTTTCTGCGGGAAGCATTTGCCTCGCACTGGCGTTCGCGTTCAGCATGATGGGCGGAGTCGTCCACGCTGCACCCTTGGCCGTGAAGGTGCCCGGGCTGGGTGCGGCGTCGACTTTTGCTGTCCTGAGTGCAGCACCCGGTGGCGGGGGGGCAGTGACGTTAACCGACTCCACGGTCAACGGAGACGTGGGCTCCTCCGGCCTCATGGCTTCGGTCGTTCAGACCAATTCCACGATTACGGGGGCGATCATCGCGCCCGTTTCCGATCAGGTTATTCGTGACTTCAATAATGCTTATGATGCATTCGCGGCGATAAATTGCAGCAAGGTATTGACAGGCACCCTCGCTGGCGTGACGCTTAAGCCCGGTGTGTACTGCTTGGACGGGACGACAGCGTTGACGGGCGTGTTGACGCTTGATGGGCCCGCGAACGGGACCTGGATCTTCCTGGTCGGGACCAGCACCGGCTACCTCGAGGCCAACAGCTTCTCGGTGGTCATGGCCGGCGGCGGAGTGCCGTGCAACGTGACCTGGTGGGTCGCCCAGTACGCGACACTGACAGATTCGAACTTCGTGGGAACGATTCTCGCGGGTGCGGCCATCACCATCACCCGTGGAACTTTTTACGGTGATGCCTTGGCGAAAGCCGCAGTGACGATGACGGGCGCCACCCTCACCGGCTGTGAGGCATCCAGCGGTGGCAACGGCGGTGGCAGCAAGTGCAACCAGGGCGTAGGCAACGGGCCCGAGGGTGGTTGCGATCCGGGCAACTCAAACCAGGGCAATCCGGCCCGGTCGAATGACGAGCTCGGCGGGACGCCCGGCGACCCGGGCCGCAAGGGGGGATTAGCGAGCAGGAACCTGTAAATGATCTGAGTAGTGTCTCATACCCCTCTCCCCTGAGAGGGGTATTAATCCACAAAAAAACAGTACTCGCGGCAACTCAAACCAGGGCAACCCGAGCCGGTCGAATGACGAGATCGGCGGGCCGCCCGGGGACCCGGGCCGCAAGTGAAATTGAGCGTTGCGCTCGAAGGTGGCATTAGAACACATTACATCTCGCCAAAATCTGGCTGGGTAAAGGATTCATTCCCTCAAAATAACCAGCTGACAAAACATACAGGACATGGCAATCCTTGTTGCACGCCGGCCTTCGTTGGGCCCGTGGACAATCGATCTGCCATGTCCTTCTCTATCTTACTAGTGGAAAGTGGGGGATTCGCCCAAGAAATAGTTCGATAATTGGGAATGAGTCTCAACAGTCCCGCCGCTACCGTTGATCCGACATGTTTCACTGTCTCACATTTGGATTATCTATATATACATCCCCCCTTGCAGATCCTCAATCCCCCTCATCCCATCACCACCTGCACCTCGTGCGGCTTCCCATCCTCCACCATCGGGACTTGGTTGCCGGGCAGCAGGTTTCCATCCAGCAGGACCTGGCGGACGCCGCCCGATCAGGTGCAAGGCTTGGAATCCGGCGAACACCTCAGCCAGCGTGAGCGCGAGGTGCTGCGCCTCACGGCTCAGGGAGCTTCAAATCAAGCGATTGCAGAGTAACTCGTGATTACCGTGGGAACAGTCAAGAGCCATATCAATCACATCCTGATGAAGCTGGAAGCCTCTAACCGGACAGAAGCAGTGGCGCGGGCGCGCCAATTGGGCTTGCTCGAAATCTAACCCCGAAATCTAACTTTCTATAGATGACGCCAACCTGGCCTGCGGTTATGCTAAGTCCAGCACAATCGTAGGCCGGGTCGTATTTGGCAACCTGCGAAATCGCGTGTTTGGAAGGAGCACCGGATTTGATATGCTGGATTATGCCCGTCAACGCGCAATACAAGCGCTAAAGGTCTATCGAAGAGCGGTTCTAGTGACGAGTGGGCCTGCTCGCGTGCAGGTCAGCGAGGGTCCCTGTGCAGCGATAGACCTGAAGCTATACCTCCTTGTGCCGCAGACCTCCGATCACCTGTTCAACCTGGAATATGATCCTTCCATAACTTTGCTGGCTGCCAACTGGGTGTTGAAGGGAACAGCACGAATCATTCCTCCAAATGTACTGAATCTTGAGCTGGGGCTTTTTCAGGTGTCGGAAGAGGAGGGGTGTATTCTTGTACAAGTTGATCCCAGCCAGGTGCAAATTCGGAGAGAGCAGGGCTGGGGGAACCTTGAAACGATTGAAGTTATATCATCTTGATGAGCTCAAACCGCCTCGCGGAGTATTCAACGAAGCAGCGCGGAAAACACTGTCAGCTACCACAAGAATGCCGCGTTATTTATGCAGGCCCTTTCATCTTTGTATTATCCTTAAATAAGGTATCCCCTGGGGGCACAGCTCGATAAGAAAAACATGCAAGCAAAAGGATTCCAGAAATTTTCCGGGGAATTATTAATTTAATGCAAGAGAATCAGAAATATATCCAAGTGGTGAACAACGCCATCTCTTTGGAAGATATGCTCGCTGTTGACAGAATCTAAAACATGACCTTCGATCTGTTGGGTGCTGCCATCGGTCAGATTTACCTTAATGGATGTTTCGTTTGAAGCATGGAGTATTACCGGAACCTGGCAAATTGTGTAAGCAATGCAACCCGCCTGCAATTCCATTTGTTGCTCCAGACCATCCACATTCCAATAAGGGAACGCCTTTGGATCAGTAAGAAATTCATTCTTAGCCAGCAGTAAAAAGTCAAACACCAGATTACCATTTTCGATGGAAAATCCAAGCTCTCCCTGGCGTAGTAATATTTCTTCTTTGACCATCCCAGTCATGCCAGGTTGCTTGGCTCCACGGCCTTTCGGTGTATGTGAATAAGGGTCCGTAGGGAAAGCGCCATAAACGTCAGGGGTCTTTTTGAAACTTTGTCCTTTGGAAAGATCAGCGTATTTTTCCAGTAGACCCTGGATGGACGGTTCACTACTCGTTCGCCGGATTGTTTCCTGCACTGCCAGCATCAGCTTGGAAACCATGTGCCAGTAAATACTTCCCAGACCCTCATAGGCAAAAAAGGTTCCGGAACGTCCTGTAAATTCATCATGGTTAAAAATATCTTCAAACAAAGCCTCGATCTGCGCCGCTTCAGTCCGTACTAATTCTGCATATTGGGGGTTGTGTTTGAGTGCCTCAAGAGATCGCCTTACATCTTTCACGTTGCGGATATGGCCGTTAAAATGGTGGTTTCCATTTTCATCCCTGGTGATAAGGGTCTGATCCTGCGCCTTTACCAATTCCAAAACAAGCCCCAGCCCGTTTACCTGGGCCTCGGAAATACTATTCTTCTCGAGAAAACCCGGCAGATCCCGATCTGGATAAAGAATGTAGCTGCGCTGGTCAGCCCGGTACAATTTGCTGTGTCTCAAACTTTCCAGCAGCGCTAACGACTCTTCACCGGTTAGCATCCCAGATGAAAGGATGGCAACCTGGCCTTCCAACATTTCATAAAGATGGCTGATCGACGCAAGCTTGGGATCGAGATGCAAAATATTGTAAGCGTGGTACAGGTTATCACTGCGTTTGTTTGCGCGTAATGAATGATCGATATATTGCAGTGCCAGATCGAGAAATTCAACCATATCCGGGATCGACAGTTGAGTCAATTCGCCAGAAAACCTGCGGGAATAATAATTCTCTCGAAATTCACTTCCAGCCTGGCCTAGTGCGTCCATCACAGCGCGTCTCTGTTCGTCGTTGAAAGAATCCTTCAGCGCGCTCCGGAAGCGGACCAGGATTTGGGATATTTGTAATAATAGTTCTTGCACTTCCCGGGCGATTTGAACTGTTCTGAAGGCACTCAGTTCCAATAACTTCTTGTAAAAAACCATGGTGCGTCGTAAATAACACAGGGTTACCACCGACAACCCTTTGCCAACCAGGGCATTGTTGGCATCATTCCATTCCGGGCGTTGGGTATTCATCCAGATGCCGCCTTCCGGCACAAAGTTCACCAGCTTGGCAAGCAGCAGGGTGAGTAGTTTTTCTGCAAGATTGGCAAGGAGTATTTTCCCGTCTCGCGTAGATACCAGTTTACCGTCCGTGCCGTGTTCCTTCACCCGTGACTCGATTTCCTTCTCCAGGGTCCAATCAAATTCAATGGTATTGAAAGGATCGTCCTGTAGATCCGCATACGCTTTGATCCGATATGGAACATGGGTATAACTAAATATTTGCTGTGTAAGAAACGCCTGAAGCTTGCCAGGATGCACCCTGGCACTGACTTCCATCAGTTTTTGGAGATAGATGATTTGATGGTCACCCCAGTAGCCAATATTCGCCCAGGGATTGCCGGGTTCAGGAATTTCCCATTCGATCCCCTCGCGGGTAATTCGATAAGGGTTGTATCCATCTAATGTTGTTGCATTCAGGAAAGTACAAATCATGCTTTCAACATATTCCGGGTAAGAATAAGCGAGGGCCTCCCAGTTTTGGAAAATATCGCGCCAGTTTCCTTCATAACCCAGCTGCCGGGAGCCATCCTCTTTTTTGATATTGATCGCAAATCGATTCCATGGGCGGCTTGGGTCACCATGTCGTCGACTGAAGGATAGCGGCAGGTAGGCATAACTCAACCGGATTAGATCTTCTGAACCGCTTGCTTCCGAGCGGGCTTGAAGTGCGGAGACGGATATTTCAGGGGGCAATTCGGAAAAAAAAGGGGCTTTCTCTGCAAGTATCGCAGGATTGCGAACCGATATAAATTCGACGAAATCTTTTGTATTGATTTGGTATTGATCAGCGAAAATGCCGCCGCGCATCTCGTTGAACATTACGTTCGCGAAATGGTTGGCACAGCGAAGTTGATTATTGGAGACCTGTAGTCCATCGGCATTACCGACGATCTTCTCCAAATTAGTGTTATTCGTTTCTATGTCGCCTTCCAGGGCATTTGCGAGGTTGGCACGATTTTCCCTTAGTCTTTTGGACATACGCACGATTGCAGGGCTATCTTGGCCAACCTCTGCCACCAGGTGCCATACATGTTCCATTTCCGGAGCAAGGTTGAGGGTGGTATGCACAAAATAAGCACAACGCTGCCCACGCATATTTGTTTCCATCGTTACGCCCATGCCAGTCCGAAAGCCATCAAGCTGGATCGAAGATAGCAGATATTCCACCTGATCGAGCCCAAGCTGCATAACCGTTGTCGCCAGGAGCGACTCGCTGGGCTCAGCCAGGTCCGTCAGGGTTGAATTTAGCGCAAAGATGGCCAGACCGGTTTCAGGGTCCAGTTCACTCCGTTTATATGCGTCTAAAAGGGGACTGAATATATTCTGGGTCGACGATGTAATATTTGCAGGAAGAATATTCTGAAGACCATCGACAAGCTCGACGCTGCAGGATGAATCTCTCGAATTTTGCAGCCAGCTCGTCTTCACGAAGCCAAAGGTATCACTGGTTCGCCACGCATAGCGATAGATCAGTCCCAGGCTATGGTTGTTTTCTTCAAAAATCAGCACCGTTCCAGCCATATTTTTATAAATATTGCGTTCGATGTGATAGATCCCGTGTTGCCGTATTGAAAATGGCTCCCACAGGCTGGTCCGGTGTGCTCGGGTGACAAATAGTATCGCTTTGTTTCCCGTATTTTCGCTATTTTCGGTCAGCTTATCCTCTGTATAGTAGGGAAAGAGAGATTGTTCAGCGCTGATCCGACCGGCAGAAAGGCCTCCGGTTGATGAGATAAAGAGCCAGTGATTGGAACTGCTGACAATGCTCATAAAGAAGGGCTCAATGGCATCATAATTTTGAATTTTATAAAATAGTCCACCCAGCACAGTGACGTATTCGCCCTTGACGGTTTGCTCTGACTTTTTTTGTACACTGTCACCAATGAAAACCGGAAGAGTATTATTGTCCATTATCTGGCCTTTTTCTTACGCTAAGTGCCTATCCGAATAAAAATATGGCTTTTGTTACATTCCATTTCCATTAATAAGCATTCTCCTGCTATCTCTCAATACTTCTCCCAGTGAATTACTTGCTCTAACGGTTTTTTCGCAGGTGCGGGGGCTTCCGCCGCTACACCAATGGGAATCAATGCCATTACGCGCTTGGCAGGCGGAACGCCCAACATGGTTTTGAATTGCTCTTCGCGAGGCAATGCATCTCCTTCCACCCAGCAAGCCCCATACCCCAGGGAAGTGCTCGCCAGGAGTATATTCTCTATCGCTGCCGCGCCGTCTTCCACCCACCAGCGGGAGACAGGGTCCATGACCACGACGATCACCGCATTGGCTTGCGTGATCCAGGTGCCAGACACCTTGAATTGTTCGATCGTGGTCCGGTCTGTCACGACCACGAAGTCCCACGGTTGCCGGTTACTTCCCGTTGCCGCCAGTCGTCCAGCATCAACGATGGTCACCAAATCCGCTTTGGGAATGGCGTCGTTCGTATACCGGCGGATGCTTCTTCGCTTGTGTATTGCCTCTAAGGTATCCATTTCATTCCTCTCATATATTAAACTTTCGCGGAAAACATCGATTAATGGCTATCGAGAACAGCGTCCAACAAGACGGTTAAGGTGCCAGCCGGGCGCGACTGGCGAATAAGCAATGGGCGGTCGCCAATGACTGTGGGTCTGTCCGCATGAGATTTCAAGACTGCGACTCAGTCATTTTCCAGAAGTTCGATTACTGCTCCATACTGATTCTGTCCATCTACATAAGCATACCGCCCGCCCTGATAGTCGCCACGTTGGACCAACTGCAAACCGTGCCTTTGCAATCCCTGGATATGCTCTTCCATCCCTTTGATTTCAAAGGCAATGTGGTGAAGACTTGGACCGTGAGCGATCAGTTGATCATTCCAGGTACTTGGCTCGCCCAGGGGTTGGATCAATTCCAGGCTGACCTGCCCAAGGTCAAAAAACGCCAGTCTTGCCTGGGCTGACGAGGGCTGGTCTTGATACTTGGTATGAGCAAAGTCGACCGTGTCGGTTATGTTTATTGAGGGCGGATCTACTCCTAAAAGTTGTGACCAGGCTTGAACGGCATCCTCTATGTTCTCGACAACCAGCCCAATCTGCATCACTTTATTATCACCTAACGAACTTGATGTCATCGGATGGCACTCCTTCTTGTTATTGAAATTAACCTGGGTTCTTATTTATCAACGGACGGGCTCCGCAGTTTCAGTATTTTTTTGTCTGCTGGAGTCGGGGCAGGGAGGTTTGAATATCCAGGTCTCCGTCTATTCCCTTTGTAAAATTATTTCAATCCGGCTCATCTGTTCCGGTGTCAGCAGGCCGAACTCCATCGCCCCGGCATTCTCTTCAACTTGTTTTACAGTGCGAAAGCCGGGGATGGGAATGGTCTGCGTGGTCCGGGCCCAAATCCAGGCGAGCGCGCCTTGCGCCACCGTTCGGCCTTTGCTGGTGAGGATCTCCAGGATGGCATCCCGCATGGTGATCCATTCCAGGTTGGGTTTGCCATCTTTAAAATACTTCATCCATTCCGGGCTTTTTTGACCGCGCACGTCATCGGCAGGGATTTTCGTGTCAGGACTATATTTTCCAGTCAAAAGCCCCATTGCCAGCGGACCGCGGTTGATGGCGGCCAGGTTGTGTTTCTCGCAGAAACCGATCATCGCTGGGTTGTCATCCAACACATTAAGCTGTAATTGGATGGATGTGCATTTCGGTCCCTGGGCGAAGACCTCCGCCCTGTCTACAAAATCGGTGCTCCAGCCGTAGGCGCGGATTTTACCGGCTTTCACCAGGCTTTCAAGCGTTTCCCGGATTGGCACGGCTTTGTCAGCCGGGAAGCCATTATCATGGAATTGATACAAGTCAATATAGTCGGTATCCAGGCGGTCAAGGGATTCTTCACATGCCTTGCGGATTCCTTCCGGCGATGTATCTGCTCCAGTCACCTGGCGTGTGGTTTCGTCAAACACGGAGTTAAATTTCGTCGCAATGACCACCTGTGACCTGCGACCGGCGATCGCGCGGCTGAGCACGCGTTCGCTGTGGCCCGCTCCATATACATTGGCAGTATCGAAGAAATTAACTCCTCGATCCAAAGCCGCATGAATGGCGCGAATGGACTCCTGGTCATCTACCTCCCCCATCCTTGCGGTGTCTCCCCGGCCCAGAACGGGCCGCCTATTGCCCAGCATCCCATACCCAGTGCACTTACTTCGATTCCAGATCGTCCCAAAGCGCGTCTCATGATTTATCTCCTGAATATCTTATTGATCGTTGGATGGTTGGATTGCTTTTTACAATTGAATCAAATTACTTTCCTGCCCAGGCTGCCTGTAATGCGCGGTAATCCAAAAGGATGATACCTTCAAATGTATTGTAGAACGAAACTAATGGGGACACAAGGCAGAAAGGACTATACCTGCGCAGGGGTTCAAACCCCATAGTGGGCACAACTTTATATTTTGTGGTCATGTGACCCGCTTATTTTCGGACGTTTTCTGCTCTTGTCACGCAGTGTATAATGAATGTGATTTCAATGAGATTACTGCGTGGGTAATCGAAAAGGGCTTGTTTTCAAGAAGGAAAACATTATGGCTGAAGAACAAAAAACACAACACGATGAACATGAACAGGAACGAATTAAACGTCAACAGGAGCAAAAAAACCTGGAACAGGAGCAGGCTCAAGAGCGAAAGCCTCAACAAGACCAGCAGCAACTATTGAACAACCAGCAGGAACAGGAACGAATTCAACGCCAGCAGGAGCAGCACCAATTGGAGCAGCAAATGGAGGAGAAAAGGAAGCAGCGCCAAAAGGAGCAGCAGGAGTTGGAGGAGCAGTTGAAACGCAAGCAACACAATGGATAGCTGTGCTGCTACTCCGGAATATAATAAAACGGGACCACCGAGTTTGGTGGTCTCCGTTATCTTTATACGTCCTACTGGGTACCCTTGGTTTTATTTAAGTGCTATTACTTCAATTAATACCGCGCGGACCAGGACACGGTACTTATAAGAGTCGCTTGCCTGGTCGTAACCGCGGCAGGTGACTAAGGTAACCCATGGGATGGTTTCGTGTTTCATCATCGCTGTTGTGTTGCCCGGTCCTACCTGAATTACGCTGCGAACTTCGTATACATATTTCGCTCCCCAGGCGTGGACGATCACCTTATCCCCCCACCACAGCGTATTGATGTAGCGGAATGGACCAACGGTGTTATCGGCATTCCAGACGTGCCCGGTCAGCACTGAGTTACCTGCCCAGGTTGGGAAAGCTGATCCATTCAACCAACCAGCCTGCTTGCCCAGCCAAGAGACGTCCCATGTCCCACCCGTTTCCGGTACCCCCACGATATTCATCTGCACGCCGAGTTTCGGGACCTCCAACCACAGGTCACCCATGGCTGTGTAGGCTTTATCGGCAGATTGGTTTGACAAAACCGTCACGCCGTTCGGGGAAAAACCGGTGCCAGGTAAAACTCCTGGTCTCGGTGTGCTCGTTGGGATGCTCGTTGGGGTGCTCGTCGGAGTTCTCGTCGCCGTGTTTGTCGGAGTTCTCGTCGCCGTGTTTGTCCGAACCGCAGTTAGTGTGGCGGCAACCGCGGTCTGCGTGAGCTGCGCGGCGCAGATCGGGGCGGAGATGGTGTTGGATTGCAATGTTACTGTTCCTGCAGCTAGTGTCAAGAGTCGACCGTTCAACGTTGCACCGACATTCATGGCGTTAACGCCATTAAGAGCAAAAATATTACCTATGAACGCAGTGGTCGTATCGAGAGTCACCGAACTACCGATCCTCCACCACACGTTACAAGGGTCCCCTCCGGTGACAGATGAACCGGGTGATGTAATGAGCGTTGACACAGTTTTAAAAATGTAGGTGTCTGATCCTGTAAGGTTTAGAGTTTTGGTTAGGATAAAGCTACCGGCGGAGCAGTAGACACCAGGTGTGAGAATACCAACACCCAAACCAATATTGATGTTGCTTAGGTCCGTCACGGAGGGGTAGGAATAATCGCAACCTTGGTCTAAAGCACCCCATATACCGGTAGTGACGTTGGTCACTTCATTCTGAGCCGCTATGGCACTCGCATCATTGGGATGTAACCCACCTCCTGCATTGAGAACACCCCCTGTAATTGAGGTGCCAGGGGAGACGCCTACAGCTCCGCTGGTGGTGGTTGTACCAGTATTGGTGACTGCCGCACCACCCAAAACCGAGTAATTAGTTAAATATACTAATGTGGGCGAAGTGGCTGCCAGCGGGCGCGCATCCACTTTCATTGATAGGCCTGTCAATGAAAGCACCATGATCAGGATGATTACAATCGTCGGATACTTTAGTTTATCCATTTTTCTTGCCTCCTCCACCGTAAACATGCAACCCATTCCCACCGGACTGGCAAATGGTGCCAATTTCCGGTAATAGAAAATCAATCGATTGCAATCCACCTATTGTACAGAAATTTTAGCATTAATTCCATTCATTTGCAAGCCTTTGCTACACCAATATCCATCTTGTTTGGCAAGATGCCCAATAAATCTACCTGCTTGTTCGGATTTGAACTTGGTGCTCAATGATTTCCAAAATTGGGTTGCAACTAATACGCAGAAGATTATAACACCCTCATCTTTGTATCACACCAGATTATTGGGATGCAGTCCTCAAATCTCCAAAGCTTGTTTATCTCGGGAATATGTATATAATTAACCATAAATGAATACATATTTAGACGCAAGGACTTGGTAATTGGTACCTTATGAAAAAAAGCCGGAATACTCCACCATCTCAAAAAGAAGAAGGTCAATACCGCCGAATTTTCGATGCCGCCTCCGACGGGTTGATTATCATCGACCTTGATACCCGTCATGTGGTTGGAGTCAACCCGGCAGCTTGCGCGATGCACGGCTACACTTGCGATGAATTCACTGGTCTGCAATTGAAAGCAATCTTGCACCTTGATAGCCAAAAAGAATTCAACAGTCATCTCAGAACCCTTAAATCGGAAGGTGTATTCGCAGTCTATGTCCTGGATGTACGTCGGGATGGCTCAACATTTTCTGCCGAGTGGCATGGGACAGCATTCAATTTCCAGGGTCGGTTATGCTTGTTGGGCATTGTTCGCGATGTCACTAAACGCATCCAGGCAGAAAAGGTGCTCCACCAGCGCGTGAAAGTGCGCACTCATGAACAGACCACTCTTCTTGCGATCTCACATACCCTGGCATCCACCTTGGAACTCCAGCCAGGGCTGATACTGGATCAATTGCGGGAGATCGTTGAATATACCCAGGGCGGACTTTTCGCTCTGGAAGATTCTTCCCTGGTCACCCTGGCAATGCGTGGTAAGCCGCAATTGGAGGAGTCCGAACCTATCCGTATCAGCATGCACGGGCCTGAAACTCTGAGTGCGCTGTTCAACGGTCACCGGCCCACCCGTATCGCTGACATATGGAGTGACAACCCCTCAGCGCAATTTCTGCGCTCACTTTTGGATGATGGCGCGGCAGTCTTGCTCAAAGGGATGCAATCCTGGATGTGGGTGCCTCTGGCGGTCAAGGGCCGCATAATCGGCGGTATGGGTGTGGCGCACCGGAAGCGCAGTTATTTCACGGTTCATCATGCCAACCTGGCTCTCAGTGTGGCCAATCAGGCTGCCATTACCATGGTCAATGCAGAGTTGTATGAACATGCCGGCGAACTTGCAGCTCTGCAGGAACGCCAGCGACTGGCGCAAAACCTGCACGAGGCCGTCAACCAAGCGCTCTTCTCCGCCGGTTTGATCGCTGAAGTCCTGCCGCGCCTTTGGGATCGTGATCAGGTCGGGGCGCGGCAGTCGTTGGAGGACTTGCGCCGGCTGACGCGCGGGGCTCTGGCTGAAATGCGCGAGTTGCTGGCTGAATTGAGACCTTCCGTTCTGACCGACAGCAGCCTGGGCGACCTCCTCCGTCAGTTGGCCAATGCTTTCACAGGTCGCATGAATATCCCGGTCAATGTGAGCATTGCCGGAGAGCACGTTCTTCCTGCAGAAATCCAGGTGGCTTTATACCGGATCTGCCAGGAGACTCTCAATAATATCGCCAAACATGCCGGAGCCAGCCAGGTGGAAATCGATTTACAGTACGATGCCAGCGGGGTGGATGATCCTGGTAAGTCGAAAGTGTTATCGTCTCTCTCCCAAACCGGAATGCTCCGTGAGATTATAGTTAGCTCGGTGGAAATGCGCATTAGCGATGACGGGGTTGGTTTCGATCTCGGCGAACCTTCCGCCCCCGGTCATTATGGGTTGGGCATGATGCTGGAACGTGCCGAATCCGTAGGTGCACAGCTGATCGTTACCAGCCAGACTGGTCACGGGACCGAAGTGAAGTTTCGTTGGCCTGGAAAGGCGAAAAAGGAGTCCCAATGAAATCGACTTCTTCCTCACGCATTCGTGTCATGCTCGTTGACGATCATGCGATGGTCCGTCGCGGGTTGGCAACTTTCCTGAAAGTCTATGATGACCTGGAATTGGCTGGCGAGGCTGCCAGCGGGGAGGCCGCCATCCAGTTGTGTAACACACTCCATCCGGATGTAATCCTGATGGACATGGTCATGCTCGACATGGATGGAGCTACCGCCACGCGGAAGATCCGCACGCAATCACCTGGTACCCAGGTTCTTGCGCTGACGAGTTTCAAAGAGGGGATCCTGGTCCAATCCGCGTTGCAGGCCGGAGCCATTGGCTATTTGCTCAAGGATGTGTCAGCAGACGAATTGGCCCAGGCCATCCGCGCTGCTCATGCCGGTCGCTCAACACTCTCTCCCGAGGCTGCCCAGGCGCTGGTTCTTGCCACTTCCCAACCTCCCGCGCCCGGTCTCGACTTGACCGAGCGCGAGCGTGAAGTTCTTGCTTTACTGATCGAGGGTCTGAATAATACCCAGATAGCCGCAAAACTGAATGTCAGCCCCTCCACAGTTAAATCCCACGTTAGTAACATCCTATCAAAACTGGGGGTTGCCAGCCGCACGGAAGCTGTAACACTTGCGCTTCGTAACCGCATCGTCCCCTGACCCTCCGAATCTCCCCCAAGTGGCGGAGACAAACCTCCCCCGGCCGATGGATGTGGCCGGGGAGGGTTTGTTATAAAATGACATTAAGCTTAGGGCGGGCATATTGTGAGAACGCCAAAGAAAGTGCTGATTTCATTTCTCGATTCTATTTTATGGCAGGAGGAGAAATAAAATGACCAAACTAAGGTATTTCGCGGTTCCAATTATTCTGGTAATGTTTCTTTCATTGGCAGGACCATCCTTCGGCGTGTCGGCGCGCTTACTCGCGGCCAACTCGCCCCCACTGGGTGCGGCGGACAGTTACTCCGTTCTGGGTGGCGAGACAGTGACCAATACCGGACCGACTACCATGCCGGGAGATCTGGGTGTCAGTCCAGGCTCCGCAGTCACTGGCTTTCCTCCGGGTAGCGTCAGTCCTCCAAGCACGATCCATAAAGCTGATGCCAACGCGGCTGCCGCTCAGTTTGGTAACAGCGCTGCATTCGATGCTCTCGACCAGGGTTGCACTAAGACCTACCCCGGCATTAAGGATCTGGTTGGAGAAACCCTCGTACCAGGCGTCTACTGTGCAGATGCCTTTGAGTTGTCGGGAACGCTTACTCTCAGTGGGTCAGGCGTCTGGATTTTCAAGTCAGCGGCCACTCTCATTCTTTCAGGAACCGCCAATGTTGTGGGTGGCGACCCATGCAACGTGTGGTGGCGGGTGGTCAGTTCCGCGACTCTCGGTACAAACACTTCGTTGATAGGAAATATTCTCGCATCCACGTCCATCAGCCTGAAGACCGGCGCAAGATTGAACGGTCGCGCCTTGGCGCAAACTGGTGCAGTGACGCTGGAATCCAACACCATAACCGGTGCGATCTGCCTGCCGGCCGCGCAGACGGCTACGGCCGTCGCGAAGACGGCCACGGCGGCCGCGCTGACGACGGCCACGGCGGCCGCGAAGACGGCCACGGCCGCCGCGCTGCTGCCGGCCGCGCTGACGGCTACGGCCGCCGCGCTGCTGCCGGCCGCGAAGACGGCTACGGCCGCCGCCGCGCTGACGCAGGCCGCGAAGACGGCTACGGCCGCCGCGCTGCCGCCGGCCGCGAAGACGGCTACGGCCGCAGCCGCGCTGACGCAGGTTGTCGGTGGTCTGCCAAACACTGGCGGTGCTCCGATACGAAACACTGATTTCCCGTGGAGTCTGGTGATCGTCGGTGGCTTCAGCGCCATAGCTTTGGTCTTAGGCGTTCGAGCATACCGCCGCACCCATCTGCCGAAGCAATAACGTTATTATTGTTAGAACTGTGAGTACACTTACTTACCGCAATTCGCTCGGTTGTCTCGCGACCGTTCTGGTCATTGCGGCAGTACTTGCAGGATGCGGAAACCAGATGACAGGGGAGGCCCAGCCAGCGCCTCCCTTGTCTCCCGTCCTTTTGCCATCAGATCAGCCTACAATTCAACCGACAATTCAGCCGACACCCACGCTCCTTGTCCTTGGGCCACTCATTGATTCGCCCCTCGACCCAAGAGCCGGGCCTGTATATGTGCCGCTCAAACTTAAGATTCCTTCACTCAACGTCAATGCTCCCATGCTTGGAGTCGGACTCACATCGAGAAATGTGATGGCTGCGCCTAAAGGTCCGATTGACGATCCGGTCTGGCATACGGCATTCTGGTATCGGGGCGGTGGCATCCCGGGCGACGTAGGCACGGCCACGATTGCCGGGCACGTCAACAATCCGCTTGGCAAACCTGAGATCTTCGCTCACCTCCAGGATCTCCATCCCGGTGACTTGATCATCGTCCACTCTACGACGTCAAACATTGACATTCGTTTCGTTGTTGACCAGGTCAAGGTCTACTCCATCGATGATATCTTCGACCCAGGGGTGCTTGCCCAGATCTACGGCTCCGGGCCGGTTAATGGCACTGGGCCACAGCCGGCCTCCGATGGTCTTTCTCACCTTACGCTGATTACTTGCGCAGGAAACATTGTAAATGGTCAATTCGATCACCGCACGGTGGTGTATGCCACGCGCGCACCTTTGAGAGCTATTGACAGATAATCCGGCTGCAAACAAATCTATCATCAGAAAAAGCCCGTTCAAATTAGAGGTCGCCAGCCGCACCGAAGCCGTAACCCTGGCGCTGCGTAACCGCATTATTCCCTGACCCCGCGTCTCCCCCAAGTGTACTAGATAAATACTCCCCGGCTGATGGATGCAGCCCGGGAGTATTCGTTATAAGATGAAATTGTGCCCAAAGGGGGAATATTGTGAAAACAGCAGGGAAATTGCTGGTTTCATTTCTCGGTTCTATGTTTTGAGAAGGAGGAGAAATAGTATGAACAAATCAAGGTTTTTCACGATTTCAATCTTCCTGGCGATGATTCTTTCATTGGCAGGCCCATCATTCGTTGTGTCGGCGCGTCCGCTTGCTGCTTCGGCACCAAATCTGGGCGCCGCGGGAAGTTTCTCGATACTCGGTTTCGCAGCCGTTATCAACACCGGACCGTCCACGCTCTCTGGAGATCTGGGCGTTTGGTCGGGTAGCTCTATTACCGGTGCGGCAACCATTACCGTTGGAGGCGCCACCCACCAAACTGATTCAGTAGCGCAGCAAGCTCAATCTGATGCCACCGCTGCAGATGGTAGTCTGACGGGTCAGGCTTCCACCAGCAGCCTGGGTGCTCTCGATTCCGTGAATGTCGGCCCGGGTGTCTATGATCTGGGTGCCGGTTCGTTGGGAGGTGGTGTTCTTACCCTGGATGGGGCGGGTGTCTATATCTTCCGCACCACCAGTGACCTCACAACCTCCGGCTCGATCAGTTTGATCAATGGCGCCACGGCTTGCGACGTGTATTGGCATGTAGCCACCCAGGCGAACCTCGCCGGAGGTTCATTCGTAGGGACGATCATTGCTGGTACGGGCATCGTATTTGGCACCAACGTGAGCTTGAACGGTAGAGCCTTGGCAATTGGGGGTTCAGTTACGATGGACTCTAATTCCATTACCGGTCCCAGCTGTGCCGCTCCGGCAACCACGCCGCAGACTACGGCCCAGCCGTCAGTCGCCGCTCCGTCAACTTCGCCACAGTCTACGGCCCAGCCGTCAGTCGCCGCTCCGTCAACTTCGCCACAGTCTACGGCCCAGCCGTCAGTCAGCGGGTTGCCAGGCACAGGCGGAGCACCGATACGTGGCAATACTTTCCCATGGGGTCCGGTGGTTGCTCTTGGTTTCACCGCATTTGCTCTGGTTTTTGGCATGCTGGCATATCGCCGCACCCATCTGCCAAAGCAATAACGCTAATATTGTTTGAACTATGAATTCTCTCACCCGCCGCAATTCGATTGTTATTCTCGTCACCATTTTTGTTATTGCGGTGGTGCTCGCAGGCTGTGGGAATAAATTGACAAGGGAGGCTCAGCCAACGCCTTCCTTGTCTCCCCTGTTTTTACCATCCAAACAGTCAACCGTTCAACCGACAATTCAGCCGACTGCTCAACCGACAGTTACACCAACCATTCAGCCAACTGCTTCACCCACAATTCGACCCATGCCCACACTCCCTCTCGTTGGGCCGTTAATTGTTACCCCCCTAGCCCCCAGTGCCGGGCCTGTATATATCCCGCTTAGACTGAAGATTCCTTCACTCAACGTCAATGCTCCCATGCTTGGAGTTGGGCTCACATCTGGAAATGTGATGGCTGCACCAAAGGGTCCCATTGACGATCCGGTCTGGCATACGGCATTCTGGTACCGCGGCAGTGGCATCCCGGGCGATGTTGGCACCGCCACGATTGCCGGGCACGTCAATAATCCTCTTGGAAAGCCTGAGATCTTTGCTCACCTCCAGGATCTCCATCCGGGTGATGTGATCATCATCCACTCTTCGACCTTGAAGCTTGACATAATTTTCATTGTTGACCATGTTAAGGTCTATTCCGTTGAAGATGCCTTCAACCCGGAGGTGCTTGCCCAGATCTACGGCTCCGGGCCGGTTAATGGCACTGGTCCACAGCCGGCCTCCGATGGCCGCTCCCACCTTACGCTGATCACTTGCGCAGGAAACATCGTCAATGGTCAATTCGATCACCGCACGGTGGTATACGCCTCGCGCGGCAAGTGAAAGCTATTGACAGTAGACCCGGTCGCAAATAAATCTACCGTCAGAAATAAAGACCCTGCGAAACCACATTTTTCCCTGAATAACACATCTCCCCCAAGTGGGGGAGAACAACACTCCCCGGCTGATGGATGTGGCCGGGGAGTAAAAATTGTAAAATCAATATGGACGACCACGGAATTTTTTTAACGCGAACATTTTTACGACTCACTTTCGCATCACACTATTATGATGAAACACGGAGATGAAAGATGAAGAATAAACTGTTTGTTGTAAGTTTAGTCGCCATATTGTTGGTTATGGTTGCAGGCTGTGCTCCCAACTCTGTTGTAAAAATAAATACCCCTGTGCCGGACACACAAGCCGGCACTCCCGCTCCCAATGGTCAGATTAACATTCCTGGTGTAAGTTTTCAAATCTATATTCCTGGCGTGAACTCCTTGGTTAATTCACCCGATGCACGCGGCAACGTTGCCGGTATTCTGCTGGGAATTTGGCACGGGATTATCTCCCCCGTAACACTCGTATGGTCATTTATTAACCCGAATGTGCAGATGTATGAAGTGCATAATAACGGGAACCAGTACAACCTTGGTTTCCTGGTTGGAATTGCAATCGTATTTATCATTTTGGGTGCCCTGCTTGGTTCGGGACGCCGATAAATGACAATTAATGTTGATCAAATGTGTAATCAAGCGGGCGGTTTTATCCAATCGCTTGTCCAAACTTTAGAAAAGGAGTTTACGAATGAGTCCAACATATATAATCATCGCCGTGGTCGTGATCGTGGTGATCATGGGCGCCATTATGGCACCTATGTTTGCTCGCCGGAGAAAGTCGCAGAAGTTCCAAAATAAATATGGACCTGAGTATGACCACACGGTCCAGACTGCAGGGAACGAGAAGAAAGCCCAGGCAGAGCTGAACGGCCGCCAGAAACACGTTGATACGCTGAATATTCGTCCGCTGTCCGTTAGCGAACGCGAGCGCTACCAGTCTGAATGGACCGCAATTCAGGCCAAGTTTGTCGACCAACCCGGGCAGGCAACGGTGGAAGCCGACCACCTGATCATGGAAGTCATGAAGGTGCGTGCCTACCCTGTATCAGACTTTGACCAGCGCGCTGCTGATATCTCGGTCAATTATCCAAATTTGGTGAGTAATTACCGCGCTGCTCGAAAGATTGCGATCAAAAATGAGCAGCATACGGCAACTACTGAAGAATTAAGGCAGGCATTGATCCATTACCGGTCCCTGTTCGACGAACTCCTCAAAGAAGAGGAAGTGGTCCCGGAAAAAGTTTAGGGATGATTGGACGGGACTTCCCGGTCGGATCAAGGGGAAGTCCCATTACACCCTCATTTCTGGCAGGCCTCAGGTCTGAAGCTCAAAGGTTATCGTGACACTTTTTGATGATATTCTTGGCCAATTCCCTCCTGAAGTCCAGGCAGCCGTTCGCAAAATATGGGATGATTTGGGTCCCACCGAAAAGACCGGCTTCCTGGCGCTTTTAACGGGGTTCCCAACGGATCCGAATTTAATGCGGCGGCTGGTAAAGTTGTCCACCGCCCAGATCCGGCAGGCCTTTGGTAACAAGCACCGGGTGGTCATTGTCGGTCCGACCAACGTTGGTAAATCCACCCTGTATAACCAGCTGGTTCAAAATAAACATGACTCGGCCAGGGTAAGCCCGTTGCCGGGCACCACGACGGTGAACCAGCAGGCCGATGCAGCCTTGTTTACAGTGGTCGATACACCCGGCGCAGATGCGGTGGGAAGTGTAGGTGAGAAAGAAAAAGATCTGGCCCTGGCGGCAGCCGGGGAGGCCGATTTCCTTGTGCTGGTATACGATGCTATCCAGGGGATCAAAAAGACTGAGCAGGAACTATTCTACGAGCTGTCGGATCTGAAAATACCTTTCGTGGTGGTGCTGAACAAGATTGACCTGGTTCCCCGTAAGGACGTGCAGAGCGTCATTTCTAGTGCGGCAGTGAACCTGGGCTTGAAGCCCGATGAAATCGTCCCGATTGTTGCCAAAGACGGTAAAAACCTCGGAAAAGTGTTGCTCGCAGTGGCTGCCACAGAGCCCGGGATGGTCGCAGCCCTGGGGCAGGCGTTACCGGAATTTCGGTGGCAGCTTGCCTGGCAAACCACCGTCAGGGCAGCCTCGATCTCGGCAACCATAGCATTATTACCGCTGCCGATTATCGACTTTGTTCCCCTGGTCATCACGCAGACTATCATGGTGGTCAGTATCGCCCGTATCTATAGCTATAAAATCACTCCGCAGCGTGCCTCCGAGTTGGTTGCCACGTTTGGCCTGGGGTTCCTGGGCCGGACTCTCTTTCAGGAACTAAGCAAGTTGGGAGGATTCCCCGGCTGGCTGTTGAGCGCTGCGATCGCCTCATCCACAACGGTCGTGATGGGTTACGCGGCCGTGCGCTGGTTCGATAAAGGTCAAAAACTATCCACCGATGCAATTAAAAAACTTACCCGGGTGATCACCACTTATATGCTTGATACACTTAAAAACCTTGGAAAACGTAAGCCAGGCCAGAAGGGACTTCAACAACGCGTCGCCCAATCCCTGGAAGACCTGCCTCTGGCTGAAAGTCAGGCGGCAATCGATAGGGAGGCGGGAGAATAAAAAACCGCAAATGAAAAACATTAACTATGGTAATTTTGCTCGGACGATATTGTCTTGAATCACAATGTCCGGTTTCCCATTGAGCACGTCATTGTGCTAATGCTTGAGAACCGGTCTTATGACCATATGCTGGGCTACCTGCCCAATGGTCATGGACTGACCGGTAATGAATTTAATCCGGTTGATCCGTCCGACCCAAATTCTGAGCGCGTTATGGTAAGCAACAAGGCAGGCTATATTTCAGTAGACCCCGCTCACGATTTTGAGAGTGTCGAAACGCAGTTGTATGGCGAGCCGGGACGCATCGCGAACCCTGCCCCAATGAATGGCTTCGTTGCCGCCCATATCGTCCAGGAAAAGGGGGACGTCGAACTTGGTAAAAAGATCATGGAATGCTTCGATCCGGCTAAACTCCCGGCGTTGACCACTCTCGCCAACGAATTCTGCCTGTGTGACCACTGGTTCTCTGCCGTTCCCGGCCCAACCTGGCTGAATCGCTTTTTCGCTCATTCTGCAACCTGTGACGGAATGATTGTGGACACTCCCAGGCACAATTACAGGATGAAAACCATTTTTGATGCTCTGGGAAAAAATGGATATTCATGGAACATATACTATGGAGATGTCCCTCAAAGTATCGTCTTGCAGCATCACTGGCGGACCCTGGATCGTTTTAAGCGGTTTGAAAATTATTTCGCAGATCTGGAGAAGGGAGAACTAGCTGCCTATTCCTTCATTGAGCCTCGTTATATCGACTTCCATGAGTGGAAAGCGACTGACCAGCACCCGCCCCATGACGTTCGGCTGGGCGAATACCTTATCGCCGAGGTCTACGATTCCCTGCGCAATAGCAAGTACTGGGAGAAGAGCCTGCTTGTAGTGACCTATGATGAACACGGAGGCTTTTTTGATCGGGTCTCCCCGCCCGACTCCGTGCCAAGTCCGGATGGAAAAAAGTCCAAACATCCGGTTTTCGATTTCACCCGCCTGGGAATTCGTGTCCCAACGATCCTTGTTTCACCTTTCGTGGAGAAGGGAAAGGTGGATTCAACCATCTATGAACATTCCTCCCTGCCAGCCACGATTAAAACCCTTTTCGATCTTCCCGAAGGCCTGACGGCCAGGGACAAGACGGCCAACACGTTTGAAAAGAACCTTTCTCTTACCCAGCCCCGCAGCGATACCCCGCTGACGCTTCCGGTGCCTGGAGATCCCGCCGAAGCCCAGCATCATCGTGAATTGCTTCGCATTAATTCATTGGAAAAATGGCGCAAGGGTGAGGTTGACCAGGCACAGATATCCCAGCTGTCGCTTTCCTCCTTTCAAGAGTCGCTTGTGGGGATCGCACAACGGCTAAACCAGCAGGCACGCGGAAAAGCGCCTTCCGCCCCCATTCAAACCGAGCATGAAGCTGCTGTTCACATCCATGAAAGCCTGGCCCATTTTCTGGAACGCTAAACCAGAGGTACGGTTTCCCTAACCGGATCGAATATTCCTGTTTTTTGGGGCAGATCTGCATTCCCATTATTCCCCATGCTAGGCAGTCTGCAACCGGTTTCCTTCAAAAAACAATTCACAAAGTTGGATCATAACTGCATTGAGTGGCAGTTCTTTTGGTTGTTTAACCCCTGCTTGAAAAATTACTTATGTTCCGGATTCAAAGACGTGGATGACACATTGTCCACCAAATTCACCTGGCTTAATCGCCGGCTTTTAGTTACTTGCTCGATTATGTTTAAAGGCGTCCCCCAAGTGGACTAGACGCATACTCCCCGCCTGGCGGATGCACACAGGAAGGGTTGGCTGTAATATGAGGTATTCCCCCAGGGTAATTCCGCCCGGCAGAATAATTTTTGGAAAAAGGAGTTGGTACTATGGCAGCAAAAAAAGAAAAGGTAACCGTTAAAAAGCCCAAACGATTGTCAAAGGGGGTGCGAACACATGCGCGCCGCGTTAAGCAGGAAGCGCGCAAAACGGCAGGCACCACTCGCGCATAGGAGAAAAAATGGGACACAAAGGAGTTAGTATTCGTAAGGCACCAAAAGCAAAATCGAAACCACTCGCAATCGCCAATCGTGGTGGTGGTTCGATCTCCGATTTGGCCCAGTCTGAGAGAGGCTCAAGGCAGTTACCCGAAAAATCCAGCGCATTTCCACCTGGCACTGGAAGCATGAACCCCTCATCTGGATCGAAGAAAAATCATAAGAAACACTAGGCTTTTCTTGGGTCGGTACTCAGAATACCTGGTGGGTGGAAACGACTCGATGTTGCCGTTTCCACCCACCTTTTTTGTCCCAACCCTAAATGGGAAAGTTTTATTTGCTATTCCCCCACTTGGATGTGCCATTTTCTAATCTCTCTATCTTTTGTTGGCAGGTGTACGACCTCCCCCAAGTGGCCTAGATAAATACTCCCCACCCGTCTGATGTGGCCGGGGGGTTTTTATTGTACGATGGGCATATGACCCGCGTATATTTAGCCGATGCCCAGTCTGAGGAACGTTCCGCCCTTCGCTTACTACTGCAAGACCTCAAGTTGGAGGTGGTTGGCGAAGCGGCCGATTGGATCACAACGTTATTTCAGGCGCCCATCAGCCGCACAGATATCTTGTTGGTGGATTGGGATTTGCTTCCTAATTCGCCCACGGCGGCCCTTGAAGAGCTTCGGAAGGCCTGCCCAGCCGCGCTGGTCATAGTCCTCATCAGCCATCTGGACGCCCGCCACCAGGCTGCCCTCTCCGCTGGCGCCGATGCTTTTATCAGTAAGGGGGAGACACCTGAGCGGGTTGCTGATCGCTTGCGCGCCGTTGCGGCAAGTGTACCTATTAAGTGATTTTCAGGGCTGATGGGAAGGACTTGAAAAACCGGCGTAATTTGCTGCCTCGAGCGCCGGCGTAGACTGGACAGTAAAACTTATAAAATCCGCTGGAGGATTATTATGCTCAAAGATATATATAAGATCAACCGAAATCATGTCCTGGAGGAAGCTAAAGCGTGGTGGGATAAGCTCACCGAAATTGAAAAGAACGTCCAGATGAAAAATGGGAAATTGATTGACTCGGATGGATCCAGGCGCGTTGGGCGTTCCCGACTCATGGATTGGGATCAAGTCGATCTCGAGCAGTACCGCCAGAGGATCTTGGGAACTCACAATTAAAAACAATGATCGTTACCAGGGCTGGTACATATCTGCGTGCCTCGTTCAAGAAGGATACCTTGACAGGAATAAATAACAGATTTTTTCGAAAAATCAATTATGTTGCTTTTATTAGCAGTCCAAACGAGGATCAAGCCATGAACAATGATGGATTACTAGACCAGTGGAAACAAATCCGTGGCAGGGCGAAGGCATTGTGGGGCAGGCTCACCGATGACGATTTGGAGCAAGCTGCCGGAAAAGTTGATGTCTTGGCCGGTTTGCTCCAGGATAAGTATGGCTATACCCGCAGGCGCGCAGTCAAGGATATCGATATGCATCTGGTGGTGAATGATGCCAACATTAAAAATCATCCCGGACCCATCTCTGCAAAATAAGAGAATGAATCTAACCCCCATTTTTTCTCGGAAACGGGTCTGGATTAACAATAAAACGCACGGTATTCCGTGTATCTGGATCATCAAATAGGAGAAAACCATGTTAAATATTATTATTTACCTCATCGTAGCTGCAATTATCGGTTGGGTCGCCACTGAGCTCATGCATGACCGCTCGAACCTGCTGATCAATATCATTGTCGCCGTCATCGGCGGTTTCATAGCCGGGTACTTACTCACCCCTCTGTTCCATATCTCGCCAATTGGTGTCGGTGCGATCTCCCTTCCAGCCATGTTGATCACGCTGGGGGGCGCGATTGTCTTACTGTTCGTGGTCAATTTATTACGCCGCAGGCGATAACCTGGTAAGTTTTCTAAATATGGGGGTGCATCCCGGCACCCCTGTTCACCACATATGTGAGCCAGTTCCGCTTATCCTGGGAGCATGCTCATAAAGGAGATCAAAATGACTAAAAACTCAGTTTCAGAAGTTCAGACAACACAAAAAGAACCGGAACGGGAACGACGAATTTTTACTTTCAAGGCCACCCAGATAGTCTGGATTCTTCTTGGAATTCTCGAGGCTTTCCTGGCGTTGCGCTTCGTCTTGAAACTCATCGCGGCCAACCCGGCCAACCCGTTCGCGGTTTTTGTTTATGGTTTCACCAGCCTGTTCCTGTTCCCCTTTACTGGCTTGACAGTGGCACCCTCAACAGGTGGCATGGTGCTTGAAATCCCAACCCTGATTGCCATGCTGGTGTATGGGTTGGTTGGATGGGTTATTGAAAGGATCATCTGGGTGATCTTCTATCGTCCCCGGGGACCCGTTACTCAAACAACCACTACTGACGAGCACACTCATCAATAAGAAGGAATAGAATGGACAGCACCGCTGAAAACTCCAAACAGGCCATGGACCGACCAGGTCCCATCTTAACCACAGTAAATATTGTTCAGCGTGCTGCCAGGTGGCTGGTCAGCCTCTCGGAGGAAGAACGGATAAAAGCAGGTGTCTATTTTGGCCATGAAAGGCCACAAGGATAAGTTTGTCTCCGTATATAAATATCCAACTTCCTGCAAGGTATACGCATAAATCAAAGGTCACTGCATATAGGAATTCTGGAGATAACAAATGATAAACAAGAATAAGGCACACACACACGGTAATTATGGGATGAATGTTTTATTCGGCGTGCTCTTCGGCGGTCTTGTCGGAGCGATAACCATGCTGCTCCTTGCACCTCAATCGGGAAAAAGGACGCGCGCTCAAATTCAGGAGGAAAGCATCCTGTTGCTCGATCGAACAACAAAAAATGTAAAAAAAGCAGTCGCGCAGGTTGCATCCGAAACCAACCGGATCACGACTGAAGTTCAGGAGAAAGCCGGGGAAATAAAACAACTTGGCAAGGATAAGCTTGTTGAACAATTGGACCGTGTGTCCGCCGCTCTCGACACTGGAAAAACGGCAGTCGAAGCAGCCTGATACCAGTGAATCGTTATCTTTCTACTCGGGTGATCAGGGTCGTCAGACCTTGGACCCGCCACCTAGTTGTGTAAGAAAGGAGCACCACCTATGCACATCACTAGAAATATCGGCTTCCTGTTGCTGGCCATCTGGCTCATTTTGACTGGGCTGATCGCATTATTCAGCTTGAGCTTTTCAGGCTTGCCTATCATAATGGCAATCCTTGCCCTTGCAGCCGGCATCTTCATCCTACTGGAACGCTAGGTAACCAGCCGCCTGGTCAAATGACCGGGTGGTTTCAAATAGATCTTTCAAAAGATCATTCATAAGGAGAAATCTCATGTTGTGGACAATCATCGTGATTCTATTTATTCTGTGGCTGCTCGGCTTTTTCGGTCGGAGAGTCAGTTCAAGCTTCCCACAAACCGGCAGTTGGATTCATGTCCTGATCGTCATTGCCGTCATTCTCGTCATCTTGCACCTCCTTGGGGTGATGTAACCATCTTCTTGCGTTTCGGCTGTCAGACAGGATTATTAGATGCTGGTGACAGCTTCGACTAATACTTCCTGAAATCTGGCTCGATCAAAAAAAAGATAGATAATCAAAGGAGATATCAAATGGCAAAAAAAAGAATGACAAAGTCCGAGTTCGTTGCTGCCCTTTCCAAGAAAAGTGGCCTCACTAAGAAGCAAGCTGCTTCAGCACTGGACACAATCAACGTCATTGTTGCCGATCAACTTGGCAAGCGCGGACCGGGTGAGGTTCTAATCCCGGGCCTGCTTAAACTTAATGTTGTTAACAAACCAGCTACCCCTCAGCACAAAGGCGTCAACCCCTTTACCAGGGAACCGATGATCTATAAGGCAAAGCCGGCTAGCAAGGTGATAAAGGCGAGGCCTCTCAAACCACTGAAAGATTCTGTCTGAGTTCCTGCCAGCCAATCTGACATTCTCGTTGGTGCAGCTATTAAATTCTCAGGTTTGCGATGGGACGACTAATCTGGTTTCATCGCAACCTGAGTTTCGCGATTTTTCTATAATGGTAGTCCTGATGCTGACCAGGCTTTTCCTCTCTACTGCGGACAACTGCAAGCCGGCACCTGAGGAGATGAATCCTCAAATTGCACTAGTCCTACTCATTTCAGAAGATGTGGTTGGTCATCAAACTTTGGTCAATCAATTGGAAAGGGATTCCTGGAAGGTCATTGCCTTGAAATAACTTGCGACCGATTTGACAATAAAATAATCTGCCTATGATCAGCTCGATAAAAACAGGTTCAAAAGGCGTAGGTAGTATGCCTGACAATTCCCCTCAATTTACCAATCCAGATATTAGGGACTCTTCGGAAATTCCCCTCGGCGATTCCATGGCATCCCGTCCACCATTACCATTGGAAACCTGGACATTCCGGCGGGTCGTCTGGGTCACGTTGGTTCTGGTTTTCGTTGGCATCAGCTTCTGGGTTCTCTATCGGTTTAACCAGGTTGTTTTCATCCTCTTCATCGCCATATTACTGGGCACGGTGATCAGGCCGGGAGTGACCTGGCTTCACCAGCGTGGTCTTCCCCGTATGGTGGGGATCATTCTTATATTTTTTCTGTTCCTTGCCCTTTTTATTGGGTTCATGCTGTTATTATTCCCGATAATTCTCAAGGAGAGTACGGCAATTGCCGTTGTAGTTCCGGGATATTACCAAAGTCTGCGGGAGTGGATGGTTAATTATCCCAATCAATTTGTTGTAACTTTAAGCGAGTTCCTCCCGGCGACACTGCCAAACCTGATGCCATTAGTGCAAACTGGACCGGAAATGCTGGCGTCCGCACAGCAGGCGTTGGGATACGTGGCGATGGCAGCCAATGTCATTTTTACAGCCATGGCGATCCTGCTGTTAGCCTTTCACTGGACTCTCGATGGGCCGCGAACCATTCAGTCATTGATACGGTTGTTACCCCTGGGTCAGCGTGTGGGTTTTGGGGAACTGGTCTCGGACATTGAAACCAAGGTTGGTTTTTATATAGCCGGACAAGGCGTCCTTTGCCTTGTCATGGGCATCATGTCCTTAATCGCTTATACGTTCATAGGTTTGCCCAATGTCCTTGTCCTGGGGCTCCTGGCAGCCGTTGGGGAAGCGGTACCGCTGGTTGGACCGCTGATTGGCGCTGTCCCGGCTGCGCTGATGGCCCTCTCAATTGGACCTGGCAAGCTGGTTTGGGTCATCGTGGTAACCATCATTCTGCATCAAACCGAAAATTACTTGCTGGCGCCTCGCATCATGCGCAAGGCAGTGGGGGTGAATCCATTCGTCTCCCTGCTGGCGTTTTTTGCGTTTGGGTCTTTACTCGGCTTGGGTGGTGTCCTCTTGGCGATTCCAATGGCTGCCATCATACAACTCGTACTGGATCGCTTTGTCTTTCACCCTGCAAAGTTGGAGTCTGAAGTCACTGCCGGGCGGGATTATGCCAGTCGGCTGCGATATGAAGCGCAAAATCTGGTCCAAGGCCTGCGTAGGCAGGCGCGCCTTAAGAAGGGGGGCTCGGCCCTGATGGTCAAACAGACTGATCAGGTGATGGATGAGATTGAAGCCATTACCTCCGACCTTGATGCTTTGCTTGCCCAGGTTCATATCTCAGGAGCACCATGACCAGGCAAATAATTCGTATCGGTGCGGCGGTGATGATCACCTTGCTGGCGTTGGGGTTGCTTTGGCAGTTCCGGACCGCAGCAGTTTACGTGTTGATCTCGCTTATCTTGGCAGCGGCCCTGCGCCCATTGGTTAATCGCCTGGTCGGACGCCGTTTTTTTGTGCGCATGGCTTGGATTCTTTTTTACCTGGTGGCACTGGTCAGTTTTGGCTTCTTGCTCTTCCTGACTGGTAAAGCCGCGGTCAATGAAATTCAACTGGTATCCCTTTCGGTTTCAATGCAAGATTCATGGAGACTACCGCTTTGGTTGCAGGGCAGCACGACCCAACAGGGGTTGGTTGCCTCGCTGCCACCGCCCAGTAAGATTTTCTTGTCAATTACTGGCAGCCAGGGGCAGCTCGTGTTGCCAGCTGTACTCGGCTTCACTCAGAATATCGGCGACGTCGTCAGCGGCGCTCTTGTAATTCTTTTCTTGAGTATTTATTGGAGCATTAATCAAATTCATTTTGAACGACTCTGGCTCTCGCTTCTTTCATCCATCCACCGAAAACAAGTGCGCGATATTTGGCGGATAGTCGAACCAGAACTTGGAACATATATCAGAAGCGAAATCATACAAAGCTTGCTGGCAGGATTGCTGCTGGGACTTGGTTATTGGCTGCTCGGCTCACCGTACCTGGCTCTGCTTGCAGTGACAGGCGCAATCTTTTGGTTGGTTCCAGTTATCGGGGCTCCCCTGGCATTGATTCTTCCTCTGCTATTGGGTCTGTTGACAAGTTGGCAGCTTAGTTTGTTTTCTGGTGTCTATACCTTGGTCGTTTTGATTGCTATGGAATTATGGGTGGAGCCAAGCCTCTTCAAACACAAGTGGGACAACCCAATTTTGACATTGGTCATAATCCTCGCCATGGCAGACGCCTTTGGCTTTATTGGGATCCTTGTTGCACCACCTTTATCAGCTGTGTGCCAAATTCTATGGAACCTGCTGGTAAGCCGTCGCATGGTTGCAGGAGCGGCAATCCAGGTGTCGGACCTCAAAGAACGGCAGGCAAGTGTTTGGGACAATATTAAGGCTATGGATGAACCTCCTAACGCGATGGTCAAAAATAGTATGGAGCGGCTCACCGGGTTGCTTGAAAAAGCTGAACCAATTCTACAAGCTGTCCTTCCAACAGATATTCCAGAGCCATTTCAATCCCCCCAGCCTGTCATTTCTGAAGGTGGGCAGCCTGATACCTTAACGTCAAAAAGAAATAAGTGATGACCACACCCAGGGTAGCTGGATTTGTAAAACAATTTTGGCAGCAAGGTGTCGCCAGGGCGCTTAGCCTGAATGTACGTACCCATGGTTGGTTGGGTATATTGGTGGATGGAGCCCGGGAAGCCTTGAAGCCCGACTCATCGATGACGGCCGCGGCGATCGCCTACTTTGCCCTCTTATCCTTGTTTCCCCTTACCCTTTTAAGCATTGCCATTGCCAGCTTCACCCTTGGTCCGTTGATTGACCGGCAACTTATCATCCAAAAGCTGGAATTTATTGCACCAGCTCTGGGACAATTGTTTGGCAGGAATATTGAAGAAATCATTCATGCACGCGGGCCAATTACCGTCGTAGCAATAGTTGGATTGATCTGGTCCGGCTCAACAGTTTTCTACACATTAACCCAAACTCTGAGTGGAATTTGGAGTAATAAACGCAGGCGCCCTGTTTGGAAGAGACGTGGTTTGGCAATCCTATTTGTCTTGGTTCTCGTTGGTCCGGCTCTTTTCCTGGCTTCGCTCGCCAGTAGCATGATCACCAATTTCAATAATTGGTTGCCCAGCCAGATTATTCCCATCGTGGGCGGTTTCAGTTACCTGGTGGCGATTATTCTGGATATTGCATTATTCATGGTGCTTTATATTGTGCTCCCACATGGATCTTCCTCCTGGCGCGAGATCTTACCCGGGGCGATGGGCGCCGGTCTTCTCTGGGAACTTGCCAAAAAAGCCTTCTTGATCTTTGTTTCCATGTATGTTTCCATCTCAAATCTGGTCTATGGGTCAGTGGCAGGCATGATAGCCTTTATGGTATGGGCTTATCTGAGCGGTCTGATCTTTCTCTTCGGCGCATATTTGAGTTTCTCTTATTACCGGCTCAAACAACGGAAATTTCAATTGGAAGGTCTAAAACAATAGACTAATTTCCGGTCGCTTTTGGCAAAATGGAAAAAGAGGCTGGTTCACTTTGGGACAAAGGATATGACCAAATGACCGAAATCGCTGACAAATACTCTGGCTCTACAAATAAACACCGTAAGCGGGTAAAGCTGATATTCAACCCCAGTGCCGGAGCCTCCAGGGCATTGCCCATAGAGATTGTGGATGTGATCCATGAGATGCAGGCTTGGAAGCTGGTCCCGGAAGCCTATCTGGTTGAACCGGGGAGCGACCTTCCCGCAGTTGTTCAGGACGCTCTCGAACAGGGGTTCCGGATGTTCGTTGTATGTGGTGGTGACGGCACCATATCTGCTGTGGCTAGAACCCTGGCTGGCACTCATTCCACCCTGGGGATCATCCCTATCGGCACACAGAATAACACTGCCCTTAGTCTGAACATCCCGAATGATATCCCGGATGCCATTGCCATCTTGCGAAACGGCCGGCGTATCAAAGTGGATGTTGGCATGGCTACCTGCGGAAAAACCAGCACACCCTTCTTGGAAGTGTGTTCGGTGGGGCTGGCCTCGACCCTTTTCCCGTCTGTCGATGATATCCAGCACGGCAATCTGGGACAAATCGGAAATTTCTTGTCAACCCTGGCTTCATCCCCGCCGGCTGAAATAACCCTTTTACTGGATGACGGTCAGGAAATACACGATCGGGGTCATGTGGTCCTGGTCTCCAACATGCCCTATATTGGCTTCCATTATCAACTCGGCACCGTAGCCTCGTTTAAAGATGGGTTGCTGGATGTGTTGTTCTTTGCTGACCTGTCCAAACTGGATCTGTTGGGCTATATACTTCAGGGGGTGGGTGTAGGAAAATCGGAAGATTCACGCATTCAACACTTTCACGTGCGCAGAGTGGATATTGATACCCATCCCTCTATGCCAGTCATGGCAGATGGGAATGCATTGGGAGAAGGCATGGTGCGTATCGAAGTACGTCGGCGCGTCCTGGCAGTAATGGCTGGGCCGGAAACGCCAGAGGTGCAGCCAGTACCTGGTGAAATCCTTGGGAATTAAATAGTAAAGGTAAGTTTCTCCAATGGTTTAAGCTCATAAAGCCAGGGTGCAGGCAACCCGATGCTAATGTGATACCGGATTTCCTCGCCAAATGGGGTGAGGACAAATGAAAGGAAGTTCGTATGATATTAAGAAAAATAGTTGGCGTCCTATTGGTTATTGCTGCGGCTGCTGGGATTATTTTCAGCCTCGTTGGGTTGGTCGAAGTCTGGCATTACCAGCCAATAGTGACAAAAACGGTGACTGATAACCTTGCATTGGTAGACCAATCCCTTAACACTACTCAAGATGTTCTCACCATAGTAGGCCAGATGGTGCAGACCACAACGATTGATGTTTCTTCCCTGCAGGCAACCACCAAAGCCCTTTCCCTGACAATTCATGGCACTAACCCGATGCTTGATTCCCTTATCAGCTTGACCGGCAAGGATTTCCCGGCTGCTGTCCACGCTACCCAAACCTCTTTGGCCTCAGCTCAAGGAAGCGCGCTCATCATTGACAACGTGCTGGCAGCGCTGACCAATATTCCTTTTTTGCCTGTAGCCGCTTACAAACCAGAAGTCCCATTGCACACTGCCCTGGCTCAGGTTTCAACCAGCCTGGATATACTGATTCCATCCTTGGCAACCATAAATACCAGTCTGATGGATGGCAAGACTAACTTGAGCACCGTGGAGTCTGAACTGACCGCAATTTCTGAAACTACTCCAGGAATTAATGACTCCCTCACTAATGCACAGTCAGTAATAGACCAATATAAAGCAGTCACTGCACAGTTAAAGACGAATGTGGAAGCCGTGCAACTCGGAGCTCAAAACTGGATAAATACCATTACCTGGATCTTGAGCTTTGTAATTGGTTGGTTATTGATTGCCCAGCTGGGGCTTGGCTTGCAAGGGATCGATTTGGTGCGTGGACGCCCCGGGATTCAATATACCCTGGATTCCGGTCTATCTTCTGAGCAGGAGAATAGGTCTACCTTCAGAGAGTAAACCCGTGACATCAGAGATCCATACGAAGCACTAGGAGAATAATCATGAAAGGCGATGGAAAGTCGATCCCGGTTGATAAGGAAATTTTGACACCGATTTCCTCATCTGAGGAAGGGCAACAGCAGCCGGTTCAAGCTAACGACTCAGTCATAAGTGCCAGGCATTTGACGAAAAAGTTTGGTGATGAAACGGCCGTGGATGATGTCTCATTTGAGGTGCCCCGCGCCTCCATTTTCGGTTTTATTGGTCCCAGTGGATCGGGAAAAACTACCACCGTCCGTCTATTGACAGGGGTTTACGTACCTACAAATGGCGAAGTGGTTGTGTTTGATCGCAATCCAGCTAAGTTAAGCCGGCGGGAACGGGTGGGTCTTGGCTATATGCCGCAGCTTTTTGTTCTCTATACCAATCTGACTGTATGGGAGAACCTTAACTTTGCAGCATCCCTGTATGGCATGAGCTTGTTCCGCAGAAAGAAAATGAAGGAAGCCTTGAAATTTGTAGAGTTGTATGAGCACCGTTCTAAGCTCGCTCGAAATATATCGGGTGGGATGCTGCGTCGTCTCAGCCTCGCCTCTACTTTGGTACACGACCCGCAGTTGCTCTTCTTGGACGAGCCGACTGCTGGGATCGATCCAGTCTTGAGACACAAATTTTGGGATCATTTCAGGGAACTAAAAGACCAGGGACGCACGATATTCATTACCACCCAGTACGTAAGCGAGGCAGATAACTGTGACCTGGTGGGTGTACAGAACAACGGGAAGCTGCTTTTAGTGGATTCCCCGAGAGGTGTAAGACATCACGCTTATGGTGGTGATATGATCGATTTTCACACTACACAACCGTTCGATTTCAAGGCTGAGGGTTTATTGCGCTCTCTTCCCTTTGTGAAGGCAAAAACCATTCGCACAAGTCCTAACGGCATGCGTATTATTGTAGACAATGGCAGCACCGCCACGCCCGAACTGATGGGATGGGCACAACAACAAAATATCGAGGTGAAGTCGGTGGAGGAATATACACCCTCTTTTGAAGATGTTTTCGTAGAGTTGGTGCGTCCGGAGGTGAGGAATGGGTAACTTTTTCCGAGGAATCATCCGGGCGTCCTCTTTCTTTCGGAAGGAAATATTTGAGATTTTGCGCCAGCCCCGCTTGGTCGCCACCCTTGTGTTGGGCCCGTTCTTAATATTATTTATCTTTGGAATTGGCTACCGCGCCCAATCGAGCACTGTGCGTACGCTGTTTGTGGCGCAATCGAATAGTCCCATCCTTGCCAAGGATATCCAGCAGTTTGGACAATCCATGGACTTGATGCTTAACTATGTCGGGGTCACCGACAACCTGAGTCAAGCCCTCAACCAACTGCAACACGGACAAGTGGACTTGGTCATTGTTGAACCGGTGGATGCCACAACCACGATTAAAAACAACCAGCAGGCCGTTTTCATCCTATATCATCACGAGATCGATCCCACAAAGGTCAGCTACATCAACTACCTTGGATGGCTTTATGCAGGTGTGGTCAATCAGCAGGTTCTGCGATCCTTTGCCGTACAGGGGCAGGCGGATGCAGTCAACTTGCACACCAGTCTGCAAGACGCCCATCAAAATGTGTCTGCCATGCGTCAGGCTCTCCAGACCGGAGACTTCGCACTTGCTCAACAAAAACAGCAAGGGTTGGTAACCAACGTGGATGCTATTTCCCAGGCGGTCGGTATCAGCCTGGGTTTATTGGACGGTCTGCAGCAAACAAATGGCACGAGCGGTGGAAGCTCTGACCCGGTGAAGAGTACGCTTACAGACCTGAGTCAAAATACCAACCAGCTTGGTGATAGCACGGTCTCCATGGACGCGCGGCTTGCGCGCCTTGACAAAGTGGACAAAGATCTCACCGATCTGGACACCATGCTGGCAGAGTTCCAGAGTATTAGCCCGGATATTATTGTCACCCCTTTCATCAGTGAAACGAAAAGCATAGCGAACGTCCAACCTTCAATTTTGGATTTCTTTGCGCTGGCAGTCCTGGCTCTCCTTCTCCAGCATTTGGGAGTTACATTCGCCGCTCTATCCATCGTTCGTGAGCGCAACGTAGGTGCCATGGAACTCTTCCGCGTTTCACCTTTATCCGCTGCGGAAGCTCTGCTTGGTAAATACATCAGTTATATGATGTTTGGCGGCGTGATCGCAGCCATCCTGTCCGCCCTTTTGGTATTTGTCCTGCATGTACCAATGCTGGGCAATTGGTTGTATTTCACTTTGGTTATAGTCGCCGTCTTGTTTACCTCACTGGGGATCGGCTTTACCATTTCGATTGTTTCACAAACCGACAGTCAGGCTGTGCAGTACAGCATGATTGTCTTGCTGGCTAGCGTCTTTTTTAGCGGATTCATTCTGAGTCTGGATACGCTTTTGAAGCCGGTGAGAATCATTTCTTGGATGCTGCCCACCACCTATGGCACCCTCCTTTTGCGGGATATCTCCCTGCGTGGGATTACTCCAAATTGGGTGCTGCTTGGTGGCCTGATTGGTATCGGTTTGGTCTTGATGCTCATCTCCTGGCGGCTTATGCGCCGTCTGATCGCATCGTCACAATGAATCTTTGTGGTATGAAAAAAATATCACCGGCGCATTGTAGTAGAAGCATCAAAACCAACATATTATTTAAGTGATTATTACCTTTTAAATGATGCATGATCGTTGCTTGCCGCCTGATTTTTCCGGCGATGTATCCGCAGGACTCGCCCTCTTTCATAGGCCGATGCTAAAGGATGAGCATGCAGTTCGATGCCTGCCTGTTTAGGTCTGTCATGTTGTTGTGGATGTCTCCCCCAAGTGGCGGAGAGAATAACTCCCCTGCCGGTGGATGCAGCAGGGGAGTTATTATTGTATGATGAATTGTCACCCTAATCGGGTTTAAACGATCATGCGGTAGAAAACGCTTTGCATGATCCCACAAAATCAAGAATGGAGGTTAATATGGGAATACTTTCCTGGATCGTCGTTGGTTTATTGGCGGGTTGGTTGGCTGGGTTGGTCGTCAAGGGGGGTGGTTTCGGTTGTATCGGTGATATCGTCGTCGGCGTGATTGGCGGATTGTTGGGAGGCTTCCTTGCTTCCTATTTCTTCCATATCGGCGACCCGATGTCGGGCATCAACGTGGAATCCATCCTGATTGCATTTGTAGGTGCAGTCATATTTGTGATCATATTACGCTTGATTACCGGTAGAAGGTCTTGATTTGCCTTTAAAGGCTCCCGGCTGCGGTAAGTAATTGCAAAACTCAAATCAGATCTAAACCTGGCAACCGGGTGAGATTGAGTTTTGCTTTTCTGAGGTTATTTCTGCCACATCTATTCGATGTAAAATTGCTGCTAAAATATGGCCGGACCTTGGTTATAAATATTAATTGATAATGAATTTACTTATTAAAGGCATCCGATTTTTAAAGGGCTTATCCGGACAATAACGCTTAATTCTTTATTTCCCCGGCTATCTATCGTGCCAGACGTTTTTAAGATATTTTAATGGCGATCGAATTTCTTATCAGTGAAAAATGTTGATAAAAAACCAGGAGAAGTAGATTGAATATGAACCGGAGCTCAATTTCCCTGGGGCGCATATTGGGAATCCCGATCGGAGTGGATTACTCCTGGTTTTTGATCTTTGCATTGCTCACCTGGTCACTGGCAACCAGCTATTTTCCAGCAGAATTTACAAACTGGTCAATAACGCAATATTGGATCGTGGGTGCAATCACGGTCATATTAATGTTTGGCAGCGTGCTCCTGCATGAGCTGGGACATTCGTTCGTGGCATTGCGTTACAAGATCCCGGTACGAAGCATTACCCTTTTCATATTTGGCGGCGTTGCTCAAATTGGGGCTGAACCGCCCAGCGCTGTTTCGGAGTTCTGGATTGCCCTTGCCGGACCTGTGGTGAGTTTCGCCCTTGCGGGAATTTTCGGTCTGCTGCAGGCGGTTGTTGGTACTCTTGCCCCCCTTTTGGCTGTTGCCAAGTACCTTGCATATATTAATGGAGCGCTTGGTCTCTTTAACCTTATCCCTGGTTTTCCATTGGATGGTGGTCGTGTCTTCAGGGCAATTCTATGGGGGACTACTCATAATTTTCGTAAGGCTACTCTTATCGCTGGAAACGTGGGCAGATTCATTGCTTACTTGTTTATCCTTTGGGGTGTGTGGCAGATATTCACCGGCAATTTCGGCAATGGTTTATGGATTGCCTTTATAGGTTGGTTCCTCGAATCCGCAGCCTCCTCACAAATACAACAGCAAACAATTCATGACCTGTTGGCAGGGCATCATGTTGCCGATGCAATGCGCCACGAGTACGCTTCCATTTGTGCGGATTGTACCCTTGACCAATTGATCAATAAGCACATCCTGGGAAGCGGGCAGCGCAGTTTGGTGGTTACGCAGGATGACCAGGTCGTCGGATTACTGACGCTGCATAATATTAAAACCATTCCCTCTTCAGCTTGGTTAACCACAACTGCTGCCCAGGTAATGATCCCCGCTGAAAAAATGATCTCAATTCGCCCTGAGGCGGAGCTGATGGATGCCCTTGGAGAAATGGACCGGGACGGTGTCAACCAGCTCCCGGTCATGCTGGGTAACCAAATTCAAGGTGTACTTGGTCGGGATGACGTCATCAATTTTTTGCGCACCATGAGTGAGATCCGTCGCCGTTAGGGCTATCTTGACATAAGATGCCGGCTATATGCAATAGATTCGCCCTTACCTCAGTTGTACTATTATTAAAGAAAATGAGATCAATATGCCGCAGGCATCACACGTTGAAAAACATTTCACAGGGTCTGCTGTCATAAGAGATATTGTGATTGGGATGTCTGATGGGCTGACTGTGCCCTTTGCACTCGCTGCGGGTCTCTCGGGCATTGCCAATTCGACAGCCATCGTCATCACCGGAGGACTGGCAGAGATAGCGGCAGGGTCAATTTCCATGGGTTTGGGCGGCTTTCTTGCAGCCAGGAGCGATGCTGAGCATTATGCCAGGGAACGGGAGAATGAACAGCTCGAGATTGAAATTATTCCTGATAAAGAGGTCGAAGAAGTGGAACAGGTATTATCAGCCTATGGCCTCGAGCAGAAAGAAAGTACCCTGGTCGCAAAGGCATTGAGTAAACGCCCGCAAGCGTGGATTGATTTCATGATGCGCTTCGAGTTGGGACTCGAAAAACCCGCCTCCCAACGCGCACTGAAAAGCGCATTAACGATCGCGATTTCCTACGTCGTCGGAGGGATGATTCCTCTTGCTCCATATATACTGATTCACAATACAGGAACGGCCCTCTTGTTTTCCGTGGTTTTTACCCTCGCGGCACTATTGATTTTTGGGTATGTGAAAGGCCGTTTCACTGGTACGCATCCCTTTCGGAGTGCACTTCAGACTGCGCTGATCGGCAGCCTCGCTGCAGCTGCGGCTTTTGGTCTGGCAAAATTTATTTCGAGATGAAAAGGAATAATTATGAGTTCAAACCATCGCGCATTGTTGGAGAGCATTGCCCATCGGGTAATGCTTGAGCGAGGCTTGCTGCCTGATTTTTCAAGTGAAGTGCTCGCGGAGCTCGCAAAAATCCAGCTGCCTGCCACGGCAGAAGCGGGGGTGTCCACTGGCTCCGCTGGGATTCGGGATTTGCGAGGTCTTCTGTGGGCTTCCATTGACAACGATGACTCGCATGACATGGATCAGCTTACGGTTGCCGAGTCTCTGCCCGGAAATCGGGTAAAAATCCTGGTTTCGGTTGCTGATGTGGACTCCCTGGTAAAAAACGGTTCGGCCATTGATGCACATGCCCGCCATAATACTACCTCGGTTTATACTGCTGCCGAAATCTTCCCCATGCTTCCCGAAAAGCTTTCCACCCGCCTCACCTCCCTCAATTTTAACGAAGAACGCCTTTCGATCGTTGTTGAAATGGTAATTAATGCAGATGGAACCCTTCAGGATTCCGATATCTACAGGGCAAGGGTTACCAACCGTGCCAAGTTGGCCTACAATAGTGTCGCTGCTTGGCTGGGTGGAAATGGCCAAGCGTCGGAAGCAATCACCGCGGTAAAGGGGCTGAATGAGAACCTGCACCTTCAGGATCAGACCGCCCAAAGGATGAAGGACCTCCGTCACACTCACGGGGCGCTGAGTCTGCAAACCATCGAAGCTAAACCCATTTTCGATGGTGACCAAATTCAGTCTCTTGAAGTGGATGAAATGAATCGCGCCCGGGTGATTATCGAAGATTTTATGGTGGCAGCCAATGGCGTCACCGCCCGCTATCTCTCTTCGAAGAATTTCCCTTCGATCCGTCGAGTAGTCCGGGTTCCAAAGCGATGGGATCGGATCGTTGAAATAGCCCGTGACCATAAGGTTGGATTGCCGGAAAATCCGGATTCAAAAGCGCTGGAGGAATTTCTAGTCAAGGCTAAAGCCGAAGATCCCCTTCGCTTCCCGGACCTCTCTCTGGTAGTGATCAAATTGCTGGGCTCCGGCGAATACGTTACCGAGCCTCCTGAAGGGACCGCTCCCGGGCACTTTGGGCTGGCGGTCAAGGATTATGCCCATTCCACTGCTCCCAATCGCCGCTACCCCGACCTGCTCACCCAGCGCCTGTTGAAAGCAGCAATTGATGGCAAGACTGTGCCGTACCAGATGGATGAACTCCAGCTGTTGGCAGCTCACTGTACCCAGGCAGAGGATACCGTCAATAAAGTCGAACGACAGGTCGCCAAATCTGCGGCTGCTTTACTGCTCGAATCCAGGATCGGAGAGCGCTTCGATGCGCTCGTCACGGGCGCTTCCGAGAAAGGGACCTGGGTTCGCTTGTTGACGGTGCCAGTGGAAGGGAAACTGGTGAATGGATTCGCGGGCTTGGATGTGGGTCATCAGGTTCGCGTGCAGTTGACTTCTCTCGACGTTCAGAAAGGATTTATTGATTTTAAGAAAGTCGGATGATAAAAAACTTTTCCGTAAACCTTTATTCGGCACCTGTCAACCAAAAGGAGACTGATATGAGCAAGATGGATACAACCAATTCCTCGATCGTTCCCGGAGCACCCTCGATCCAAACTTTACCTCCTCTCCCGTATGCTGAAAACGCGTTGGAACCAATAATCACAGCAAAAACTATGAGCTTTCATTATGGGAAACATCACAAAGCCTATGTGGACAACCTGAACAAGCTGGTTGCAGGAACAGATTTTGCCAGCCTGTCACTGGATAAGATTATCACCAGTACTGCTGGAAAGCTGGAACATATGGCGATTTTCAACAACGCCGCCCAATCCTGGAACCACTCGTTCTATTGGAACAGCCTGACCCCGAAGGGGGGCGGTGAACCACCCGATGCACTCAAACAAAAAATCGAGGCATCATTTGGCAGCGTCGATTCCTGTAAGAAAGAGCTTGCCAGTACTGCGGTTTCGCAGTTCGGGAGTGGTTGGGCTTGGCTTGTTCTTGACGGCACCCTGCTCAAGGTGGTAAAAACTGCCAATGCCGATATTCCAATGACGAAGGGTTTAAAACCTGTGCTCGCCATCGATGTGTGGGAACATGCTTATTACCTGGATTATCAGAATCGTCGTGCCGACTATGTTAATGCTGTGCTCGACAAACTGATCAACTGGGAATTTGCCCTTCAAAATATCAGCAAATGACAGCCTCCTGGTAACAAAAAAATTGGTGCGGATCTTGTAGCTTCAGTAGGCCGCTCAATGCGGCGTTGCCAGGTTGGATTTTATGCAAGTGGAATCCTGAAACCCGTGGTTTGTATTCTACAGGCGGGCAGGCTCCAGCATTTTATCGGATATAAGGAGATTAAATATGAAAAAGATAGCAGGTCTGTGGATTGATCATCGCAAGGCAGTGATTGTGATTGTCTCGGAGGCAGGAGAGGAGATCAAGGAAATCACTTCAGATATGGAGAAACACACCCGGTTCACTGGCGGGAATGCTTCTATGGATGGTTCGACGGAAGATGTGCGCGACCGTCAATTTGGGAATCACCTCAATACCTTCTACGAATCGGTCATCGCTGTGATTCGAGGCGCAGACTCGATCCAGATATTTGGTCCGGGCGAGGCTAAACGTGAATTGGCAAAACGTTTGGAACACGATGGGATGAAAGATTGCATCTCGTCTATTGAAACAGTTGATAAGATGACCGATCATCAGGTGGCTGCGAAAGTTCGTGAAAATTATTCAAACCTGTTTGGTAGGAAGACTTAAAGATTTATCTCGCTAAAAGAACGCAACACTTTTGTGGGATTACATAATAATGAGATGGTTCAATCTGAACCGTCTCATTTTCAAAATATTATTGTCGTAGACAATTGGTATTATCTAAAAAGGTGGAAAATCAAATAAGTGTAACAAAATATCTTTTACAATTTATTTTTCTGGGCGGTAACGCAATAAAGTAATCCCCGAGCTGAACAATTTTGTTTCGGCCAGTTTCAACCTCATCCCCCTCCGTCTCTAAAAAGGCGCTTGCCACTCCCTAGGAAAACTGGGTTTACCATGATCCGGTATTCATCGATCAAACCGTGAGGAATAAAAGAGACCACCAGGTCGGAACTGCCAAATATGAACATATCCTTCCCGGGTCGCTTTTTTAGTTTTGAGATCTGCTCCACAAAATTACCTTTGATTAATCTGGTGTTGTGCCAGTCTGCCTTCGTTAGGGTTTTTGAAAACACGATTTTTGACAGGCTGTTCATTTTATTGGCTACGATCGGGTCGTTCTTAATTGCTGTATGAGTTGGCCAGTAATTAGCCATCAGTTCATATGTCACCCTGCCAAACAATAAAGTATCTACAGTGTTAAGCTGCTCAATGGCAAATTCATTAAATTCTTCATCAACATGATGCCAGTCGATTTCGTGTTTTGGCCCCTCAAAGAAGCCGTCTATAGTTGTCAGGTTAAACACGATCACTTTTCCCATGGATTATTCTCCCATATAAAAACTTTCTCCTTAAAATGCAGAAATTATCACTTGGTCCGGAAGACCTTCTACATTCAACAAAGGATATTCATGTCAGATTCCTCGAACAGCTGGATTTCTCGAACCTGAATAGGTTACTTGTACACTTCCTTCTCTCATGTTGAGGAACCGGTAATTTAATTGACCAGTCGCGGGGCTATCAACCGCAACTGGTCAAAGACTTCCTAACGATTAGATTATATTGTTGCTCTTTCAAATCCTTATTGTTTAATGTTGAGATAGGTTGTAGCAGGCCACATCGTATTGCGACACCGATTTGGGGTTGTTGGAATTCTGCGGTTGTTGACCAGCATAAACCGTCCCCGCTGTGCCGCTCGGATTGAAGGCTGACCCAGGAGCGCTGGCAGCGTGACCAGGGGTTACACCGGCAACCTGGCAGGACTGGTTGGGTTGTCCAGCGGCAAAGACACTTCCAAGCGGAACAACCAGGAGTACAGCCAGCAGAAACCCGGTAAACCCTATCATAAGCGTACGACGAGTAACCTTGATCATTTTATATCTCCTTTTTTCTAATTCAAATCCTGAAAGGGGATTTGATTTTGGGGCGGATCTATGACATCACCCGTCTCTTAATTTGGAACGCTTTTAAACATCCCGCGCAACATGACTCTGTAAATTGCTCTCCAGGCGCATTACGCGCCTGGAGAGCATTATTCTCCCAACCTGGGAGAGACGGGAGGATTATTGCGAAGTCCATATTGTTACCGGAATGTTGCATTTGTATAAGCCGATTCACTCGTAGCCTCTCGCTTTGCGTATTCATGCTTCCGAGGTTGTCAGGTCGAGGGACGATTAATTATCTCAAGGTTGTTTCCTTACCTTTTCTCTCATTTTTATCAGGACTTCTGCAAATCGTTCGCCAGATTCATACGAACCTTCCTCCATTCCTGTTTTGACCATACCATCCCGGTCCTCCACCGACTGGAAAACAGATGCATCTGTCACCTTGGTCTTGCCGCCCACATCCTCGAAAACGATGGTTTCCATCAATACATGACCAGGCATTCCTTCCCACTCAAAAGTGGTAATTATTCGTTCCGGCCGCTTGATTTCGTGATAAACACCATGGAAAGCGTATTCCTTGCCCTCCGGATCGTGTTGTACGAACCGCCATTGACCTCCTGGTCTGACCTCCATCCGGTCCACCTTGGTGGTCAACCTTCGTGTTCCCCACCACTGCGGGATTGATTCGGGGTCTGTATACAACTTGAATATCAGGGTACGCGGCGCATCAAACATATGCGTGATTATGATCTCGTGTTTTCCCGGTTCAGCCTTTATATTTGTGTTGTTCATTTTGGTACCTCCACTACTTCTGGAAGATTTTTGTAATTGGATACGTATTTTATAACTTTTCCAATTAGATGTCAATAATTATCATAATTATCCGAATTGTTTCAGCTTTGTGAGTATTACCTCATAAGTACACTGGAAATGATTATTTCCCCCAATATCAACGATGGAAAACTAAAATTTGAGAAATGAAAGCATGGAATTTACTTCAGTGGTTGAAAAAAGGATCATAATATTGTTTTGCTTATCGGGTTCCACTGGATGGAGCGAAGAATTGGATAACCTTAAGAAGAGTGTTGTATAATGTTGATAAGATTGAGTTACATTAAGCGACTATATGCTCTCTCAATTAGGCTTGTTCTTGTCGACACTTGCATTTATCTCCCCACTGGTCCCACCCCAATACCCTTATTTTAGACCTTAATGTCAGTCAGAATTACTAGCCGGAGGTAAAAATGAAAGACACCTTTGTTGTAGAGTCATTAAGGACTCCGTTTGGTTCTTTTGGCGGTGCATTATCTGATATCGAGGCTCCTCATTTGGGTGGGATGGTGATGAAAATGCTTTCGGAACGCGCGGACCTCGACCCGGCTGTAATTAATGAGGTGATTATCGGTGAGGTTCTGGCAGGAGGAGTGGGTCAGGCACCGGCGCGCCAGGCCATGCGTTACGCCGGGTTACCTGATAGCGTCCACGCCATGACCATCAACAAGGTTTGCGGCAGCGGATTAAAGGCAATTATGCTTGGAGCCGCTTCCATTGCTTTGGGCGATTCTGAGGTTGTCATTGCCGGTGGCATGGAAAACATGTCTATGGCCCCTTTCATTCTAAAAAAAGGACGCTATGGCTATCGCATGGGGAACGGCGAACTGATTGATTTAATGCTCTACGATGGTTTGCAGGATCCATATACTGGCCGGCACATGGGCGAAATTGCAGATTCAGCCGCGCTGCGCTTCGGCTTCAGCCGCGAGTCGCAGGATGAATATGCAATCCGGTCCTATCAATTGGCGCAAAAAGCGGTAAGAGAGGGGATATTCAAAGACGAAATAGTCTCCGTGATTAAGAAAACCAAAAAAGGCGAAGAAGTGATTGAAAATGACGAGGAGCCTTTCAAGGTTGATTTCGAGAAATTGAAGCAGCTTCGTCCGGCGTTTACCAGGGATGGCACTGTCACTGCGGGCAATGCCTCCACGATCAACGATGGAGCGGCCTTGTCCCTTCTCGCCAGCGAAGCAGCCTTGAAGAAATACAGCCTCAAACCTCGCGCCCGCCTGGTTGCTTATTCCACCTGGAGTTTGTCTCCGGATCTGTTTCCGGATGCTCCGGTGGGGGCAATCCAGTCCGTCTGCGCAAAAGCAGGAATAAAGGTAACGGATATCGATTTGTTTGAAATTAACGAGGCGTTCGCTGCGGTTGTCATGATAGCAATAAAGCAATTGGATCTGGATTTGGAGCGTGTGAATGTCAATGGTGGTGCGGTTGCTCTTGGTCACCCCATCGGCGCCAGCGGAGGTCGGCTGGCGGCAACCCTTGTACGCGAGTTGACCAGCCGCCAGGCTCGTTATGGTTTGGCCACACTTTGCATTGGGGGTGGTGAGGCTGTGGCTGCCATTTTTGAACGAGTATAAGCATTGGCAATAAAATGTAAGGATTTCATAAGCTGGAAATCCATATTTTGTTTGGATTAAGTGATCATAGGAGAGCGAGATATGGTCCAAAGCATTGGAGTTCTGGGTGCCGGGCAAATGGGGAATGGGGTCGCGCATGTCTTTGCTCAATACGGATTCCAGGTCGGGTTATATGACGTATCTGCTGAACAACTTGACAAGGCGCAAAAGACCATCCGTCAAAATCTGGATCGACAGGCCAAAAAAGGCGTCATCGACCCGGCTGGCATTCAGTTGGTTATTGACCGCATCTCCATTGCCAAATCGCTTGAGGACTTCTCTGAATGTGATTTGATCATCGAAGCAGTCAACGAGAATGAATCCCTGAAATTTGATATCTTTCGCCAGTTGGACGAGGCCGTAAAAAAAGATGCCATCTTGGCCTCGAATACCTCCTCGATTTCGATCACCCGTATTGCCGCCGTCACCAAAAGGCCCGATAAGGTTATCGGTATGCATTTCATGAATCCAGTGCCGGTCATGCAGTTGGTGGAGGTGATCCGGGGACTGGCAACCAGTGATGAAACCTTCCAGACGATTGCAGGTCTGGTTGAGAAATTGGGGAAGGTCATGGCGGTTTCCCAGGATTATCCTGGTTTTATTGTCAACCGGGTTTTAATGCCCATGATTAACGAAGCCATTTTCGTGCTGTACGAAGGGATTGCCACTCCCGAAGATATTGACAAGGGCATGAAACTTGGCACCAACCATCCCATGGGACCGCTGGCACTGGCTGACTTGATCGGATTGGACACGGTATTGGCGATCATCTCCGTCCTTTACGAAGGATTCAAGGATCCCAAGTTCAGGCCCTGCCCTTTGTTGGTTAAAATGGTCAACGCGGGTTATCTTGGGAAGAAATCTGGCCGCGGCTTTTATACCTATTAGTCCTGAAGAAACCGCGTGAATTATCATAAGGTTTGTGTGTTCCTCTCTATTTCCGGTGTTTGGATGTCCGCTAGGAGTCTGCCTTGGAATATAAGCATATCCTGATCGAAATCACCGACAATATCGGCTGGGTGAAGATCAACCGCCCCGAAATCCTGAATGCTCTCAACTCTGAGCTTATTAAGTCGCTGACACAGGCCCTGCATGATATCGAGCAGGATGCCGCGGTGAAGGTGGTTGTGATTACCGGGGCGGGTGAAAAGGCATTTGTGGCAGGTGGGAATATTAAGGAAATGGCAGCGATGGCTCCACTGGCAGCCCGGGCATTCGGCCGCAATGGACAGCATTTGATTGAGTCGATCGAAAAGATGACCAAGCCGGTCATTGCAGCAGTAAATGGTTACGCCCTGGGTGGCGGGCTGGAATTGGCTCTGGCTTGTGATTTTATTTATGCCTCCGAAAAGGCCAGGTTTGGATTGCCTGAAGTGACCCTTGGGGTCATTCCCGGTTTTGGCGGCACGCAGAACCTCCCCCGGTTGATCGGTCCCAACAAGGCTCGGGAAATGATCTTCAGCGGCAAACTGCTGACAGCCGCGCAGGCCAGGGAATGGGGGATCGTCAATGAAGTCTTCCCAGCCGGGGATTTGATCCCTAAAGTTATGGAGATTGCCCTGGCAATTGCCAACAATGGAATGATTGCCGTCGCTAGCGCCAAAGACGCCATCGTCAACGGTCTGAATATGCCCAAGGAAGACGGCCTTCGTTATGAAAGTTCCCTGTTCGCCACCTTGTTCTCCACTGAGGACCAAAAAGAAGGCATGCAGGCCTTCATTACGAAACGTAAACCTCAATTTAAAGGCAGGTAAACTTTTCTAAAGGTACCTGTTCTGGAAACATGCATGATCTCAATTACCCTGGAGAATTCCAATGGATTTTGAATTGAGTCCGGACCACAAGGTATTGCAGAGCAGTGTCCGTGATTTTGTGGAGAAGGAAGTCAAACCGCTTGCCATCCAGATCGATGAAAACCATAAGATTCCGGACGAATTGATTCAAAAGATCAGTGCGCTGGGCTTGCTGGGTAGTTTTATCCCCGAGGCTTATGGCGGCGCAGGGTTGGATATTCTTTCCTACGCCCTCGTTGTGGAAGAAGTGTCCAAGGCTTGTGCCTCCAGTGGAGTCCTGATATCTGCGCACACTTCCCTGGCTTGCGATCCAATCCTGCACTTTGGTACTGAATCGCAGAAGCAGAAATTCCTGCCCCCTTTGGCAGCAGGTGGGAAAATTGGTTCTTTCCTCCTCACCGAGCCGGAAGCCGGCAGTGACGTGGCAAACATGGCCACCATGTACAGGAAAGACGGTAACGGTTTTATTATTAATGGGAACAAGATCTTCGTAACCAATGGCGGCTTTCGCGGCACCGGGATCCTGTTTGCTTCGATGGACAGGAATCTGAAGCATAAGGGTATCTCTGCCTTCATCGTGGATCTGGAATCGGAAGGTGTGGAAATCCTGAGAAATGAAAATAAACTGGGTATCCGGGGTAGTTTCACCACTTCGTTCTCCATTAACAATTTGAAGGTCCCTGCTGAAAACCTGCTTGGCAGCGAAGGGCAGGGGTTCAAGATTGCCATGGAGACCTTGAACGGAGGCCGGATCGGGATTGCCGCCCAGGCGCTTGGAATTGCAGAAGGAGCATTTGAAAGAGCGCTGGCTTACTCAAAGGAAAGAAAGCAGTTTGGTCACCCCATCAGCGAGTTGCAGTCCATCCAATTCAAGTTGGCCGATATGTACACCCGCATAGAAACCAGCCGGCTCATCGTTTACCGGTCTGCATGGCTTAAGGAAAATAAGAAATCTTATGCCGTAGAATCGGCAATGTGTAAATTGCATGCTTCTGAAACTGCCACTTATGTTACCAAGGAAGCCATCCAGATTCATGGCGGATACGGGTATGTCACCGAGTATGAAGTGGAACGCATGTATCGGGATGCCAAGATCACTGAAATATATGAAGGCACCAGCGAAATCCAGCGGCTGATCATTTCAAAAGCATTATTATCCTGATCCTTGTTCCCGGCTGAACCCCGGAATATCAGGCAAGGGTTTGTGATTACTTTGACGGAGAATTAAATATCATGAATTACACCAGGGAATTCTATTGGAACGTCGGGCATGGTGTTGTTATTCCCATGTTTACGTTTACTGCGATTACCGCCGCGATTTTAATCTACGGTTTCATCAGGCGGATACATATCTACCGCATGGGAAAACCCCTGCCGCGCCTGGATCATCTGCCCACCCGTATTTTTCGGTTAATTAATCGGGGTCTTGTTCAGCTCAGAGTGATGATCGTAAAAGCGCCCGGGATTACCCACGCTCTCCAATTTTGGGGGATGCTCCTGCTTTTAGTCGGCACGATCATTGTCATGATTCAAGTTGATTTTACCCAGCCATTGTATAATCTTAAGTTCATCCACGGTACTTTTTACCTCGTATTTTCTTTAACGCTCGATATAGCTGGCGCGGTTGTGGCTGTTATGCTTGCCGGTTTCCTTGTCCGTCGATTTATTTATAAACCCAAGGGACTTGCCACCATCCGGGACGATTACATTATTTATGGCACGCTCTTCGCCATCCTTGTCACAGCCTACCTGATCGAAGGCGCCCGGATGGCTGTCACCGAAATTAACCAAGACCCTTACCTGGCTATGTTTTCTCCTGTCGGCCTCCTGGTTGCTCATCTCTTGTCTGGGCTGAGTGAAAGCACCCTGCGGGAGATGCATAAGATTTTATGGTGGGTTCACTTCTTCCTGGCTGTAGGTCTTATCGCCGCGATCCCGTTTACCAAGTTACGCCACCTTTTTACCACTCCCATCAATTATCTATTTGCTGACTTGAGGGAGAAGGGCAGCCTGGCCACGATTAATCTCGAAGCGGCAGATGTTGATAACTTTGGTGTCGCCAGGCTTGCGGATCTCACCTGGAAGGATATCTTCGACGCAGACGCCTGTACCAGTTGTAAACGCTGCCAGGACCGTTGTCCCGCCTGGGCCACCGATAAGCCATTATCTCCCATGAAGGTCGTTCAGCAGATCGGGGAGGTCGCCTTTTTCCACCCGGAGGCCAACCTGATCGACACTGTCACCAGGGATGTTCTTTGGGCCTGCACCACCTGCTATGCGTGCCAGGAGATCTGCCCGGCCGATATCGAGCATGTCAACAAAATATTGGAAATGAGAAGGAACCTGGTTCTCATGCAGGGAGAGTTCCCCGGCAATGAAGTCATGACTGCAGTTAATAACACCGAGGTAAATGGCAACCCCTTTGGGTTGCCATTTGCCAGTCGGGGTGACTGGGCCAATGGTTTGGATGTACAGCGCATGGCTGATGGTGGCGCAGTGGATATCCTCTACTTTGCCGGCTGCTATGCCTCATTCGATAAAAGGAATCAGGAAGTGGCTCGCAATTTTATCAAGATCTGCAACGCGGCTGGTGTAAAAGTTGGCATCCTTGGCAAGGAGGAAAAATGCTGCGGTGAGCCGGAACGAAAATTGGGTAACGAATATGTTTACCAGACCGTGGCTGCCGAGAACATTAAAAAGATAAAAGGATATGGGGTCAAAAAGATCGTTACCACCTGCCCGCACTGTTTCAATACCTTGGGACGGGATTATAAAGATTTGGGTCTGGATGTGGAAGTCGAGCATTATTCGACATTCCTTAACCGTCTGATTGGTGAAGGGACCCTTCGCCTGAACCAGCAAACGTTCGACTGCACCTATCACGACTCGTGTTATATCGGCAGGTACAAGGGCATTTATCAGGAACCGCGCAATATCCTGCATTCCGCCGGTGGCAGCATTATGGAAATGGCTAAAAAGGAAGAAAATAGTTTTTGCTGCGGTGGCGGTGGTGGGCGGGTCCTTGCCGAGGAAAAGCTGGGACGACGCATCAATGTGGAACGGGTGAAAATGGCCCAGGCAACCGGCGCCCCGCTGATGGTTTCCAATTGTCCATTCTGCCTTACCATGTTCGAGGATGGGATCAAGACCGGAGGCTTTCAGGAAAAACTCCGTGTCCGCGATCTCTCTGAGATTATTGTCGAAAGGATAGCCAGCTGACCATGCAGCTTTACAGTGTCTTGAGCAATGCTTTCAAATTGGATGGCGGCGCCATGTTTGGGAACGCCGCCAAGGCGGTCTGGGAACGCTGGCTGCCTGCGGATGATCACAATCGCATCCGCCTTGCCACGCGTGCCTTGTTGCTGATATCCAAAAAAGAGACGATCCTTTTTGAGACCGGCATTGGGGGTTATATGGACCCCAAGTTTCGCGACCGTTATGGCGTCGATGAACCCGGGCATGTGCTCCTTGAGTCATTATCCCAAAAAGGGGTTTCACCCGCAGACGTCACGCATATTATTTGCTCGCATCTTCATTTTGACCATGCCGGCGGGCTGCTCAGCACCTGGAAAGAAGGCAGGGAACCGAAGCTCTTATTCCCCAACGCCCAGTATTATGTAGGTGAAGAAGCGTGGGAACGTGCCAACCATCCCCACCCGCGCGACCGGGCTTCTTTCATTCCTCAGCTCCAGGACAAATTAGCGCAAAGTAAGCGGCTGACCCTGATCAGGAAAGGGACGGTTTTTTCCTTTGACGAATTTGAACTCCGATTCTTCCACAGCGATGGTCATACCCCGGGCCTGCTGTGCTCTGATCTCCTATTTGGCAATGATCGCCTGGTCTACGCTTCGGACCTGATTCCTGGCAGGTTCTGGGTCCACTTGCCAATCAGCATGGGCTATGATCGCTTCCCCGAATTACTGATAGATGAGAAGACCGCATTATTGACTTCGATGGCAAAAGAAAACTCGTGGCTTTTTTATGTACACGACCCGGATTTCGCAGTTTCCCAGGTTCGCGTCGACGATGAGCGTAAAACCTTTGTTGCCGTTGATGCACTCAAGGACCTGGCTCTTGGGTCGGGCTGAACCTTTATTGGAGAATTGAATGGCTGACAAGAAACGCAAGATCGACCTTAAAGGTGCATTCTCTCAATGGGAGCAATCCACCCTTGCAGATACCCTCAAGCGCGCTCCCGAACGGCAGGAAAAATTCATCACTGCCTCTTCGGATGAAGTAAATCGCCTTTATACCCCCCTGGATTTGGAAGGTTTCGATTATCTTGGTGAACTCGGTCTTCCGGGCGAATATCCTTATACACGCGCCATTCACGCCACCGGTCAACGTGGGCGCTTGTGGACCATGCGCCAGTTTGCCGGGTTCGGCTCGGCGGAGGAGTCCAATGGCCGCTACAAGTACCTGCTCGAGCAAGGCACTGGCGGGCTCTCGATTGCATTTGATCTGCCCACCCTGATGGGCTACGATACCGATGCTCCGCAGGCGTTGGGCGAATTTGGGAAATGCGGCGTGGCGGTCAGCTCGCTTAAAGACATGGAAATCCTGTTGGCTGATATTCCTCTTGGGAATGTATCCACGTCTATGACGATCAACTCCCCGGCCGCCATTCTGTGGGCAATGTACATTGCTGTAGCAGAAACTCATGGCGCCTCGCAGGATCAGTTACGGGGCACGCTTCAGAATGACATATTAAAGGAATATACAGCCCAGAAGGAATATATTTTCCCTCCGGAGCCGTCGATGCGCCTGGTTGTGGATACCATGGAATACGGGTCTCAGCATGTCCCGCAGTGGAACACCATTTCCATTTCCGGCTACCATATCCGCGAGGCTGGCAGCACCGCGGCCCAGGAACTCGCCTTCACCCTTGCCGATGGAATGGAATACGTACGCTGGGGCATCGCCCGCGGCATGGATGTGGACGAATTTGCCCCGCGCCTCTCCTTCTTCTTCAACGCCCATAATGACTTTTTTGAAGAAATCGCCAAGTACCGCGCTGCCCGCCGCATCTGGGCGCACGTAATGCGCAAAACATTCAAGGCGAAAAGCCCGCTTTCCTGGCTGATGCGCTTTCACACCCAGACAGCCGGGATGACCCTCACCGCCCAGCAGCCTGAGAACAATGTCATCCGGGTCGCCATCCAGGCGCTGGCAGCCGTCCTCGGCGGTACCCAGTCCCTGCACACGAACTCGATGGATGAAGCCCTGGCGCTCCCTTCAGAGAAAGCTGTGACCATTGCCTTGCGCACCCAGCAGGTGATCGCTGCCGAGTCCGGGGTGGCCAACACGGTGGACCCGCTCGGTGGATCATATTTCATCGAGTCACTCACGAATCGCCTCGAGGCGCAGGCGCTCGCCTATTTCCAGCGGATCGAAGATTTGGGCGGTGTGCTGCCCGCAATCGCCAAGGGCTTCTTCCAACGCGAGATCGCCGACTCCGCCTATACCTATCAGTGTGAAATTGACGATCATACCCGCACCATTGTCGGCGTGAATGATTATGTGGAGAAAAAGCCCATCCCGATTCCCCTCCTGGAATTCGACCCGGTTGGTTTTTCCCGCCAGGTGGACCGCTTGAAAAAACTTCGCCGCGAGCGCGATAGTGGACGCGTGGGTCAGGCCCTCGATCATCTGCGTCTCGCCTGCCAGGGGACGGAAAACACCATGCCCCATTTGCTCGAGGCTGTGCGCGCTTATGCGACCCTCGGAGAGATCATCGACGTGATGAGGGCAGTATTCGGGACGTATACAGAACCGACCTGGATATAAGCTCTTCACATTGCAGGTTGGAAACTCAATGAAGCAAGTGTTGCTCGATTTCAGGACAGGAAAAGCACAATGAAAATACTGGTATGTGTGAAACAAGTGCCTGATATGGAATCCAGGTTCAAAGTGAACAGCGAGGGGGTATGGTACGATGAAAAAGATCTGGCCTTCAAATTGAATGAATACGATGAATTCGCGCTGGAGCAGGCAGTCCGTGTCAAGGAGCAGTTGGGGAACACGGTGGATATCACGGTTCTATCCATCGGCCCCGACCGTGTAGTGGAAGCTATAAAAAAGGGTCTGGCCATGGGAGGCGATCGGGGTATTCATATAAAAGATGATCACCCTTGGCAGAAAGACCCCTGGCAGATTGCTTCCGTTATCGCCGCTTTTGCCCGGGATAAGAATTTTGACCTGGTTTTTACCGGTCTGCAATCTCAGGATCGCGGCTCGGCCCAGGTGGGGGGTATCCTGGCAGAATTGCTCGGCTTTGCCTGTGCCACCACGCTGGTTGCCTTTGAATTGAATGGTGATCTCGTCACTGCCAGGCAGGAACTGGATGGAGGCATGTGCGCCATCCTCAAATTCAAGCTCCCGGCTGTGGTCACCTGCCAGATGGGTCTGAATACCCCCCGATATCCGACCCTTCCCAATATCATGAAAGCCAGGCAAAAGGAGCTGCTCGCTTTTCCTGTTACCAATTTCATTGGACCAGAAAACCTGGCAGTCACCGAACGCATGTACCTCCCCGAAAAGAAGGGGCACGGCCTTGTGTTGGAGGGCGACCTAAATGAAATCGCCGGTAAATTGGTCGGTGTTCTGAAAGAAAAAACGACGGTGCTTAGGTAGACGCATGGGAGACCACCCGATGAAAGCATTACTCGTCTGCGAATACCGGCAGGGAAAACTGCTCGAATCGACCTATGAACTGCTCGCTTTCGCTGACGTCCTCGCTGCCGAAAGGTTCATGCTTCTGGTTGGTACCGAAGCAGCCGCCCCGAAATTCGACGGCAAAGTTTACCTGGCAGACTCTGGGGTTTATGGGGAATTCAATCCCGACCTCCACAAGCGCCTTATTATGGATGTGGTTCAGAAGGAGCATCCCGACTACATAGTCTTTATTCACTCCCCGTACGGTTGGGACCTTGCACCACGCGTCGCCGCCGCGTTGAAAGCCGCCCAGGTCTCGGAAATTATCGGGGTAAAGGATGGGAAATATGAGGTCCCTGCTTGTAACTCGAAGATGCGCAGGTGGGTAGCCCCCAAAACTATCCAGGCAGTCTTGACCATCCAGGCTGGTGCCTTCAGCCCACAAGCTCAGCCTGCCGGCACACCCCAAATCGAACAGGTTTCCAGTGAAGCGAGCTCCTCTCGGGTTGAATTCATTGGCTACGAAGCTGCTGAAAAGAAAGAAGTGGACCTGGCGAAAGCCGAGGTGATCGTCAGCGCTGGGCGTGGCATCGGGAAAAAGGAAAACGTTGAGACCATCGCCGCTTTGGCCCGGGCGCTGGGTGGAGAACTGGGCGCGACCCGCCCGGTGGTGGATGCCGGCTGGGTGGAACATACCCGCCAGGTTGGTAGCAGCGGCCAGACCGTCTCCCCCAAACTCTACGTTGCCTGCGGCATTTCCGGCGCCATCCAGCATATTGCCGGGATGAAAAAGTCAGGCTTTATCGTAGCGATTAACAAGGACAAGGATGCCCCCATTGGTGAGGTGGCAGACGTATTGGTGGTCGCGGATGTCATGCAATTCATCCCCGCACTTTTAGCCCGATTAAAAAAATGAAATCTCGCCAGCAATTTAAAATCCATAAGATTATTCAATCTTCGGGCATATGCCAGGGCAGGATGTATGAGGTGCTATGGATCTTGAATTGAGTCAGGAACAAAAATTGATCCAGTCTACCTCCCGCGAGTTTGCCCAGGCAGAACTCGAACCGGTTGCGGCCCGCCTTGACCAGGGGGGCGACCAGGCGGCCTTTTTGGACAATCTAAAGAAGCTTGCCGGGTTGGGCTTTATGGGTTTGAATGTCAGGGATGAATATGGTGGTGCCCAGGCCGGCATGGTGGCATTTAGTCTCGCCATAACCGAAATCGCCCGGGCGTGCGCTTCCACCGCCGTCACGGTATCCGTCAACAACCTCGTCTGTTCTGTGATCCAGTCGGTCGGGACAGAAATTCAAAAGAAAACCTATATCCCCAAAATATGCTCCGGAGAATTTTTCGCCGGCAGTTTCGCCCTGACTGAACCGGGCGCTGGCTCCGATCCGGCCTCAATGACCACCTCCGCGGTTTTAGACGGAAATGAATGGGTCTTGAATGGTACGAAACGTTTTATCACCAGTGCACCTTATGCTGGTGTTTTTATCGTCTGGGCAGTCACCGATAAGACTGTGCCGAAAGGCAAAGGTATCAGTTGTTTTCTGGTACCGGCTGGCACATCCGGACTGGTTGTTGGGAGGGCGGAACAGAAAATGGGACAGCATGCCGCTGCCACCAACGAGGTCATTTTGGAACAATGCCATATTTCGCAGGATGCCATCCTGGGAACCCTCAACGAGGGTCTCCGTGTTGCAGTTGGTGAACTTCTCGGCGGTCGGATTGGCATCGGCTCCCTGGCGTTGGGTGTAGGGCTGGCTGCCATGGATTACGCCACCCGGTATGCCCGCGACCGCGTCCAGTTTAACCAGGAGATTACCCGCTTCCAGGCCATCCAGTGGATGATCGCGGATGCCTATACCGAGCTTGAAGCTGCCCGGCTGCTCCTCATGCAGGCCGCCTTCCGCGAGGAACGGGGTCAAGCCTTCGCCCGGGAAGCCGCCATGGCAAAGCTGTTCGCCACCGAAGCAGCCAACCGGGCCTGCTATTCCGCTCTTCAGATGGCGGGCGGCTACGGCTATTCTAAGGAGTTCCCCTTGGAACGTTACGCCCGCGATGTTCGCGTGACCTCGATCTATGAAGGCACCAGTGAAATTCAGCGCACAATTATTGCGCGCGAGATATTAAAGGAAATTTCGCAGGGATGAATTCTCCTTACGCAATTGGGTTGGTCCGGCTGGTAATGAATCCATCGAACCAGATAAATGCTTTACCACTTTGCTCGTTGGCATGGCTCAATAACTAAACCAAAGGAAAATAGGAGGCACGACTATGCAACCAGTTTATGTAGTATCGGGAGGAGTATCAAAATTTGTTAAAGCCCGCCCTGATAAAACTTTCCAGGGCTTGGTGAAGGAGGCCTACGATTACGCCCTTGCCGATCTCGGCATCGACCATCCCCAGTTCTTTGAATTGGTGGACGGCAGCGTGGCCTCCTACTTCTCGGACCATTTCACCCGTCAATTAATGGCTGGCATCATGGTTCAGGATTACCTGGGGCTGTGCCCCAAACCGTCCCACCGTGTGGAAGGTGGCGGAGCCACTGGCGGTATCTGTTTCCAGGAAGGCTGGAAGGCGGTCGCCTCTGGCTATATGGACATTTGCCTGGCCTTTGGCTTTGAGCAGATGAGCCATGTCGAAACCTGGAAAGGGAACGAGTTTATCGCCCTGGCCTCGGATATTTCTTTCGATTACCCGGTGGGTGGTTTCTACTCTGGTTACTATGCCATGATGGTCACCCGCCACATGGCGGAGTTCGGTACCACGGTGGAACAACTCGCCCACGTCTCGGTCAAGAATCACATCAACGCCTACCATAACCCGTATGCCCAGAAACGCCAGCGCTTGACGATCGAAGATGTGCGCTCATCGCCCATGGTGGCCTGGCCCCTCACTCGCAACGATATCTGCGTGATGAGTGATGGAGCCGCTGCCGTTATCTTCTGTTCTGAAGACGGTCTTGCAAAACTCGAAAAGGCTGCTGGTCATCGCCTCCCTAGGGTGAAAGTTGCCGGCATTGGTCGCGGCACGGATACCATGCGCATGTCCGATCGTCCCCACCAATCGTATGAAGATTTCTACAAATACAATGCGCTGCCGAATGAACAAAATGATGATGACCGTGCCTATTACAAAAAATTATGGAAAAAAGGTTTCCGCTATCCAGGCGTCCACTCTTTCCGCGCTGGGCGGATGGCTTCCCGCGAAGCCTACAAGAACGCTGGCATTACCGACCCGCTCCATGAGATTGACTTCGTTGAATTGCATGATGCCTATACCTCCTCGGAGGTCCAGACTTATGAGGACATGGGCTTGTGCCGTTATGGTGAAGGCGGTCCTATGGCTGCCAGTGGCAAAACCTTCATGCCTGGCATTGATTATGGGCTTAAATTACCGGAAAAACCGGTCTGCCCCGTCAATCCCTCCGGCGGACTGATCGCCTGCGGACATCCCGTCGGCGCCACCGGACTGATGCAGGCTGTCTTTGCCCTGTGGCAGCTCCAGGGGACGATCAAGAAACATTTTGGTGACCCCGCTCTCCAGGTACCTAAAGCGCACCGTGGTGCCATTCATTCTCATGCCGGGACCGGCACGTATGTGACCGTCAGCATCCTTGAAAAAGAAAAATAGGAGACAGCCGCCATGTCCAAAAAAGTAATTTCCAAGCGAATAGAAGATAACCTTCAGGGGACGGTGGTTTTCAGCGTTCCGTTCCCAACCGGCGATGATCTTTCGTCCTTGAAGCACATGTCGCCCATCGTCATCAAGCAGCCGTACTCGATCGATTACAACTACTCTTATGGTCAGGATTCCCCCTTCTTCGCTGCCCTTGCCAATGGACGTTTTATCGTCACCCGTGAGCCGCAGACCGGCTACACCTACGCCACCCCGCGTGCCCATGACATGTATACCGGTCGCGAGACCGAGTGGGTGGAGATCAAGCCCGAAGGCAGGATCCACGCATTTACCGTTTGTTATTTCGGCTCCGAGGCTTTCTTGCCGGAGACTCCCTTCATACTCATCCAGGTGGAATTCGATGAATGCGACACCCTGTTTTTGGGACGTCTGATTGGTGCTGATCCCGACGATGCCAATATTAAGTGGATTGGTAAAAAGGTCAAAGGGCGCTTCCTGCGCAACGCCAAGCTCAAGCCTACGGATATTTACTTTAACCTCGCAGAATAATGGTTTCTCACCTTTTTGCCGGGGAAGTACGTAGGATTTGGTTATTGCGAGCTTCGCTCGCAATAACCAAATCCGATAATAGTCCCCCTTCCCTTGGGAAGGGGAATAAAGGGGGATGGGGCTATGCAAAAATCAACTTCATGAAAGCCTATCGATGCCCATTCCGACAAAGTATGAATCTTCTGTAATAGCCGTATAAAGAGGAGATTCGCATGACCGATCCGATTAAGAACAAGGGCGAACTCATCGGTTGGCGCAACCCGTACGGAATGGTGATCGGTAAGTGAAACCGACTCTAATGGTTATTTGGAAAGCCAGCGGGAGTTTTGCCCTCACTGACCAAAGGAGCTTTTTCTCCGCCCCGGAGGGAAGGGAATATGGGGGATAGGTGCCAGGCAGGTTTGATTATTAAAATTAATTAGGAAACCACCTTGGAGGTGCGCCATGGATTTCAAATTTACCGAAGAACACCTGTTGATCAAACAAACCGTGCGGGATTTCGCGGAAAAAGAAATAGCCCCGCGCGCCGAGGACATAGACAGTACCGACAAATTTCCCACTGATATTTTTACCCGCATGGGTGATCTGGGTATCCTGGGCATCCCATTTGCGGAAGCATATGGCGGCTCAGGCGGTGATTACCTCAGCCTGTTGATTGCCCTGGAGGAAATCGCGCGTGTTTCCGGTTCGGTCGCCATCATCCTGGATGCCCACACCTCCCTGTGCTGTGAGCCGATCTACCAATTCGGCACTGAAGAGCAGAAGAAGAAATACCTGCCTTCCCTGCTGCGCGGTGATAAGATCGGCGCATTTGGACTAACTGAACCCCAGGCGGGTTCTGACGCCGGTGCCACCCGCACCCGCGCCGTTCGCGATGGGGGCGAATGGGTCATCAATGGTCAGAAACAGTTCATCACCAATGGCTCCCTCGCCGGCGTGCTGGTGGTTACCGCCAAAACGGATCCGGATAAAGGTACGCACGGCATCTCCTCGTTTATCATCGAAAAAGGCACACCCGGTTTCCAGGTGGGGCGCGATGAAAAGAAAATGGGCTTGAAGGGATCGGTGACTTCCCAGCTTTTCTTCGAGAACTGCCGCATCCCCGCTGGGAACCTGCTTGGGGTGGAAAATGAAGGCTATAAACAATTCCTGACCACTTTGGATGCAGGCCGGCTGGCGATCTCAGCCATGGCGGTTGGACTGGCTCAGGGTGCCTTCGACCGGGCGGTGGCTTACGCCAAAGAGCGCGAGCAGTTCAACCAGCCCATCGCCAATTTCCAGGCGATCCAGTGGATGATCGCCGATATGGCTACCGATATCGATGCCGCGCGCCTCATGGTCCACCGGGCTGCCTGGCTGAAAGGGCAGGGGATTAACTTTTCCAGGGAAGCTTCAATGGCAAAATTATTTTCCACCGAGGCATCTGAGCGCGTTTGCTACAAGGCCATCCAGATCCACGGCGGCTACGGTTATGTGCGGGATTACGCTGTTGAACGCATGTACCGCGATCAACGCCTGTGTGCCATCGGCGAAGGCACCAACGAGATCCAGCGCCTTGTCATCGCCCGGCAGGTTTTAGGGTTGTGAAAGGGCCTGGATCGTTGTCATACTTGGGGTTTAGGGAGAAGACCGTCGACTTTGTCGACGGTCTTCTCCCTAAATTATTATCTTTTCTTCAGCGTTGGGAGGAAGGTGGGAAACTCCTCCGTAATACCTTTCATAGGCTTTTAGATTTACTATATTACCAAAGGTGATGAATATAAAACACCTGCACTCCTGCAGGTTGCATGATTCTTCTATTATTTCGGGGAGATACAATCGGGTCTCAATCTTGAGCTTTGGCTGTAAAGCCATTTTTTCCCTTCAGCAGTGCCTTCACTGCCCCCCACGGTGAGACTTTGCGCTGCACCAGCCTGTCCACCATCTTCTCATAACGGGTATCGGTCACCCCTTCACGAAACCGCTTAACCAATGATTCCGTGAGTAGCCCTTCCAATTCCGCCTCCAGCCTGGCTCTCTCACGTCTGCCCCACTCCCCGCTGTTGTGAAGGTGGGTTGCGTGCTGTTCAATGGCTGCTACTAACTCAGCCACTCCCGTTCCATCCGTCGCGATCGTACGCAAAATGGGTGGCACCCATAAAGCTTTGCCTTCCGGTTCTCTGCCCGCGCTGACCATATCCTGCCCGTGATGACGAAAGACTTTTGCCACCGGGTGTGCCAATCCGAGCATTCCCTTCAGGGCTCGTTCGGTGTTTTCCACCCCGGGCAGGTCGGCTTTATTTACCACCAGGATATCTGCAATTTCCAGGATTCCTGCTTTGATCGCCTGGATTTCGTCCCCCAGCCCGGGGGACTCCACCACCAGTGTGGTGTGCGCCAGTCGGGCAATGTCCACTTCGGTTTGTCCTGCTCCCACAGTTTCGATCAGGATTACCTCGAATCCGGCCGCATCGAATACCTGTACCATGGCTGCGGTTGCCCGCGCCAAGCCGCCGAGCGACCCCCGCGAAGCCATCGAGCGGATGAATACCCCCGGGTCGCCAGCCAGGTCGCGCATCCGCACCCGGTCTCCCAGCACCGCGCCCCCCGTGAAAGGGCTGGATGGGTCCACCGCAACGATTGCCACTTGTTTGGGATTCTTCCCGGCCCGGTAATTTAATGCCATTTGGTTGACCAGCGACGATTTCCCGGTCCCGGGTGCGCCGGTCACGCCGATCAGGTGCGCCTTCCCGGTGTGAGGGAAGAGTTCATCAAGGGTTGCCTGGCCCGCCACGGAATTGTTTTCCACTTCGCTGAGCAGGCGCGCCAATGCAATGCGCTCGCCTGATAGGATCGATCCAATATTCGGTTTTACCATTGCTTATCTGGCGGGTTTGAATGTTGCCCGAATTTCGTTGACGATCGCTTCGGTCGGCGCCCCTGGGCCGTACACCCCAGTCACCCCCATTTCCTTCAGGCGCGGCACGTCTTCATCCGGGACGATCCCTCCCACGAAGATTTTTACGTGCTCCTGACCATTCGCCTTGAGCAGTTTCAGGATGGGTGGGATCAGCGACATATGCGCACCTGAGAGAATGGAAAGACCCACCACGTCTACGTCTTCCTGCAGCGCGGCTTCGGCGATCATCTCTGGTGTCTGCCGCAGACCGGTGTATATCACCTCCATGCCCGCGTCCCGTAGAGCCCTCGCAACCACTTTGGCGCCCCGGTCGTGACCGTCCAGGCCGGGTTTGGCTACCAGCACACGTATTTTACGTTCAGGCATTGTTTCCTCCATTCAGGATTCTACCCCCGCATTATACTTCCCGGACGCGCCTCTCTGGGGCTGGTTCCACTCCCCGCAGATTCCTCGAATTGTAAATCTCCCCCTCGCTGATATTAGCGAACCCGGACTCTTTTACCAAACTCCGGGGATGATTTTTTTCGATCCACGGGCATATGCCCGGTATTCATCCCCGAATTGCTCTTTCAGCAGCCGTTCTTCCACATTCATCCGGTAAGCCAGGCCTGGCAGGAGCAATACAGGTATTGCCGCCAGTCCAATAAGGCTTGAATAGCCAATGCATAAACCCAGTGCCATGATGACAAATCCGGTATACCCGGGGTGTCTGACAAGCCGGTAGGGTCCGTCAGTGACGAGTACATGCAGTGCTATTACGCGCACGTAACCCGAATACATACCTCCGATGGACATCCTTGTCCAGACGCGCGTTGCCATTCCAACCAGGATGATGACCAGCCCGGCCAGTTCCATTCCAATGCCGCGTGGCAGGAACGGGGGCAGAAAAAGGAATTCGAGTGGCGGCGCGAAGAAGATGGCTGCGAATCCGGGCAGGACCCACCAGAAGGACCGGTTGCCTGCTTCGGTACGTCTGCTGTCTTTATCGTCACGGTTCCGCCATAGGTAGATGATCCCTCCCGCTCCGTAGGCAACACAGGTCGCAAAAAGGAACCAGCCCAGGAAATTCGTAACGATGGTTTCCAAAGCCAGTAAGGCCAGCGTCAATGCCAGCGCGTTTCCGGCGATAAGCAGGAAAATGCGGACGACCGTGTTACTCTTCATATTTTCCTCCTTGGATGAACTTTCGGATGCCTGCGATCTTGACGCTTTCTGCGATCAATATGCTGGCTAACCCTGAAAGTATGATAAGCAGGAATTCCCACCCATTAAGGGGTGCGAATTTGAACAGGTTGCGCAGGAATGGATTGATCAACACAAATACCAGGAAAACCGATGCTCCTACCGTCACCCACCACAGCGCTCTGTTTGGGATGCGCAGGGTTTTTATTATCGAATACTTCCGGGAGCGGTTCGAGAAGATTAATCCTAGGTTCCCGATAACCATGCAAACAAAGGTAAGCATGCGCGCCACACTCTGGTCGTAACCCCGCATAAGCATGACCGCATAAATTGTTGCCACCACCGCCAGGATGCCCAACCCCTGGATTAGCCCCGAAAGGATCATGGCCCGCCCGAAAAGCGGCTCATCCAGTTTGCGCGGCGGGCGCTGCATGATATCTGCTTCCTCCTCCTCGCCCTCGAACACGATGGAGCAGGCCGGGTCAATGATCAGTTCCAGGAACAGGATGTGCACCGGCAGCAGCGCCAGGGGCCAGTTAAAAAGGACCGGTATGAGTGACATTCCCGCAATGGGGAGGTGCACTGAAAAGATAAAAGCCATCGCCTTCTTGAGATTGTCGAAGATGCGCCGCCCGGTACGCACTGCCTGCACGATGGATGCAAAATTGTCATCCAGCAGCACCAGCGCAGCTGACTCGCGTGCCACGTCGGTCCCGCGCCCGCCCATGGCAATTCCAATGTGGGCAGCTTTTAGTGCGGGCGCATCATTAACACCATCTCCGGTCATCGCCACCACCTCGCCGTTGGCTTTCAGGGCGGTCACGATGCGCAATTTTTGTTCTGGCACTGCCCTGGCAAAAATACACACTGTCTTGATTCGTTTCGCCAATTCCTCATCGTCCATATCATCCAGTTCAGCCCCCGCAATGATCTGGTCATCTGGTTTCAACCCAACCTGTTTGGCTATGTTTTTCGCTGTGCCTGGATAATCTCCGGTGATCATAATGATGCGGATTCCTGCACTGTAACATTCGCTGATCGCACCTGCCACTTCGGGCCGCACAGGGTCAGCCAGCCCGACCAGGCCGATGAAATTAAAATCAAAATCGTGTTGCCCTTCCGGGAGGAAGTTGTTTTGGAATGCGGCCTGGGCCACGCCGATCACCCGCAGTCCCAGGTCGGCCATTTCGTTGATTTCAAGTTTCAACTTTTTTTCGCGGTCCGGTGTGAAATGGCATAGGTCGGCAATGGCCTCGGGGGCGCCTTTTGCTGCGATCATATAGTCATTTCCATCCTGTGCCCGCCACACATGCGACATGGCCAGTAATTTTTCGGAAAGTGGATATTCCCGCACCAATTCCCAGTCCTTGTGGATATGTTCTGTATTCTCAAGTGTTCGCCCGCCCAGTTCTTTCATGGCCTTTTCCATTGGGTCGAAGGGGTCGTCAGGACTGGCCAGGATACTGTACTCGACGATTTGATGGAATGGTTCGGGCAGGAACATCTGTTTACCGTCCACGTCCAGTGTTTCGCTCCCGACCGCTAACCTGGTGACTGTCATCCGGTTGTGTGTCAGCGTCCCGGTCTTGTCCACGCATAGGACCGTGGCCGCCCCCAGCATCTCGACCGCGTGTACCCGTCGGGTCAGCACGTGTCGCAGCGAAATCCGCCACGCGCCCAGCGCCAGGAAGATGGTCAGGACGACCGGGAATTCCTCCGGCAGGGTCGCCATTGCCAGTGTGATACCGGCGAGAAAACCATTCAACCAGTCGCCACGCGATAAGGAAAAGACGACCACCACGATTACGCACATACTGAGGCCCACCACGGCGAAATTGCGGACGATCCTGCGGGTTTGTATCTGCAGGGCTGTATCCTCCGGCTCGAGGATCTGTAACGCCTTGCCTATCTTGCCAATCTCGGTTCGTATTCCCGTGCTACGCACTTCGGCAACACCCTGGCCTTTGACCACCAGGGTCCCTGAATAAACGAACGGTAAGTCGTCGCCCCCGGGGCGGTCCATTTCGATTTTTCCATCCCACGCTCGTTTGCGTACTGCCACCGATTCCCCGGTTAATAATGACTCATCCACAGTCACGTTATTTGCCGTAAGTAGGACTGCGTCCGCAGGCACACGGTCGCCTTCCGACAGCAGGATGATATCTTCCCGCACCACCTCTCTCCCGGCGATGCGCTGCTGCTTGCCGTCGCGTATCACCAGCGCCCGTGGGCTCGATAGGTCCCGTAAAGCCTCCAGCGCCCGTTCGGTTTTTTGTTCTTGAAAAAAGGTGATGCCGATGATAACGACAACAAAACCCATCAGCATCAGGGCTTCTTCTCGGTCGCCCAGGAACAAGTAGAGCAGCCCGCAGGCGATCAGCATCAGGAACATTGGTTCCTTCACAACTTCCAAAAAGATATGCAGGAAGGTGCGTTTTTTTCCGGACGGGAGTTCGTTATATCCATCCTCAGCCAGGTTTTCTAGGACCTCTTGTTCGTTAAGACCTTGAAGGATGGTTTCATTAAAATTTACTTTCATCGGTTTATCCATTCCAGTGCGGGCCTTTCATCAATAAGAGTAGTAACGACTTTGCATCTTAGTCCTTCGCGACGTTGTCCCCGAACGGAACGGAGGGGAAGCATTGCGAAGCGCATCCTCCCCGATGGGTATCGAGGGGATCCCGCAAGGACCCTTTAGCGTCAGTCGTTCTGTAAATCACTTGAGTCTTCGTTGCCATTTTTTCCTAAATGACCACTATGTTCTTTGGGAGTTGGCAGTAAACAATATTGAACCCGGCGCGCAAATAAGCGCCGTCTAATCACTGGATGCGTCATTGCCATCCTGGGACAACTATGCTGTTGGATTAAATTTTGGAGGCGGGAGCTGAGGCAGGAAAGTGGGCAGGATGGAATATACTGTCACTTTCAATGAGGTTGAAAATAATAATATCAATGGGGATGTATTGTTATGTTTGAACAATACAAGATCATCCTCGGAATCCTCAAAGGTGTCCAGGGATTGCCCCCCATCCTTGCTCAACTCGAGATACCCGCAAGGATTCGCCGTGGTTACGCTGTCGGCTGCAAAATGGATGGCCAGGCCGCAAAAGCAAAAGATAATCACTAGGATATTGCATACTGGTTTCATGGAAAGCTTACCCATAACGCACGTGCTTTACGCCTTCTCCAAACAAAGAGATGATGTGGTTGTCTTCGATCTGGTAGAAAACCTCTTTGCCTTCCCGTCGGGCGACCACCAGTTTCATCTGGCGCAGGCCGCGCAGATGGTGTGATACTGCTGATTCGCTGATACCAACCATTTCTGCCAGGACGTTTACGTTTAATTCCTGCGTGGTGAGCGCAAACAAGATGCGCACGCGGCTGGTGTCGCTGAAAGCTCGGAAAAGCTCCGCTACGTGCGCTGCGGTGTGCTCGTCAAGCACGGTAACGGGGAGAGGTTCTTCACTCATTTAACACCTGAGTATATGTTCATATGTATAATATAAACGAATTTTTCGCATTCGTCAACTGTTTTCCGGAGATAATAAGTGGAGTTCTTCTCAAATCCCAAATTCATCAATTTCATTGCATTACACTTTGAACTCCGGCTATTTAAACCTGAAAACTGGTAATAAATCTGTTGACTAAAAAATTGAATCGTGCGAGAATGCCTTTGAGAATAATTCATGCAGCCCAAACCCTCCATCCTTCTTGTTGACGACGAATCAGCCATCACTGATAACTTGTCCCCGTTCCTCAACCGCTCGGGCTTCACGGTTACAGTTGCCTCCAATGGCGAAGAAGCCTTGCAGAAAGTTGCCTCGGCTCACCCCGACCTGCTAGTCCTGGATGTGTTGATGCCCCGGCTGGACGGTCGCGAGGTTCTTCGCCGCCTCCGTCAGGCCGGCGATTGGACTCCCATCCTCCTGCTTACCCAGGTGGGGGAAGCAGGTGAACGCGCTATGGCTTTGGAGGAGGGTGCCGATGACTACCTCAACAAACCCTTCGATCCCCACGAGTTGGTCGCTCGTATCCGCGCGGTTTTACGGCGCGCCCGCCCCGGTCAGCCGCCCCTGTCAGCTGCCATTCGACTCGCTTGCGGGGCATTGACCCTTGACCGGGCCTCCCACCGCGTCTGGCTGGAACAAGCTGAGCTTGCCCTTACCCCCAAATCCGTCATGCTCCTGGAATATATGATGACCCACCCGGATGAGCTCGTCTCCCGTGACCGCCTCCTCGACGTGGTCTGGGGTTGGGACTACCCGGTTGGCACTCGCGCTGTGGATACCCGCGTTGCGGAATTACGCCGAGCCTTGGGCGACGATCCCGCGCAGCCCCGTTTCATCGAAACCATTCCCGGGCAGGGCTATCGCTTCGTCGGCACGGTGGAATCGCGCCCATGAAAACCGGTCGTTGGTTGATTATCCTGGCACCTGCGCTTCTTGGAGGGGGGCTGGCGCTCTATTTTTTCCTCTCTTTCGATTTGACGCACGATCATATCGTCTACCTGCGCGCTGACCTGGGGACTCTCTCGCTTATTCTTGGGGTTATACTCTCCGGGTTGACAGGATTGGTTTTCGCCTTGGTGGGCTGGTCCGGTAGGATCCGTTTGCAAGCCAGCGCAGCCGCGGCTGAGGATCGCCGCCGCTTCCTGCGCCGCCTCGATCACGAGTTGAAAAATCCGCTCACTGCCATAAGAGCAGGCCTGGCAAACCTGGCCGAACTGCCTTCGGGAGAGGCTAGTCGCGAGGCGATGGCAAGCGTCGAGACCCAGGCGCTGCGATTGAGCCGCTTGTCCGCTGACTTGCGCAAGTTGGCTGAGCTGGAAGTCCGCCTCGTGGAGCATTCGCCGGTGGATGTCCCAGCCATGCTGCGCGATGCCTTTAGCATGGCTCAGGAGCAGCCGGGAGCGGCCGAACGTCATTTGAACCTTAGTATTCCCCAGGCTCCTTGGCCCTTGCCGAATGTCCGCGGCGACACCGATCTTTTACTGTTGGCAGTCCATAATCTGTTGCAAAATGCCCTTAAATTTAGCCGTCCTGGAGATACGCTGGAGTTGCGTGCCTTCGAGGATGGAACGGATATTGTCATCGAAGTGGCCGATACCGGTCCGGGTATCCCAGAGGACGAACAGTCCCATGTTTGGGAGGAATTGTATCGTGGTGAGGCTGGACGTAGCATCCCGGGCAGCGGGTTGGGATTGGCACTCGTACGGGCCATCGCCGAACGGCATAACGGTCGTGTTAATTTGCGCAGCCGCCTTGGTCAGGGGACGGTCTTCAGCCTGCGACTGCCAGTGGGCTGATGGCATGCAATAGGGGGCCCTATTTATATAAAAATCCCTGTCACAGGTTGATATCCTGCTATTTCGAAACTGTGACTTCCCCGTCACCCAATCGGGATATCGAAGTCCTATAATATGGAACATATCTAATCCAGATCAGGAGGCTCCATGAAATCCCGCATCCTTTCACCGCTTCTCATTCTTCTTTTCATCACAGCTTGCAATGGCACGATAGATGTAGGTATTGAACATTCCTCAACCGGTACGGCAACGCCTAATCCGACCGTCATAGACACCCTGTCTCCCGCCAATACTGTCTTGCCTACGGTTACCCAATCTGCACCCGCCGCTACCCTATCCGTACCCACTGCCACCTTGGTCCCCGGCAATACCTCTATCCCTGCACCCACAATTACGGCGCCGGCCAACCCTGGATTGACAAATTATATTGATGACCGCAGCACACCCTCACAGGTGATTGTTTCTTTCTATAATGCGATCGACCGCAAGGAATATTCGCGAGCCTACGGTTATTGGGCTGATCCAGCCACATCTCTGGGCTCCTTTAACTCCTGGGTGAATGGATACGGCGATACAGCTTCGGTGAAACTCGTGTTTGGCCAGCTCACGGGAGATCCGGGAATGAGTCAGGTATACTACACGGTCCCGGTGATATTGAAGGTCACTTCGAAGAACAATACGCAAGCCAATTATTCAGCCTGCTATGTGGTTCACGAGACAACCCCGGATGTCTTTGGAGCTCCACCCATATCCCCCATGAGCATAGCCCAGGGGTCGGCTCAACCCTCCGATATCAATACCAGCAATGCCAGTGTCCTTGCTTCGGCTTGCAGCGGCTATCCCGTCGGAGGCAACCCGCCATTTTCTGCTTCAAGTAATGGCCTCAATATCGATAAAAATAATTTCGTCGATAACCGTAGTGGACCGGTTGAAACCGTCAGCTCTCTTTTAAATGCGATCAACCTGAAGCAATACGTACGGGCGTATTCATATTTCCAGGTCCCCGCCACGTTCCCTGGGCCCTACGACTCGTACGCGGCTGGATATACTGACACGCAGGCGATCACGGTCACTTTTGGTACCCCTCAGAGCGAGGGAGCAGCTGGCAGCCTGTATTTCAAAGTGCCCCTGGCTTTGAAGGTCAGCACCACTACGAACATCACGCAGACCTTTGTCGGCTGCTACACTCTCCGGCTTTCACAACCTGCAAATCAGACCACCCCGCCATTCCAACCTATGGGCATAATTTCTGGTAAATTCACCCAGTTGGCGAATGGCACCGATGTAAACCCCCTGCTGCCTGCAGCCTGTAACTAGGTGGATGGAAAATAATCTAGCGTTGAAATGCATTTTAGGAGGTTCCATGAAATCCCGCGTTTTGTCAGCCCTTTTCATTCTTATGTTGGTCACATCCTGCAGCGGTACCCTGGAGGTCGGTCTTGAACACCCTGGTGTTGATGTTCCAACTCTGAATCCTACTTCCACCCCACTTCCCGCCCCGACTAATACCATGCTTCCAACGGCTTCGGTCGCAACCTCGCTCCCCACCGACGTGCCCGTTTCGCACACGGTCCAGGTCTTCCTGATTGCTGTCGGCGATAACGGTCTGACCGGATCCGCCGTCGGCTGTGGTGATAGCGCCGTCCCCGTCCAGGTGCAGACTCCCCCCACTTCGCAGGTTCTCCAGGCTGCCCTTACATCGCTGTTGTCAATAAAAGACCAATTTTACGGTCAATCAGGCCTGTACAATGCGCTCTACCAATCAGACCTGCAGGTGGAATCCATCACCATCGTCGCCGGCAAGGCAAGTGTCTATCTGACTGGCACTCTCCTCATGGGCGGTGAATGTGACACTCCCCGCGTCCGCGCCCAGCTTGAACAGACCATCCTGCAGTTCCCAACCGTGACGGAAACCGACATCTTCATCAATGGGAAACCTTTGGCAGACGTCCTTTCCTTAAAAGGTTAGGATCGCACCCCAAAATCCTCAAGAATGGATCATCCTCCCGCCGGTAACTAGGCGGGAGGTTTCGTTTGTTCATTCTCTCTAGTTTATAATGAGCGGATATTGGGACATCGACCAAAAAACTTTCCCCAAACAATTACTGCCAGCCGTGAAAGGAGAAAATGCCATGCCGTCCTTTGGTGTTCATTCTGAAGTCGGTAAACTTCGTAAGGTCCTTGTTCACCGGCCGGATTTAAGCCTCCAGCGCCTTACTCCCGCAAACTGCGCGGAATTGCTGTTTGACGATGTCCTTTGGGTGGAGCGTGCCCAGTTGGAACACGACCAGTTCGTGGAGGTAATGCGTGCCCATGGGGTGGAGGTGTTCTATGTGCTGGACTTGCTCACGGAGACCCTGCAAGCCAGCCAGGAGGCGAAGCGCCTCGTGATTGAGCAGGTCGCCACCGAATATACCGTCGGCTGGTCCTTGGTCGATGAGATTCGCACCTTCTTATCGGGTCTCACCCCTGAATTCCTCGCCAGGCATTTGATCGGCGGTCTCACCGCTGGCGAGTCCGGCATCGATTGGAAGAAATTTGGAAAGATCTCCCTGCATGCCGCTGCGCTGCAGGAAATGAACTCCTTCGTCCTGCCCCCGCTTCCCAATACCCTCTTCACCCGTGACTCGTCCTGCTGGATTTACGACGGCGTCTCCGTCAATCCAATGTACTGGCCGGCACGCCGCCGCGAGTCGCTCAATATGTTCGTTATCTACCACTATCATCCCATGTTCAAGGACGCCGGTTTCAATTTTTGGTATCCCAATCCCACCGACGGCGAGTTCAATATGCAAAACCTTGGGCGTTCTTCCTTGGAAGGCGGTGATGTCCTTCCGATCGGGAACCGCACCGTTCTGATCGGCATGTCTGAACGCACCCAGGGCAGCATGATCGAACAGGTTGCCGAAGCGCTTTTCTCCAAAGGCAGTGCCGACCGTGTCATCGCTTGTTTAATGACCAAAGATCGCGCCCATATGCACCTCGACACGGTTTTCACCATGCTCGACCGCGACAAGGTCACCATTTATCCCAGGGTCGTCGACCGTGTCAGGGCCATCAGCCTGCGTCCCGGTAAAAAACCCGGCGACTTTCGCGTCACCCGCGAGAAAGACATGCTCTCAGCCGTCGCGGATGCTCTCAAAGTCCCGAAATTGAATGTGGTCAAGACCGGTGGCGACCAGTACCAGATGGAGCGTGAGCAGTGGGACGATGCCAACAACACCATTGCTTTGGCACCTGGCGTGGTGGTCTCGTATGAACGCAATACCCATACGATCGCCCGCATGCGCCGTGCCGGTGTGGAGGTCATCACCATCCCGGGTTTTGAATTGGGCAAGGGCCGCGGCGGCGGTCACTGTATGACCTGCCCGCTCCTGCGCGATCCGATTTAATGGTTGATAGTTCATATATTCTAATTAGGATGGCAGTGAAAATTATAGGGGTTG
>Ga0209638_1000032_pt1 | contig 86449 bp, 94 predicted proteins | sample BarGraNGADG00211_FD_184490 | JGI IMG/M metagenome (GOLD analysis project Ga0209638, IMG submission 184490) | Arctic peat soil microbial communities from Barrow, Alaska - Barrow Graham LP Ref core NGADG0002-211 (SPAdes) (version 2) | ecosystem: Environmental > Terrestrial > Soil > Wetlands > Peat... | reverse complement strand
GGAGTTCAGGGGGATGGGAGTCGGCATCGTGGCACATGCGGGGAGGATGCCACGGCCTGGCGAACAAGGCGTTCGACTGGGGCGGGACGCGGCGCCTGACGCGGCAGCCCGCCTCGGCCTGCGGCCGCCGACACGACGTGGTCATCGTGGCGTGTGCGGATGGGCGAGCCGCCGTTGTATGTCGAGACTTACGGGGACGGCGACGCCGCCGCGGGCGCTGGTCCAAGAGGTCCGGCTCGAGTAATGACCCAGCGGTCGACGCGCCCAAGGAAAGGGATGGTGGCCGGAGCCACTAGCGAGAGTGATCGGCCCACCACCCCCTACTCAGTCGGAAGGCGCGAGCCTCAGCTTGCCGCCGCCCGCGCGGCCGATGCTAGCGTGCTCCGACGATCAGGCGCGCTCGAGGATCGGCTTCACCTCGGTCGCGAGCCTCGTCATGGATTCCTCGTCGTACGGGGAGGGCAATCCAATCGGGCCTGCGAGGTCGCAGGCGTGGGCGTCACGACTCCCGACGGTCGTGTCCCCGGAGCCGAGCCCTCTTCCCTTCTCTGTGGCCGCGTTCAGACGCCGCCGAGGACCTCCGGCGCCGCGTCAGGATCGCGCTTCCCCGTGCCCGGCGGGTCGTCGAGCTGGTCGCTCTCCTCCCAGGCCGGTTCGCCGGTCTCCCGATGCCGCTCACGACCCGCCTCGCGTCGCTCGTGGCGCGGAGGCGGCTCCGCTGCCGACACATCCGGCGCGCCCGTCAGGGTTCGCTTAATCCAGGACAGCAGCGACATCAACGTCTCCTCCCCGACGATCGAACGGCGTGGCTCGACCCCAATGGTGCGCCACCGCGTCAACCGTCCGCCGCCCTTGTGCGGCAGGAGGCGCGCCGCTCCTCGCAGTGAGGGCATGGCCCGGACTCGGGGTTTACCCTGAATGTAGGTCACCCAGCTGCCGAGCTCACGAGTCTGAGGATCATCTGTTGCGGGGCGGCCAGCCCTCGCTCCCACGACGTTCTCATGGTGTGGACTTCTTCGGCCTCCTGAGTGAGTGATGTGGGCGACCACTGCCGCTCAGGAGATCGCCATGAACCCCCGACTCCTCCCCGCCGCCGCCAGTGACGACGGCCAGGGCTGGCAACAGACAGTCGTCGCCTTCCTCGCCGAGAAGGAACGCCGTTCAGGCTCCCGCCGCACGGTCGAGGGCTACGCCAGAATGCTCTGGCCGTTCCTGAGCCAGGTCGGCTCTCCGGACAAGGTGACCCCGGCCCACGTCCTCGGCTGGGCCCATGGGATCGGACTCTCCGGCCGAGAGCCGTCATCGGCGACGGTCGGCGCTCGGATCGCGTGCCTGTCCTCCTACTTCCGCTTCTTGATCCGGATGGGAATCGCGACCGCTAATCCCTGCGACGCGCTCGAACGTCCGAGAACGATCCAAGCCGTCGCCCGGGGCTACAGCGCCGCCGAGGTCCAACGGATCCTCGCGGTCATCCCCGACACCGTCCGGGGCCGACGGGACCGAGCGATCATCCTGGTCCTCGTCCTGACGGGGCGACGGCGAGCCGAGGTGATCGGGCTGCGGGTCGGGGACCTCAGCGTCGAGGGCGAGACCGTCTTCTACGCCTACCGCGGCAAGGGCGGCAAGCGCGGTCGTCGGGAGCTCCCCCGCTCCGCCTACGAGGCGATCTGCACCACGCTGACCGATGCTGGTATCGCGCTTCGCGCGATGGACCCAGCCGAGTCGCTCTGGCAGGCAGGCGCCGGCCCAGCCGGGATCAGCAGCGGGACGTTCTACGGCCGGTTCCGGCGGTACCTGCGGGCGGCTGGGCTTGCGCCGACCGGGCTCCACATCCTCCGGGACACCGCGGCGAAGCTCCGTCGGGACGCTGGGACGTCGATCGAGGCGGTGAGTAGCTTCCTCGATCACTCGAGCCTGGCAGTCATGAGCGTCTACCTTCGCCGGCTCGAGGGCGAGACGGATCGGACCTGGCCCGACGTGGCGATCGCGATCGGGGTGTAAGGGAAGTCGGCTGCGCCCAATCGATTTGACGAGCCAAGGCCAGACGGCCAAGAGCACGTGGGCCACCGGAGAGCGCCCCGACCGGCTGGGACGTCGAGCGTCGCTCCACCGAGCGATACAGGAGATAGACAGTGAAGGTGGTCACGATCCAGCCGAGGTAGTTCTGGATCGGGACCCCGTAATAGGGACCACCGCGCTCCCATACCCAAGCGCCAACGGTCGGACCGGAGAGGACGGGATCGACGACGAGATCCCAGGCGGTCATCACGAGGGCGCCCAAGAGGGCCAGACCCACGAAGTGGCCGCGGCCCCCGGGCGTGCCGACCGGCCATCCGTCCACGATCAGGTTGGCCACGACGTAACTCGGGTAGATCAGCATGAACCAGGCGAGGGGGATGAGGACCGGGACCGATCCGAGCCACGGGCCGAGGGTCGCGGTGTAGTGGTACGGGCCGTAGATGAGCCCCGTGGCCACCCCGATCTCCTCGAAGATCCAGGACGTGACCGCCGTGATCGTGAAGAAGACGAGGGTGAGCCTGACCCCCAACACGGAGGACGCATGCCAGAGGCAAAAGAGCAGGACGATGACGATCAGGCTGTTCAGGTCGCCCGGGATCACGGGCAGCCCGTCCGGCCCCGCCAGCAGCGGCCGCAACACGCCCTCGTACACGAGGCGGGCCAGGAACACGCCCGCCAGGACAAGGCGGTTGTGTCCATTGGTGGGCGTGCCTCCTTTTCGGGACGATCGGGCGCGGCCGGGTAGCCGGAGCTTCCCCGTCTCACCATCGTGTATGCAGCACGGAGCCCGCCCCTGTCAACGGGTACGCCATCCTCGGCGGCTCAAGGGCGAGATGGACCGGACCTGGCCGGACGTCGCGGTGGCGGGCGGGCGGTCAGGGGGCATCGGGGGCGACACCCTCGCCTTTGCCCCCCGCTGAGGTTCTAGGGCATGTCGGCCAATGCCCGCTGCTGGCGATCCTCGGCACCCTCTTCTGGCAAGTCGAAGGGCCACTCGATGGCGCTGATCTTTGGCGGCAGGTATCGCAATGCGCGCGCCGTTGATGGGGTGCGGAGCGGCCTGATCCGGCCGAGCTTGCGGGCCCAGAGCGCCGCGCTGTAGCGCGCGCCCGCGTCGCGCCACGGCGCGTAGGCGAGATACATATCAAGGCTCGAGCGCAGGTCGGACAGGAAGAGCCATGGCTGCTCCTTGCCGCGTCGCTTGCGCCGTTCTTCGGCCACGACCGAGGCATACTCGGTCGCGAGCCAATAAAGCTCGAGCGGCGGCGCGTCGGTGAACTCGCGCGCCAGGCGGCCGGCCCACTCGGCGAGGACGCGATCCACCGCCGAGGAATCGATCCCGCCGTCCCGCGCCTCGGCGACCGCGGCCAGCATCGGCAGGATCCGCCCAGCGTCGCCATCCTCGAACTGCCAGTACCAGCGCCCGTCGCGCGACGCGGACTCTGCCGCCCGTCGGTCCTTCTCGGCACCAATCCAGCGCTGAATCGTCCGCACCGACGGCGGCCCGTCGCCTGACCGGGCGACAACCGTACTGTCGCGAATCAGTGCGGCGATCTCCTTGGGAGCCTTGCCCACTCCCCAGAGTCGCATGACCTCGTTCCGAACGTCGCTCTCAATCCGTCGAGGCATCGGTCCACCCCACGACATAACATCTGGCGCATATGCACCTTGTATGGCGTTGGGATGAACTGTAGCGTCGCTGTCCAGCGACGTCAATGGACGTCGACGCCACCCGAGGAAGAAGTCTCAGCCATGACGACTGCGGTGGGAGAGTCCGACGAGCCACTGCTCCTCCGACCCGCAGAGGCCGCCCGTCTGCTGGGCGTCTCGCGGGCCAAGGTGTATGTAGCCGCCCCTGTCATGAGCGAGATTTCAGCACAGACGCTGGCGGCCCGGAACACTGGGCTTGTTTCAGAACGCCATCTACGAGATCCACTGTCCAACGCTGACTCGTCACCCTGCACCTGGCGTTGTTGTGAGCCGCCACGATCCCGCCATCGTGTCGCCGAGACACTAGGCCGCGGGGTTGACGGCAGAATCCGGTCGGCAGAACCTTGGTGTCCATGCGCGGGACGATGTCGGCAAGCTGGGAGAAGCGCCTAACCGCACTCCGGGACCTGTATCTGGCCGCCGTTCCGCTTGCCTACGACCGCAGTGGTTCACCTGAAGACCTGGCGCAGCGAGCAGTCATCCGCGGGGCGCTTCCAGCGGCGGTGACGGACTTTCGTCAGGCCGACGCCCGGTGCGTTCGCCTGGAACTCGCTGGCCACTTCGGTTATCGCCGTGCCACGCTCACCGACGAGGCGCGCCACTTCCTTGGGGAGACCCGCGAGCGCATAACGTCGAAGACCGAACCCGGTGGCGATGTCATCTGGATTGCCCTCGACGCTAACGGGTCGCCGCTTCATCCACTTCAGTTCGCTCTCCAGTGGTCCCTCGATCTCAGGCGGGAACAGGAGATAAAGCGCCGACAACGTCTTCTCGCGGACGTTTTTGGCCGGGTTGCCTGGCACGAGGTCGCGTTGCCCGTGCCCGACGGTACGCCCGATGAGCGCATTCGGACTGTCGCCCGCATCCAGCCAGTGGATGGGTCGCTAGTCCATTCTCTTGAGGCCCATGAGCTCACCGCGGACATGCAGGTGCTGCAGACGCTGAGCGTCGTCCCTTCGGATGTGGAAGCCATTGTCCAGACTGCCCGGCTCCTCTATGTCCGGGGCTGGAACCAGTGGGAGTTCTTCACGCTCGCCAAGCGCGAGGCGGTGTTCGCGCTCGAGGCCGCCCTTCGACGACTCGACTCTGAAGAGCGGGGCCACCCGTCAAATCGGCCGTTCAAGGTGCTGCTTGAGAAGGTCGGGCGATCGCATCAGCCGCCGCTGCTCTCGGAGTGGGAGCGGGACCAGGGTCAGTTCATGCGCGATATGAGGAACGAAATGACCCATCTAGCCGGCGGGCCGAGCATCGACTGGATCTCTTGGGCGCACCGAGATATTGAGCTTGCCATCCGGCTGATCAACCTCAGTTGGGCGCGTCAACATGCGAGCGTCCCGGTTGAGTTGGCGTGGGAACCCGAGGCGGGGGCCAGTTAGACGAAAGCGTTGGCCACGAGCGAAGCGGCTAGCGGCGACTAGGCCTCTAGGCGCCTTGCCGTCGGGCATCGAGCGCAACCACCTTCGGCTCGTGGAAGGCGCGCCCCACTGGCTCGTCATACGCCAGAACTGTTCTAGATGATCCTTCGAGCGTAGTCCCGATGCCGCTTGCCCTGGCGGATCTCGTCGTACCAGCGGGCGGCCCGCTCCACCCCGTCAGCGTCCGTACTGCCCGATGAGTGCATGTACTCGGCGATGGCTGCGCGGGTCGGCGCGTCACTGCGCCCGGCGATCGAACGCAGCGCTCGTATTGCGACCTCCTTCTCGCCGCCACCGAGGAACGAGTTGTGGCCGCCAAAAGAGAGGATGTGATCGAGCTCGTCGGTTACGTCTTTAGGCAGAGCTGTCAGTTCCGGCACCGCGAAGTCCTCGACTAGGCAGATCGCCCCGGACCGGCGAATCCAAGGTGCGACGTCGAACAATGTGCCAGCCATCACGCACAGCGCCGCGTCGAAGGCGAGTGACTCCGCGAACTCGAGTGTCTCGGCGGTGGGCCATACGCACAGAACCGGGCCGCGGCTCGGGCGACGAGATCGACTGCGACGGGACACGATCTCCCAAGGGGCGCTCGCCAGCAACGGGCGGTTGCGCCGCATGCTCGCAGCGTTCATCGCGATGACGCCATGCCCACCGTGGGTTAGCTCGGCTTCGCGAAGCCAACCGAAAGCGATGCTGAGCGCCTCGTCTGTGTCTAAGTCGTCCTGGTCAAGCCCGGGGACCCAATAGGCGTCATATCGGACACTCGTGCGCGCATCCCGAGCCAGTGCTGCCACCTGAGTGCTCACAGTTATTTTGGCTTGCGGCCCTTGCGGAGTGTCTGCGCTGCTTTTCGTTCTTGCTTTTCTGGCGTCCGCGGGTTCTGCAGCTTCTCGCCCGCCTTACTCAGTTGCTCTTTGCTGGGCTTCTTCGGTGCCATCGAGGTAACTCCTATCTGATAGGCGGCCGAGACGCGTAGGGCCCGCGCAGGAACGCCAGGCCGTTAGCGTAACGCCAGGAGTCGCGAACGGGCCGTCAGCTAGTCATGACGATCCTCACATTGACTGGCGCGCTGTCGGCATGCACCACGGTGCCATCCAGCGGCGAGCCCGGGTAGGCTACGAAGCATGCCCATCTGGATCGACGTTGATTGGCAGCTGCGCGGCGAGGTGAGAGTCGACCCAACTGGTCGACTGGGCTTTCCTGCCGTTGACAAGGGCCCCGCGCTCTACCGGTTGTGGATCGAATCCGCGGACGAACGTCCTTCGGTTTACGTTGGTGAAACAGGCAACCTCGTGTCGCGCCTGCGGTCGTACCGGACGCCCGGCGTCGGACAGCCGACGAATTTGCGCGTCAGGAAAGCGCTGCTGGACGCGTTGCGAGCCGGCGCGAAGGTCACACTGTGGACAGCGATTGAGGCGCGAGTCGCATTCGACGCGGCCGAGCCTAGAGCGCTTGATCTGTCGCGCAAGAACCAGCGTCTCGTTGCCGAGCAGGCGGCGATCGCGGAGGCGCTCCTGGCCGAGGACCTAGGCGACATCGACGCGGACCAACCAGTCCGGCCCCGACTCCTCAACAAGCCAGGCGTGGGCGAGCTGCCCTACGACTAGCCAGCAACACAAGGCCGGACAGGGACACGCGCGGCTTGAGGCCGCGGGACGCACGGCTGTGCTTGGCTGGATCGGTCATCCCGCCGTGCGCGACCATGTCGAGGCGGCGCGACCCGATTTGGACGAGATCGTTGCGCCTCTCGGTCTAGCCGATCAACTGATGGTCACGCTCGTTGTCGCCCGCTGGCTCGACACCACTGGCAGATTCCCCGATGGCACAGAGTGGCCGAATCCCTTCGCCGGTCAAGACGTCGGGCTCTTGGCAAAGGCCACGCGCATCGGTCCGCTGTTCGTCGCACGGCTGATCGAGCTCGGCGAACGCATCGCGGCGGCCGGTGCGCCGCTCGACCCACACGACCCGGGCGTGCTCCTGGTGCTCGCTCAGGTGGCCCTGCTCGGCGTGGACTTCACGCAGCCCCCAGCCGCTATCGTCGACGACCTCAACATCCTGCCCCCAGGCTGGATCGAGCGCGATGCGGCGATGCGCGGCCACTCGGTGATCGGCGTCAGCCGCCATGGTCGCCGCGCCCGCTTTCGCGCTGATCTCGGGGTCGTCGCCGAGCAGGTCGCTGCACGCCTTGGGCCGGCGCCGATCGGCACGCCCTACGCCGGCGGCCTGCGACGCCAGCATCCCACCGATGAGCGCAGACGGAACGACCGCCGCCGCGCTCTGGCGGAGGTCCTGGCACTCCACCCTAGCGTTACGCCGGGTCGGCTGCGGGCCACCTGGGCCGCCGGCCCCGCCTCGCCCGGCGGCCTGCTACGGAATCGCCTCGGCCTACAGCCGCACGATCGCCCACCGTCGGAGTCGACCCTCCGCACGGATCTGCGCCAACTTCGCCGCCAGCCCAACATGTAGACACGTTCAGGTTGCGGGGCCCACGGCGCACTCTGGCGCGGTGAACGACGCCACGCAGACGCAGTCGCCTCCTGGCCCCTTCTGGCGCGGCCGCGACCTGGCTGCGGAGCGAGTCCGGCGAGGGCTGCTGCAGCGCGAAGTGGCCGCGCGGCTGGGGTTGCCGGCTCGCCGCGTCGCTGCCATCGAGGCTAGCTGGCGGCCAACGAGCGCGATTGTCGCTCGTTACCTAGACGCGATCGAGCTGTGATGCAGGGCGGGTCGCCACAGATCGCACCTCCTCCACGCGAGCGCCCTGACCGCATGGGTCGAGACCGCCTTGCCAAACCCCTCGCCGCAGAGCGTCAATGGTTCGTCGACCGCGACGCCATGGCGGCGGCCCTGCGAGTCGTCCTGGGTCTCCCCCGGGTCCTGCCCAGCCGCCGGGAGGAACCTGAGCCATGACCGAGACGGCCACCCGCCGCGTGGTGACCTACGAGCGCGTGTCGACCGAGACGCAGCGCGAGCGCGAGACGATCCAGACCCAGAGCCATGCGCTGGAGCGGCGCCTGTCGGTCGAGGACGGGATCGAGATCGTTGGCCGCTACGTCGACGACGGCGTGTCGGGCATGAAGAAACTGGCCGAGCGCGAGGCCGGTCGTCGGCTGCTGGCCGACGCAGCGCACCACGCCTTCGACGAGCTGTGGGTCTACCGCGTCGATCGGCTGGGGCGCAACCTGGCCGACATGGCCGCCACCGGCCAGCGCTTCGAGAAGCTGGGCATCACCATCATGAGCGTCAACGAGGGGCGCATGGAGCCCTTCCTGTTCGACCTCATGGCCGTCCTGGCCCAGAACGAGCGGCGCACCTTCCACGGGCGGAGCATCGACGGCATCGCCGAGGGCGCGCGCCAGGGGCGCTACCTGGGCGGCATCGTGCCCTTCGGCTACCGTGTGGCGGGCCACAAGCGCACGGCCCACCTGGAGCCCGACACGGCGCCGCTGTGGGGCGAACTGTCCGCAGCTGAGTTGGTGCACCACATCTACCAGCAGCTCGGCAGTGAGGGTCTGAGCTGCGTGGCGGTGGCGCGCGAGCTCAACGCGCTCGGCGTGCCCACCCACTACGCGCGCGACGGTCGGCTGGTGGGCGGGCCCGGCAAGCGACCGCGACCGTAACGACGCACTCTTCCGGCAGGAGCGGGGTCCGCGATCAAACTGATGCACTACCGCCCATCGCGAGGTATTGACGCGACGCCACAGCGCGTACTGAGCATCGAATATCGACCGACGCGGACCTCCGGCCTCGCGCCCCGTCAGCCGATGCGAGTAAGTCGCCGACCGTTCGCGTGACCGACGGCCGACGTTCGCCCCGAATCGGTCGCTCGATGCGCGGTACAGCGCCGCGGTCCATCATGGTCGCGCCTTGGACTTCCGACCCACGCTTAGCTTCGGTGCGCTGCTCGATGCGCTGCGCTCGCATCGACTGGGCCGGCGCCGCGTGGCCATCGTGCGCCTATACGGTCCGATCGGCGGGGGCGACCGGAGTGCCGAGCTGCTCGAACTCATCCGCCGCCTGCGCGTCAATCGCCGCGTGCCGGCGGTCGTCGTGGACATTGACTCACCCGGCGGCGCAGCCACCGCGTCCGACAACCTGTACCACGCGCTGCACCGGCTGGCGGCAAAGAAGCCGCTTATTGCGGCAATCACCGGCACTGGCGCGTCGGGCGCCTACCTCGCTGCCGTCGCCGCCCGCCGGATAGTGGCCGCGCCAACGTCGGTGGTTGGGTCGATCGGGGTCATCAACGTCGCGCCGCGCCTGCCGCGCCTGCTCGAGCGCTTGGGCATCGATGTCTCCGAGCACACCGCCGGCCGACTGAAGGGCATGGGCGCGCCCTGGCGTCCCGAGTCGGAGCCGGAGGCGGCCAAGGAACAGCAGCTCGTGGACGACATCTACGGTGTCTTCGTGGCGCGGGTGGCCGAGGCACGCAAGCTCGCCGCCGACAAGGTGCGCGACCTCGCGACCGGCGAGGTGTGGCTAGGCAGCCAGGCCGTCGAGCTGGGCCTGGTCGACGAGATCGGAGACCTCGAGCATGCGGTCGAGATCGCAGCGCAGATGGCGGGCATTCCGGCTCGGTCATCGGTGGCCCACCTGCCACGGCCAATGCTCAGCCGACTGGCTGATCGCTTCGCCACGCGCGTGGCGAGATCACTGGCCGACGACCTCGAGGCTCGCCTCAGAGATCAATACCGGATGTGACTGGCCGGGTGATCCGCCCTGAACGACCGCCTCTAGGGTCGCGGTTTTCCAGCGAAATCGGGCCTTGCGCCGATCGCGTTGGGGACGCTCAACGCGATGCTCGCCCCACCGCGATCTCCCGCAGACACCGTGCCATCTCGCGCACGCACTCCACCTCGGTGTTACCCACGGCCGTCCAATCGCGAGAGCGCTTGCCGATGTGCGCCCTCTCCGTCCTGTCGTAGCCGTACTGCGCCCACTGGACCCGTTCGACGTGAAAGACGGGTGTCCCGACGTCCCAGCCCCGGCGGAGTCACGGCGTGGAGCTCCGCCCAGGCTTGACCTTGGTCACCGATCCTTGAGCGTCTAGAATCCCACTAGGCTGCGAACCGAAAGGAGGCCCCACGCCGTGAACATGACCGACCTCGTTCACATCTACACGACTGAGCGCGGCGAGTGTGTCGAAGGCGCCCGTCCGCCGATGCCCGAGCCCGGCGGGACGACATGGGTGTCCACGCCGTATGAGCCCGACCCGCGGCAGAGCACGGTGCCTGAGTCTTGGCACGAAGCGTCGGAATGCCCATTCGGCGCTGATTCAGAAGGCAGCGCGCCAGCCAGCGAATAGCCAACGTTTGGCGGCCGGGCCGTCCTTCCGTCACTCCGGCTCGCGCCACCGACGGACGGGCCGCGGAAGGTACGCCGGGTCGACCACGACTTCCGCTTCGCCTCGCCCGTCAGCGAGCAGAACATCGACAGCCGCCAAGACGCCGTCCGGAGCGACGGTCGCCTCGTAAACATGCGCCAGGCGTTCGCCAGTCTTCTTCGCCATCTCCAATGCAGTCGCGACGCGTGCCAGCTCCGCCGCTTGCTCGTCGGGCGTGCCGTAGGTCATCACTGCCTCGTCCGGCTCAAGATGCGCGCCCCAACGACTAGCGAACCGGAATGCCCATGACACTTTCGTTGTCCAGGCCATGCCGCGGGCGTAGCGAGGGACGGCGCCTCGATAGAGGGTCATGGGCGCCGACGGCCGCGGATAGGCGGCCATCCGGAACAATGTCAGCCACACCCGGCGGCCGAGTATTGCCTCAGGGTATTCGGCCGCCGACCATGCGGAGGGCAGTACAGCAGCCAGAGTGCCGTCGGCCAGACGTCCGCCCGCCCATAGGTCGAAGAGCATGGACGGTCCGTCGTCGCGGCCGGCCAGTAGGAGTGCCTCCTGGAATGTCTCCGTCGTCACCGGCTTCGCGCTCTTCCAACGGCGACCATCCAAACGGATAGCTCGGGCTATGCGGAAGGAACCCTCTTTCCTTGGGTTGTGAGCGACTTCGGGCTCATGGACGCGATCGAATCGGGCATCGTCACGCGCGAACCGTCAGCACCGGCTTGGCAGCCGTGACCCTCCCCTTCCCCGCCACCGACAGGCCGAGGTCGTCGGCGTTTTTGCTGACCTGACTCTTGGAGAGGAAGAGCGCTGGGCTTCATGGCTGGTCGATTCGCAGCTGCATCTCGGTGCGCGCTGGGATGTCGAATCGCGACCGCTTGTTATCGCCCCGAGGGAGACTGTGCAGCCTTCGAACTGGCGGCCGCGGTATGAGGGCGCCGGAAAAGTCTGGTTCGAGCCTCCGGTCGAGACGGGCCTACCGAGCTTGGTAATGCTGAGCGGTCCCGAGACTGGACCGCCCAATCCAGTCGACTTGCTCCGACCTCTGGTCGAACACCTGGTCCGGTCGACGACCACCTTCGAGAACGTCGAGCTGATCGAGGACTTAGTCGACGAAGCAAACGAGGCATTGGACCCGCTCAGAGAGCGCCTGACAAACGTCGCAACTCGATACGTCCCGTCGCTCTCATCAGTGGAATTGCGGACGCCAACCCTTACGCGCGAAGGCGAAGAGCAGGCCATCGATCTCCTGCTTGATCTGTTCACTAGGGACCTGGCACTCGCTTTGTATCGGAGTAACGAGTACGAAGAGACTTTGGACGAAGTCGGCGCCGGGACCAGGCGCGCCCTGGCTTTGAGCGTACTCGAGCTCTACAGCGATCCCGGGTTGTCAGACGACTCGGCGCGCGGCAGCACGCCGTTAATCGTCGTGGAGGAGCCCGAGGTCGGCCTACACGCGGGAGCGCAGCAAAGGGTCGCGGAGTCGCTCAAGGCACTCGCTGCGACCGGCGTCCAGACGATCGTGGTTACGCACTCGCCGACGATTGTCGACGCCGCGGATCGTTCAGGGCTCCGAATCGTCAGACAGCGCAGCGACGGCTTTCGAGAGGTCGTCGAGCCTGTCGACCTAGCCGAAATTGTCGAGACCGTTGGTGCGTCACCGGCAGACATCCTGCTTGCGGATCGGTTTCTGATCGTCGAGGGCAAATCGGACGCCGCGATCCTGACCATGTGGGCGCGGAAGCGCGGGTGGGATCTGAGAGAGCACCGGGTCCAAATCTTCGCGGCTGGGAGCTGGACGAAGGCAAGCGGCATCGCGGCGTTCGCCGAGGTGGCATATGCGGGCGCAAGGTTCTTTGTGGTGCTCGACGGCGGCAGTCAGACGACCGAGGAGGCGGAGAACATTCGAGGACGTTTGGGTGATCGCGTCGACGTCACGGTTCTACGGCAAACGCAGATCGAACGTTATTTCCCTCTTCGGGCGGTGGCCGCGTGGGTGGCAAGCCAGTCCGAAAATGACGTGGATCAGTGGCAAGACGCCCTTGCCTCCATAGAGATGTCCAAGCGCGCCCTTCGTGAGATCGCCAGCGAGTATCTCGGCCGCGACTACTTCGAGGAACGTGATGGCGTCGCCATCGCGAGCCTGATGCGCGAAGGCGAGGTGCCCAACGAGTTCGTGGACATCTTCATGAAGGCCACCACCCGCTGACGCGAAGCTCTGCCGAGTCCGTGGGCTGGATCGGTAATCCACCGCCAAGTCGGCTCGCGGCATACCGGCGGACCGTCCGGTCGCGAGCAACCGACGTGAGCCCTGCGAACCTCCGCGTACCAACTGCCGACAGATCGTGGCGTCCGGCCCGAGACGCCCGATTCGGGAAGGGCTGGCCCGAGGCAACACTCGGTCCCGACCTCGCCTCGTTCGTCGCTCTGGCTTGTGACGACCCGGAGATCGAACAGCTGCGGCATCGCCTTCTCGCTCCCTTTGATCGGCGGCGGTATCGCGGGACCCCCGATGAGTGGTCCGCGTTCCTTTCTGCAGCCGGTGTCGACAGGGGCCTCGTTCCCGACAACCTCGTTCCGCGAACGCTGCAGCTTCCCAAGTGGCAGTTCCGGTCGAGCCACCTGCTGGAGTACTTCGGCTTGTCGCGAGAGCGCGACGGCGCATGGGCGGACGCGATCGACGCCGCGCCGCAGCCGACACGACGCAGCCCCTGGACGATGCGAGGCCCGCTCTATCGGATCCCGGGTCAGGGTGCGCTAGCGACCTTGACCCCCGAGGCGCGGCACCGCTTCGCGGATTTGGTCTTGGCCGGACTGCCGACCTGGCCTACCGACGTCTTCCACACGGGGATCGAATCGGTGCCCTGGCCGTCGCCGGCCTTCTCCTTCCTGCAGACGGCCGCTTGGCTTCCAGTCAGCCGACCGTCGGACAAGAGAGTCGCGGTGTGCGAGGCGCGCGGCGTCTTCATTGAGCCTGTAACGCTGAACGTGCCCGTCTTCGGGTCGTAGATCTCGGCCGCGGTCAGGAACTGGCCCGAGGCAGAGTCCATGCCGTAGCGGCTGCCCCCTGTGACAAGAACGCGACCGTCGCGGAGCAGGGTCGCGACGTGGAAGTCGCGTGCCGTCGTCATCGAGCCCGTAAGGCTGAACGTGCCCGTCGTCGGGTCATAGAGCTCGGCCGAGGCGATGAGCGGGCCGGTGAAGTCCCAATTCCCTGGGTTGCCGCCCGCGATCAGAACGCGACCGTCATCGAGCCGCGTCGCCGTGTCAAAGCCACGAGCGGTAGCCATCGGCCCGGTCGCTGTGAACGCCTCAGTCTGCGGGTCGTATAGATCGACCGAGGTGATCGGGATGTCTTGGAAGTAGCCGCCGACCAGGAGGACACGGCCGTCATCGAGCGCAGTGGCGGTCTGGACGCTGCGCCCCTGGCTCATCTCTGTGGACGGAGGCGTCGCAGTGGGCGTCCGAGTGGCGGTTGCGGTAGCCGTCGCGACCGCGATGGCCGCGGCTGTGGGGGCCGGCGTCGCGGTGCTGAAGAGCGTCGGGTTGGAGGCTCGGGTGGGCGCAGCTGTGGGGGGACGTCGCGGGCGTGCCGCCGCAGGCTGCGCCAACGAGCGCCATCACCGCGATAAAGAGCGCCGGGCACCGGTTCCTCATCGACGGTTTTCCTGCGCGACGAGCCACGGCCATGGGCTGCCTGTAGGTTGGCCGCCGCGTTGCCGGTGACCGTGGACCCAAACGGCCTGTTCCGATAGGGCCATTCGGCACGGTTGCGGGGGACGGTGCCCGCAGGCCGCCGGAATGCGGCATGGGGCGGCCGTAGACTCCACGGGTGATCCGGTGTCCTTCGTGTGGCGAGGAGAACCCACAGCGCTTCCGGCTTTGCGGGTATTGCGGCTCGGAGCTCGCGCCGTCCTCTCCAGCGCGCGAGACCCGGAAGACGGTCACCATCCTGTTTACCGACGTGACCGGCTCGACCGGGCTCGGCGAGCGACTCGACCCAGAATCGCTGCGAGCTGTCATGGCTCGCTACTTCGCCGGCATGCGGGAAGTGATCGAGCGCCACGGCGGAACCGTCGAGAAATACATCGGCGACGCGGTGATGGCCGTGTTCGGTGTCCCCGTCGTCCACGAAGAGGACGCCCTCCGCGCTGTGCGCGCCGCGGCGGAGATGCGCGAGGCGCTCGAACGGCTGAACGTTGGATTGCTGGAAGAGCGCGGCGTCTCCCTGCAGGCACGAACGGGCATCAACACCGGCTCGGTCGTCGTCGGCACCGGCGGGCCCGGCGAGGCGATCGTCGTCGGTGACGCTGTCAACGTCGCCGCCAGACTTCAGACCGCGGCCGCGCCCGCAGAGATCCTCATAGGCAGCGCTACGTACGACCTCGTCCGTGATGCGGTCGAGGTCGGTCCGGCCGAGTCGCTCGAGCTCAAGGGCAAGGCTGAGCCCGTGATCGCGTACAGGTTGAGCAGCGTCGCCCCGGACGCCGAGGGGCATCGTCGACGTCTCGATGCGCCAATGGTCGAGCGCGAACGCGAGCTCGATGCGCTCCAGCGGGCATTCGAGCGCGCGATCTCCGGAGGATCCAACCAGCTCTTCACGATCCTCGGAGCGGCAGGCGTAGGGAAGAGCCGCCTCGTCGCCGAGTTCCTCGGCAGCATCCGCGACCGTGCCCGCGTGCTTCGGGGCCGCTGCCTTCCATACGGGGAGGGCATCACCTATCTCCCGGTGGCGGAGATCATCCGGCAGGCGGTCGGCATCGACGAGGCCGCTACCGCCGACCTGGCACGAGAGCGGATCGACGAACTGGTAGCCGGTCTCCCGGAGTCAGCTGCGATGGCACGAGGACTCTCTGGCCTAATCGGTCTCGAGGCTTCAGCCGCCCAGGAGGAGCTCGTCTGGGCGTTCCGCCGGATGCTGGAGCACCTCGCGGATATGAAGCCGCTCGTCGTCCTCGTCGACGACATCCACTGGGCCGACCCGACCCTGCTCGACCTGATCGAATCGGTGGCCGACCTCACCCGCGACTCGCCAATCCTGTTCGTATGCCCGGCACGTCCCGAATTCCTCGATGAGCGTCCTACCTGGGGCGGCGGACGGCTCAACGCCACGACCATCCTGCTCGAACCACTCAGTGAAGGATCAGCGCTCGAGTTGATCGACGCGCTCGTCCCCGGTAATGCGCTTCCGCCCGCGGTGCGCGCCCGGATCGCTGACGGCGCCGAAGGCAACCCGCTCTACGTCGAGGAGTTCGTGGGCATGCTTATCGACGAGGGCGCGCTGGTGGCTGCTGCCGATGGTTGGACCGCGTCGGAGGATCTCGTGTCGATCGCCGTGCCGCCGACCATCCAGGCGCTGTTGTCTGCTCGGCTGGATCGGCTGGCCCCGGATGAGCGCTCGGCAGCGGAACGGGCATCGGTCGTGGGACGCATCTTCGAGCAGCCCGCAGTCGTCGCCATGACCCCGACCGAGAGCCGATCCGATATCCCGCGCAATCTCTCGGCGCTGGTCCGCAAGGAGCTGATCCGCTCCGATCGGTCAGCGCTCACGCCATGGGAGACCTTCCGATTCCGCCACATGCTCATCCGCGATGCCGCATACGAGCGCCTGCCCAAGTCGGAACGCGCTGAGCTCCACGAGCTTTTTGCCGACTGGCTCGATCAGACGCTCGGGGACCGTCGCGTAGAGATCGAGGAGATCATCGGCTACCACCTCGAGCAGGCCTTCCGGTATCGCGCCGAGCTGGCGCCCGTCGACGAACGAGCGCGGGAGCTGGCCAACCGAGCAGCGCGGCTGCTGACCGCCGCCGGCGGGCGAGCGTTGGAGAGGTCCGACGTTGCGGCCACAGTGAACCTTTACGGCCGGGCCGCGAAGCTGTTGGATCCGGATGACCCGGTCCGTCTCTCGATCCTGCCCGACCTTGGTCGTGTGCTCGAGGCGAACGGGCGCTTCGACGAGGCTGCGGCCACCTTCACCGAGGCGCTCGAGCGCGCTGAGGCAGCCACTGATGAGCGAGCCATCGCCTATGCCCGCGTCCTGCGCTATCTCACGCTCGACGCGCCCGACATGTCAGCGAACGACTTCCGAAGAATCGCCGACGAGTCCTTCGCCACGTTCGAGCGCGCCGGCGACGACCGAGGGCTGTGCCTGGCGTGGAGGCTGCGCGGCGAAGCGTCGTTGGGGGAGGGAAGCGCGGCCGGTGACGAGGTCGCTGAGGCTCGGGCGCTCGAACACGCCCGCCGCGCCGGATCGCATTGGGAAGAGACGCTGATCGTCCGGGCGATGTCCATCGACTTCTACTTTGGACCGACGCCGGTGGCAGACGCGATCCAACGGTGCAATGACATCCTCTCGCGCGCACCAGATGATCGAGCCTTCGAGATTTGGGTCGCGCACGCGCTTGCCCACATGCATGCACGCCTGGGTAACTTCGAGCTCGCCCGATCACTCGCCGGCCGGTGCATCGAGATCGCGGCCGAGAGTGGACTGCGCACGGATGCCGTGGTGCTGACAGAGGTTGCGGCCGACGTCGAGACCCTCGCGGGAAACCATGAGACGGCCGAGCGGATGCTTGCTGAGGGATGCGACTCGTTCGTCGCGATGGGCAAGCCAAACGCTCTCTACGAGGCGCTCCACGCCTTGACCCAGGTGAACGCCGGTCTCCCCGTTGACATCGAGCGGCTCGCCAGCATGGTGGCTGGGCAATACGAATCAACTCAGGCCATGCTGCACTCCGCGACCGCAGCTGCGCACCTCACCGCAGGGCAACTGCTGGAGGCGGAGCGCGACGCCCGCAGCGCCGTCGACTACTACGCGACCACCGACTTCATCACCTTCCACGCGAACAGCGCCCTGATCCTCGGCGACATCCTTCGTGCAGCCGGTCGAGCATCCGAGGCTGACGCATCGTTCCAGCAGGCGCTCGATCTCTACCGGCGAAAGGGCAGCCTGGTGAGCGTGAGGACCGCTGAAGCTCGGCTGGCCGGCGGATGAGTGGCACAGATACTGGCGGGACGCGGCTCTAGCGCGCTCGCCGATACGTCCCGCGCAGGACCGCCGTGGCGAGCGTCTTGTGGGCTGCGGCGCTGCGTACCGCAGGTGCGGTGGGCGCCGAGGTGAGACCGAGCGGTGACGAGAGCGCATACAGCGTCAGCACATATCTGTGCGTGCCCGAGGGCGGACATGGACCGCCGTAGCCGATGCGGCCGAAGTCGTTGCGCCCCGCGGCAGCGCCGGCCGGCAGGTGATCGGCGAGCGCCGTCGTTCCGGCCGGGATCGCGGTCACGACCCAATGGACAAATCCCCGCGCATCGGGGTCGTCCATGAGCAGCGCGAACTCAGCCGTTCCCGCCGGAGCGCCCGACCATTGCACGGGCAGCTGGCGGTTCTGCCCGTCGCAGGTGTAGTCGGATGGAATGGCGCCGCCCTCGGCAAAGGCGAGACTCGTGAGCTGAAGTGTCATTTCGGACGTCCTCGGACCGGGTTCCGTGGTCGGTAAGTCCAACGCGGTCGCTCGGCCAGTGCGAATGTCACGGGGTCGCATCGCGATCACGCTGGTCGTAATGCCAGATCGTGTGTCCGGCCGGGAATCCATCGACGGCGCGCGTCAGGGTCAGGAGACAGCGCTCCACCCGGAACTCGAACAGCACCTGCGCTTCGAATCCTGGCCAGCGTTCATTGAGGGAGCGCTCTGCGAGGGTCTGGAGCGCGATCTGCTCCCAGGCGATCGGGTCGGTCAATTCAACAGCCACGCCCGTGACGTAGAAGGCATCGTCCTCGTTTGGCGGCGGGAAGGTCTCACCATGCAGGGCGTAGCGGGAATCTCCTCGGAGGTCGTCGAGCTTCGGGCCGGGGATGATCATCCCGTACAGGCCCGACTCCGTCAGGACTGGACAGATCGGATGGACGCGCGGGCCACCGTCGGCCCGGACGGTCGCCAGAAATCCGAGGCCGATCTGGTCCGAGTAGAGCAGCCGGCGACCGGCAGCAGCGATGTCCGGGCGGCCAGCGGCGAGATCACCCCAACTCGCCCCGTGGCTGGAAGATTCGGCGCTCATGGGGTGCTCTCCTCATCCGGCTGATCGCCCGTCGAGCCGCGCCGTCGTCGGTGCCTGCTGGCGCACCTCGGCGGCCGCATCACCAACGGTTCGGCAGGACCATAGCGCCGTGAATTCGATGACGCGCTGCCCGCGGCGTGAACTCCCACCTAGTGACAGGTGGAGCTGCCTGAAACCGCTGGCAGCGATGGTCGTCACGAGAGGTCCATGGTACCCGCGCGGCCCATAGACGGGTTTCGAGTTCCTGCTGAGAAAGCGTCACGCGGGCGACCGCACTAGTGCTCGTCCTGCTGCAAGGGCTCGCGTGGGCCCCAGACGGGCGACGGGGAGGGAGTAGTTGGCACGTCGGCAACGGGTCGCGGACGAGTGGCCGCTTCCCAGCACAAGGCGAGTACGCCCACTAGCAGCAGGGCAGGTATGCGTTCGTTGAAAGGCGTCGTCTGGAGCATCCCAGTTGTGACTGCGCCCTGAGCGGTCAGGATGTCGATGTTCTCCTTGGCGACAATGGTTAGAAGATCGCGCGCCGTCCAGCCGTTGGACAAAGTGCGCTCTCCATCGCCCGCCGATCACGTACCAGTCAAACTCGGGGTCGCGGTACGGTCGGCCGTCGCTCGTGATCCAAGGCCCTTCCAGCGTGTCGTTGTACGGCTCGAGTCGCTGCCACGCGCGTTCGTCGGCGTCGAGGAGGGTCAGCTTTGCAAACTCTTCCTCGCGGCACGACCCGGTATTGACCAGTACCGACCGATGCATTTGGAAAGCTCCTTTCTTATGAAGTCCACCGTTGTCTCGTTCGTTGTCCGCAGGTCTAGACGCCCGGTTGAGGCCAAGGAAAACTGGCCCAGTCGATCCCTGGGTCGTCGTCTGGTTGGCCGGGCGACGGATGGTCCGGAGCACGGTCGGCTGGGGACTGAGGCCGTTGGGGAGCGTCACGACCGTCATGACCGTCACCACTCTCCGGCTCAGAGTCGTGGCCTGGTGACTGTTGTGACGCGTCTGACGGTCGCTCAGCGGTTTGTTCCGCGCGCTTTATGGTGATCACGCGGCGCTGGCCTGTTCGGGGGGCGAACGTGACCTCGACGCCGATCGCGCGCAGGTCAGGCGCCAGGCGCCGGAGCTGGCCGGACAGCGCACGCGGGTTGGCAGGCCAGTCCTCGCGTTTCGCGACTCTCTCCCCGGCGATGCCTACCAGCAGCTCGAGCAGCTCGCCAGCGGTGCCCTCCCATTCGGTCGGCAGATGGAGGAGCGGCGGGACGATGCTGGCGGACTCCAGCGCCAGCTCATGGGCCGATGCCCGGTTCCGCGTGTAAGAGGCGAGGAACGAACCGTCCGGCCAGCCGATCGCGGGCTCCGCGGCGATGACCCAGACCGCGAAGTCCGCCATACGCGGCAAGCGCTTCAGCATGACCATCCGGTGCCCGCCAAGCGCGGCAGCGACGGCGTCGAGGAGCGCCGCCAGGATGGCCGGTGCGGCCGCTTGGAAAGTGGCCCAGAAGCGCGCCTCCGTCTGGCGCCGATCCTCAGGGATGCGGGGCAGGGTGACAAGCAAAGAGCGATCTAGCAGGTCGGAGCGCACCGCGAGGTCGGTGATGCCGTTGAGGATGACGGGCTTGGCCGCCCAGAAGAGAGTCTCCTCCGCGTCGGTGTACAGCTCGCGGGTGCCGAACCCCGCGCCGGTCGAGAGCCGGGCCAGGCCGTCGCTCTGCCAGTCCCGGAGGCCGGACAGGTTGTCGAACGCGACGACGTGCCCGTTGTTGGCGGCGATGATGAGATCGCGCTCGTCCCGTGGTGCCGAGCGATCGGGCGTCCGCGCCGGATCGACGAGGGCCCGCAGGACCCGTCCGGCGGTGCTCTTGGCGGAGCCCTGCTCGCCGTTGAGCACGAGCACCGGATAGGGCCCCTTGCTATAGCAGCCGAGCAGGAAGCCAACGATGAGGCGCCAGGCATCGTCGTCGGTGATATTCAGGAACGTCTGGAGCCACTCGATGCCGTGTCGCGGGTCGCGGACCGGCTCGGGCAAGGACATCATGCCCCGTGGGCGCCGGAACTTGACGGGTGGTTGGTCGACGATGCGCCAGCCCGCCGCTGTCACCTCGATGGCCCGCCAGGCCGGGTCGCCAAGGTCCACGTGCAACGCGCCGTCGGCATGCGCGTGACGCAGATGGACGACGATCTCGGGACCGTCGAAGCGCGCGAAGCCCTGGAGGGCGGTGAGCGCGTCCTGGATGGCCCCCGCTCGCGGGATGGCGCCCTCCATCTCCCAGTACTGCCGCGCCAGCCAAGAGCGGAAGCCCCCAGAACGGAGGCGCCAGGTTTCGTCATGGTCTCCGATGGGGACCGTCGCGTACGCGTTGCCCTCTGGGTCGTGGAACAGCGGGCATCGCTGCCCCAAATCCATAAGTGTCGAGGCCTGCGACCGGTGCTTGGCTCCGCCCGAGCCGTCGTGGGTGTCGTGGTCCGCTCCGGATCCGTGTCGTCGCTGCTCGTCGGCAAGACGCTGAAACTGGTCATCGAGGCCCGGCGGCACCGTGGTCATGCCCGTAGCCCGCTGACGATGGTCGCGCGAGCCTCGCGCTCAGGTAGACCGGCCTGTCGCGCTGCCTCGAGCAGAATCTCGGCTGCCGCGGCTTGGTCCAAGCCATGTTCCGCGATGCGGCACGACGCCCAGAACAGGATCCGGTTGCGCTCCCCCTCGCTGGCCGTGGCCACTACCCGGTACAGTCCAGCCACCAGCGCCACGGCGCCGCTCGGGCTGATCGGGCCAGTTGACGCGACTGCTGCTGGGCGCGGCGTCGCGCCTACGGCGAGTGCTCGTAGCCAATCGGGCGCCTCGGCCACGGCCGCCTCGTGGGGCGACCGCAGCCAGTTGTATACAGCGCTCGTCCGCGATGGGCAGGCGACGATGAAGCCGCCGACGGCTTTGAGCTCGCCGATGTGCACGCCATCTAGGCGGAGGACCCGGCCGGCGACGCTGAACGGTTGGACGAGGATATGGATTCCACCCCGGCCGGTACGGGCAATTGGCGTGTCGGGCAACCGGCGGTCACGGACGCGAAGCCACTCGCGAAACGTCTGCAAGTGGTCGACCTCGATGTCGAACGCATCAAATGCCTCCCCGCAGATCAGTCCGACATTCGGCCCCGGGTCACTCCGCCAGTAGCGGGCGATCAGATCGCGATCGGTCGTTGCGTCGCGCTGCCAGCCCGCATACATCGGCCGCTTGCCGCCAGGCACGACCGGAAACACCCGCCAGCCAAAGGCGGCATACGCGAGTGCCCAGTCGCGCGTATCGCCCTCGCTCACTCGGCCACCCGTCGCTCGGCAACTAGGAATGGGGCCGTTCAACACCGCCCTACACCCCGCGGTTTGGCGACGAGCGTTCGGTGATGGCCGAGGCGGGTATCAGCCGTCGCCGACCTACCTTCAACGAGCGGATACGGCCCTGACGCAACTCCTCGTATAGGAGGCTCCTACCCACGCCGAGGCGCGTTGCAGCCTCGCGAACTGATAGCAGCTGATCGGCCGAGCCCCTGGTGTCCTGCTGCGACAACGCGAGAAGCGCGGCCACCAATCGGTCCATGGCCTCATGCGCTAGTGCCGTCAGCTCGCCGGGCGACAGGCCTTGGCCGCGGGGGACCTCTGGGCTACGTCTTGGAGTGGGGGCGTCCATGTCTGGATCGTGGGGCACATCCCCGGACAGGTCGAGGGCCGGAACCGGAACTTACTGTTCCGTTTTCTCCCGGCGTACGGATTCAAGCACGGCCGACCAGCCACCAGCACTTCTGGCGAGCCTCCGCACCCAACGGTCACTAATTCCCCCCATGAGCTCACCCACCTCCTTCTGTTTCGGCGGGTCCTCCCCTGTCCAAGCTTCTGCTATCGCTTTCCGCAGATCCGCCTCAGTACGAGCCAGCCGTCGGAAGTTCGGCACGCTGAATGTGACCTCTGCCAACGTTTTGTAACCGACGACCTCCTCGCCTCCAGCGACGACAACGAAGGGCTGCTGGATCGTCATGGTCGTCGTCGCTACGCGACGGGCGGCGGATTGGTTCTTCCCGCCAGTCACCTTCGAGCCTGTCCCAGGCGCGTCTTGCGGCGCCTCGACCGTGGGCCGCCCGTCCTCGGCGGGCTTCTCACTCATCCGAGCGCCCGATCCATGGCCCGCGAGGCAGTCCGAAGGTCGTCCGGCAGCACGTGGCCGTAGGTGCTGGCGACCAAGGCGATGCTCGTGTGACCCAACTGGGCGGCGACGGTTTGGAGAGGTATTCCGGACGTGAGCAAGGTCGTGGCTGCCGAGTGTCGAAGGCCGTGCCACGCGATGTGTGGCAGCCCCGCCGACCGGAGCATGCGCTGGAACGCCGCGTTCACGTCGGCACCAACAAGAGGTCGGCCGACTGCGTTGGAGAAGATCAGGTCGCCGCCTTGCCACGAGGTGCCTGCGGCCAGCCGCGCTTCAGCCTGCCGCACGCGCTGACGGCGCAGGGCGTCCACGGATCGCGCTGGGAGGCTGATCGTGCGCTTTGACTTCGCGGTCTTGGGCGGCACAAGGTCGAAGCCGTAGGTGCCGTCAGGGAGCCATGCCCGGCCCAACTGCTGCCGGATGGTCAGGCGGGCGGCATCGAGGTCCACGTCGGCCCAACACAGGCCCAACGTTTCACCTTGGCGCATCCCGGTCATCGCCGCGAGCGTTACCAGCGGGCCCAGGGGATCATCGGCAACGGCATCGAGCAGGGTCCTCAATTGCCCGGGGTCGAGGAAGGCGGGCGCGTGGTCCTCCAGCTTCGGCGCGTCGGCATCCGAGGCGACATTCCGGCGCAGGAGGCCGTCACGCACCGCCTTCCGCAGCGCAGCCCTGAGGACGGCCCGGGCATGCCACGCGCTGCGCGGGCTGAGGGGCCTTGGTTGGCGCGATGGTGACGTCAGCGCATCGGTCATTCGCTCGACGTCGCTCGCGGTGAGCCGATCCAGCCGGATATGACCGAGTTCCGGGATCAGGTACAAGCGGACGATCGTCTCGTACGCTCGCCACGTTGCGGCCTTGATGCCGTTCTTCCGGTTGCGGTTCGCATCGAGCCAGCTGGTCAGGTACTTCTCCACCTTCTCGGTGGATGACGCGCCGCCCGCATCGCGCAGCCGGTTGAGTTCGGCTTGGACCTCCTTTGCTGTCCGGCCCGATACCCAGTGGCGCTTTGGGCTACCGGGCAGGGTGATCGCGCCACGCACGCGACCGGAGGGGGTCTTGTAGACGCCTCCCACGTTGTTGGCGCGGCGTGTCTTGGGTTTGGCGATGACGGATGGCTCGGCGTCAGTCGTCGGTTCATGGGATGCTGGCACCGGTGTGGTCCTCTACGACAGGAGAGCACCTATGACGGCCTTCGGTCCTAAGCCGGGGGCCGTCGCGCTATCCGGTAGCGTACGCGGTTTCGGGCCGATTTGTTGCCGTATTTGTTGCCAGCGGCGAGCGGCGGCATACGCGGCAGGCCGTCAGACGGTCATTTCGTGCGGGAATAAGAGAGCCGACACTCAGATTTGAACTGAGGACCTGCTGTTTACGAAACAGCTCATTTCCACGCTTGGTCACGCTCCTGCTGAGCGTGGAGGGGAGCCGTTTGGAAGGGAGTGCGGAGGGGAGTCGAAGAGATGGCCCCCGTTTTCAGGCGCGGTAGGGTTCCTGCTGTCAAGCAAATAGCAGGCTCGCAGGAAGCGTTCTCACCCGGCCGACCGCGTTTCGGGGGTAGCAAGGAAGGGCAACTTTTCTGCTTCGGCAAGCTCTACCTCGCCGGCGTCAGTCCAAACCCACTCAACGCGGACACTCACTCACAGGTCCTTGATCCCATAGTGACGAGCTTTCGATCGTTAGGCGGCTGAACGCGCCGAACGACGGCCCCGCGTTTGTGGCCGCTTGGCGATCAGTAGCAGTCCTTCGCGGGCGAACAGATTGACCTCGTTTGCGCCCGAACGCGACTTGACTCGCTGAAACGCCTGGCGGACCGTCGCCGGCTTCTCGTCTGCTTCGAGTTCAATAAGAAACGCCGCGTCATGATTCGCACCGGCTCGCTGGATCGCTTCGTTGATCGTGCTTTCCAGTTGTGCTCGCTTCTGCGCGCGCGGGCTCATTGCCTGGGTTCGGCCCGGCCTGCGTGCGTCTATCAGGTCAGCGCTGACCTTGCGGATCTTCATGCCTCTCTCCTCCTCGTTGTTCCGATGGTGGATCGTGGCTGTGACGAGGTTTGCCCGACCAGCCCGGATGATCCTAAAACCGCACTCTTTTTATGGCACGCGTGACCAAGCGTTGAATACAGCTGTTTCGCCGAGCTGAACCGTCGATGACCGACTAATCGACCTCGGCGTCGGCTTCGTCGTGCCCGGCGAAGCCTATGTCCACCAGACGTTGGGCGAGGCGATGTGTTGCTTCGTCGTCCGCGTCATCGGACTGTTCCTGAAGTTGATCGCCACCAAAGGGACGCCCGGTAATCCCGGCTCGACGGGCCTCGTCCGCGCGCTTGACGAACTCCCCGAATCCTCGGGGCGCTCCTGGCGCGTCACGTGTCGTGGCTACTGCCATTTCGACCAAAGCCTTCTCCGCAGGAGAGCCCCCGTAGATGGGACGCATCTCAACGGCTTGGTCAATCAAGCGCCGCGCATGAGCAGAGTCGCCTGTCTCGGAGAGAATCTCATCTCGAGCTTCGTTTCGCCCTTCTGCGGTGGTGGCGTCAACAGATCGACCGATAGCTCCGCTAACTCGTTCGCTGAAGATGTCCGTCCAAGCGTCAGATAGGACTTCGCGGTCCATCGCCTCGACCGCCGACTGGATCAGGGCCAAAAGTTCGGCGTCCTCGCCCGTGCCGTCAATGACGCTGCCCCCCGTAGTGGGGACTTCGGCGGCACCAACCCAGTCAAGCGACGTTTCAACGCCCGAGTTCTCCGCTATCGACACCGACAGCATGAGTCGGTCTCGGCCCGTGCGCCATCCGACGCGCCACAGCAGGTGAAGTTTAGACTTGCTCAGCCAAACGTCGAAACGTTGCTCATACAGACGATCGACGGCCGCTTGAAGTAAGACCCGCGCTTTCGATGCGAGTCTCGCCCTGCGCCGTTTTTGATGAAGCTGCGCCGCCTGTGCGGACACGTCCACTTCGTCGCTTGGCCGCTCGTATAGTTCGCGCAGTTCGCTCTCGACCGTTTCAGGGTCGTCGTAGGTGTCGCGCAGATAAGCCAGGAGGTAGGGTCGGTCGGCCTCGTGCGGACGGTCGTCATTGAGTTCGCTGCCGTGCGACATGCTGATACCGCTGCCGATCGCCACGCGCAACTGCGCGACTGTGATCTTGGCCTCGTCGAGTGGCGTCCAGCGAAACAGGCTGTGCTCGGCCTCGACCTCTATGCTGATCTGCTCGATTTCGTCGGGCTCCGCCTCGACGACGCCTTCCTTGAAGTAGTAGGCGGGCAAGTGGTCCGGGTCACCGGGCTCGATCCAGTAGTAGTAAAGCGGCATCGTTGATCCTCTTGCCCGGTCAGGCGATTTCCAAGACCGCGCCAGGGCCGGCGTCAATCAAGAGTTTGGTGGCCTCGGCACGTGTCACCCAGCCCGATGCCGGAGTGCCGTCCGCCGACACCACGCGCACGATGTCACCCGACAGGTAGGCGGCCAGGCGCTCGGCAGGCCATTCGCCTTTGCTCTCGAATGCGGCGTCGAAGTCGCTCGGTGTCTCATTCAGGAAACGACGGAGTAGGGCAGGCGAGGAATCGGCCCATACCAGAGTGTCCCGCGCGTATTTCCACGGTGAGGTTGAGCCCGAGTCCATTGCCACGGCTGCACCTGCCGCGATCAGGGTCCAGCTACTTACTTGCTCGACCATCTTCGCAAGTTCACCTTTGAGTTGTTTCCGTTCTCGTTTGGATAGCTGATCGGCCGCCATTTTCCGGACGATCTCGACGACGCGCGCATCGTTTTCGGTGAGTGCCGCCGCTTCAGCAACATCGGCCGCAAAGAGAACGGCGCGGCGATCAGTGCGGCCCGAGGGCGGCATCCCGTCCCAGCGCCCAGTCTCGATCCAACTTCGGACTCGGGTGACGCTGACAGGCTTGTCGCTCGTTCCCATGTCAACAGGTCTGACGGATTGCTTGCGAGTCTCGGCGCTGACGACCCGACGACGGGTTCTTTGATGTTGCACCCAGAAAGGCAGCGTATCTGTCGGGCAGCTCGAGCAGCCCCATCTTCGCTGCCTCGGCATAGAGCGCGCCGGCCAGTAGGTCGAAACGGCGCTCTTCGTCGAACGGCCAGGCGGACCCGTATCGCTCCCTGTGGCTGAGTGCTCGGCGCGCTCGTCCGGCGTCGGCGGCGGCAAAAGCAGCCAGAACGTTCGCGTCTGAGCGGATGCCGACTGCCATGTCATGCGGGCCTGACGATCTAATGTCCCGCGACAGAGCCTTCTCGGGCAGCGGTGTCCAGTCACGAGTCAGTAGCCGAAGCCGGGCCTGGGGCTGGAGGGTCCCCTCGCACGTATCGAGGTGCTCTGCATCCAGTTCAGCGAAGGGCAGATCGAGCGGTGGGTCCTCGTCTATGTGACGGAGTGTCCGCAGCAGCAGAGCCTTGACCTCCGCCCCTCGATCGATCAGCAGACCACACACGATGTCCCAGTCCATCAATCCGTATGTGGGTTCGTCGCCGATCAGGGACAACGCGGCAAAATAGTCTGCCGCCGTTTCCAGCAATGCCGCACGATCTCCACGGCGGGCGCTATCGATCAGCTCTCGGCCCATCGCCAACCGCCCAGCTTCCTCCATAGTCAGGCCGCTCTCGAAGAGATCGACGCGGAGCTTCTCATTCATCGTCGCGGATCTCCGGCAGCCAGCGGATGTCTTCGGGTGGGTTGGTCAGGTCGAGTTTGCCTCCACCGCGAAGCGCGCTTGGCACATCGGGCGGATCGGGCATCGGTGGCGGTGTCATGCCCTCGGCGCGCATCTCTTCGGCAATGGTCGTCAGACCTTGTTGGACGATGGCGTCCCTGAACGGCAAGTCTTCCTCGAACGGCAAGTCTTCCCTGCGTCCGATAGCTACGACGCGCTTCCACAGCCGTCGTAGTTCACGTTCATTCTGTTTCCGGGAGAGTTGGCGTCGTTGGCTCTCGAACAGGTGGGCGTCAACCACCCGAGCGCCAATCGGGTTCGTCCAGATAGATGCCAGCGGGTCTTCGATCGCGACTTCCGACTTCGGCCGTGCCTTCTCATCGGCTTCGTCGATTGCTGCCTGGACCATCTGACGGCCCCACTCAAACGTTTCTCGACCCCACGGTCGCAAAGGGTCGTTGATCTCGTCGGCGTCGGTGCGTGGCGACGTGAAGTAGTCCCGCAACCTGATGAGGGCCTCACGTAGCTTGAAGGGATCGTGATGTTTGGCCCTTAGCTGGGCGATCTCGGATTTGAGGGCAACGACTGATGATGGCGAGCGTTCTACCGAGTCGTCATCATCATCAGGTTCTTCGGGCGTGTAAAACGGCCATTCAGAACGGACGCCACGAAGCGGCTCCTCGCCAGGATCGCCAAGCGTCCGGTAATGCCAGCCATACCCGCGCGCGCCCCAGTCGGTCTCCCACCAGTTGCCGTCCTTGAGGGCGACCTTCAGGCCAGGCCCGATCACTTCATCTTCATCGAGCTGATCGAGCAACCGCCAGAACGTCGGGCTGTCGGCGTAATAGAAGTTGTCGCCGGCCCAAACGACGTGTTCTCGCCAGACGCGCGACTCAAGGCCGAGCGGTGTCGGCGGCAGCGGAGCTTCACTCACCAGCGATCCTCCCAGGTTGTTCCTGTGCACGCTCGAGTGTAGGTGCGGGGCGAGCGCGACAAACGCAGAAACGCATCGGTTCGGCAGAGGGATCAGGCTGCGTCGCCGACACGCATTCGGACGATGCCCGATGACCGCAGGGCTGCGCGTTCGAGCACCTGTCCGCCGCGCAGATACCACCGCGCGACCAAGATGCCGGGTGTCTCAAACGCCTGGATACAGATGGGCTCGCCGTCCGGTTGCTCGTCGTCCAGCGGCGGCAGTCGAGATCGAGTTCGGACTGACCGAGGCGGTCGAGAAGGCCATGCATGGTGCTCGCCGCACCGGGAACTAATCGCCCGGTTCCGACTGCCAGTCGATCTTCCCGTCCTGATCGAGGCTGACCCGGCGGGCCTGTTCGCGCAGGGCATCGTCGCGCTCTTCATCGGCGCTCTGGCCGCACACGGCGCAAGCGAAGTCGAAGCCCTCCTCGACCTCGCGCGGGGTCTCCCGTGGCTCATCGACTGCTCCCGGCACCGTCATCGTGTACTCGATGGTGTGGTCGAGCGACTCGTGATAGGTGACGTGCCAGCGACTCGCGAAACAACTCGGACAGATGACGGGTGTCGACGCGTCCATTGAGACCATCTCCTCCGTGGCCGGCGGGTCGTGGCGCATGGCCTTCAGCTCCTCGACCGTGGCGTTGCCGTATTTGGCGATGATCGCTTCGAGCTGCTGATCCTCGTCGGCTGCTCGTTGCCGCTCCTCCTTCCCCCTTTGCCGCCTGTCATCGTCCAACTTCTGTTGGTAGGCCTGCGCCTCTTCCGGTGTCGGGATCAAATAGTCGAAGTGTTCGCGGAACTCCGAGACGGTGAGCGCAACACGATCAAAGGAGGCTCGAAGCCCGCCCGAGTGGAACTCCTCGACGAGCGCCGTCAGTTCGGAGCCGCTGCCGCGAATGAGGGTGATGGCCGGCCACGTGTCTTCATGTGCTGTGCCGTCCAGGGCGACGATCAGTGTGGCGAAGATCTCAGCACTCTCGCCGTTGTCTGCTGCGTTCATTTCTGCCATCGTATCCTCAGATCGCCAGTGCCACGATTGTCGCGGCGGCTCGACTCATGGTTCCTGATAGATCGGTGTCTGTCCGAGGTTGACGGCGACCACGTGAATTTGGAAGTCCGCCGAGAGTTGAGTCGTGTAGATCGGATCGGTTGACTGACCGTCGAACCAACCAACGGTAACGACTGCCCGGTAGGTAACCGAGACATAGGGCAGGGTGTAGATGCCTGTCTCCTGGTTGACGGTCAGGCGCAGCACGTCGTTGGCGTTGCGCTCTACACCCATGTCGCCGTCGAGCGTCATGATCGGCTGCTCATTTTCGACCGCGTTCGTGTGGCTGAGGACTGTGTAACTGTCGTGACTGATGAGCTGCGCCTTCCACGGCCCGGTCTGTGCATCGCCTTGGTTCAGATCAACCGTTGGGCGCAGGCACAGCGAGTTGCCCGCCGACCAGGTGATCGTTCCGGTCTTGTTCGTCACCCAGCGGCTTGAGTCTGTTGGATCGGCGCAGTCAACGATGACCAGCGCCATCCGCAACAGATCCGGGGTGACCTCGCCACTGCGGACCGAGCTGGTGTTGCCGGCGAAATCCACGGCGCGGACACTCCAGCGGTAGCACAAACCAGGCAGCATGTTCAGCTTGACCACCTGGATGACGCGGGTCGCATCGCCGTCGGCGGGTTGCCAGGCGTTGCTCGTTTCCAGGCCCCAGGCGTCAGTGCACGTGTTGGCAATCGGGTCGTAGAGCGTGCGCTCGCGGACAAAAGAGTAGAACGCGAGTCCGCTGGTTGCGTCGCCGATGGTGGCTCCAACAAACTGGTCGAGCTCTCCTGTCGGGAAGGTGAAGTTGATGGACGGCGCGGTGTGGTCGATTTGCAGCCTGTATTGCGAGTCGGTGACGTGCCCAACCTGGTCGGTCACGCGCAGGGACAGGTAGTAATCACCGTCGGCGGTCATGAAGAACGGCCCGGCGTAGTTGTGCACCACCGGGTCGGCCAGGGTGGAATACTGGATGCGCTGGACGCCAGAGGCACTGTCGCTCGCGCTCAAGGTGATCTTGACCGGGCTGATGAACCAGCCTCCAGCGCCGGCGGTGCCTGTGACATTCACCGTGGCCTGCGATGGCGCGTTGATGTCAACCAGCAGAGAGCCGCTCAAGGCGCTGGCAGCGTTGCCCACGTTGTCGCCGACTGACAAAATCCAGCGGTAGCAGTAGCCATCGAGCAGGCCCGAGTTGGTGCGTGGGCTCAAACCCGGATCGGGAGCGCCGTCGTTGGCCCAAGTCACCCCGGCGCAGGTGCCGGCCGTAACCACGGCTCCGCGCTGGCGCAAGATGCTGCTGGCGAAGATGCCCGACCCAGCGTCACTCTCGGTCCAGGCGACATCCACACTCGAGTCGGCCAGGTAAGCCGTCCCGTCAGAGGGCGTGGTGAACGCAATCACTGGGGCATCGCCGTCCGGCGTGAACGACACGGTGGCCGCGTCTGAGGTCAGCCCAGACCCGTTGATTGCCTGAACCGGCAACGTCGTCCCAAGCGCCTCTGCGGTAAAGGACAACGCACGGCTGGCCGGATTGCCGCTGACGACTGCCGGGGTGTAACTCCAGCCGGTGGCGGTGCTCAGCACGCCGAAGGAGTGCGAGGCAACGCCTGACTCGGGGTCGCTGCTCGTGGCTGTGACGGTGAGTGAACCAGAGGTGGGCCGGAACCAGACTGGGCTGCCAGCGGATGCTTGATAGACACCCGTTCCGCTGACGACCAGCGATGGTGCGCTCGGCTTCGAGGTATCAACGAGAACGGTCGGGCTGGTCGTCGTGCCAGTGCTTACGTTATGTCCGCCATTACCCACGTGGTCAGTCAGGGTGAGCGCCCAGCGGTAGCAGAAGCCCGTCAAAAGGCCGCTCTGTGCCACTGGGCTGACCTGGCTGGTCGGGCTGCCGTCATTGCTCCAGCTCACTCCGGCGCATGTGCCGGCTGTGACGATAGCCCCGCGCTGGCGCTGGAGGCTGCGCGAGTCGACGCCCGAGTGAGTGTCCCACTCGTCCCAGGTAAGCGTGATGCTGGTCGAGGACTGCATGAGGTCGCTGGCAGGCACGCTGAACGCCGATCCAGGGATCGTCGAATCACCCTCAAATGTGTAGGTCGGGCTGGTGGTGCTCAGGCCAGCGCCATTGGTGGCCGTCACCGTGAACGATGGAGTGCTGCTGCCGCCGGTCTGCCAGGCATAAACGCGATTGGCCGGGTTGGGCTGCCCGGAGAGAGACGTTTGCGGCGACCAGCCGTTTGCTGGATTGCTCAACTCGCTGAAGGCAATGCCGTCAGCGGCGATGTTGCTCTGAGCGTCACTGCCACTGGCGGTAAGCGTGAGCGACCCGCTGGTGTTTTTCTTGAAGTAGATCGTTGTGCCCGACTGATAGACATTGTTGCCGATCGCGTTGACCGTTGGAACTGTCGGTGCCGAGTTGTCGACCAGCAAGTTGCCCGACACAGAAGTGCCCTGCTCGGCCTGGTTATCGGTCAAAGTCTGCGCCCAGCGGTAGCAGAAGCCCGACGAAAGGCCGCTCTGGGCGACCGGGCTGACCTGGCTGGTCGGGCTGCCGTCGTCGCTCCAGGTGACTCCAGAGCACGTGCCGGCGGTGACGATAGCTCCGCGCTGGCGCTGCAGACTGCGGCTGGCGATGCCCGTTGCCGATGGGTCGTTCTCTGTCCAGGCGACGTTGATGCTGGTGCTCGACTGAAGGCTCGTGCCGCCGGCCGTCAGCGGCGACAGAAAGTCGGCCGATGGGCCGACGCTGCCAAGAACCACCGCAGCGGCGACGACAAGCAGCGCCAGGCCAAGCGGGACCGCGATGAGTTTCTTATGTGCCAAGAGTCGGGCGCTGAGACGGTTCATTTGAGTCCTACCTTGCGGAGCGTGGGGCGGGGAGGGTGAAGACCACCGTTCGCTGATCGTCAAGCTGGAAGCGAACGCGAACATGGCCGCCTGTCAAGAACCAGCGGATGATGAGGCGGCCGTCGGCGCTCTCGCCGTCGAGCGTCATCAGCTTCGGCTCGCCGTCCTCGTCGTCATCAGGAACCTCCACCCAGCGCCAGGCCATCGCATCCGCGTCGAGCGCCTCGACCGGCAACTCGGAATAGGCGAACTGACGGCCGTCGGGATGGCGCAGGAGCAGTGCCCAGAGGCTTCGGCTTACCTCATGCTTGGTAGCCGACGTATCGGCGCGTGCCGTCATCTCGTTGACCAGGGCACGACCGGCCAGCGCAGCACCCGAAAGCTGGCGGCGGATCAGCACGGACGGATTGGTCTCAGCTTCCTTGTCGCGGAAGTAGAAGCGCGGGATGAACAGCGGGTCGAAGTTGATCCGCATCCACTCCCACTCGACCGGGCGGGTGATCGGGCCGTCCTGCTCAAAGAGGCTTGTGCGCGTGGCACGGTCGCTCACCAGCATGGTCTTGCAGGCGTAGCCGATGTCGCGGCTCCAGCGGTCGAGAAAGCCGTATTGCCGCATGCCCTCGATCGGCTCGCATCGACCAGAAGTCTCGATGACCCGCTCCCACTCGTCGCCCTGAAGCTGCGTCCCAGGTCGGCCGGCCAGCGTGTCGATCAGTGCGCGGCGCACGCGAGCGGCTGGAATGGACAGCCCAGAACTGGCTCGACGTGGCTGGGCGTTGGTGCTCTTGACTGCGCGTGTCGCTGTCCATTGGCGCTGTCCCTTGCGCGTGTTGTCCGGCTGTGTTGGCTGCGTCCTCATGCCAGACGCTCGGCGAGTGAGGCCGTTTGTCAAATGAACGGCATGTTTCGCGCAGAAAGGGCGCTATCTCCGATCAACTAAGCGCAGAAAGTGCGCGTTCGCTTGACGCCGCCAGTTATTCGCTCAGCGTTTGGCATGGACGACAAGGGGACGACCGCCATTCAGGGTTCAAGGCCTGGCCGACGGGCCAGCCGCGATGCCGCGCTCGCGGCACTCCACGTTTTCGACCGCGCACACCCGGTCCGTCTGACGCGTGACGCGTGGGAGATCCCCGAGGTGGCGCTGTTCGACCGAGCGATCCAGGCGCTTACGCGGGATCTACGCGACCGCGACGAGGAGCACACCGAGAGGCAGCGCGACCATGCCAACGGACGGGTGCTGCGCTCGGCCGATGCCGCTGCTGTCGCAGCCGGTCGGCTTGCTGCCGGGACGCCGTGGCTGGCCGGCCAGCTCTATCGACTCACCTTCATTGACCGTGGCGCGAGCTACCGGGCGCTACGCCGGGATGCCGGTCTCGTCCAGACGCGTGACGCGCTCACTGCCTTGCGCTGGGCGCTCTATCGCGGCGTGCGCGTCCAGGCGCGATCTGCTGGCAAGCGAGCTTCAGGAGCAGCCTGATGCCGCGCCACGCTCGTCCCAAACTCCAGCGCCGTCTGCGCCAGCGGCTCGAGCAATGGGTTGCCGACTATGGCGGCTTGCCAGAGCGCGTCGGCATCGCCGACGGCTCGCAGCTCACAAAGGACCTACGGCGAGCCTACGCGCGCGGCACGCTGCTACCCGACACCGAGGCACGGCTGCGCGAGCTTGGGGCCGATGAACATTGGCTGTCGCCGCGCCGTGCGGCGATGACCACGCATCTCGGGGCGACGGTCGCTTTCATCACCGTCAACCGGCGCTGGCCGCGTGAACGCGACATGGCAGCCGGATTGCCTATCGGACGCTGGTTCCGCGAGCTGCGCCGGCGCGCCCACAACGGTCAGACAAGCAAGATCCAGGGCGAGGCTATCGCCGCTCTTCGCGCCGTGGCATCGAGCATCGGGCTGTCCGACGACGCCCTGGGCTTACGCGACCAGTCGACGTCGTGATCCGATGTGGCGAGCGCCTCTCGGAGCCACTGGAGGGTCGCTATCTAATGAGCCAAAACTTGACTTAGAGCCAGGCTCGCCGAGTCTCCCTTGTCCACCATCTGTTCTATGAATGCCCGAGCACGTCGGCATTCGCGGCCACAGGATCAATGGACGGGTTTCTAACACGACGGGAATAGGCATAAGCCCACAACTGAAAGGGAACTACATGAAGACCATTACCACAGCCACAGTCACCTTTTCGACCGCTGATGGCGAAAAGATCGAAGGGCCAATGCTGGATGCCCATTACGAGGTTGACCGTGAGGTGCTCGCGCGGCTCATCGAAGACCTGGAGATGAGCACCCGCTTGGAGGTCGCGGACGACGAAGCACTGGGATAACGGCTTCATGCCAGGCGCGGTGGTTGGGCGGCGAGAGCCTCGTGTCCAGGCCGTCCGGCAATGTCAAAATAGCAGGATGAAGTCCGAAGCCGAGCTGGTCGCGGTCGCCCTGGGCCTCGGGGCGGCTGACTTCGGCGGCCCGCTCGTGGCGGCAGAGCGGCGACTGATTGCCGGAGTCGTCTCGGTCGAGCGGCCCGACCTGGCAGGCGCGATCCGGTTAGGCGCTGATCCACTCGGCGATGCCTTCATTGCCCTGCGCTCGCCGCTCACTCGTCGCTCGGTCGGGGCTTTCTACACGCCACCCGAGATCGTCGGTCCGATGGTCGCCTGGGCACTCGCTCAAAGCCCGATCAGAGTCGTGGACGCCGGCTGTGGCTCGGGGCGCTTCGCTATGGCCGTTGCCCGTACTGATTCTTCCGTTGAGATCGTGGCCGTGGACATGGACCCGCTGGCAACCCTGTTGACTCGCGCCAACCTCGCCGTTCTGAACGCACGTCACGCGACGGTCTTGAACGCCGACTACCTCACCGTCCGCCTGCCTGACCACGACGGCATAACCGCCTGGGTCGGTAACCCGCCGTATGTCCGTCACCACGATCTCGACCCGTGCGCGAAAGCGTGGGCCGTTCGCACGGCCAAGCACATGAAACACAAGGTCAGCGGGCTGGCCGGCCTTCACGCGCTGTTCTTCTTGGCGACAGCGGCGAAGGCAAAGCCGGGCGATGTCGGCTGTTTCGTCACCTCGGCCGAGTGGCTCGATGTTTCGTATGGCTCGGTTGTCAGGAACCTTCTCCTCAACGGCCTGGGCGGTGCGTCGCTCGACCTGTTCGACCCACGCAGCATCCCCTTTGCCGATGTCATGACGACAGCGCTAATCACCAGTTTCGTGGTGGGCTCCGAGCGCGAGCACCTGGCCGTTCGGCTTGTGTCGGGTGAGGCGGACATTCGTCTCGGCGACGGCACCCTCGTCGAGATCAAACGCGTGGCCTCGTCAAGCCGCTGGACGGAGCTGTTTCGGGCACCCGGCACGGTTGGCGGCGAAACGCTTGGAAGCGTCGCGCGAGTCCATCGCGGAGTCGCCACGGGAGCCAACGCTTTCTTCACGATGACAAAGGCCGAAGCCCAAAGCCGAGGGCTCAGCAAATGGGCGAGGCCGGCGATCACAGGGGCCGAAGAGATCATCCAGTCGAGCGGGATTGTCCGCGATGGGCCTGGACGCCGCATTCTCATCGACCTGCCAGCGGTAAGGCGAGATGAGCTGCCACAAGCTGCCCTGGAGTTCGTCGAGGCCGGCGAGCGCGAAGGCATCAACCGTCGCTACCTGGCCGAGCACAGGAGCCCGTGGTGGCGGCTCGGCCCTAAAGCCCCGCCGATAGTCGCTTCATACATGGCGCGTCGGGCTCCGGTGTTTGCGCTGAACCCTGATGGACTCGTGCCGCTCAACGTCGCGCATGGCATCTGGCCCAGGCAAGGCATCGACGCCGCCGAGCTGGTGGCGCGCCTGAACGCGGCCGCGACCTCATTCGTGGGGTCGGGCAGGACCTATCACGGCGGGCTCGAGAAGTTCGAGCCCAGAGAGATGGAAGCACTCCTCCTGCCGTGAGAGCCATTCCGCTTCCTCGGGTTTGGACGCTCGAGGAGCTGGAGGAAGCGCGGCTTCTGGACATTGCTGATTTCGTCAGCGGACGCACTGAGCAGGGGGATGAGTCCTACGCCGCGATACTGGCGACAGCCACCGCCGAGGTCGAACGGTTGTTCGTTGCCACTAACGACCTCACGGCCCTCGGCGATGGCGAGATCCTGACGGACGACGCTCGTTATCTCGCTGCCCTTCGCTACACGTCCGGCCCGCCCATCTCGGCCGACGACCTCGTTGTGATGGCGAACGCGGCGAAACGGACGAGAAGGTTTCTTTCCGCTGAGGCACAGCGTATTGCGAGCCTGCTCTGGCTCGCCCGAGACAAGGCGCGGTTTCCCTGGCTTGACCCGACGCCCGCTCGCCGACCTGATGACATTGAGCGTCGCGTGGCTATCTCCGTGACCGCCTCGCTGATGGCGACACAGCGCATCGCAACCGTGCGACGCAACGAATCATCAGATCGTCAGGAAGGGGCCGTCAAGACTTACTTGCGAGACGCTGCTTTTGAGCTGGTGCCTGCACGCGCGATCGACGCGCCGGATGACATCGAGCGCGGCCAGTTCTGCGGCGAGGCGCGCGTGGCCGGAGACAAGGCCGATCTGACGGTCCGGCTGCGCGACGGCCGGCTGCTGCTGATCGAATGCAAGGTATCGGGGTCGGCGCTCAACTCCGTGAAGCGCCTGAATGACATCGGCAACAAAGCCGCCACTTGGAGGCGAGCGTTCGGCGACATAGCGATCCCGATGGGCGTCATAGCCGGCGTGTTCAGGCTGGTGAACCTGGCGAACGCTCAAAACAGGAAGGCCATCGCCCTGGTCTGGGAGCGCGACCTCGCTCCGCTCGGCGACTTTCTTCTGCGAGCGGTGTAGCCACAACGATCAACTTGCTCGGCGTTCTACCTCGGCGGGTTGGCCCAGATCAGCGCGAGTTATTCCTCGGGGCGCAAGTTCGCTGCGGCATCGTTCGTGCCTGGCGCGTCATCGTTGGCTATGCGTCGAGCGTGCTGTGAGCCATCTTCAGCCTGCGTCCAGGCGTCAACGGGAACCCTGAACTGTTCACGAACCCAGGACATCGCTGCTCCCGCTGATGCGAACGGATAGAAGGCCGCCCGACCACCTGCCAAGCACAATGCCGTGAGCCGAACCGAGGCCGCTACTGTCGACGCTGGATCAGGCCAGCTCGTGTGGTGGAAGTGCGATCGCGGACCGGATCACGAATGGCAGGCCCAAGTTCGTAGCCGCACGATCCGCGGCGTCCGCTGTCCGTTCTGCACCCATCGCCGAGTTGCGATCTCGCAGTCGATCGCTGTGACCCATGCTGAGGTGTCAGCCCAATGGCATCCCACGAAGAACGGCGACAGATCTCCCGAGATGTTCACGTTTGGCTCCCATCACGAAGCCTGGTGGCAGTGCCCCGACTACAAGACCCACGTCTGGCAGGCGCACATCGCCTCCCGCACGGTCATGCTTGCCGGCTGCCCTGCATGTGCCCGTCTAGCCGGCAAGGGTTCGAGGCCAAAAGGCAATCTCGACCCCCAAGGCGTCGTTGTTGATCTCGGCGAAACAGTCAGAACTCATCAGATCACGAGTGATTTGCGTTCTGGAGCACCCGGCCGTAAGTGACTTCGATGGGCTCTTCAGCTAAACACGAAAAGACGCTTCGACGGCAGCGGCGTAGGGCGGACGCGCAAGCAAAGTCGCGCGCCGGCAGAACCAATGTCGTGGGCCACAACGTCGTCGCTGGCTGGCTCAAGCACATTCGGCCGGAGATGCTCGTCTTCCGTCGCGAACTCGACGAGCGTTCTGCCGCCGTGATCTCTGGGTCGCGGCGGACGGCCGTTGGCAAAGAAGCTTGGGTAGCAATCGAGATGGTCCACGCTGCCGCATTGACTGTGCTAGTCGACATCGCCAACCAAGCGTCGCCTGCGGAGTGGTTGTTCCACCTTCGACGCTCGCGCGCAGAGTTCGAGCAGATCAACGATCTCAAGTCGACGGCGCCATACGCACAAGCCATCGCCGAGGCAATCTGCAGCGGGTCGATCAATACCGTCAGCCATCCTAAGATGGCCGGCTCCGTCACCTACTACGAACCGCGCGGCGAGATGTATCTCGCCCTTGCTGAGCTTGTCCAAGGAGCGGCGCTGCTTTACGAGCTGCAGGGTCGCGCTCGTTGGGCAGGCAAGGGTGCGCCTGTCGAGATCGGAGGCGGACAGCTGCCAATGCCCTTGCCTTCGATGGATCTTCGGCAAGCCGTGGAGCTCTACGACGAACGGCATGAGCGCGGCGCACTCGATCTACTGTCGCGAGTTGCGCTGCATTACGGCGATGTCGACTTGAGCCGGATAAACGAACAAACGGTTCCTGTGCTCGTCGTTGGCGAAACGCTTTCCTCGAGCCGACCGTTCATCCCGACGATCGTGGACCTGCGACAGGTCGACCCTTTGACGGACGAGCGCACCGATACCGACTTCATCTGGAAACCAGAGCTTCTCGATCTTCTGATCCTCGATGCCGCGGTCTTCTATTCGCCGTTCTTCCAAGAGGGCCTAAGCAACCTGCGAGACCCGGCGATGAACCGGTTGAACCCGATGACCCAATACGGTTATCGGCTCGTCCTAAACGAGGCGCGTGACTGGGAGATCGATCGCGCTATCGAGATAATCAATGAGTCCAGGCTTGGCGGGTTATTGCCGGCTGGCGTGAACATGCCGGACCGACAAACCGTGATCGACCGTCTGTTGAGCCTTCGGTCACAGATCTGGACGCCGAGGCTCGGGTCACCACTTATCCCGGTAAATGACTCGGCGACGATGATCGACATGGTGGCGCTTTCGCGGAGGCTGATCAGTCTCCTCGAGCGCCCGGCTGTGTCTGGTTCGCAGACAAACATCTGGAGCGAGGCATTCGAACGCGAGGTCCAGCGCTCAATCGACAGAACCAACTGGCGACCGTCGAACAGGTTGCCTGCTCGTGGCCACGCGCTACGCATCGGTGGAAAGGCGGTGACTGATGTCGATGCCTGGGCGGAGCGAGATGGAGTCGTTGTTGCCGTCTCATGCAAGGCGCTGCCGTTCAGTGAAGACTACGACCGCGGCACATACTCGGCCGTTCGAAACGTAAGACTCAAGACGGAACAAGCAGTCCGCGACTGGAAGGAGAAGGTCGGCCGCCTCGACGAGTCGAGGCTTGGCGACAACTTCGACCTTAGATGGGCGACTCGAGTCGTGCCCGTGGTCGTCCAGCCGTTTGCACCCTTCGTGTTGATCGGCGACGAGACTGCGGACGTTCTTCCTAGGCTGCCGGCGGTTGTCTCATCGAGTGAGTTGACTGCCTGGCTTGGCGGCGAGCCAGACAGTCCCTACTCAGTCATCTCGGGTCGATAGACCGCCAGACCCCCAGAGCCCAGTGGCGACCCCGCCACGACCAAGCAATTTCGAGGTTTCGCGCGTGTTACTTGAGCTTTGGCGCGTGTTACTCGCTAATTACCTCTCTCCTTTTGCGTAGGCGCCAGCTACGCAACACGTAACGACGCCAGTTCGACATGCGGTAGCTCCCGTGAGAAACGCCTCCACGACACTCGCCCAAAATCCACAGCGCGATGCTGTCGAACCACCGTTCTCACCTCGCCAGCGATGCCATGAACGCCAGCAGAGCGTCGTCGTTCTCGGCTTGGCGCTCGTCGCTGAGCTGTGGCCCGTCGAGCCCTCGCGCCGCCGCGTCCTGGAGGAGCGCATACATTCGCTCCGCCTCGGCACGCGGACTGTCTTCAGCGCGACAAGACTGACGCGCCTCGGCCGCGAGCCGACGCCGGTTCACAGCGGTTTCCGTGCCCGACCAGCCAGCCGGATCTTCGTTGCTCATCCATCGCCTCATAGCTCCACGTTGGGGCGTAGAGGCGCTCTGGGCGATGCCGTGTTTCGTCTCGGACTCTTGATGCGGGGACCGTCACTTCTAAGGGATCTGTCTTAGAAGTCCTTAGAAGTGCTTAGAACCCTCGGACTCTTGACGTGGGGAGCGTCGGGCTGGCACCGTGCGCCTGGAATGGCCGCCATACCTCGGCAGCACGGCTCGCTCACGCCAACCGAGCTGGTCGAAGGCTGGCTGGCACGCTATTCGGCGGCGTCGCGCGCGGCCTACCGTCAGGCGCTTCGACACTGGTGCCAGTGGGTCGGCGATTTCGGGCTCGGCGTCGCTGTGCTTGCAGCGGGCTCTCGGTCGGCAGATGCCAGGCTGAGCACGGTGCTCCGGTGGTATCGCACGGTCCTGGCGAACGAGGACCGATCAGCGGCGAAGATCAGGCAGCACCTCGCTGCGCTCCGCAGTCTTGGTGCCTACCGCGACGATGGCGGGCGATACCTGGATGCCGAGGCTGAGCGCGCGGCGGGGGAGTGGTTGGCTGGGCGGGATTGGCAGAAGGTTGTCGCCTACACATCGCCACGCCATTCGGCGATCCTGTCCGAGAGGACGGTCGCACGGATGCTGGCCTTGACCAACGACCCACGCGATAGGGCGATTGTGGCCCTGATGCTCTACCACCGGCTCATGCCTGACCGGGTGTCGCAGCTCGATTACGACGACCGGAGTGACTGGCAGCTCGACAGCTCAGACGAGCTATCACTCGAAGAAAAGGAAGAAAGCCGACCGAGCTGGGAGCGGAATCTGGGGAGGCAACTGCAAAAGAGTGTTCGGCAGGTCGAGTGGGAGTCGCAGACGGGGTGGCCGGCTATCGGCCGCTTCCCGCTACGCGACGTGATACGTGGGCCGCTTGAAGGTTGGCTCGAGGAACGTGGGAATGTGCCCGGCGCGCTGTTCACTAATCGAGATCGTGCCGGCAAGGGCCAGCGGCTAACGCCCCGGAGCGTCAACCGGATCGTTCACGACGCCGGCGCGCGGATCGGCCGACCGGACCTCAGCCCACGCCTCCTTCGGCGCGCCGGTCAGCCCAGTCGTCGTAGGGTCGGTCGCCGCGTGGAGGGCATCATCAGCCGGCGCAAAGCCGAATGGCGCGTAACACTCGCCGACTTCGACGGACAGGCGAAATGGGACTGGGAATGGGGCGACTTCATCCGCGCTCTGTCACTTGAGGCCGGGCGCGATAAGTTGTCGGCGCTCGCGCCTGACGCGGACCCGCCGTGGCACGAGCGACCACCGTGGGCGTGGCGTGACCCGGCCGTTCAGCTTGGGTTTGCCAATGAGATGACAAGGACCGCCAATGCGCTCGTCGAACGCGGCTCACGGACTGCCGAGGAGTGGGAACAGCTCATGGCACTGTTGGCCGCTCAGGTCGCGGGCTTCGCCGTGCCAGAGCAGCACCCAGTAGCACCGTCCGCAGAGCCCCCGCCTCAACGTCGCCGTGGGCGTCGCTATCGCTACTGACGGCCGCGTCGTGGGCGTGTTTTGGCCCAGCTCAGGTAGCAAATGTCGACCGTGATCGAGGTTAGGAGCAATGCGGCTCCACTACCCAGCTTGACGCGCGGCTTCGTGCGCCGACGGTTGCTTATGGACGCAGCACAGTTAGTTCAGCTCGGAGAGGTCTGCGTCCGACTGGCCTACGGAAGCCGGCCGTGGCTCGCCCGCATCACGGGTAGCGATCCAGAGTTCGGCCTTCGCCGCGAGTTTCTGCCGAAGACATTTGCGCCAGGCGTGGTTGCCTTCACGGTCAGCGAGCCGGGCATCTACCAGTTTCAAGATTTCTCCATGCCGGACTATCCCGGCAGCTCACAACTAATCCTGGCGTCCGGCTATGTGCTGATTGGAGCCAGCGGGAGCGTCTCTCCAGTGAGCCGAAACATGGTGGCTACACTCGTTACCAAGATCTAAGTCGGAGCCATTTGCGAGACTGTCCGAGTTGGCAGCAAGATGATCGAGGAGTGGTGGGACGTGGCTCTCTGGTTGGTGCAAGAGCTGGGTCTGGGGCATCCATCTCAGTTCGTCGTGCGAGGCGAGGAGAGCGAAATGTTCGACCTCACCTACTCGATGCTCAAGCATCGACAACGGCCGGGCTATGTGACGGCAGAGCCATACGCCGACCCAGAGTTTGCCGCCTCGAGCGAAGCCGCTGATCGGGGTCAGGACTTCCCAAGCGTTGCCGACATAGTGCTGCGGGGCGGCTTTCCGCTTGAGGAGGCACCCGAATACTGGCGATCAACGAAACCTCGGGAGGGTGGCGTCCGTGAATGGAGTCACGGGGACCTTGAAGATCCGGTCGAGGAAGCGCGCTTCGAGGTAAGGGGCGAGGGGAAGCATTCGTCGGCGGAAGAGACATCTACGTTCCTGGTGCGCGACAGGCGCTCCGAGATTCGCGCGCTGAAGAACGAGATCCGAGACGACGATCATTGGGTCGAGCTTTACGTGGCCACCTTCCACTCGGCGCATGAAGTCAGGCAAGAGTATTCGTGGCTCTTCGGCTCAGAAGAGGACAACTCTGACCCTGAAGGCGATGGAGACGCTGGCCGCGTGCAGGACGAGCTGTCTGCCTTGCCCCAGGAGGACGCCGAACTACCCGACGAGCCTGTCCTCGGTGACCCCGAGATCCTCACGGCTGCCGGCCATCCAGCGCGGACGATCAGCGTGTTGTGTATCAGCGACGCAAAGAGGGGTGGGGACGGGTTCGGAGATCACCCAATCTGGCGGCTGGAACGGCGCGTTCGATGGCACCAGGCGTTGTGGGGCGAAGCCGGCAAAGGCGTGGCGGTCAGTTGGTGGACAGAAAATGGCGAGATCAACTTCGGTTACCCGCCCGAGACAGCCGAACGCGGGAAAGGTCGCTCTCAGGTGTATGTAATCAAGCTGGTGCCGGAACTCGCGCTCGACCTGATTGATTCGGCCTCAGAGCTGGCGAAGCAGGAACGAGCCGAAGTCCAGCTCGTCGATTGGCGGTCGCACGGCTTAGCCTCTGACGATCCGGCATGGATTGCTTTGCGGCAACGCTTGGGCGATCCGGGGCAAGCAGATGCGCTTAGTCAACCAGCGTCTCAGCGACAGCTCGCAGAATGCTGCGACCCAACAGTGGATCAGCCGGCCGCGAACCTCGCGCGATCAAGCGCGATCGAGGCGCAAGAGCAAGCTGCCTGGGCAAAAATAACGCCCAATGAGGTGGTCAGCGCGCCTTCGCGCTTCAGCGACGTGGACGAGGCCGTAGCCGAAGTCGACCGCTCCTTCGACCCGGATGCCAAGTGGCCTGACTGGGCAGCCCCACTGATGGCGTGGTTCGGGATGACTATCCCGCCGTGGGCTTGGAATGATCCGTCGGAGCGAAACTGGCAGATGGGCACCGCGCGTGTGAATGTGTCAGGCGCGAAGGGCATGGGTCGGATCGACGCGGCTGAGGCGGAGCGGTTACGAAAACTCCTTGCGGAGCATGAAGTGGCCGAGCGTGAAGAAGACGCCAATGCCGAGCCGGAGCCCGAACCGCTGGACGCCTGAGCATCACGTCGACCAAGCCCAGAGTTGTAATCAGCTGAACGGCAGTGCCCAAAAAGCCGACTGAGTGGCATGTCGCGGACGACGGGCTTCCTGCGCGCGTGGTCGGCCCGTGGGTGGACCGCAAAGCTTGGTTCGTCGATGCTTTGGTGGGCATCTTCGGAACCGGGATGAAGAGACGATGGAGTAGGCGAGCCTACCTTGAGCTTTTCGCTGGTCCAGGTCTCTCCTGGGATCGGGCGAAGCATAGGATCGTTCGAGGGTCTGCTCTTCGGGCACTGAGCCGTGATTTCACCGACTACGCCTACGTTGATCTTGACTCGATCGCCGTCGATGCCCTGACGAAACGCGTGTCAGCGCTCGATCTGGGCGACCGTCGGGTTAGCGTCCTGCCTCCAATGGACTGCAATGACGCGGTGCCAGCCCTTCGCACAGCGATTCCTTCTGACGCACTGACGCTGGCCTTTATCGACCCAACGAACTGGCAGGTGCGTCTCGACACGATTGCGGCGCTTACCGAGGGGAGACGCGTTGACCTGTTAGTCACGTTCCACATCGGGAGCATGAAGCGAGTCGCTCACTTGCGACCGCGAGCCCTAACTGATTTCTTCGGAACTGACTCTTGGCGTTCGGCCTTCAATCGGCCTCATTGGGAACACACTGAAGCGCTGGCCGAGCTTTACAACCGGCAGCTCGAGCAGCTTGGGTATCTCTCAGGCACGTATCCGCATCGCGTCGCCGTCCGAAACAGCACGAATGCCGTCATCTACGAGCTGATCGGGTTCTCGAAGCACGATCGAGGCGTCGACTTCTGGCGCAAGGCCACGCGGATCGACGAACGCGGACAGACCGGGTTCTGGAGCTGAGAGCAGGCGTAGCGGCATGTCGTCCCATGTTCGACCGTCGAGCGTGCGACCGCCGGACTTCGGAGTTCGCCCGCCCCACTGCTTGAAGAAGAAAGCAACGTCATGGGCACTCGCTCGGTCACGTAGCTCCCGGACCCACTCGAGTTGTATTGCTCGGTGGCGCAGGCCACTCTCGCCGCCCACGATGAGCCAGTCGATGCCCTTCAAGTCCAAAGCCGGTAGCGGCCCGAGGAGGGGCTCGGCGCTGATGAAGCGGACGGCGGACGGCACCTCTCGCAACACATCCGCTCGCCCAACCCAGCGATTGTTCTCGATGGACGTGCCGAGCCAGACGTTCGGCAGCGGAATGAGGTTCACGCGCCGAGCTGCCTCCAGCATCCGCTCCGGGCGTTTGCTGAGGATCTGGAACGTGTGTTGCGGGCAGCGCCGCATACGGTCCCAAACCGCCGTGATGAACTCGGCGGGGACCAGCTCGTGGAAGAGATCGCTCATGCTGTTGACGAAGACCATGCGCGGCGATCGCCATCGAAGCGGCTGGTCGAGGCGCTCAGGATGAAGCAATACGTTCTCAGGAGCGTTCGCGGGGGTCCAACGCTTCTCCGACCAGCCGAAGCGCAGCGATAGCGTTTCGGCGTAGCAGTTGGCGCAGCCAGGCGATACCTTCGAGCAGCCGGTGACCGGGTTCCATGTCGCATCCGTCCACTCGATCGCGCTTCTGTCGCCCACTGCTCCTCCCGCTCACACGCCAAAGCTCAACACACTACGCCTTGCTGAGTGTCAGGTTGTCTGGCATTGCCCCCAACGATAGGCAGACTCTGTGGAGCATGGCGATACTACCGACGCCAGCAGTCGGGACGAGCGGTGCGTCTGCCAGGGCACAGCTTGCGCCAAAAGGAACTCGTTACGGCCAGGCGCGTGACGGCGGACTATCGAGCGCGAGATGCCGCCGAAGAGCGACACCCCTCATTGGCGCGGGCATAGCAGTCATCTCGGGAAAACGCTGCGTCTCTGGAACGCCTGCGCTCCTGCGTCAGCTCGGCCGCGTCATCCTCCTGCCCACTGCCGAAATGAGACGCGAACGAAAATGATCTTGTGGCTCCGGAAGTAGCCCAGCGCGTTTCTGTTCTCTCGAGGTCTCACCCAGCAGGTCAGCCCTTCGGTAATCGGAAGTTGACCTGCGCATAAATGCGGGCCATCCTCATGATTCGTTCGATCCGCGTCCATGGGGTGCAGGCCGGACTGACGCTGGGAGGGCTAGTTGCCGGACATCAGAGGTCTGCTCGAAGAGCATCCTGACGGCCTTACCCGGGACTCCCTGTTCCAGCTGGCGCGCGAATCCATCAATCAAGACCTAACGACGGGGCAGCTCGACTCCGAGCTCGAGTTGCTCGAGGACGAGATCATCGAGGCGGATGGGCTGGTGGCGCTGCGCGCGGCACCCGCGCCAGCGACCTCCCCGCGGCCCAGCAAGTCCGAACCCGATGTCGTCGCCCGCCCCATGAGACGTTTGGTGGCGCTCGATCTCGAGACTGTTCTGCGCTACACGGAGACATCGCCGCTCGGCGAACGGACGGTCTTTCAGGTTGGTGCCGTGCGCTTCGGCAGCGACGAGGAATGGGCGGCCGCACAGCCCTTCGATCGCTTCATCCAGCTGCCCTCCGGACTGCTGGAACGCATCATCAGTCCCGAGCTCCGGGCCAGCATCGAGGCTCGTGGTGAGGACCCGGAGAGGGTCTATACCGACCTGCTCGAGTTCATCGACGGCGCCGATGGAGTGGTCGCGTACAACGGGCGCTCGTTTGACTTCCCCGTGCTCAATGGCGCGTTGACCAAGTCACTTGGCGGTCCACTCCCGCGTTCGGTCGCGTGCATAGATGGCCTCTATGTCGCCCTGGCGATCTGGCCGGTACCGCCTCGTAGGCATGCCCTATCAGGGCTGATCAACCACGAACGCTTCGACTCGATCAAGGATCGACTGCAGATCGATCTGACCGGTTTGGTCGCCCACGATGCAGCTGACGATGCCCAGATGCTCGCCGAGCTGATGCGCTTTGCTGCGGCCGAGATCGACGATTGGCCGACGGAGAAACAGCGACTCGTGCGCTCGGTTGGAGCTCGCTCGGACGCGTGGCGGATGCTGTTCAGCCTGACATCGAACGCTCCGGATACTCAGGCATTCTCCATCGCTGACGTTCGCTCCGCGATGGCTGGCCTGCTGGTCGACAAGGCGCCCATCCGGACACGTTCCGAGCCGGGCGAGCGCCAGCTCTCGACCCAAGCCCTCGCCGGGCCTTCGGGCCTGGTGGACATTGATCGGCTCGTCGGAGCGGTATTGACCAAGCGCGGGCGCCAGCCGAGCATCCGTCAGGTTCAGCGCGACATGGTCGACAAGATGCGCGGTTGGGTGCACGACGGCATCGATGCTCTGGTCGAGGCGCCCACAGGGACCGGCAAGAGCTTTGCCATCCTAGCGGTGGCCCTCGACTGGCTTAACGCGGCGCCGGGCAACCGAGTCGTGATCAGCACCTTCACGCGCCAATTGCAACGGCAGTTGGCGGCGGACATCTACGATCTCCACGAGAGTGGCGCGGCACCGGGCTTGATTGGCGTCACGTCGCTCATCAAAGGCGCTGCCAACCGTCTCTCGCTGGCCGGTCTTGTCCGCGCCCTCGCCGATGCGACCGATCCCGAGCGACGCAAGGGCCACGGCGAATACGTCGGTCATCCGCTCTTCGCAGAGCTTGCCCTCTACCTAGCGCTGCGCCTCGCAGCTCAAGGGTCACCGGTCGAGGAGTGGGAAGCGCACAGCGTCGATCCGGTCGACATCGAGCCGTTCTTCGAGGACTACCTGAAGGATCGCGCAGGTCCCGGCGGCTTTTCGCGACGCGGGGCGTTCCTGCGCTACTTGTCGCAGGCCGAGTCCGGCGACTACGGCGAAACAGAGGTTGCCCCCGCAGAGCACACCAGCTCGGTGCGCGAAGTGCTCGGGAAGCACCGGCTTCTGGTGACCAATCACGCTCTCGTGTTAAGCCACCTCAAAGAGTTCGAGGAGGCATCAAACACGCTTCTCATCGTCGACGAGGCGCACTCGCTCGAAAATGCGGCAACCTCGTCACTCCAACCGACCTTTAGCTACGGCCAGTTCGAAGACGTGCTCCAGGACCTCCGAGAGTGGATGCGCCGGCCGGGGCCGACCGCTACTCCTGAGGATCAGGAGCGCTACGCCCGGCTAGCCGAGCTCATGGGCAAGATCTCGGCCAATCTCGACTTCGGGAATCTTCAGATCTTTGCCGGCAGGGTTCTCGACACCGCCAGTCGCGACGCGCTGCATCCCGAAGCGCTGCGCACGGTGACCGTGGCCTCGGCCGGAACACGGCCGGTCGGCCCGCGCGATGGATTCGCGCGAGCATTTGGTGAGCTCGCCGGCCTGACCGGCCAGCTGTTCGGAGCGCTCGAGGCACAACCCCACCGGCAAGATCGGCTCGAACAGGAAAGAGGCCAGGCGATCGAGCAGCGTCTCAGAGACCTGAGTTCGTCCGCCGTCGCTATCGCCGCCGACCTCGACGAGATCCGAGCGCCGCAGGATTCCACCGCCGAGCCGTCTAACCGGGTTGCGTGGTTGCAGGAGCAGCTGCACCATGGCGGCCGGCCACGCGACCTGCGCTTCACTGTCGCCTCGTCGCCGGTGGAGCTGGTGCGCGAGCCCGAGTACCTCAAACTGGCCTCTTCCTTTGGCCGGGTCTATTACGTCAGCGCCACGTTACGAGTGGACAACTCGTTCGACTTCATCCGCGCTCGGCTCGGCCTGCCCGACACGGTGGCGGACATCCAACTGCCCAGCCCGTTCAACCTCGAGCAACAGGCACTACTGGTCGCTTTCAGTGACTTCCCCTCTTGGGCCGAACAGGAGGCCGCGGCAATTCGCTCGGTAGCCCAGCAGGTCGGCCATTTTCTGTCGGAGGTATCGGTGGGCGACCAAAACGGCGCGATGGTACTGACGACGGCACGGGCGGCGGCCAACCTGATCTACAACGAATTGATGACCGAACGGGGGCGGCTTGATGCTGAGTTCGCGGTCAGCTCCGCCGATTACCTCGGTGCGGCAACGGCCGTCGAGGAGCTGAAGCGCCGCGGCGGTGCCCTAGTGGGTACCAAGGGCCTGTGGCAGGGCGTCGACATCGACCAACCGAGCCGCCTGCGGATGGTCTGGATCAATAAGTTGCCCTTCGCGGTCTTCGGTGACCCGGTCATCGCCGCGCGCCTCGAGGTCGTCCGACGGCGGGCAGAGGAGCGCGGCGAGAACGACCCCGACGGCTATGCCACCGAGCATTACTACTTGCCGTTGGCCGCGATGGAGCTGCGTCAGGCTGCAGGACGGCTGATCCGCAGCCCGAAGCATCGGGGCGTCATCGTGATCAGCGACCGCAAGCTCGCTGGCCCAACTCGCCTGCACGCCCGCTACCGTCGCGTCTTCCTTGGATCTCTTGACGGCTTGGTTCGAAACGATGACCGGTGGGGCATCGGGGGCGGCAACATCCGCTCGATGGCCGCCGGGTGGCGTGACATCTGGTCGTTCTTCGCTCGCGACGCGGCTGTCATCGATGAGAGTCGCGCACGCGAGCTCTCCACGCCAGAGGCACTCGACGAACTAACACTGCTGCCATCGGTCCGCGAGATTCGCGCGGCTGCCCTCTCGCAGCAGGAGCTCGATTCCCTCCAGTCGCAGGGCGGCGATGCGCTCAGGACCGCCGTCATCGAGCGGTGCAGTCGCGTTGCCGGCCAACTGAGCGAGAGCTTCAGTGGGCTGAGAGAACCCCAGGTGCGGGCAATCGGGGCGCTGGCAGACGGCAAGGACCTGCTGGCGATCCTGCCGACTTCGGCTGGCAAGAGCTTCATTTACCAGTTGCCGGCGCTGGCCCTGCCTGGCATCACCATCGTCGTCTCGCCGCTTGTGGCTTTGATGACCGACCAGGCGCTTGGGCTCAACCGCTCGATTGGTGGGGCGGTCAGAGCGCTGGTCGCGCCGATGAGAGAGTCAAACAGCCGCACAGGCAAGGCCCAAGTGGCGGATGCCTTGACCAATCCGCACTCGCCGTATGGCATCCGGCTAATTTACGTCAGCCCCGAACGGCTGTGCCAGCGCCAGTTCCAGGAATGGATCCTCACGGGTGTCCGGCACGGCATCGTGAGGCGCATCGCGATCGACGAGGCGCACACCTTCGCCACCTGGGGCGAGGACTTCCGGCCGAGCTTCAAGCGCGCGGAACGATTTCTGGCTCGGCTGCGAGAAGAGCCGAACCGGCCCCAGTTGCTCGCTCTGACAGCTACCGCGACGCCCTCTGTCCGCGACCGTTTACGCAAGGCGATTTTCGGCCTGGCGCAGCCCGACTCCGATCGTCTGACTGAGGTGAGGCAGAATCCCATACGTCCCGAACTCGCCCTCTATCGGCGCATGCTCGGACCCCAGGATGGCGGGCCGATCGGCAAGCAGCGGCTGCTCGAGGCGCTGCTCGAGACGATCGACGGCCACACGATCGTCTATACCCTGACAATCAAGGAGGCGCGGACGATCCATGCCGCGCTGATCGACCATTTCGGCGAGAACTCAAGGCAGCGAATTCGACTCTTTCACGGACAGCTGACCTCGGCCGAGAAGGAGTCCGTCGCGCGTGACTTCACCACCGCGCCGAAACGTGGCGAGGAGGACTTCGACCCGTCTGCGCCGATGATCGTCGTCGCCACCGCGGCGTTCGGCCTCGGCGTTGACCGCAAGGACATTCGCGCTGTCATCGCTGCCTCGCCGCCGGCGGACCTTGCCGCGCTTTACCAGGAGCTGGGGCGGGCGGGTCGTGATGGAGAGCCAGCCACCGGCATCATGCTTGGCTCGGGTCGCGCGTGGCGAACCTTGATCTTCATGGAACAGCTGAGCACCCGGCTGGACCCGGCAATCTATGTCGTGGGCATCGCCGACCGAGTCTTGCGGGCCGACGGTCCGGTCGACGTTGCGGCCATCGCCCAGGATGTCCTCGACGAGGACATCGCACTTGGGCGGCGCATGAAAGAGGAAGTCGACGCTGAGAAGGACGCACTCGCCAATTACCGGTTACTCGTGGTGCGCGTTGTTGCGGCACTCGCCGCGAGCGGCGTTGTCGAGGACTTCGGCGACTTTCCGGACATCGTGCGCGTGCTACGGCGAGAGGACTCACCGGCGGCGGAGCCCGAACTGGCCGAGTTTCTCGACGCGCTCATGAGCGCAGCCGGCGACAGTCGCGACGTGGATCTCATGAAAGTCAGCTCAGTGCTGGCCGCCCGTTTCGCGGACGAGGCCGGCGATCCAGGGGATCTGTGGGTGCGTCTCCTCGAACTGCACTCGCTCGGCTACCTCGATGTCAGCCAGCAGTCGACACAGAAGCAGCTCACCTCCGTCCGGCGCATTTCCGAACGCCTGCCAGCCGAGTTCGCAAGGGCCTTCGTGTCGGACGTGAGGCGCGAAGAGCGCGAGCGACTGCTGCAGTTCTTCGTGCGCCAGGAGCGGCCGACGTGCGTGAACGACGACCTGCGTCACTACTTCCGGGAGGAATCGTTGCCTGAGGGCACGTGCGCCACTGCCGCCTGTCGCTGCTCCGGCTGCTGGCTGCGCGGCGAAGGATCGGCCGATGATCTCCGCCCGCCGCTCTTGAGAGCGTTGACCGACTCTCGCGCCCGACCCAACCGCACTGCCGATCAACAGCGGGCGCTGCTTGCGCGCATCAGCCGAAACGTTGAGCGGCTGCTGCGTGTCCGGCGCAAGGCGCTGCACATCTTCCTGATGGAGAAGACCTTGCGCGGCGAGGATCACTGGCGACGGCGAACCGGCGAGGTACAAGAGCTGTATCCGGAGCTGGTCAACTCGGCCGTATTCGGCGTGATCCCAGATTTGCGCCGAAGCGATCTGCAGGCCGCGCTTGACCGCCTCATGGAGGTCGGCAAAGTTGCGCAGGAGCCCGAGGTGCCCAAGTATCGCTGGCTGACCCAACCGAGACCCACGCTCGGGCCAGTCGAGCGTCCGGCATCGATGCCTCCGCATCAACTTGAGCGTCAGCTGGAGCCTGCTTCATGACCGGCATTCCACAACTCCAGTTCATGGGAGTGATGACCCCCGAGCTGTTGTGGGGCGTCGATTATGTGCCGCGCGATCACCAGCGGTCATACCAGGAGTTCTTCCTGCGGCTGATCCGCGAGCGGGGCTTTCCTTTGCACACAGCCTCGCTGTGGAACGCCCTGTACTTCGGCTGGAGCTTCGACACCAAGGGCTACCTGGGCCGTGGCTTGCGCCTCGATCTCGCCAGGAGCGGCAAACCCATTCCGGTCGGCACGTTTGTTGAGGTCAAGCTTGGTCAGAATCGGATCGCCCTGGCCGAGGTCATCTACAAGGAGGGGCGCGACCCGGGTATCAGTGACTTGGGGCTGGTGCCGCCGGCCGCGTCTGGTGCTCGGCTAGGACTCCAACGAGTGACCCAGCCAACGCCGGTCTGCGAGGGCCTGGTGCTGGACTTCAGCGCGTTCGGCGAGGGAGTCAACGACGCTGACAGCGTCGTCCTGCAGCGGGCACAGCGCAAGAAGCTGCTGACCGAGGACCAGCATCTCGAGGTCCAGGCCGTTTATGAACCGGAAGAGGCAGGCGCCGACGACCTAAAGCTGTTCGCTCACTACCTGCTCGCGCAGTATCGCGACTCGCTCTTCGAGGCCGACCTGCGCGATGGAGGCACGGGCGTCTCGCTCGACGAGCGCCGGCAAGTGCTGCTCAACTCGCTGCAGGCAGTCGAGAAACTTGCCGATGACACACCTAGCCTCATGGGCTTTGGCTCCTTCCATGCCGACGAAGCGACGTATCGCGCCGACCGAAGTGCCGGAGGCGACACACGATTCGGCGCCGAGGCGATCGACGGCGTTGTGTCGGCAGTGGTGCGTGTGCAGTCACGGCGAACTGCCGTCACTCGCTTTGGGAATGCGTCCTCGGTTCACGGGGATCCGATTTACAAGGCAACGGCGGCACTAGTCCGCGAGCACCTCGGGCGGGACGGCCTGGATTTGGAGGAGCGCGAGCTGCTCGCCGGGCCGAGCTACGCCCGGATGGTCGTCGAGAGCAACCTCGCAATAGCCGAGGCGATCGGCGATGAGGGCCGAGGCGACGGGCCCAACATCTATGTCCGTCTGGATGACGAGTGGCAGGGCGGTGGCGTGTGGCGCACCCTGTATCGGGAGGGTGACCCGCCGTCGGACATGCGTTTCCCGCCGTTGATGGCGCTCGGCCGAGGGTACTCCGATAGCTGCTCGCCCTTGGTGACGCCTACGCCCGCCAACGTGCTCGCCGAAACGCCGATCGAGCGGAGCGACCGCGGTTGGCAAGTTGCGCTCACACTCCTCGACCTGCATCATCGCGACCTGCGCCTGCCGCCCGATGCCATGGCGATGCTGCCCGCGGATGCCAAGGACGTAATCGTTGACTTCGACGACGGCATTCGCCACCTGCCGCGCAAGATTCGGCCACTCGACAGAGAGCGCCGGCTGATCAAGCAGATGCTCTACCCGGCCGAGTTTCTGCCGGGGGTGATCGTCAACTACACCGTCACGCACGGGTCGCCAGTCATCTTCGTGCGCGCCGAGTTGTTGGCCGTCCCCGAGCAAATCGAAGGGCGAACGGTCCGCCACAGGTACAACGATCGAGTCCTACGGCACGAGCTGCGGCTCACGCCCATAGAGGCCCCAGGCGGTCCCAACCAGCGGTCGCTGACCGAGATGATTGCCGATGTCTTCCGCCGGCGCGGTCGTCCCACACCCGACGAGGGGCTAGCCCTGCGCACCGAAGAGATCCTCGCCGCGCTGCTCGGTATCGACATCACCCCTGACGTTTCCGGTCCGATTGTCCTCCGACTCCAAGCGGGCGACTATGAGTACCGTGCCGGCGAATACGTTTGGTTCCCGCGCGTCTCACGGCGCACGAGCCCACGTGAACGCATCCGGCTCAAGGAAGCCAGCGCTCGTAGTGCCTCCAGGCTGCGCGACATCGTCGAGCCGGAGCAGGAGTCGATGTACGTGCGGACATACACGTCCGTCAGTGGCTATCAAGGACACAAGCACGACACGTACCAGGCGGCACTGGACAAGTATCGGTTGCGAACGCGGCGGCCAGACAAGCTGTTGCCGAATCAGACATGGGTCCCCTACGAGCTGAGCCGGCGATAGACGAGCTCCCACACTGGGGCAAGACGGGCACCTCGAATTTGCTAACCGACATCGACGGCGACCAGGCGACGACACATCCATGAGCTTTCTGCGCCTGGGTTGTGATCCGGCCCCAGCAAAAGCGGCAGCCGACGCCGCGCAGCGCCTGCAAACGCACCTGTGCAGGCCACTCGTGATCGGGCGACTCGAGGCACCGCCACCACATCATCTTGCCCGAGCTAGCGGGCCTGTTACGCGGGTCAAAACCGATGTTGAGGCCCGCGAGCTCCTCGGCTAGTGGTCACTTGCGGCAGGCGTGAAATCGGGGTTCTGAGTGCCACGGTTCCGCCGTGGACGGCTGTCGTTGACCCTATCGCTAAACGCGGATGTAGTCGCTGGCGTTGTCGTCGAGATCGGTGCGATGCCGATCGTAGCGTCCTGTGGTGTCGGCGCTCGCGTGACCTGCTGCACGCTGGACTTTCTGGACTGGAGCGCCGCCCTCCAGCGCCAGGGTCACGAAGGTCGCACGCATGGCGTGTGCGCCGAAGCGGGGGTCCTCAACGCCTATGAGCCTGAGCCGACGGCGGACGATCTCGCGGATCGCCTCACCGGAGATTGGTTGACGCTGCACACGCCCGCCTTTCGCCACGGCGACGAGCAGTGGATCGGCCGGCGTCAGCTCAGCGGCATCGAGCCAGGCGCGGATCGCGCGCATGGAGTCGGCCTGCATCTTGGCCTGGCGGACCTTGCGGCCCTTGCCTACGCGAACGGTCAGGACGGGGTGGCCGCGATCCTCGCCAAAGTCCTTCACGCGGACGCCGGACAGCTCCGACCGGCGCAGACCGTTGCGGATAAGGAGATGAAGTGCCACGCGGTCACGCAGGGCGGATAGGCGAACGTGGGGAGCCTCGCTCGCGCACTCTGCATCGGTCACGCGCAGCAGCTCGCGCACCTGGCCGAGCGTCATTGCCGGATGCCCTTCGGCAGTGCCCTTGATCGAGCGTAACCAGGAGGCCGGGTTGACCCACACCAGGCCGCGTCGCTGGGCCTCCATGTAGAACAACCTGACAACGACCAGGGATCTATTTGCGCTGCTGACCGAGTAGCGCGGCTCGCCGTCCTCGTCTGGCTCGATCAGCCAGGCCCGATAGCGGTCAAGGTCGTCGGGAGTCGCGGCATGTGGGGCGAGCCCCTCGCTGGACAGCCAGCGGTGGAAGCGAGCCAGGTCAGTGGCGTAGTTGCGCCGCGTGTGCGGGCTATCGCCGTGCCGGATTATCGCGGCGGCGAGCTGTTCGAGCTGGACTCGACTGAGCGGTTGCGGCTGAAGCTGCGCGGGCAATGCTGGGTATGCGGCGGCTGGCGTTTGGACGGCGAGGGCGTGGTTCATCAGGGTAGCCTCACGGTGCGGCGTTCATCACTCGCCGGCGGCCTCAAGCCCGCTCATCATGCGACCTTCTCAAACTTGTCGGCTTCGATAACCAGGTCTTTCAGTTCATCTTCCTCCTCATAGCAATCAAAACAGAAGAAGGTGTGAGCCGACCAGTCGGTTACATCGATGTCATACGACAACACGCCTTCATCATTCGGGTAGATGTCCAGAAGACCGGCGGTGCCGTCTAAATCGAAGTGCCCCATTATTCGATGGCCGCCACAACTGCGGCAGATAAAGGTTGTGCTCATCGGGAACATCCTCTAACCATTGATCCTGTGGTATTCCCTGGCCTCGTCGATCATCCGCTGATAGGACGCGCCACTCTCCCATTGCGAGATGTACTTTACGTCGCTACCTGGCGTGGGCGCGACGGCTGCAAAGCTCGCGCCATCTCCGGCCAGATAGTGAATGACAAGCTTTACGGCGGCGTCATAGTCGAGCGCTCCCTGACTTGCCCAGATGGTGTTGTCGTCAGCAAAGGCGACAACCGCGAAATGTTCGGGCGACGGGTCATGCCAACCCATCTGTCGAGCAATCTCAACGCCATCGTGCCAGTGCGAGGCGATTGAGCCAGAGATCAGTCCGCGTTCATAATCACCGCTCTTCCTGGATGGTCTGATCCCATGAGCCGCCAGCTCTCTAACAACGTCCATCAGGTGTTCCTTTCGCTCCAGTTTCTACGAGGCCATGTCAGACCTTCGGCGAGAGTGACGAGCTGTCAAGTTATTGCCCGTGAGAAGATGAATAGTGCGGGGTGAAACAAGCCTCTGGCGGACATGAAAAGAGCCCGTTTCCGGGCACAAACGAAGTAACCAGCCTCATCTTGGCGGACCTCGAAATCCGTGAACGGTGAGTTAGTTGCTGCTGACTTCACGGGCCTCGACTCCGTGGCCGTATGCCGTCGCTTCTGCTTCGGCAATGGCACACATGCCGCGCCAGGCGTTGCGGGCGTCGATGTTCGCCCACTCGACGACGCCAAATGCGCCATCGGCCAGGCACACCACTGCGCTGTATGACGTGCGTAGGTAGCCCGCTGACGGGTGGGGCGTGGATGACCCCAGGCAGGCCCAGATGCCCGGCTCGAGGCCAGGCAGATCCACGAACGTCAGCAAGCGACGCCCGCGCCCTACCAGGCGTGCCGGTAATCCGTCGGCCCACGCTCGGGCCGCTTGCTTATCTTCGATGTGCTGCATGGGGTTGCTCACTTCAGTTCCCGAGATCCGGCAGTCCGTGCAAATTCCGCCGTAATGCGGTTGGCTGTGTCGATCTTGTTGCTCATGTCTCCTCCGCCAGCTTCTCGAAGGCATCCTCGTGGGCACCACAGGCGCGGCAGACGAAGGTCAGCGTCAAGACTGAGGGCTTCTTACGCCGGAGGCGTTGTGTGGGGACCAACGCGCCACTCGGGTCACGCTCGGCCGACCGCAGCTCCACGACATTGAGGCTGATAATCTCCTCGTAGATACTTGTCGGCGCGTGGCACTGGCGGCAGACATACGCGTTAGCCATCACAGCTCACCGACCTTCAGTTTTGCGGTCGAAGTCGTCGAGCCGACCTTCGGTATCCATCAGCTTTCTAACAGCGTCGTCGACCGACCGGCGAGCATCATTGAATAGCTGGAGCAGGGCCGGTGGGTAACTGCTATACCCACTACCCTCCGTCGCAGCGTTAGAGAGATTGCTGTTGGCTTTTCGCAACGTGGCGATAGCATCGCGCACAGATTCGCGTGCCTGTTTCTCGGCATAGCTGGGGTTCATCGCCGGCTCCTTCATGCTTCCAACCGCCACTGTTGACGACAACAGACACTCGGCGGGAACGTGAAGAAGTCAAGGAAGTCGGCCTACTCAGCTCACAACCAAGCACACGCTGATGGCGCTGGTCAGTGAATTCACCAACAAGGACGCCGAGGCTTAGACGCGCCGCTCGACCTTCGGCTGCGCCGCGATCCTGTCAGCGATGCTCATCAGCTCCTCAACAGAGTCACCAAATGCCAGGAGGCCGCCATAAGACCCCGCACGGTCACCATCCATGAGCGAGACCTGTCCTCGGTTCGCAATCCGGGAGTCCTCGCGCGTGATGTAGTAGGTAGTGTCACCGACGTGCCGACTCGCTAACACGCGATCCGAGGACTTCGGCCAGGTCAGCCATTTGCCCATGTCGTTCGCTCCTGCGCCGCTGACTGCCGGCACTGCGGGTCGCGTAAGCGACAAGGGAGAATGGGCGAGAGTTAGAAGAAGTCAAGCCCGCGCACGCTCAGGCGGCCTTCCCTTCACTCGCGCGGAACTTGTCGGCCTCGATCACCAGGTCGTTGAGGTCGGCAGACTCCGCCTCGCATTGTCGGCAGTAGAAAACACGGTCCAAAGCGTCATCTTCATCGTCAACCCAACTTAGAAAGTTTGGGCCACGCGTATCGCGGCTGATGTCGGACGCTATGAACAACGCGGTCTTGGTTCCCCTAATGTCGCTCGAACCGCAGTGGCGACAAACGAACTCGATCATTTCACGGCCTCCTTTAGCTCATCATCCCACTCGGGCGAAGCCGTAGTAATGCGCGCGTGCCTGGCCGCGCGCATTTGATTGGCAGCCGTCCGAATGCCAGCGTTCGTGGCCGGCTCGATGCGGTGAGACGACTTCGAGTGGCCCTCTCCACCTTCCTGGCGGCCGCCATCTCTCGATCTCGATCGGCGTCCGCTCGAGCAGAGGTGTCGTCAGAGATGTCTGAAGACTTGTCCATTCTCTTGCGTCCTCTCGTGCTTCAATCGCCGTGGGCGGTAGCAGACATTCGGCGAGTTTAGGAAGAAGTCAAGCAGCCACTCATTCAGCTCACCGCAGGGACTGAATGAACGTCGCAACCTTCTTTTCGCATTCCTTGCACACGAGATCAAGTTCGTCTTCGCCGGCGGTAAGGGAATCGCTGTCGGGCTCGTCGTATTCGGCCCTGGCGGTCCCCCGTGCCGCGTAATACTCTCCGTTGTGTAGTGGAGTCACCCCGCATACGCTGCACGTTGCGTGGACGCGCTGGCCGCATTCACAGGTCTCTGTCTGGCTCATCTGGTTTCCCTCCTCGTCGAGATCACTGGACTCATTTGATTCGCCCTTCGACCTTGACTACGGTCTCCTCGCCCCCGTCCGGCCGAAGCTGGAAAGTGGTGAATTCGGTCGATTGCCAACCGCGCCGATAGATGGCCCACTGCAATGCCAGCGCCATCTCATCGGAGTCCGCGTTGAACGACAGGCCATCGAGGGTGTCGAAGCGATCCACCTCGGCGACGGCGGCCGGAAGATAGTCGGCCACCCTATTCGCCATCCGAGCCGCTCCGCGCCTGATCTCGGTCAAGTGCGTCTTCGACACAGCGCGCGTGCCGTAATAACTCGCGTTGCGAACTTGTTGGTCTTGGTAATAGCTCGCAAATGAGGTTGTCAGCGCGTCCATCGAAATCACTCCTATTCTCGAGCTGTTTCCGGCAGCTCGTTGCCAGCGAGAAGGCGTCGCCATGCGGCCTTGCTCGTCTCGCGTGCTTGCTCGTAGGCATCGGTCGCGTCATCGAGCCTCAACTCGTGAACCAACGTCCAGTCGCGGGGCAAAACCTTGTCTGCTGCGCGCGCAGCGTTGATCCACGCTTCATAGGCGCGTTGTTCGTCCGCCTTGGAATCCTCCCAGGCGAAGAACTCCGCACTATGCTGCGAGGCGCTTATCTCGTCTGGTGTCATCGCACTCATGGTCGCTCTCCTTGTCTCTTGAACAAGGCCTGGGCAAAGGCGTCTTGGCTGTCGCGGTGCGTCGGAGAAGCCTGGCAATGTGCCCAGCACGTGCCGCACTCGGCGCAGTGGTCCTCGCGGTCAAACACGAAGTAGCGGGTGCCACACCCATCACACTCGCCCACGTCTTCAGGGTCGGCTTCGTCGAACTCGAGTTCCTCAAGCTGGTCGCGGGATTGTCCGATGATGTCCATCGTTCAGTTCTCCTTAGCGGGCCGGCTCAAAGTCTTCAAGGACGTGTAGAAGGGCCATCGCGTAGCCGTAAGTGAAGTTCACACCGGGGTCGTCATCAGCCTCGGGAATGTCGTCGAGGTCATTGATCGTGGCTACGATGTGCTCGATGTCGTCGGCCGTCGCTGGTCGCCCGTGCTTATGAGTCGCACCAATAAACGGCTCGAGCGCCTCGCCCAGCAGCTCTCGCTCGTTGTCCAACAAAGCTTTCACGCGCTCCTTCGACAACACGTTCGTTCCTCCTTTGCGCTCATAGCCCCGACCCTTCATTGCCCAGACCAAGCCACTCCTCGAGCCTGTCGGCAGCCGGCGAGCCGACATAGCGCCACAGGCTCTCTTCGCCTACCCGCTCGATGCTGTGCTGGATCTCGGCCGGCGTATGGCCGCGCTCGACTAACGCTGCGGCGAGCCAGACAAGCCACTCTGGTTGGCCTTCCGCCCACATCGATTTCACCAGATCGTCAGCGGTCTTCGTCTTGCTCATCTCAAACTCCTGCTATCCGCGTGACCAAGACGGTGTAGTTCATCGTGGAACCACGTCGCTTTCGCCCGTGATGAACCGGATAACCTGGGCGGCTCTGCTCTCCTTCTCGTCCTCGCTCATGTTCCTTTCTCGTTCGGCGTCGGCTCTCGATTCGGCGGTCACTCTGTCCAACGTTTGCCAAAACGATGACGATCGCGCGTGGAACTCGGCATCCATTGCCGCAAGCGACGCGATGTCTGCCGTATCAGGATTGGCGATCTCCATGTCGTGTTGATCGCGCAGGTGTCGAAACAGCTCTCCTGCGTCCCTATTTGTGCCCGTGCTCATTTCTTCACCTCACTGTGTTCGTGCGTAGGCGTCAGCGAGAAACTGAAAGTAGTCGTAGAACTCCTTATGTGACCGCGCCCTAACATCGAGCTGCTGGATGACCGGCCAGATGTGCTCCTGCTCGTGGTCTGGGGCAGCATTTACCAGGTCAATCAGGGCCGGCCCATCAAAGATGTGAATGGTTCCATCAGGAGCGGTCGCCTCGAAGCGGGGAGCGTCAGTCCAGTCGCCGTCTCGATCCTCGAAGAACATGCGGAGTAAGGTGCGGTAGTTCGTTCTCATCACACGGCCTCATCGGTGTCCATTGAGTCCAGGATGGCGGCGAAACCCGCCTCAGCCTCGGCCCGGCACTCGGCGCAGAGCGGAGTCATGGCCAGCGCCCGTTGGTATAAATAGGCGGCGTCGTAAAGTGTGTACGGCACTACGCCGTCATTCGGCTCGGCACCTGACAGGCGCAGCATCGCCACACGCGCCCAGGACAGCGGGATCGCCGCCGGGCAGTCGTGAATGCTCATACCAAACTTGTCAACGATCGGTCGCAGATTGGTCGGCACAGAGAGGTTGCTCATCGTGCTTGCGCTCCCGACCGGACGCCAAGAAGTCGTCCCAGGAAGCCCCGCGATTGGATTTGCCACTGGTGCTTGTAGTTGCCTGCCGTTTGGCAGGACATCAACGCCTCGCCGGGGTTGGATTCGCAGGCAACGGTGGCACCACAGATGGCGCACTTCCACTCACGCATTCGCTGAGCCATTTCTGGCCTCCTTCGCAGAACGCTCGGCCGCGTCGAAGGCAACGCCGGCCGCGTGGAACTCATCGGAGATCACCATGAAGCCACCCATTTCGGACAGCTCAAGCGCCGCGCGCAGCGCATCGTCGCGTGAGTAGGCCTGCCCAGGAAGGGTCGAGCGGCTGATTGCAACCAGGGCGGTGGCGAGCATGGCGAGAGCGCCGACGTGATTTTGTTGGTTGGCCTGGTAGTAGCGGCGGTAGATGTCCGTCATGGCGCGGCTCCTACACGAACCGGTAGGTCAGGGCGTAGCCGTCGTCATAGAGCTTCTCGCCGAGCTGGTAGGTCAGCCATGCGGCCATGTCCATCCCGGTGCCGTAAACGAGGACGCCACCGCGCGTCGAGTCGATCGCCAGCCCGAGCACATCGGCGACCTCGTGCCGCAAACTGGAAAGGTCACTCGGCTCGAGCACGTCGACAACGCGCTGGAGCCCACTGCGGCTGGTGTGACGAAGGACGATTGGGACGATCTCTCCGCGCGGGAAGATCCGCCGAAGGGCGTCACTCGACTGGCTGGTAGCCATCGGACTGCTCCTGTGTCATCTATGCCCGGCGTTCTGGCCGGTTGGGTCGCGGAGGGCGACGCCGGATCGTCGGCGAAACCGCCGACTTGTCAAGCCAGGCCGCAAATCACCGCCGCCCTCGGGCCGCCTATTTGAGTGGCCTAAATCGATGATCCGGGGTCGCCAGAACGAGGGCGATAGCCCGTTTCGCATCGGACACATCAGGCGCTCAGTCGGACTGCCGGACTGACCTTCGCGTGCCTGTCAAGCTGCGGCCAATGTGGGTCAGGCGATCAAGCGGTTGAGGCGGTTGTCCGGCCTGGCCCAGCTCGGACTCGATGACTCGAAGTGAGGCAGCCCATCGCATCCGCGCCGCAGCTTCATACGCCGCCCACAACTCGTCGAGTGCAGCCTGATGATCGTCGGTGGAGTTGCCCTGAACCCCGGCGGTATGGATCTGTGCCAGCCGCAGGCGGTCGTAGGCAATCTTCTCGACAGCCTCGGCACGACGCCACGCCGCTAGCTCGTCGGGCGGCTGTCGATCGACTCGAAGGTTGTCCGAGTTTTGCTCGGCGGTGATGTCAGCCATAACCGACGCTCGGCGTGCCGTCTGGCACTGTCAAGCTCTACGAGCAGGCAAGCACACTGCGCCGGCCCCGGCTCGTCGCCGGGAAGTGAGCAACTTCCGGCGACGCATAAAGAAGCGCCCCGGAGAAACGATTCCGGGGCGCTTGCTGGGTGCTAAGCCAGGTCTTAGAACGACGGCTCGTAGAGCACATAGCTCCACGGAGTTCCGCTGATCGGGTCGGATGCCTGAACGTTGAGGTAGATACCGCCGTTGGCGTCGAAGTTGAGCTGGGAAGTAAAGTCCGTCCATGCCGCGGTGAGGCCGCTGAAGGCGATGTTTTCGGTCGCCTGGAGCTGTCCAGCCTCGTTGAGCTTGACGAGCTTCGAGAACCAACCGCTGTCGCCGTTGCCGTCTTCGAGCAGATAGATCGCGTTTCGTGGCTCGTCATCGTCCCAGCGGACGGCGATCCTCAGCTCGGGCTTTGTTATTCCGCCGGTCCTCCAATCGCTTGACCAATGTCAGCCCCTCTTGCGTTTCCGCAGAAGGGCGCGGTCGGAGTAGTAGGCGGTTCTCGAGATCGGTCAAGGTCGAAGCGCGTTCGGGTGACAAGCGGCCGTAGCGCAACGTGTCAAATGGGTAAGCGAGCGCGTTAGCCGGCGCTTATTTCCAATGGTTGCCGTAGTCGGGCCATTGGTCTTCGAGTGGCGGCGGCGTCCAATTCCTGTCCTTGCCCGAACGGGGAAGCCTACTGCCTTGTGTCGGCTTGCCGATCTTGGGCTTGTCGGAGCTGTCAATGAACGCGCCGGCGAGACTGGCCGCAGCGCGCACCCCGAGCACGCCAACCGCGCACAGGTCGGCGAGTGGCGTGTGGTGGAAATGACGCGCGGCGGCGGACTGGATGCCCAGCCCAACCACGGCGCAAAACATCCACGTGGCGCTGTCAAAGTGGGCAAAAGGAGTGATCGCAAACGAAAGCAGGGCGAGCCAGGCGAGGGCCACTAACCACTGCCCGCGATGGTCGGCAACCAGGAAGCCGGGCAGCCCAGCCACACGCTCGCTCAGTGACGCGTGGGCTACGAAGCCTGGCGGCGCGTAGCGCGCCGCGAGATCGGCCGCATAGGCAGCCTGCCAGCCAGGTTGCGGATGGGTAAATTCGGGCGGTGGTGGTGCGTAGCTCGGCGCAGCCTGTGGCTCGGCCGGGCGTGTCCCCGCACTGCCCAGATCAAGGTCAACGCGGGCGCGTTTGGCAGGGTCGCGCAAAGTGTTGTAGGCGGCGTTGATGTGGGCCACTTCGTCCGTCATTTCCGGCCCGGCGTGATCTGGATGAGCCACGGCGACCAGTCTAAGCCAGGCTCGTCTTATTTCCTCGGCTGTGGCCGTAGGCGCGACACCCAGAATCGCGTATGGGTTACTCATCGCCCGTCCACCTTTCCTTTACAGGGAAGGTGCGCCGGCGGGCACAGGCTTGGGCACAGGCATTGGGCACATCCCCAATCCACTATCCAGCCGGTTCTCAAGGTCGGTCAAGGCCGAAGCGCGTTCGGGTGACAAGCGGCCGTGACGCAGCGCACTGAACTGCTCATGCCGCCACGACGCGAGCGGCTCCCGCTTTCGTAGGCGCGGCGGCCGGCCGTAAGCGGCGTAGAACGCCTCGAGCTGTGCGAGCTGCGAGTGCCAGGCAGCATCACGGCTCCGGTAGCGAAGACCAGCGCCGGTGACGAAATGCTGTTCCGCGAATGTCAATCGGTGCCAGCGCAGGGCGTCGAGCAGAGTCGCGCGCACCGGGATCTCGCCCGTCCGAACGTCGTAGCCCAAACCAGCCAGGCTGCCTTCGTGCTGCGCCCACTGGCGCGCGAAGGCAAGCGCCGCGTCCAGACGCGCGCGCCGGCCATCGAGCTGAAAGCCGAGCCGCATGAGATCAACGGACTGCTCCGGCGTCATCGCGCCCGTCCGTGCTCGATGACGCTGCCAGGAAACCCAATGGCCCAGCGGATAGCCATCGGGAATGCGGTAGCGGATTGGGACGCGGGCGTGGCCCCGCGCGGCAACGAAGCCGCGCAGGTGGTCGAAGCCGGTGGCAAACGCTTCGTCGCTGCGCTTCATTAGAGAGCCAGGCCGAGACTCTGGATGGCCGCATGGAGCAGCCGCCCGACATCCTGGAGAGATGCAACGAGGCGATCGGCGCAGGTCGCCATCAAATGCGGTTCCGTCACCAGTAAGAGCGGCACCGCGACTATGACGATGACCCCGAGCAGTGCGGCCCAGACTGCCATGTGGGACTCACCGTCCTCGTCGTCTTCGGCCAGCCGCTCATTGAGATAGGCCCCATCGAAAGTGTCAGGTGCACTTCGCGCACCGAACGTCGGAATGGGGGGCTGTTGCTTGGCAGCCTCAAGCAGAGACGCGTAGAACGTGTCTGCATCTGTGAGTGGCCGTGCCAAAGTGTTCATGACCTATCACCGTTAGCGTCGCCCGGCGCGCATGGCCTCTTCCAGCTCAGCGATGACCTGGCCGAGATAGGCGTCGTAGCTACGGAGTTCCGCGAGTGTCAGAGTTTGTCGCTTGGCCGACTTGCGGCGGGTGTATCCATTGGCGTTCATCGTTTTCTCCTCATCCCACGTCAATCCCTGTGACTGGCGTGCGACGAACTCCTTGTTCATGTCATCTGGTTTTGTCAAGCGAACGGCGCACAGAGGCACGAAACGGTGTTGTGAACACCAGGAAAGGGGCGTCGCAGGCTCAGCCGAGCGGTGACGCAGGGGGTGACAAATGGCGCGACCCCGGCCCAGCGAGGTTGAATCGCTGGGCCGGGGTCGCTGATCGCCGGGACGCAGGCGACCGTCGGCCGGATGAGGAGCGCGGCCTGGCCGACCATGATCGGAACGCGCTTGTCGTCAAGCTTTGACGGGGGAAGCGACAAACAGCCAGGGCCGAGAGAAAGCAGAAACCCCGGCCGTCTCGGTTTCGACTGGCCGGGGTTTCTGCTGCTGGCTGCCCCGTTCCGAAGAGGGCGGACTAAAGATGCCTGGGCGAAATCAGGCTTTTGTCAAGCGGCGAGCTCGTAGTCGCCGGCTGGATCAGCGCCGGCGAGGATGTCCAGGGCGCGCGACAAGAACCGGCCTGATGCGTTCACAAACGCCGCCCAGGACCGCTTCTGCTGTGTCGGCGTGCGCCGATCGGCGTTCAGCGTCCAGAGCAGGCGGCCGACGCTTGCGGCGCTGCTGACTCCGAGGTCCGTGGCCAGTGCCGCCAGCGAGTCGGGCGTCTCGATCGGCGCAATGCCGGCGCGACGAAGTGTCGCCTTGTGGCGGAAGAAACTGCCCCGCACGCGCGGATCGCCCGACGGGTTACTCATCGCGTCATCCGCTTCCGGCTGCGCGATTGCCAAGAGAAACCCGTAGGTCACCACCGTTCGGCTGTATGCGCGAGCGGCCGAGTGAGTGCGGTCCAGTTCTGCCTGGTAGATGCGGTCAAACGTCGCGTTCATCAGGCAGCCTCCTGCTCGTCGTTGTCGCCCTTCGGCACGCGGATCGTGATCGGCCGTTCAGCAGCGGCCTCCGCATCCCAATCGTCGGCCCAGGCGGGCTTTGGCTTATTCCGCTTCTGGGCCATTACGGAATGGTGTTTCGGTCCGGGTTTCAGCCACTTTGCTGTCCGGTTGCGCTCGCGGCCCTCCTGCACCCTGTCCTCGACCTCGATCCGCTCGCTCTCGATGAGTGTTTCGACGAGCGGCCGGAAGGTCATGGCTCTCATGTGAGTTCGGCGCAGCGCCTCGGTCCAGAAGCAACCCCGGCCGATCGACTCCTCGACATGCTGGAGTTCGCGCGCTTCCTTACTGTCGGCCCACTCGTTCTCGAAGAGAGCAACCGTGTTCTGCCAGATCAGGTCGCAGTAGGCAATGGCGGCTTTCTGGGCCTCGGCGTCCACGATCAAGGCATTGGCCGACGGATCGAAGGCACACGCCGAGGCGCGGTAGATCATCGCCAGCTTCAGGCCGTAGGTCTGGAGGCGGTTCAGGAAACCGACCAGATAGCCTGGATGATTGCCATTGTCGATCTCGGCCTGAAGCTTATCCAGCCACTTGTCCCACATGTCCGCCGCTTCGGGCGTGCTATCGATGGTGACCGCCATGGCGCTGCGATCACTTGGCTCGATCGGTGGAGCAACTCTCGAAAGTCGCTCGAGCCCCGCCACCAGGCGGTTTTGGGTGAGCTGGTCGATGTCGGCCGTCCGCTTGCGGTCGGTGTTCTTTTGCGCCGCTGTAACAAAGAGAAACCGCTGGATGAAGCCGCTCCTCAGATCGGCGGGCGTGACAAGTTCCTGGAGCCAGTCAATCGTCGTGGCGGCAAAGATGCTCAGCGCCGGGCGGCGGACGACAAACTCGCGGGTCATCAACTTGCGCTTCCACTCATGCTGGCTGTCATAGACGCGGGTAAGGTCGGCCAGCATTCCCTGGCCGTAATCCTTCTTTCCAACCAACAGCAACGTGGCGAACTCATCGATCTTCAGTAAGCCCGCCGGCTTCTCGGATAGCTCAAGAAGAAGACTCTCGCGCGAGAAATCGTCCGACAACTTCACCCCTAACGACGTGTAATAGAGCAGGTCCGAAGCCATGTTGACCGAGGTCGTCTTGTGCGAGTTTCCGGTGGGCGCAACGACCAGAGTCCACAGATGGGGATAGATGGTTGTATTCCAGTTCCGCATCCGAACGCGGTTCCCGAGCACGGCCGCTATCGCCGTCAGGCCGGCTGCCAGATGGAACTCGGTCGGCGCGGAGGTCATGGGGACGGCCATGCGGACGAACTCGGCCAACCAGCCGGTTCGCGGCAGGGCGTCGCCCAGGCGATCCTGACTTTGCTTCAGGTCCCGCTTGGCATCGGCATCGAGCGTAATGACTGACGCCGGTGGGATCAGATGCCTCTGCTGCTCGTCCTCGAGGGGGGCGGGGATGTGCGGAAGCGAAGGCTGGAAGAGCGCGTCGTCGGCCAACGGGAATAGCTCGTCTGAGTCGTCGCGGCCTGTCTGGGTCATTGGTCAGTCCTCCTTGTGTTCGGAACGGTGACCGGACCCTGGGCAGGACTTTGCGGCTGTCAAGTGGACGTGCAGTTTGCGCGTCTTTGGGGCCCAGGCACGACTCCGAGCACCCTTACAACTCACACTACGACTCACATTTGGGCTGTGAGTTGTAGTCGTAGTTGTGAGCCGTTGGAAAACCGCCTACAACGGACTAAGGCTGGGTGGGAGTTATAGTGAGTCATAGTGATCTGCAAAACGACAGAATTTGTTCTCAAAATCACTAAAACTCACAACTCACATAGGGGTGCCTATGCATCGATAAACCCCTGTTTGGATGCCCGTGACGCACGTAATAAGGGGGTGTGTGATTCTTGTGAGTTTTAGCGAACCGGCCGGCATCCCGGGGCAACCGATTGCGGTTGACTGGAACGGCCGCGGCGACCAGTAGGCCCACCGCGCCTGTTGAGGCGGACTGGAGAAGGCCGAGTGCCAAGGCAAGGGCAAGGCTCATCGCGCGGAAGTGGGTTGCGTCCGTCCAAGGTGCAACGGTGCCCGAGGGTCAGTGTGGTAGTACGCTGGGCCTGTGGACACGGGTGCGATCCCAGTGAGGTGAAGCTCGTCCCAGGCGCACCGCCGCCCGGCCGGCGTTGAGCCGGGAGATCACGGCGTAGCATCTGCCGGGGAAACAATCCAGAGGGGAGTCGACATGCCCGACGAAGTGCGATCGAAGCTGCTACCGCTGTTCCTGCTGTTCGCCTTCCCGGGATTCACGGCATGCACGGCTGCGCCCATCGCGGCGATACCGAGCGCCTCTGCATCTTCGACGGCGTATGGGACCCACATGGCTACACCAGGCCGGTCTGGAGGGACGCTCGATGGGGGTGCTCTGGCGATCGAGGCGGATGCAGTCACGGTAACGCCAGATGCTGGAGACTCAGGTTACCGGCGACTCAGCGTCAGGATGGCCATCAGTAACGTCTCGGGGCAGCCCGTTGACGTTGGCAGATTTAACTACAACCATGGCCTCCTCACCGCACTTGCGGTCGGGAGCGATGGCGTCGGATACAACAGCAGCGGCGGAGCCACCGCCGAGTTCGCTTCAACTTACCCGGGGTTGATGCCGCCCGGCTTCCGTCTGCCGGCAGTATGGGATGTGAGGGTCCCCGTGACTGCAACCGACCTGTCCATGCGGGTCTTCGCGGGGAACGACAGTGTGACCGTCCCACTGCCAGCCGCCCAAACGGCGACTCCGGCCTTTGTCCCTCAGTACCCTGGCGATCGCCTCACACCCGGGGAGACCTTTGCCAGTGACGGGCTCGAATACTCAGTTATCGGCGCGGAACCCAAGTGCACGGATCGCATCTACCAGGTGACGCTCCGCGCGAGTTTCCTGAACGGTACAAACGTTGCTCAAAACCAGATTCAACCACGCTTTGACGCGTATACGCCGTCGATTGATAGTCGCCTCTCGGGCGGCACGTACACATTCGACGACGGAAGCGGCGGCAGTTATCTGAGCTCCGCACCCGGCATCAAGCAAGTCTTCAGCACTACGCTACGGGGCGACGTCGGACCATGCCTGAGCGGCCGTACAGTGATTGTGGTCGCTTATGCATATCCACCCTACACGAGCGATCCAACAGCCTGGGGGCTGTACGAATTCGGCTTGACGTCGCCTTGACCCGGCCGCGGCGCTGGTCGTTGCAAGGCTGTCGGCCATGGAGCGTGAAGACCAACGCCCTCTACTACGGCGACAACCTGGCCATCCTGCGCAAGTACGGGCCGGACGAGTCGGTGGATCTTGTCTCTACCTCGACCCGCCATTCGGAAGCCTTCTCGCTGGACCCCCAGCCTGGCTTGGCGGGCGGTTGCTGAAGCGGGGGTGTCAAACATGACACAACCCCGGTGCCCAAGAACGCAATGGGCTGGCGATGGCGGCAAGGACGACGGCCTGGCTCGAATCAGCCCGTCAAGCGTTGGCCTTCGGCTGGTTCACGGATCGAGGCTTTCGTCCGGTGTGCTTTGCTCGGCGATGCCACTCCACCCGACGCGGGGCGACATCGGCAGATCGCCGAAGGTCGCCTGGATGGCGACCATCTGGCCGCGCGTCACGGTGAACCCGCTTTGGTCCCAGCCGTAAGTCGCCACCGCGCCGTCGGGGTCATAGACGGTGACCACGAGGTCGTCTCGGTTCGGATCTATGTTGATGCCCTCGGCACTCGTGGCCGCGAGGTAGGCTTCCGGGTCGTAGATTCCGTCGGTCACGAGCTCCTGGCCGAACTTGTCCACCGCCCGCGTTAGCTGCCAGTCCTGGACCACGCCGAATAGGACCGTAAGGGCGACGACGGCCATGGCGCACAACGTCGCGAGGACCAGGCTGAACTCGACCATCGCCTGACCTCGCCGTCTGTGTGCGCTCGATCCGAAGTTGCGCGGCCCCATCGCCTGTCCCATCCTCGTTGCGACTCCTGTTGGTTCTCGCGCGTGTGATGCGCGAGTTTGCTTACCCGCGCAGGCCGAGGTCGAACAGGTCGCGGTCGAAATCGAGGCCGGCCTCCTCGTAGGCGCGCTGCTGGTCGGCCAGTGACAGCCGGCTGGAAAGCTCTTCTACGCGTTCCACGTGGTCGGTCACCCAGTCGTTGTCGGCTGCGGTGCCGTGATGCCGAGTCTCGACCCAGTGGCCGCTGATCTGGCGCAGGAGCTTGACCAGTTCCCTGAACGTCGCCTCTGAGGTCGCTCGCCCAAACATCGCGTCCGTCCCTTCGCTCCCGGTGTAGCTGGCTGTCGATAAGCGGTGCGCCTGGTCGCTCTCTTGTGACGACGACCAGGCGGATCTGCTCTTTTGATAGGCGCACCCCGGTTGCTGTCAAGCAGAGCCCGCGAGCTTGACCTGCCGCGAAAACCGCTAACGGTCCAGCCATAGCCGATCGAGTGAGACATCCGACCCCTCCGCTGTGTGTAGAGGGAGTGGGGACACACTCGGCGACAGGTGAGGACGCGAGCAAATGGCATCTCGACTACCGCGCGCGGGCGCACCGTTACTGGGCGTCGCCGCGACCTTCCTGACACTCATCATGGCCGGCAGCCTCGCCGCGTCCTCTGTGCCTGCTGATAGCTATGCGCCCACTGGTAGCCCTGCGCCGCTGCCGAGCGTGGCTTTGAGCCAGACGCCGGCGGGATCGCCATCACCGACTCAGGCCACGCCTGGGCCGGTAGAGCCCATCCCGACGCCGGCCCCTGCCCAAACCCCGCTCGCGTCGTGGCGGGGTGTCGTGCTGGTCTATCGAGCGGCGGACCTCGACTACATGGACGGAGCCGGCCAAACGAGCCACCTGTCCGCGTCGCTAAGCGACAGCCAGCTCCAGACGGTCACGGCCGTCATCAACAAGGTGCCTCAGACAGTCAGCGCATGGTCCGACGGCATGGCGCAGCTCGAGCTGACGGTGGTGCTGGTTCCGCACTCACTTGAACATTTTGACCGCTTGCTCGACGACACTGATCGCAGCACGATCTACGACACTCTGTATCCGTCGTCGATCCAGTCCGATCTCGACCGCTACGCACCAGCCGGCAGCTACGACAGCGTTTTCGCCGTGTTCCCCACGGCCGACGGGCTGGGCCACTCCATCCCGCTCAATGCCTACGGCTGGACGACTCCCCTGCGCTCGGACGGTTCTGGCTTTTCGGCCGTGCCGGTACCGGCCGACCTGAGCCAGTGGACGAATGACGCCTACCCGGAAGTCTTTGTTCACGAGTGGCTCCACCAGGTCATCGACTTCTACTCAGCGGCCGGCCTGAACTTCGACCTGCACAACACGAGCAAATACGGCTACACCTCGACGAACGAGTGTGCGCCAGGCGCGACGACAACTGATTGCCTGAGCTGGAATACCTGGTATCGGCATGTCATGTCAGGCACGCTGCCCGATCGAGATGGCGTAACCGGCCTGACTGCTGCTGTGTGGGCGAATGGGACTCCGACGAGTCCGACGTTCGCGGTGGTGCACGGCAACATCGTGACGCTGCCCGACTTCAATCCGTGCGACGCGCTGGTGACGAACGATGACCAGACAACGAGCGTGCGCGTGGATTACACGGGCGGTCACCCGTGCTGGCAGTTGGCCGCGACAGCGGACGGGCACATCTTTGCCGTGATCGATGGCGGCCTGGGTCTGTCCAACGTCGGGCGTGCTCTACTGCGCCCCTATGCCGTCTCCGAGCTGACGCCTGACGGCTGGTCAGAGCCGCGTCCGCTTCCCTTCCAGACCGCACTCTCGTCGGTCAAGGTCATCGGCGGCGACGGCGTGCTGTGGGCACGCTCGACCGCACTTCGCACTGACGGCACGGCCGGCGACACGACGATTTACCGCAGCCTGGACGCCGGCCTGACCTGGACTGTGATCTACGGCCCGGTCAAGGATCGCGTCGAGATCCTTGCCTCGGTCGGGCCGCGCCTGATCGCCTATGACTGGGGCACGACCAATGGGTCATTCCTGCTGTTCAACGATTTCGGCGCGTCACAGGCGGGAGTCGTCAATCCGAGCTGCTCCTTCGGCGCGAACAGCAAGCTATTCGTCGGGCCGGATCAGATGTTCCTGGTGCCCGACTACGGCCAGGTCGCCAACGGCCAGGTCATGAGTTGCCGAATGGATGCCGGTGACATGCTCTGGACGCCTGACTACCTGGACGCCGCGCAACTGCTGTCCGTCCCGTGGAAGGGCCAGGTCGTGCCGCTCATCAGCGGCCTGACGCCGGTCGCGCTCGCGCACGATTTCGACGTGACGCTGGCTCGCTGATAGCTCCAATGCCGCCCTTTTCGGTGCGCTTTGCCGCGCCACAGCCGTTGAGTAGTTCTGAACTTGACAAGTCTGTCTCCGCGCCCACGTTCCAAGCGGACGCACGGCTACTAATAAGCCGTCAAACAGAGGAATGAGGCACAAACAAATGGCAATCTTCACTCGACTCGGTTCACTAACACGGAGCATGGCCCTGCTCGCGGTCTCAGCCATGCTGATTGTGCCGTTGGCGACACTTACGGCACCTATGGCGGCCGCCGCCACCTTCAATGTCTCCGTCTCCGGTGGTTTGTCGCACACAGTAGGCGACGCGCTCACGATTCAGACGCCTGACCCCGGATTTGCCGTGGAGCCGTTCCTCTGCACGGTTAGCGGCTGGATCAATCAGCCGCTCGCACCTGATGTTGTTGAGGCATCGCCCTCGCACTTTGCAGCGTCCGGTCCATCGGTCGGTGGCAAGTGCGTTTGGAACGTGACGCTGCCGAACTTGCAGAACATGGCCTACTTTCCGGCAGGCTTCACGCCTAACGTCACCATCTCCGTCACGGCCAGCAGCAAGAACCCTCTCGACGGAAGCACGGTCTATCTAACTACGCCGAATGTGACGACCACTTACGCTCGCTCCTCGGCTACGCCGGCTCCCCAATCTGATCTGAACGTCATGTTCTGGACCATTAGCCCGGTCATGTCGTCGCCCGGTCACACGGTGACGATCACGCCCATCCCGATCGTTGCCGCCGGCTATGTGATGAACCAGTGCTCGTGGTCGTCGAACACCGACTCAGGAACGGTATCAAGCGCTCATCCTGGCCTTGCGGTGAGCTGTCCATCGAGTTTCAACTCTATGGAAGTGGCTCCAGGCTCGAATGCGTCGGCAAACTTCAATGTTTTTCCTCCCTTCAAGTTTGGTGATGGATCGATGGGCGGCCTCCTCATGAGCGCGAATAACGCGATCTGGATTGAAGACCCGGCATCGATCCCGGCGCTGACGGTCACCGCTAACAACGTCTCGCGCGCCTATGGCGATGCCAACCCGTCGTTTGACGCGACGATCACTGGCCTTATCAAAGGCGACGACGCATCCGTTCTGTCAGGCAGCCTCGTCTGCTCGAGCACGGCCGACGCCATCAGTCCGGCTGGTCATTACCCGATCACTTGCTCCGGGATCAGCTCGAACAACTACGTCATCAACTACGTCGACGGCACGCTGACCATCGGCTCCGCCCCTGAGCCTGGCTCAAGTCACGTTGTCGTTCTCATTGACAAGTCAGGCTCAATGGTTGCCAAGCGCGGTGCGGCGGTGAACGATTACAAAGCTGCCGTTGACGAGCTACGCGACTCAGTGCCGAACGCATACGCCCGCATCAGCGAGTTCTCACAATGCGGCTTCAATAGCCTCGTCACAAACAGATTGGTCACCAGTCTGCCCGCGCTAACGCTTCGTAACTACGAGCCGAAGCACGGTTGTTTCTCACCGATCTATGACACCGTTGCCAACCAGATCAAGCAGGCAGCGCGGAATCATCCGGGCGAGGCGCTGACGTTTGTCGTCATCACTGATGGCAAAGACAATCGGAGCGTGAACTGGACCAAACGATCTCTGGACGCGTTGATAGCGCAGAAGCAGAATCTCGGTTGGAAATTCATCTTTCCGATGACGACCATCTGAGCTGACCGCAAGGCAGCTCTAACTATAAAGCCCGCCGAGGCAGAGTCAGCTCGGCGGGCTTTTCTTGTCCGGGGCAGTTTGCAGTGCTCGACGAAGGTGCTTGACCTATTTACTCCACAGGGCGCTCACTTGACTTGTCGAGGGCCCTGTCAAGCGTTGGTCAGTGACCACTATCACCCGCCTGCGCGAGCGTCATTCCGACCCCGAGACCACGGCCCACAAGATCGCCGAGGTCGAGGCATTGGCTCGCGCCTATCAAGCGCTGCGGCGTGAGACGGCTCATCGCTACTGGGCTCCAGAGCACATAGCCCTCGTGCTCCAGCGCCCCATGCAGGTAGTTACCGAGCGGCGCGCCTCTGGCGCGGCCGCATCCAACTCGCTGGCCTCCCACTACCAGGCCCAGGCGGTGCTCGACAACCCGTCGCTGACCTTCCTGCGGGAGCACGTCGAAGATCGGTCTTGGATTGAGGCGGTCGTCTCGATCCCGGATGAAACATTCCGCTCTGCCGACACCGCTGTGAAGGCGAGCATCCTGTTCTTGCGACGGTTCACGCCCGAAGAGGCGGCGGCACGAGCCGCGACGCGCTCAACAGCCGTTGTTGCCGAGACCGAGCGAGTGAGCGCGCGACAGGCCGAGCTTGGTCGAATGGTCCGCGTGACCTGGAACCAGCTCAACAGCGCGATTGCTCATCCGACTCACACCGGGGCGGCGCACGATGTCCTGTCCATGCTCGGCCCGACCACTGATGAAGCGGCCTTCAAAGAAGCGCAGAAGACTATCAAGGCCGAAGCTCGTGAGTTGGCTGCTCGCCCTGTGCTGGCTGGAAGAGAGGCGGTGCGAGCCGCACATGACTATCAAGTCTTCATGGCGGTCGCAAAGCATGTGGGCATCCGGGGATCAGGACTGGTTGACCCGATCAACGAGTTGCCGGCCATCGTCGAAGCTTGGCGCAGGTTCACAGCCAAACCCCTGGACCTGACCGCAGATGTCACGCAGGCTATCTTCCGAGTGCCCTGGTCGTCGCTCGACCGCTGGGACCCCTCGTCGTTTCGACCAATCCTCTGGGATTGCGATCCCAAGTTACTCAGGCCGCTTGGCTCCCTCTTCACCAAGCGATTGGAACCAGTAGATCGGACGACTTACGATTTCGATTCCCTGATGCCTATCACCATTCACTTTGACGGTTCGATTGATCCTCGTGACACCAGCGACAGTAACGACTACACAATGGACCTATTCTTCGCTCGCGCTGGCGATGTCGTAGTCTCGAAGATTGATCTGAAGAACGGAGTCGTCGGCATCGTTTCGGACACTCTGACCAATGTCGTGGTCACTAACCACTTCGTCGTCTATGTGCCTGACGCAACCCAAGTCTTCGCACCTTACCTAATCCGTCTGGTCCAGACCGATTTCTTCAAGGACTACCTGTGGCGCAAGAAGGTTGGTTCCGAGGGCCGCAAAGAGGTCAAGATTGATCTCTTCGAGGCTATCGAGATTCCGGTGCCAGACCTGGATGTCCAGAAGGCCCTCGTCGCCGACTGGCTGGCCCTCGAAGCAGAGGAAGCCAGCGTGAAGGAGCGAATGGCGGCAGCGAAGACAGACCTGAACGGACGCTTGATCCGCGCGACGGTCTGACTTTCGAGTTAGCAGCCCCGTCGCCGCCGTCCACGGCGACCCTCGGAGTGCTCGTCGTCACCGCGAGAGTCTGAACCGCCATTCGGCGCGCGGAGCGGGTCAGCCGCCTGATTTCTTCTGCCGTTCCTTCTGCTCGACCAGCGAAGCCAGGAGGTCAAAGGTGAAGAGCAACTTGGTGGAGTTGACTGCCGTGCCGTAGCCAGTCGAGCGACCGTGGAGGATGCGGGGCCGGTTGAGGCGGCGGTCGGTCGGACTCAAGGTTATGAAGCCCTCGGAGTCCCAAAGCGTGGTCACCATTTTCACGAGCGTATCGCCCATCAAGGCGTCGTAGGCCGCCGCCTCGGTAATCACGGCCTTCATGCGCGGGTCCTTGGCGTCGGGGGCAAAGGCAGCCATGGCGATGCCTTCGAGGTGCGGCAGAAGGGTCGGGATGCTGACCCGGTAGCGGCCCCGCCGATGGTCAGCCAAAGCATCGAGGAAGAAGCGCCGCCGCTCGCGGAATACCGGCCAGCGCATCCAATCCTTTGAGACCACGCGGGCGAACTCGCGCGAATGCGATGCCTCGTTCATCTCGTGGCGAACGGCGAGCTTGTCGCCAGCCAGGGCGAGCCGCCCGACATGACCGACGAAACTCATCATCGCCGAGTGCGGCAGCCACCAGCCCATCTCATAGAGAGCCTGCTCCGCTTCCCGCTGGCGCTCGTCGTTGATTCGCCACACCTCGGAGAAGCCGCGTGCCGCCAATAGAGCCAGGGGTCTAATCGAGGCCGCAAGACCGGCTCCAAAGTTCTTTGCGATGAGGCCGAAGGAGGCGGCCAGCGAGCCGCCCAAGCCCTTGGTCAGAAGGTCGGGGTCAATACCGGCGAAGCCGATGGTCGGCAGGCGCATCCCGGCGAGCACTCGGCTCATCTGGCCGGCCACCGAACCTTGGACCGCAGTCGTGGCATCGGTGAGCTGACCACGCCAATAGGAGCTGAACGCATCGCCCAAGGTGAACTTGGTGCGGGTCGCGGCGAGACCCGCGAGGTCCAGCTTGATGCTATTCAGACCCGGATAGGCGGCGAGTCCCGCCAGGTCGAGCTTCATGCCGGCCAGACCCTTGTAGGCGTCGAAGCCGGCCAGGTTGAGATTGGCTCCGGCGATGCCGCGCTGGTCGAAGGCAAGCCCGGTCAGCAGCTCGCCGATGGTCAGGCGCTTGGGTGGCTCGGGCGGCTCAGCCATGCCACGAGGATAAGCCGTTGGCGCTCGCCAACTGCCCGTTTCCATCGCCGAAACTCTGGCGCAGTGTGCCCGCTGTCAGGACCCAACTCTGCGGCTCCTGACCACCTCAGACCACCCTCGTCTGACTTCCTGGATTACCCGCCCTCGTTCGATCATGCGGAGTGGCCGAAGGTGAAAATGTTGGCGATAGCGGGATGGTTGCGGGTGGGGTCGTCACCGTCGCGCCCGAAGCGGTCGGAGCCGCAGTCGTGATGGGCAGATGGCGCACCCCGTTCGGCAGATGGCGCGCCCCGTTCGCCAGCCAAACGAGTAGTAACAGTGATACGACGATGATAAGTGCGCTGCCGATAACAAGGCGATGGTGGTTGTTCATGTTTGGACACTGAACCAGGCGATCCGACTGTCAATAAGTGGCGCGCGCTACGCCTACGAGTCGAGGGCGGCTTTGATGGCCTCGAGCGTCAGCCGAGTCACGCCGACAACTACCACACGCGTCAGCTGGGCCAGGTCGTGTAACGGCGACGGCGCGAAGCGTCGAGCGACAAGGGCCTGGACAAGTAAGCCGGCCAGTGCCAGGAACACGGCCGTCGTTGTGTCAAGCCGATAGAACGGAACAAACATCCAGCCCAGGAAAGCGAACCAGGCCAGCGCGATGAGCCACTGGCCGATCCGGTCATGGAGCACGAACGCCGACAGCCCGCGCCGAGTGAAGAGCGAGACATGCTCGCGCTCCATCTCTTCGGCTTCAGGCGAGCGTGGCCGTGGAGTCGACTTAGAATCAGCGGGCCGGGACTGTCTGGTAGCCGAAGACGGGCGGGCAACCGTGGCCGGCTGAGCGGCGGTCCCGGCCTGGCGCAGCTCGGCGTCGACGAGAGCGCGTCGCGCAGGGTTCTTCAGCTCGGAATAGGCGGCGTTGATCTGCTTCGCCTCGTCACCCAGGATGTCGCCGCTGAGATCCGGGTGGACACTGCGAATGAGTGTTCGCCAGGCGCTCTTGATCTCGTTGTCGGTGGCGTAAGGGGAAACCCCTAACGTTTCATAAGGGTTCTCCGTCAGGGTGCTGGTCATGCCACTGCCCCCTGCTCAGCAGGCCCAGCAGTCAGTGCGGGCGACGACCGCTGACGCCAGCGCCGGCACGCCTCGGCATCAAGCCGCAGCTTTCGCTGCTTACGGCAATCAGAAGCGTCACTCCATGACACCGGAGCAACTGGCGGGCAAGCAGCTCGCTCGTCGAGTGCGAAGAGATCCAGGCCACATTCAGCACAGGTGAGCCATTGGCGCGGGTGAACCCGTCGGCGTCTATCGGCGGCCCAGCTTCGACAATGGGTCGAGCAATAACCGTGCGCCTGGTGGCTGTTGCCGACGGGAGTGGCGTCATAGATGCGAAGGCAAACGGGGCAGCGCGCCGGTCGTGCCTGGCCTGTCGGCCAGTAGCGTTGGAATAGCTCGACCGATAGTGGCACGCCATCGGCGCGTACAAGCCGCTGGTCAGGTTCGCTAAGCCGGACTTGAAACAAGCCCTCGGCTTCAGGTAGTAGTTCCGGTTTGCTTCTGGTCATCTGCAACCCCTAACGACAGGCTATCTCGATAACTTGTGTGGGCGCAATGAGGTCCTTGTCAAGTTGTCGGCCCAACCTGTCCCTCGCGCGCGCGCCTACGGGCGCGCATTGGGGCCGGTGTGTGGGGTCGGGGACAGGTATGGGGACAGGTATGGGGACAGGTATGGGGACAGGTTGGGATTAGGTTCTGGAACACGTCACAGCTCTACTCACCGACAACCTGTTTCGATAAGTTCCACTACTGCCAGCACAGTTGACAGATGCCCTCTTTCGCACACATTCAGTTCAGTGAGCCGGATCGAACTGCGGCTCTATAGATTGGTGAGGAACGTGATGGACGCGGCTCTGGCGGCCTACAAGCAGGCGGTGATGGAAGCCTCCGGGCGCTATGCCGAGCTGGACGCACAGGCGCTCTCGATGAAGCACAGCGCGGCGGGCCAGGTTCGGCACGCAGCTTGGCAGCAGCGTGGCGCGCGGATCGTCGAGGCGCGGCGGGCCTACATCGCATCGCTTCCGCGCCGGGGACGCAGCCAGGCGACGAGCAACCAGCCTGTTCTTACTTCAGGTCTCCGATGAACGACGTGTTGGCACACAACTCCGGGCGCTGCTTCCCAGACAACTGCTACCTCTGGTCAGAGGAAACAGCGCGCGACTTGCAGCAGGAGGGCTGGTATTCGGTCTCGGGTCCGACGGAGTGCCGAACGCATCCTGGTCGCTGGATCGTATTTGCGGCGGAAAAAGCCTGGGACAATTCAGTTTTCGCTTTGCCCCGTTCCGATCCGCGTCGATCGCGGCACTGAACTGGCCGGCTTGTTGCAGGTCAGGCTGCCTGGTTGAGCGATTCGCCGGGCGGAGTCATTTCTACCGCGTGCGCGCCAAGGATGTAGTCAGCGGCCTTCTGCGCGGCCTTTGCCGCACGCACGACCAACGTCTTGTCGGCTTTGATCTGGCCCATCCAATCGGCGATGTAGGCGACACTGTTGCTGTCGTCGTCGGGGCTGTCGATGCCCGCTTCGGCGCGCAGGAAGCTCGCGCCCATCTCGGCGATCAGCTCTTCCTCGGTTCGCGCGTGGAGGTTGAACGAGTAATCCTCAACCTTGCGTCCAACGCGTTTGGGACTGGCCGTCGCGTGGGTCAGCTCATGGAAGACAGTCGAGTAATAGCTGGCGTCACTGCGAAAACTCTTTCGCGGTGGGGTGGTGATTGTGTCTGTCGCTGGCCGCCAGAAAGCACGTTCGCCGGCCTCTCGGATGGGCGGACAGTCGGGCATCCCGGCAATGAGCATGTCCGCCGCCGCGATCGGCGTGATCGTGCGTGGCGGCGGTGCCACGTCCAACTGTTGCAGGCCGTCGCACTGCGCGGCGTTGAACAGCATGTGGCTCGATACGATCCAGTGCGTATCGCTGTCAAGAATCGGCCGGAGTGGGCGTGGCTCATCGTTGCCAGCCCCTCGCTTCGCCTCGCGCTCGATCCGGCGGCGTGTTTCCTCGTCTGTCTCGGGACGCCACACGAAGATTCGCGTGCCACGCTCGCCCCGGCGCACTCGGCCGGAGTGGTCGTTGATCGCCTTGTATGTGCCCCAGTGCGGCGAGGTGTAGTCGGAAATCGCCAGCAACAGGACGTTTATGCCGCGATAGCGTTTGCCGTCTAGGTTGCGCGGCCAGCCATCACCAACCCACGGTCGCGACCAGGGCACCTTGCCCTTCTCTAACTCGGCCAGGATGCGTGCTGTGATCTCGTCATAAGCCGAGCCCCTCGGCGCGGCCTTGTGCTTGCCGGCCATCACGCCGCCTCTTCGTCTTCCAGCTCTGCCGGCAGCTCTTCGGCCTCGTCTTTCGACTTAGCCAACAACTCTTCGGCATCACGCCAATTCAGGATGTGGAGTCGCCTTTCGCCCAACACGGAGTCGGGAATGGGCTCGAGCACGCCGGCATCGGTCAACAGCCGAAGGGTTTGGCTGACCCGCCCGTGGCTCACCGAGCCCTGGCGTCCAGGGATGGCTTTGATTAGATCGTCGACCCGGCTGCGGCTGATCGGCTGCCAATGGTTGTAGCCGGAGTTGTAGCGGTAGGCCAGGCGCAGGACGGCGCGCGCAACGGTCATCAGGTCAGGACTGTCAAAGTCAGCGGGCGACGGAATGGGTGGCAGCGCGGGATCTTCCTCAACCTGAGCGGCCTGCCCCGGACGCGTTCGTGGCAGCCGATCGCCCAAGTCGCCGCTATTCTCGTCGGGGCTGTCGTCCTCATCATCGTCGGGCGTGCGATCGATGAACGGCGAGTAGGAGCTGGGTTCCGGGTGCTCATCCGCGACCGGCTTCGCGCGCGGTCCCCAGCGCCGGATGATGTCGTCGATCAGGAGATTGATGTCTGCCGGCGGCTTGTGCGCCGTATCGTGCGACCAGAGCGCCTGGACCTGGATGACGCCATCCACGCCCTCGGCTCCATCCACTGCCAGTCGCCCGCGTGCGCCCTTCGGCACTTTGGCGATTTCTATGTCTGCCTGCGAGCCAAAGATCTGGCGCAGCATCGGCTCATTGATGCCGTAGGTGACCAATTTCAGCGGTAGCAGGTCGGACAGGCTCGCTGGTAGGGATTCATTGCGCGGGTCCTGGGTGGCGAGCACGACATGACAGCCGACCGAGCGGGCGATCGCGCCGATGGCCTTGACCGTCGATCCGACGCGCTCGATGACCTTCCCCACGTCGCGGCTCTTGGCGCTCTCGATGAGTTGGAACCACTCCTCGATGACAAGGACCAGGAACGGATCACCGATGCCGGGGTGCCAGTCTTGACCGGCGTAGGCAAGCCGGCGTCGTTTTGCCTCTGCATTGAACTTCTCAAGGAACGGCAGCACGTCTTCGACTCCCTCTGGAGTGAAGTTGTGTTGGGTATGCGGCAGGTTGCTGAAATACAGATGCGTTTCGTGTTTGGTGTCCACGACCCACAGGCCGAAATCCGAAGGCGAGTTGATGTAGGCGAGCTGGAGCATCGGTCCGAGCACGCCGGACACCGACTTACCGGCACCGGTCGTTCCGGCTACCAGGGCGTGTGACGTGACTCCGAAGCTCGCCCAGACCGGGTTTGCTTCGGCATCCAGCCCAACACAGAACCGGCGCGGGTCAGTCGCGCGCATTGTCGCGGCGTTGGCTTGCAGGAACGGCCGCAACAGAACGCGGTCATCGTCCGGCTTCTCACCGGGGAACGGTGGCGGCGGCACGCGCAGTGCCAGCACGAACTGGCGTGCGCGGTCGTCGTGTGCCAGGCCGATGTCGTCCTCGGCATAGCCGGCGATGACACGAATGGCCGATCGCAGCGACTTCCATGTTTCGATCATTTCCAAGCGCGCTTCGATCTGACCGGCGCTCTGTGTCTGCGTCCAGTGACTCGTGTTGAAGCGGTAGATCAGGTATCTAAATGTGCGCTCGGGCGGCCCTGCCAACCGGAACAGGTCGGGATTGAGCCGCTTCTCGACCAATCCGCGCCGGATCGCTTCGAGCACCAGGTCACGGTCGGCAGCGGGCGACTCGGCGGGTGCATCCTCGTTCGCGCCAACCGCGCGGGCCAGGGTGATGAACAGCCCGATTTGGCCCTCGCGGTGTGCGTCCGAGCGAAGGCGCGGGTCGGACAGCGACAGGTCTTTCGTCAGTTCTTGAGCTGACCACGACGAATGACTATCAATGAGCGGTATGAGCCGCGCGGCGGTCAGCTTGGCAGCGTCCTCGGCCGCTGCGGGCGGTGAGACGCGCAAAATGATGGCATGGTAGTCAGGAGTGCTCCAGGCGCGACTGGCGACGATCTCGTAGCCGGGGTAACGGGCCGGTGCGGGGCCGGACCGACCACTAAGGAACTCTGCCTCGGAGTCGGCTCCAGGGCTGGATGCAGCGCGCGCCGGCCGGCCGGCGCTGGCCTGGAGCAGCGTGTCAACGGCAATCACCAGTGCGCTGGCAAACTCGTTCAATTCGCGGAGCGACGGCGGCGCGTCAGACGGCAGTCGCCAATCATTGCGCTGCGTTACAACCCCCTGGACACGCATGACGCGGATCACGTCGCGCTGGACGTTAGGCAGGTGGCGTGCGAACAACCCACCGAGCGATGCGCCGGACGTGATCGCACCGCGCAGCAGCTCGGCCATGCCAAGCAGTTGCCCGCCGAACGTCGAGCGAGTGCGTGCGGCTTCCGCGTGGTTGGTCAGCAGGTGGAAACCGCGTAGGCCGTAAGCGACCCACATGACGGCGGCGACAACCACGAAGCCGGCGGCAGCGAGCAGCTTCAGGGCGGCACGCATGACGACCGGCAGCAGGAATGCGGTCATTCGCAGGCCCGCTGCGCGCAACCACTTCGTAGTCTGCTGGGCGACGCTCGGGCCGGACGCGTTTGGCTTGCTGGTGACCATCTCGGCCAGAAACCAGGCTACGATCGGCAGGAACGCGATCAGCACTGCCACCGCACCGAGCAAGAACATGATTTTGCCTGCCTGTGGCGCAATGACCGTGACGCCAGTGTTGAGCAACTGTTGAGGCAGCGACGAGTGGCTGGGGTCAGTCAGCGAACGGGCGATGAGCAGGACGATGGCGAGGCGAGCCAGCAGGCCGAGAACAGGCGACGCGAGCTGCGCGACAACACCGAGAGATGAGCGCTGAGCGGCAGGCGCGTCCGCGCTGGGTAGCTCGAGGTGTCGGATCATGTCGGCCGCCAGCGGCAGCCCCAAAGCGAGCAGGAAGAGCAGGGCTGGCAACCAGACGATAGCGGTTGCGCTCGCGCCAAGCGCCGCGAACGGGCCAACAATCCCGATTGCGCCTGGGAGCACCAGGCCGAGGATAAATACCAATCCAGCGACGCTTAGCTGGATCAACTGTGTCCGCTTCTCATCCGGCGTGTTCATTGCGTCCCTCCAGCGCCCTCATCTGCGCCGCTCTTTTGATAGCGCGAGGGCTCGCCGGGAACATCGGTCAATAGCTGCTCTTGTCAAGGCAGCGGCTCGTGCACGCACGATCGAACAAGGGCTGGTAAATAGTGCCTGATTTGACGAACCGCGCTTTCTATTCAACGTTCGGTAATGAGGAGCCCGTCTCTCGATCGCGTCCTTGTAGGCGACTGCCTGGAAGTGCTGCGCTATCTCCCGGACGAAAGCGTCGCACTGATCCTGACCTCTCCGCCATACGCCCAACAGCGGGCGAAAACCTATGGCGGTATCGCACCCGATGACTACGTGGCCTGGTTCCTGCCTCGCGCGGCCGAGTTCTGGCGCGTGCTCAAGCCGACCGGCAGCTTCGTCCTGAACATCAAGGAAGGCGTCGTAGCCGGCGAACGATCCACCTATGTCATCGAGCTGATCTTGGCGCTCCGTCAACAGGGCTGGCTGTGGACAGAGGAGTACGTCTGGCACAAGAAGAACGCGCATCCAGGTAAGTGGCCCAACCGCTTCCGAGATGCCTGGGAGCGTGTGCTGCACTTCACCAAGCAGCGCCAGTTCGCCATGTTCCAGGACGACGTTCGCCAGCCGGTCGGCGATTGGGCGAAGACGCGCCTGGCGAACCTATCGGAGACTGATAAGCGCCGTGACCCGTCACGCGTGGGCTCTGGCTTCGGCAAGCGCATTGCTAACTGGGTCGGCCGCGAGACGGTGTATCCGAGCAACGTTCTCTACCTCGCACCCGAGGCCGGTAATCGCAATCACAGTGCGGCCTACCCAGTCGACCTGCCCGACTTCTTTATCCGCCTGTTCAGCCAGCCGGGTGACGTGGTTCTCGATCCGTTCCTGGGTTCGGGCACAACGGCGGTCGCTGCCGAACGGCTCAGTCGGCGCTGGATCGGGGTTGAGCTATTGCCCGACTATGTGGCGGTTGCCGAAGCGCGTATCGAGGTTGAACGAGCGCGAAACACACAGCGCGTCGGCGCACCAACGCAGCTCGATGATCGCCGCCTGACTCGGCCTCAGGAGCGTGCGGCATGACCATCCCTGACGATCGGCTGCACGGCTTCGTGCGTGAAGCGTTGGCTGCTTTTGTAGCCGCCCAGGTCAAGGGCTTGGGCGAGCTGGAGCTACGCCGGCTGCTGCGTCGCAAGAACCCATACTACTTCCAGTCGGCGCTCGGGCGCCACGATGAGCAGCAGGACGTTGAGGTTGGGCTGGAGCGCGAACAGGTCGGCCATGCGCAGGAGCGCCATCAGGGGCCACGTCGGCGGCCAGGTCCTCGACGCTGGCGGCAAACCTTGAGGTGCGATCGTAGAGCCGAGTCGGCATGAAAGATGTTCATGATGCACGTGTTCTGCTTGACCATCGGTCCGCTGTTCGCCAAGATGAAGTTATGACTGACACACCGAATGCCATTACGCCCAAGGCGGCCAAGGCTATCATCGCTGAAGACCATCCGCCGCCTGGGCCTACCGGTTTACCGGCTTAATGCTTATCCCGTTCGACGCAGGTGCTGCGGGAGTCAATCGCGCCAAATGGAGTGCCCGTGTGAAACGCATTCGGTTGGCGGTATCCGTCAGCGATGTGCACGACACTCTTCGTCTCGGCCTGCGCCGGCGGGACCGCGACCATCACCGGGACGCTCGTGGGCGCCGACGGCCACTGTCTCTACGTCGATGTGCCGGATGCGAGCGGCGTTGTTCGCTTACTGGCTTCGGCACCTGCCGTCCGACTGGGTGACTGGCGTCGAAGGCGGGACTGGCAAACCTGACGGCGGGATTGGCAAACCTGACGGAAGCGTCATCCAGATCGGGGACACGATCACCGTCTCGGGGTCTGTGTCGTGGTTGCCGCTCGACACGCAATGCTCTGGCACGCATACGCTCGACGCGACGTCGGTCAGCTAGGGTCTCGGTCCTCGCCCAGCGTTATCGACGGTCCGCGCCTACGGCCTGATCGGGACCTGCGCCATTGATGAGTCAACGGGATAAGCATTACCGGCTTAGCGCACGGACTGTCGAGTTCACTGATCTGGCACGTGGCGAGATAATCTTCGTAACCGTGCCTGGCTGGCAGATAGACCCGCGTTGGGTCGACCTGGAGCACGCGGAGCGCAGCTACGGCTTCTGAGTGCAGGCCCGCGACTGACGCTGGTCACCGCTCGCTCCTCATTAAAACGCTTTAACTGGAGCTGTAGATGAAGCACTGCACGTGTGGCGTTCCAGTCGGTTCGTGGGATCGCGAGTGTTGGAAGTGTGGCCGTGCTCTTGTTCCAGGAGAAGGAGCGCCAGAGACTCTCCATGCCAAGACAATCGTTCGAACTTATCGAGGCCACCAACAGTCCGACGTCGTCAAGGAGTTTAAACGCGACGCCGCAAGACTTTCGGAAATAGGCTACATACCAACCTCTCAAAGCTGGGCCGCAGGGCAATGGGGCGGAGGTGCCTGGCTCGCCGCGCTACTACTGTGCGTCATTTTGCTCGGGACTCTCATTTTCATCTACATGATCATCGTCAAGCCAGAAGGAACGCTAACTGTCACCTACAGTCTTGATGGTTCAGCGGCTCGACCGCAAGAACCCGTGCCTTCTGTCCCCGCGAGTCCGCAAATCAACACCCTCGCCATCGACTCCCGCCTTCGCAACTTGGCCGATCTTCACGCGAACGAGCTGATCGACGATGCTGAATGGGCCGCGAGGCGAGGCAAGATCCTCGACGAGATATAATTCAGGCTTTGCAATTGTCGCACGAAGACGAAGTCTCCCAAGCCACGCATGTCGAACGGCCGACTCGATTTCGTGCGTCTGGTCAGCTACAACTCAGAACAGCTCGAGCGGACGCCCCGAACCAAGCGCCGAGCTGCCTGAGCCACACGAGGCCACACTTTTTGTGACCTCAATCCAACTGACGACATAGGCTGACAATGCTGCGATTGGCATGGTGAGCACTGAAAGTCGCGTTTGACGGCGGCCGGAGCCAAAATCGCCCAGCCGAAGCCGTTTTGAGGGGGGTCTTCCGGGTAGCACAGCGGCCCTAAGTAGTCGCGCAGTGTCGTTGTCGGTTCACTGGCCGCGAGACCCCGCTCGGGACGATCTCAGGGCGTTGCAGAGGGTTGCCGTCGCGCACCAAACTTGACCTTGAGAGCTTTTTGCCAAGTGTTTCTACATGGACGCGTGGCCCGATCACGAAGCAGACCAGGGGAACAAGACGGAACGCTGCTGCGCCGAATGCGGTGGCGTGTTCGAGGTTGATCTGTCACACGCAAGCGCACGCGTCCGACGCTATTGCTCTGTCGCCCACCGAAAACGTGCGCTGAACCGCCAGACGAGGCGTCGACGGGATGGCAAACAGTCAGGTCGCGTCATCTTCGTCAGGCAACACTGCTTGCAGTGCGACCAAGCCTTCGACGACTTCACTGGTGGTCGTCGTGCGACGTGCTCGCAGGAATGCGCCGACACGTATCTGCGCCAGCGTGCGTGGAGCCGTTTCGAGCATTCACGCGCCATTCGCGCTGGGGAGATCAGGCCGACGGTTGAGCTTGTCTTTCGGACGCCGGGGCGTGCTTCCTCACGTGTCCATCGTGCCTCGAAAGAACGTCCTCAGGAGCCACTCTGCGGCTTCGCGCCGCATGCGCTCGCACGCGCTCGTTTAGCCGGCGGTCGTCACGGACCCGAGCCCTGGGAGGCCCGCTGCCAGCGATGCGCGAGGATCGCCGCCTGAGACGGCGTACGCCAAGTCCTCGGGAATGCCGAGCAGTTGGGCTACCCCGATGTCTTCGTCGACTTGCGGCCAGTTGATCGCCAGGCCACCTTCAATGATCCGGTAGTCCGCGCGTTGCTCGGGTGT
>Ga0209638_1000031_pt1 | contig 88206 bp, 68 predicted proteins | sample BarGraNGADG00211_FD_184490 | JGI IMG/M metagenome (GOLD analysis project Ga0209638, IMG submission 184490) | Arctic peat soil microbial communities from Barrow, Alaska - Barrow Graham LP Ref core NGADG0002-211 (SPAdes) (version 2) | ecosystem: Environmental > Terrestrial > Soil > Wetlands > Peat... | reverse complement strand
GTCGGGAGTCGGGACAGGCGAGTCGGGAGTCGGGACAGACGAGTCGGGAGTCGAGACAGACGGGTCGGGAGTCGGGAACGCAGTAGCGTGAAGCGTGAAAGAGCCGGGTACGGGAGGGCGCAGCCGTGTGCGCCCTGCAGTGGGGGCCACGCGGCGGGGCTACGCCTTGGAGATGGCGGCCTTGGCGGTCTTCGCGGTAGCGGTTTTGCTGGCGCGACGAGCCTTGCCGGCGCGGACGGGCGCCGGTGCGGACGTCCGCTCGAGGACGACCAGGCTGCTCGCGAAGGTGTGGACGCCGTGTTCGTCGAAGTCGATCACGATGTGATGGTCGTCCGCACCGGTGATCGTCCCGGGGCCGTACTTCCCTTGCGAAACGCGGTCGCCGACTTTATAGGTCGCCATTTCTACCTCGAAATCAGGTTCAAGAGCCAGGCTCAGACAGTACGCCGTTCCGCCCCCGAGATCAAGGACCGAATGGCGGGCGGGGCGCCTCGACCGTCGGCCCGACCGTGTTATACTTCCATCGTAGCCTACCCTCGAAAGCCCGCGATACGAGCTGAAACGAGTCGATCGGACTCGCTCCTCTCTCTTGCGACGTTTTCACCGGTCATCAGCTGCGTCGAGGTTTGGGCCTCGACTTCACCAACTGAGTACGGCTGCCGCGGCGGCCGTCACTGTCGCCAGCGCACGAGGAGCGTCACGCACATGGGTATGAGACTCTACGTCGGCAACATTCCGTTCAACACGACGGAACAGGATCTGCAGGAACTGTTTGGCACGGCCGGCCAGGTGGCGTCGGTGAACGTTGTCCGTGACATGGCCACTGGCCGCGCCCGCGGATTCGCCTTCGTTGAGATGGCGTCCGAGGCGGATGCCCAGAAGGCGATCGCACAGCTGCACGAACGTGATTTCGGCGGCCGCAACCTGACGGTGAACGAGGCGAAGCCGCGTCCCGAGCGCTCGGGCGGTTTCGGTGGTGGCGGTGGCGGCAACCGGAACCGCGAGCCCCGCTGGTAGCTGGCGTAGTTCAAGGATTCCCGATCATTCGCATGGCGACAGGTCGGCTGCGACGCGCACGTCGCGGCCGTGCTGTCGTCACCGGTCCAGCCCCCGAGCACAAGATCGGCAGTTGGTAGAGGCGTTCAACTTTGAGCAAAGACGATCTTCTCGATATCCAAGGCACCGTCACTTCCATCCACGGCGGTGGACTCTACCGCATTCAGGCCGACGCCGGGCACGAGGTGCTCGCGCAGCTCAGCGGCCGCATGCGCCGCTTCCGCATCAAGGTCGTGACCGGTGACCGCGTCACGGTCAGCGTCTCTCCGTACGACATGGTGCGCGGCATCATCACCTTCCGCGCCCGCTGAGTGTCGCGCTCGTCAAGCGTAGGCGCCCATAGGCTCCGAGCCCGTAGCCAGACGTGTCCGTCACGCGTCGCGTCAGCGCCGTCGCTTCGCTGAATACCCCGGTTGCCGTTCGCGGAGCGGCAGGGAAGAGGCTGCCGCGTCTGCCGGCTTGGCGACCGGCAACTGGCTGACCAGCGGATATCCCTCGGGGTGCTCGAGTGACTCCACCGACAAATCAACATCCAGCTGCGGCCAGCGCAACTCGCGGGCCTTCAGTCCCGCGATGATGCGCATGCCCGCGCTGAGCGGCTGCGCTGGAGCCCCGCATCGTCCAACGCCTTTGGCACGTGCCGAGTCCATAACCCGTCGAGCCGGAACCGAAGAGACTCGGCCTGGTTATGGCCTTGACGGCCGCGCCGCCTCCGACTCGTCTGCGTCAGCTCCGACTCGTCTGCGTCAGCTCCGACTCCTCTGCGTCAGTTCCGACTCGTCTGGGTCAGTTCCGACTCGTCTGCGTCAGCTCCGACTCCTCTGCGTCCCGCCTTCGTCGCTCCCGCGACTTCGGCGTGGCGGGCAGTTCCGACTCGTCTGCGTCAGTTCCGACTCGTCTGCGTCAGTTCCAACTCGTCTGCGTCAGTTCCGACTCGTCTGCGCCGCCTCCGACTCCTCTGCGTCAGCTCCGACTATCGTGTATCATCCGCACGCTCCCTTGCACCCGAACGCCATTGGCTGCACTATTAGCACGTCCCCAGGCGCAGACCGATGGCAGATTCTGCCATGCTCCGCCGCAACGTGACCTGCCCTGTCACGGTCCTCCTCTAGCATCCGGCAGAAGTGCGAACGTTCCGAAGTGTTTGGGTCACCCACGCCTATGCGCTTTCTGCACACAGCCGACTGGCATCTTGGGCGCCTGTTTCACCAAGTCCACCTGACGGAGGACCAGGCGTTCGTCCTTCACCAGGTGATCGACATCGCCCGTGACGCCCGCGTGGACGCGGTGGTCGTGGCCGGCGACATCTACGACCGCGCGGTGCCGCCGCCCGAGGCGGTGAAACTTCTCGACGACACGCTGTCCGAGCTGCTCCTCGGCCTGAAAGTCCCGACGATCCTCGCCGCCGGCAATCACGACAGCCCCGAGCGGCTGTCGTTCGGCGCGCGCGTCCTGTCCCACCAGGGACTCCACCTGTTCGGCTTGCCGTCCCCCGACCTCGCGCCCGTCGTCCTCGGAGACGATCACGGTCCCGTCGCCTTCTACGTCGCGCCGTACTTGGAACCCGCCCTCATCCGCGAACGCCTCGCCAACACCGAGGTGGTGGACCACGAGAGCGGAATGCGCGCGCTCGTCGCTTCGATGGTCGGCGCCCATCCCCGGCACGGCCGCTCCGTGTTCGTCGGCCACGCGTTTGTCTCCGGTGGACTCGGCAGCGACTCCGAGCGCCCCTTGTCGGTCGGCGGCGCCGGGGCGGTGGACGCCTCGAACTTCGACGGGTTCCAGTATGTCGCGCTCGGCCACCTCCACCGCCCGCAGCACATAGGAGGTGTACATCTCCGCTATTCCGGCGCTCTCCTCGAGTATTCCTTCGACGAGGTCGGCCAACGCCGCTCGGTCACCATCGTGGACATCGACGCCGCGGGCGTGAGCCGGACCGAGGAGATCCCTCTCGTTCCTCGCCGCGAGCTCCGCCGAATCGAAGGCACGCTGGAGCAGCTGCTTCGGCCCGAGGCCCACGAGGCCCATCCGTTGCCCGCCGCAGCCCGAGAAGACTACATCGTCGCCCGCCTCCTGGATCGCCATCCCGTCCTCGACCCCATCGGCCGCCTCCGCGCCATCTACCCCAACATCCTCTGCATCGAGCGCGCGCCCGACGTCGTCTCTGGCGCCGAAGGCCAGCCCGCCGGCGACCGTCGCCAGCTCGATTACGGCCAGCTGTTCGCCAACTTCTTCAAGGAGGTGACCGGCGACGCGCCAACTCCTGAGGAAGAGGCCGTCTTCGGCTCCACCGCCGACAGCGTGGCTGGCCGCGATCGCGAGGTGCGCGCGTGAAACCGCTCCGCCTCGTCATGCGCGCCTTCGGCCCCTACGCGGGCGAGCAGGTCCTCGACTTCAGCGGCCTCGGCACCAGCGCCTGCTTCCTGATCCACGGCCCCACCGGCGCGGGGAAGACCTCGATTCTCGATGCCATCTGCTTCGCCCTCTACGGCGAGGCCTCCGGCGGCGAGCGCGATCCGAAGCGCCTTCGCAGCGACCACGCCGAGCCGACGATGGCGACCGAGGTGGTGTTCGACTTCAGTTTGGGCGCCGACGCGTATCGCGTGTCGCGGGGGCCCGAGCAAGAACGCCCCAAAGCCCGCGGGACCGGCATGACGACGCAGCAGCCCAAGGCCAGCCTGTGGCGCCGGACGAACAGCGCGCCGGCCGATGAAGGCGAACTCCTCGCGAGCCAGCCGAACAAGGTGAACGCCGAGGTCGAGCGCCTGCTCGGGTTCAGGCGCGATCAGTTCGCTCAGGTGGTGATGCTGCCTCAGGGGAAGTTCCGCGAGCTGCTCCAGGCCGATTCCAGGGGACGCGAGGAGATCCTCCAGATCCTCTTCCAGACCGAGGTGTATCGCCGCATTGAGGAGATGCTCAAGGAACGCGCGCGGGCCGCGAGAGCTGCGCTCGAGGAGATCGAGAAGGAACGCGGCCATGTCCTCGCCGACGCCGGCGTGGCGTCGGAGGACGAGTTGGAGCCGCTCCGCGAGACCCACGTGGCGGAGAGGAACCGGGTTGCCGCGGAGCTTGATGCGATCCGTGCTGCCAAGGCCGAAGCCGAAGCGATCCTGCAGGCGGCCCGCGAACGCGCCGCGCTGGTCCAGGAGCGCCTGGCCGCGGACGCGGCCCTCGCCGCTCTCGATCAGCGCGCCCCGGAGTTCGACGTCGCAGACGTCTGTGTCCAGCGCGCGCGCCGGGCCCTGCCCGTCGCAGAGGCTGATCAAACGGCCGTCACTCGCCACGTGGAGAGCCTGGAAGCGCAGAAGGCGCTGTCAGCCTCGGACGCCAGCCTCGCGTCGTCCGCCGAGGCGCAGTTGCGCACCGGCGTCGCGCTTGCGCAGGAGCTACGGCGCGAGTCCGAGCGCGAGCGGATCAGCGCCGAGATCACCCGCCTCGGCGAGCTGGCCAAAACCGTCGCGTCGCTCGCCGCCGTCAGGGCCGGCGCGAAACAGCTGTCGGACAGCTGCGCCGCGAAGCGAGCGGCGCTTCGATGTCTCGAAACCACCCGCGACACGCTGGCGGCCGATGTCGAGGAAGGCCGCGTCTCGCTCGAGCAGGCATCGTCTCTTTCCGCGCAGCGCGAGGCGCGCGCGGTGGCGGTGCAAGCGGCGAAGCGCGCGCTCGACCAGACTGTGACGGTGGAGAAGGCGCGCAAGGATCTGCTCGAGGCACATCGTCACCTCGAAGAGGCCACCTCCGCCCGGGCGCAGGCCGATAAGGACGTCCAGCGAGCGACGGCCGAACTCGAGAAGATCGAAACCGAGTGGGTGGCCGGGCAGGCGGGGCTGCTGGCCCGCGAGCTGAAAGACGACGAGCCGTGTCCCGTGTGCGGGTCGATCGAGCATCCGCATCCCGCAGGGAGCACGCGCCGGATCCCGGGCCGCGACGAGGTGGAGGCGGCGCGCGCGGCGCTGAAGGACGCGCAGCAGGCGCGAGTGGCCGCAGCGGGGCAGGAGGCATCCGCGCAAGTCGAGGCGAAGAGCCTGCAGGCGACGATTGCCAGCCTCGCTCAGGACGGCGGCGAAAGCGCGAAGTCCCTGAAGAAGGCGCTCAAGAAAGCAGAGGAGTCTGCGCGCGAGTCCGACAAGGCTGCCTCGCGCCTCGAGGCGCTGAGTGCGGCGCTGGGGGCCAGGCGCCAGGTCCTTGCCGCGCAGACGGACGCGATCAAGACCGGCGTCGAGGCGTTGCAGCAGCTCGACCGCGCGGCCGCGACCGAGGCAGGGCGAGTCGCCGAACTCGAGCGCGCGGTCCCGGAGAACCTGCGGGCGCCCGAAGCGGTGGAGACGGCGACAGCGGCGCTGCGCGGACAGCTGGCTACATTGAACGCCGCGCTGGAGCGCACGCGCAAGGCAAGCGACGATGCGGCCCGCGCGCACGCGGCGGCGGAGCAGGCGGTGGTGGCTGCCAGCGACCGGCTGGCCGCGGCGGCCGAGAAGGCGGCCGATGCGCAGGAGCGATTCCTCCGGAGCTTGGCGGATGCAGGGTTCGACTCCGAGCAGGACTACCGATCGGCCCGCCTCGACGCGAGCGAGATCGACTCGCTCGCGAAGGACGTCGAGCGCTTCCGCCACGAGCTGGCGGCCTCGCGCGACCGCGCATCCCGCGCGCGGCAGGCGAGTCCGTCGATCGACGCACCGGATATCGCTCCGCTCGAATCGCGAGTCCGGAAGCTACTCGCCGCCATCGAGGAGAAGAGTCGGGCGCAGGGCGAGATGGACGAACGCCTGCGGCGCATCACGAAACTGAAGGATGCGCTCGAGTCCCTGGCTGTCCGCCGCACGCAGGCGAGCGCCGAGTTCGGCTGCGTCACCCACGTCTCGAACGTCGTGAACGGCCAGAACAAGGACGGTATCACCCTGCAGCGCTATGTCCTTGGCGCCCTGCTCGACGAGGTGCTGCTGTCCGCCTCCGTGCGCCTGCGTCGGATGACGCGCGGCCGCTACGACCTCGAGCGCGAGCGCACCCGCGAGGACGCCCGCCGCGCCGGCGGCCTGGATCTTGTGGTCCTCGACGCGTTCACCGGGACGTCGCGCCCGGTCAACACCCTCTCGGGCGGCGAGGGCTTCATGGCCTCGCTCGCGCTCGCGCTGGGCCTGGCCGACGTCGTCTCGTCCTATGCGGCCGGCATCCGTCTCGAGACCATCTTCGTAGACGAAGGCTTCGGCAGCCTGGATGACGAGGCGTTGGACCTGGCGCTCCAGACCCTGATGCAACTGCGCGAGGGCGGCCGGCTGGTGGGCATCATCTCCCACGTCGCCGAGCTGCGAAACCGTATCGACGCGCGGCTGGAAGTGACGCCGACCGGGAAGGGGAGCAGTGCGAGGTTTGTGATGTAGGGCAGTGAGAGTGTCCGGTGACCTGCCCCGTCACGGGCATTGGGGACACTGCCGAAGCATCTGGACAATCTCGAGTTCTTGCGCATGAAAGAGGCGGAGCGGATAGACTTCGCGAGAACCCTGCGTCAGGAACTCGGCGAGGTAGCCAGGAACTGGGCGCACAAGGACGTTGACGATGCCGAATCTCCCCTGGGGCGGTATTTCGCAGACATCAGCGACCACGACTGGGTTGGCCTGATCGCCGACCCTGACAAGTTGTTCGACTTCACAACGAGGGCCTGCGAGGAGTTGTTCACGCTCGCTGGTCCCATATCGATCGGGTTCTCGTCAGGTTCCGCCCGGAGGAGTAGAGGGTGGCAGAGCACATCCCACGCCCCGGCATGTTCGCGACGGTGCGCATTCGCGATATCAAGAGCACGCTGTCAGCAGGATCAGGTGGTTCAGGCGTCCCTGGCCGAACCGAGTCGTTCCGGAAGCACCTGAAAACCCTGCTGCCGGAGCAGATTGATCGTCTGGATCTCTGGTGGCCCGAGGACACGCTAAAGGTGCAGTACCGCCGACCCGGCGCCAACGACCAGTTCGTGTCGATAGCGCAGGGCTCGCCGGGGCAGAAATCCGCCGCGGTCCTCGCCTTCCTTCTCTCGTACGGTGATAAGCCCATCGTGTTGGATCAACCCGAAGACGATCTGGACAATCACCTCATTTACGACCTGATCGTCACCCAGATTCGCCATGGCAAGCGGCAGAGGCAGGTGATTGTCGCCACGCACAATGCGAATATTGTCGTGAATGGCGAGGCTGAGATGGTCGTTGCGATGGACTTCCGTGGCGGTCAGTGTCGACTTATCGCCGACGGAACTGGATGCCTGCAGGAGCTCGGTGTGCGACGGGAGATCTGTCGCGTCATGGAAGGTGGCGCTCGCGCGTTTGCGGATCGCTATCGCCGTATTCACCTTGCCACGGAGCACTTGAATGTTTGACACAGTGGCACAACTCCTGGAGCAGATCCGTCTCGGCGAAGATAGCTCGCTGGAGCTGAAGACAATCGTGTTTGCGGGTGACAAGGTGGAGGGACCTGACCGTCAAGATGTGGCCGACGAGCTGGCGGCGTTTGCGAATGCGCACGGGGGAGTCCTCGTGCTTGGGGTTGACGACAAGACCCGCGAGGTGGTCGGAATCGGGATCGACCGCCTCGATGTGGCCGAGAGATTCGCGCATGAGATCGTGCGCGACGTCGTCAAGCCGCCCCTCTTTCCGCGAATCGAGCGGATGTTACTCCCTGGCGCGGACGGTCAATCACGACCCATTATCAAGGTTGACGTGCCGCGCAGTCTCTGGGTCCACCAGAGCCCTGGAGGGTATTTTCACCGGGTGGGCAGCACCAAGCGGCAGATGGATCCCGAGTACCTGGGTCGCCTCATGCAGCAGCGCAGCCAGGCTCGCCTGATTCGGTTCGACGAACAGGTCGTCGCCGACTCGTCGTTTGACGACCTGGATCCGGATTTGTTAGGGCGCTTCCGGACCGTGAGGACCGGAGACGAGTTGGGCCCCTTCCTGCGCAAGCTCGGCATGGCGAGGGACGACGACCATGGAACGCTTCGACCGTCCGTCTCAGGGATTCTGATGGCGTCCCGTCATCCGGAGCAATGGCTCACGCATGCGTTCATTCAGGCGGTGGCGTATCGCGGCGAGGGGGTATCTGGGGCTGCAGATGCCCCAGGCTACCAGATTGACGCGAAAGACATCGTCGGGACCGTGGATGTCCAGGTCGCCGAGGCGTGCCGATTTGTGGCGACGAACATGCGCGTCGGGGCGTCCAAGACTGTTGGCCGACACGATGTGCCCCAATTCGATCTCACCGCTGTGTTCGAGGCGCTGGTTAATGCCGTGGCCCATCGAGACTACTCGATGTATGGATCGAAAATCAGAATACGCTTGTTCTCGAATCGGTTGGAGATCTACGTCCCCGGCGCGCTGGCCGACACGATGACGCTCGATAGCCTCGAACAACGGCAGTCGAGCCGCAATGAGACGATCGCGAGCCTGCTGGCCAAGTGCGCTGTGCCCTCGGCGATCAGTGGTCTAGAGACCACTCGTTCCACGTTCATGGATCGACGCGGAGAGGGGGTCTCGATCATTCTGGATCGGAGCGAAAGGCTATCGGGCCGGCGCCCCGTGTACGAACTCCCAGACCAGTCTGAGTTGAAACTGACGATTTTCGCGGCCTCGGCCAGTCTGAGTGAATAGGCGCGTGGTCGTCTAATCCCGTCTCGTAGGATTGCCCGAACTGGCGCTGCAGCGGCTCGTTCGCGCCCTGACGCGCGGGTCCTCGCAATCCAGCCAAATCCGGCCACGGCGCGACTTGGCGAGACGGGGGGTGATCTGGATCTCGACATTGCCATCCCGACTTGACGTTGGGTACGGCTGTGGGTACTCCGCCCCCCGTTCACCGTCGAAACGTCAAGGCCGACGACACCCCGCGTCGCAATACCGGCCGACCTAGTTGACTTGCTGTAGTGAGCATTTATAAGTAATGAAATGCCGTATGCGAGCACAATACAGCACGTCTAGACTTGCTGAAACGAGCTATAATCAATAATATTCATCCTGATGTCTGCGCAGTCTGGCAAGTGGACGCGACCAGCGGCGTTCTTCGCAGCCCACCCGGTGTTCACGCACGCCGAGTTCGTCGAAGCGCACACCGCGCGGGGGCGGAGCGAACGCACGAGCAACAGCCTCCTCCGGTGGTATCTGGGCACAGGGCGCCTGCTGCGCATCCGTCGCGGACTGTACGCAACAGTGCCCACCGGCCTGGACGATTCAGCCTTCTCGCCAGACCCTTACCTGATTGTTGCGAAGTCGCGGGATGATGCGGTGGTCGCCTACCACACGGCCCTGTCGTTTCACGGAAAGGCCTACTCGGTTTGGCGGCGCTATCAGTGCCTGACGGCGGAACGCGCCCGCCCCTTCACCTACGGGGCACAGGAGTTTGTGTCGCTTCAGGCCCCGTTCCAGATCCGATCGCTGCCAGACTTTGGCGGCGGTGTCACCCGACGCCCTCATGCCGGGGGCGAGGTCCGGGTAACCACACTCGAGCGAACCCTCGTCGACTTGCTCCACGCTCCCGAGCACGGTGGTGGATGGGAGGAGATCTGGCGCTCGCTGGAGATGGTTGAGTTTTTCGACCTGCACGCCGTTGTGGACTGCACGTTGCGTTTGCGCTCAGCGTTGACGGCAGCACGGGTCGGGTTCTTTCTCGAGCAGCACCGCGAGCAGTGGATGGTCGAGGAGGCACACCTCGAACCCCTGCTGCAACACGCTCCCCGGCAACCCCGGTATCTGAGTCCGCAGCGGACACCCGGAAAGCTCATCCCTCGCTGGAACCTCGTCGTGCCCGATTCGGTGTTGCAGCGCCGATGGGAGGATCCGCAATGACAGTGTCGCGACCTCAACTTGAACGACTGGTTGCGGATACCGGATTCCAGATCGACCCGCTGGAGAAGGTGCTCCATCTGCTCGACCTCCTCGAATCGCTGCGGAGCCACCCGTTCCTCACGGATCGGCTCGTACTCAAGGGCGGGACTGCTCTGAATCTCTTCGCGCTCGACCTTCCACGGTTGTCCGTAGATATCGATCTGAACTACATCGGCGCGGTCGATCGAGCCACGATGATCGCGGAACGACCGAGGGTGGAGCAGGCGATACAGGCCGTGTGCGCTCGACAGCGATTGCAGGTCAAGCGAGTCCCCGGAGAACACGCGGGCGGCAAATGGCGCATGACTCACGACCGCGCAGGTGGAGGAACCGGGACGCTGGAACTCGACATCAACTTCCTCGCGCGGATACCGCTCTGGCCTCCGTCGACGCGCGACTCGCGGGCCTTTGGTCCTGTGATGGCACGGAACATTTTGGTGCTCGATCTCCACGAATTGATGGCGGGGAAGCTCGCAGCACTATTCAGCCGAGATGCGAGCCGCGACCTCTTCGATGTCCACGCGCTGCTCACGAAAGGCGGCTTCGACCGCCAGCGGCTACGGCTCGCGTTCGTGCTCTACGGAGCCATGAGCCGGCGGGATTGGCGAACCGTTTCGGTGGCCGACATCGGCATGGACCCAATCGACGCGGATCGTCGGCTGGTGCCGCTGCTGCGCGCCGGCTTCGCTCCAGCGCGACGCGATATCGAGGCATGGAGCGCACGTCTCGTGACGGAATGCCGTAACGGCTTGTCCCTCCTGCTCCCGCTCGAAGCCCAGGAGATCGAGTTCCTCGATTTGATCAACGATCGGGGCGAGATCGCCCCGGACCTGTTGACCGCCGATTCGGCCATGCAGGATCGCATCCGGGCACATCCGGCGCTTCTCTGGAAAACACTCAACGCCCGGAAGCGTGCCGGACTCACGGTCTCGGTGACAGGAGAGCGCGCGGACCTGAACGACGAAGAGGATACGACGTCATGGCCCTGAATCCCATCGTCTTCACCGAGAAAGTCGTTCGCAGTTTCCTGCGTTATCAGCTCACCGTCTATCCCTTCGCCGATGAGCGTCTGCTGACGCAAATGCGAAAGCTCTTGTCGCTGGACGAAACGCGCCAGTCGCCGCTGCTGAAAGGACCGTACATCAGCCTGTCCAGGCCGTTCCGGCGCTGGGCCGCCGTCGATGACCTCGTGCGCGAGGGTGTCTTTCATCCGCACATGAGGCAGCGGATTCCGCCGGAAATCACGCACGTGTACGGCCATTAGAAAGAGGCGATCCGGGCGATTCGGACTGGCCGGACGACGCTGGTATCGACCGGAACTGGGTCGGGCAAGACGGAGTGCTTCCTCTATCCGATCATCAGCAAGTGCCTCGAACTGCGCGACGCGAACGCGGCTCCCGGCATCAGCGCGGTGATCGTGTACCCGATGAACGCCCTGGCCGAGGACCAGTTGGGACGACTACGGTCGTTATTGGCCGGCACGGGCATCCCCTTCGGGATATACGTTGGCAAGACGCCCGATTACGAGAGCGAAGTGGTTGGCATTCGAATGCCCGCCGGGTCGTCGCGCGCCGACTACGAAGCCAAACTGGACCAAGTCCGCCGCGAGAAGCGGAGCGACACGGTGTGCCCGCCTGAGGAGGTCTGCTCCCGCGAAGTGATGCGCACGCCCGGCAAGCAGCCAAGAATCCCTGCTGACCAACGTCAAGCAGCTCGAACTGTTGCTGACGCGGCAGAAGGACGTAGATCTCTTCCCCGGTCCGTCAAGGAACAACCCAGGGAGGATAGGTGTAAGACCAGTGGTACGCAGACAATCGGGACGTGGCAAAGTGGGGTGTCCTCGTCCAGCTTCAGTGACGCGGCAGCCATGTCGCCTCCGTCAGACCGGAGGTCCGCTCGCGCACGAGGCGCGTCGTCGGCCGATCCGTTACAGGTAGCGGCGGACTCGCGACCTGTACTCGTCCCAGGCGGCGCCGAAGCGTTGCGCCAGGAAGCGTTCCTCGGCCAGCACGATTCGGTGGTGCAGCGCGGCGGCCAGCACCGTGCACCCCACGGTGAACCAGTGCGGCACGTACAGACACGACGCGAGGCACATCAGGGCCGCGCCCACGTACACCGGGTTGCGGCTGAAGGCGTAGAGGCCGGTCGTCTTCAGCACCGTGCTCCCGACCGGCAAGCCGAGGCGGGTCGCGTCGCCGAGCCTCGAGAGCGCAAGGACTGCCACGAGCAGGCCCAGCGCTGCCGCGACGCCGGCGGGCCAGGCCAGGGCCGGGATCCGGTGACCGACGAAATCATGGCCGGCCAGCGCCGCCACGAGCACAACCCACGGTGCGGCCAGGGACGCCTTGGCGATCGCAAACCACACAGGGTGGATGGGCGGTGTCCCGATGATGTCTCGCACGTTCTGATCTCCGTACCAGACCAATTGTCCTCCGGAACCAGCCTCGACACCACTGCGTTATCCTGACACCAGAGCCGTGCGGTGGGCGTGCCCGCGACTGCCGCATCGGCGGGGAAATCACTCCGGGAGTGATTTCACGGACGACGTCATCGACACGCCGCTCGATCAGGGCGACTAGCCGCGCGGCAAGCAGGTGCTGAATCCGCATTTCGGGAGCGCCTGGCGCGTCCGGCGGACGTAAGTTACGTGAATGGATGACGCGTCGGTGAGCGAGTCAGGCAACCGCTATTGCTCGCGGCTCGGGCTGCCCGTCCCGGACCTGCAGGCCGCGGCTCGGTTCTCGGGGGTAAAGCTGTGCCACCTGATGGCGCTCGCGCTGCTCGAAGCGGGCGGGTCGCTGACGCTCGACGAGATTGCCGAGCGCCTGGGGCGCCTGGCCCTCCCGCCACGGCTCGCCCCCAGCGACCTTCACGCCGCCCTCCGAAAGGCTTGGCACGGCCAGCCGCCCATCGTCCGCGACCCGTCGGACGGACGCTTCTATCTGGACCTGCTCGCCCACAGCGAACTGTTTCTCCTCGCGTTCACGTGCGATCTTCGCAAGCCCCTGGTGGCGCCCGCTCCCGTCGAAGAGCCCTGCCAGCCGCCCGACTCGGTGCCGCTTTCGGAGGCGGAGGTGAACGCCGCTTTCACCCGCCGCTCGCTCGACACCTACTCGTCGATCCGGCGAGCCGCCGCCATCCTCGAGGTAGCCGGCGGAGGGCCGATGTCGGTGGATGACGTCAACCAACGTCTCAAGGCCTTCGGCCGTTGGACCGGGCGAATCCAGGAAGCAGGCATTCAACCCTGGCGCTCCGACCTGGTCCAGATTCTGCCCGACGGCATGCTTCGCCTGAACCCATCGTCAGCTGACGTAGCCGCGCTGCGTCGCGACATCCGCAGGATGGCGCTGCCGGCGCTTCGACTGGCGGCACGGGGCCAAGCGTTCAAGGCGCAACACGAGGAGTACGAACGGGCGCGGGAGCAAGAGCAGCGGCTCGAGATGGCCGACGCGCACAAGGCGAGACGCGCGCTTCTCCATGTCGTCGTGCTGGACGGCGTTCCCCGGGCTGCCGCCACGATAGACGTCAGGACGCGCGAGCTTCGCCTCTTCACGGGCGAGCAGGTGCGCGACCTTCCCGCACTCCTCGCGGAGTTCGACCTGCTGGCCGGCGTGGACCTCCGTTCCGCCCTCCGATCTCTCGCAGTGAACCCCGACCGATGGTGGCTGGCGGACCTGCGTCCCACGCAGCGGACGTTCCGCCCGTCTGGGCTCAAGGCGATCCCGATCACGATGCGGGCCATCGTCCAGGCGACGACCGGCCGCCGCGGGATTCCCGCTGAGGCCGATCGGTGGGAGAAGCTGCTGTCGTCGAGTTCAACCGCGCGGCTGGAATCAGGGCTGGCCGAGGAAGCGCGAGCGCTGCTCGAGTTCTACGAGTACGGCGCGCTGCACGGTGCCGTCAGGGTGAGGACACGCCCGGGTGACGACCGGTTGCCCGTCGCCTGGTCACTTCCCGGCGACCCGCACTTCCACGCGATCATCGATGCCGCCGCCCGCGCCTGGACGCCGGTCGAACTGGTGATTGGCGCTCCGCCGGCGCTGGCCGACCCGTGGGCCAGTGCGATCACGGCCACCGTCGTCGAACAGGATCGCGAGACGCTGTTCGTGAGGGAAGGCGAGACGCTGCGACCGCTCGCCCGGGCCGACATCCATGCGATTCGCATCCCGGACGGGGCGGCCGCGGCGACGATTCGCCCCGGCGTCACGTCCCGCCACGACACGCGCACCTGCCGGCTGACGGTGACGCTCGACGAGATTGCGCCGCCCATCTGGCGACGGCTCGAAGTGCCCGCCTCGATGACGCTGGCCAAACTGCACGCGGTGCTGCAAGTGGCGCTTGGCTGGACCGACAGTCACCTGCACACGTTCGAGATTGGCCCCGAGAGGGTGGCGATTCCCTACAGCCTGGACGATCTGACAGAGGGCGGGACCACGCGCAGCGCGCGGCTGGTCCGGCTGGGGGAAGTCGTTGACCATGGCCATCGGCGCTTCGCGTACGCGTACGACTTCGGCGACTCGTGGCGGCACACGATAGAGATCGAAGACCTCCGCGAGGCGGACGGCAGCAGCGAGGTGCGCTGCCTCGCCGGCGCGCGCGCCTGCCCGCCCGAGGATTGTGGCGGCACGCCCGGGTATGAGGAACTGCTCGAGGTCCTCTTCGACCCCCTCCATCCCGAGTTCGAGGAGTCGCGCACCTGGGTGGGCTCGGCCTTCGATCCGGAGCGGTTCGACCTGCGCGCCGTGAACGCCGCCCTGGCCCGCATTCCCCACTGGTAGCGCGGGGTCAGGTCTTGAAACCTCACTCGCGCCCTCTCTGGCTTGGCGCTTGCACAACGATCTCGTGCCTGGCGGCGCCTGTCAGCAACTGGTCGATGTCCCAGCGGTCCTGGCGGCCGCCCGCTTCCCGAGGAACTGCCGTGCGCGGTAGAGGCGGCGGTCATCACCCAGGCGGTGCACGAAAAGCGGCTCAGCACTGCAGCCATCCAACCTCGCAAGACGACCATCGGCGGCCTGAAGAACGGTTGCGACCGGTCAGCCCGCGGGTTGTCCGTCCACGCCTCGTCCGTGACTTGACAGTCATGGCTGGGCACCGCTAGAGTCACATGGCGTCCTTCGTGCTTTCGGCCTGTTCCGCATCGTCCGACCTACCCAGCCGCGCGCGGGGCACCTTCCTCCGCCGCGGTTCATGGCAGCGCCCGCCGCTGCGGACTCGCCGGGTTTTTCTCGCCTCAATGGTTCATTTCGAAGGATTAGGGCATGAAAACGAGACGATTCTTCACACCGTTGATCGCGCTGGCGCTCGTCGTTGTCGCCTTCGGCATCGCTCCGCGCGCCGACGAAGGGTTCTGGCCGTACAACAGAATCCCCAAGGCGGCCATCAAGGCGAAGTACAAGTTCGACGTGACTGACACATGGCTGAATCACCTTCAGCTCGCCACCGTGAAGTTCGGCGGCGGCACCGGTTCGATCGTGTCGCCCGACGGCCTTGTGCTCACCAACCATCACATCGGCCTGAGCAGCCTGCAGACACTCAGCACGGCCGAGAAAGACCTGGTGAAGGGCGGATTCATGGCCGCGACGCGGGCCGATGAGCTGAAGGTGGCGCGCATGACGCTCAGCGTCCTCCAGAGCATCGAGGACGTGACCGCGAAGGTGACGGGCGCCGTCACGCCGGGGATGACGCCGCAGGATGCTGCGGCCGCGAGACAGAAGGCCATCACCGCCATCCAGGGCGAGGCGCAGGCCGGCGTGACGAAGCAAGTGGTGTCACTGTATGCCGGTGCCGTGTACAACCTCTATACCTACAAGGTGTACAACGACGTCCGCCTGGTGTTTGGCGTCGAATACAACACCGGGTTCTTCGGCGGCGACCCGGACAACTTCACCTATCCGCGGTACTGCGTGGACGTCTCGATGTTCCGCCTCTACGAGAACGACAAGCCGGCGCAGACCCCGAATTTCCTGAAGTGGTCGCCGGCCGGCTCGAAGGAGGGCGACCTGGTGTTCACGACCGGGCACCCCGGCTCCACGCAGCGCCTGAACACGGTGGCGCACCTCAAGTACCGCCGCGACCTGGCGCTCCCGTTCTCGATCGCGAGCAACGAAATGCGGGAATCGGCGATCAAGAAGTGGGCGGCGCAGAGCGCCGAAAACGCGCGCCAGACAACGCAGGAGCTGTTCGGGGTGCAGAACAGCCTCAAGTCACAGCGCGGTCAGCTGAAGGGGCTGAAAGACGACGCCCTGATGGCCCAGAAGGAAGCGGCCGAGAAGCGACTGCGCGCCGAGCTGGCGAAGAACGCGGCCAAGCAAACGGAGCTGGGCGACGCGTGGGACATCATCGAGAAGGCGATCGCCACCGCACGGCAGCTTGACGCCGAGCGCAACTTCATCTACAACGCGGCGGGCCTGAACTACTCCACGCTGTTCACGCAGGCGAGGCAGATGGTGCGGGCGGCCTACAATCCTCCGGCGGAGGGACAGGGCCGCGGCGGCCGCGGCGGCGCGGGGGCGGCCCCGGCGGGCGCCCGCGGCGGACAGCCCGGCGGCGGTCAGCCCGGCGGCGGACAGCCCGGCGGCGGACAGCGCAGCGGCCCGGGCGGCACACCGCCGGCGGTGAACATTGCACGCGAGAAGATCAACCTGACCGAGTCGCTTGCGTTCATGCAGAAGTACCTCGGGCCCGATCACGCGATCGTGAAGCGGATCCTCGGTGACAAGACGCCCGAGGCGCGGGCCACGGAGTTGATCGACAAGACCCGGATCACCGATCCCGAGATCCGGGCGCTGCTGCAGGCCGGTGGCAAGGCGACGATCGATGTGTCTACCGATCCGATGATCGTGCTGGCGCGATCGCTCGAGACGGATGCCCAGGCGATCAACAAGAAGTACGAGGACGAGGTGACGGCCGTTCAGGCGGCGGCGTATCCGAAGATCGGCCAGGCCGTCTTCGTCGTCGACGGCGCCAAGGCCTACCCGGATGCCACCGGCACGCTGCGGCTGTCGTACGGGACGGTGAAGAGCTACAAGGAAGACGGCAAGATCATCCCGCCGTACACCTACGTGGCCGGGCTCTACGAGCGCTCCGCGCGGCACAACAACCAGGCTCCCTACGAGCTGGCTCCGCGATGGGCCGAGGCGAAGGCGGCGCTCGATCCGAAGACCCCATTCGACCTGGTCACGACCAATGACATCGTCGGCGGGAACAGCGGGTCGGCGATGGTCAACAAGAAGGGCGAGCTGGTGGGCCTGATCTTCGACGGCAACATCCAGTCGCTGCCGGGCTACGTCATCTACGAGGAAGCGGTGAACCGCGCGGTGTCCGTCGATTCGCGGATCATTCTCGAGGCGCTCCGAAAGGTCTACAAGGCTGACGCGCTCGCGACCGAGATTGCGGGGGCGGCGGGGAAGAAGAAGTAGACGGTAGGCAGTAGGCAGTAGGTGGTCGGGGGATCTGCTGATCTCCCGGCCACTCGCGTGTTATCCAGCCCGCTCGACATCTTCCACGCCGGCGGCCGCGACGCGGAGATGGAGGCAGTATTTCGCCAGGTCGCCGCCTCCAACCTCCCACTCGACCAGGTGGAGATTGCGTGCGTCTCGTGCGCGTCGCCACTGCTCGCCTGGGAAAAGGCCGCGCGGTTCGACTGGCCCGTCACGCTCTCCGCCGTGCTGGTCGTTTGTCCGCCCGACTCGGTCTGGCGCATAATCCCGACGTCTCGACAGCTGACTCGAACGGAGGCGTGCATGGGGATCGTTCATCCGGTGCTGGTGGCCGGCGACTGGCGGCCGTCAAGGAAACAAGGCGGCACGCTGCGGGCATTCAACCCGCAGACCGGCGAGGCGCGGCCCGACGAGTACCCGGTATCGTCGTTCGAAGAGCTCCACGAGGTCGTCCAGGCCGGCGTCGAGGCGGCCGAGGCGCTCGACGAGTGTCCGATCGGACGCCGCGTGCAGTTCTTCGAGCTCTTCGCGGGCGCGATCGATCGCGATCGCGAAGAGTTGGCCGCCGCCGCGCATCTCGAGACCGCACTGCCTGTTTCGCCGCGACTGCTCGACGTGGAAATCCCGAGGACGACGAGACAGCTTCGCATGGCGGCCGATGTGCTGCGCGGAGACGCGTGGCGCGGACAGGTTGCCGATCAGGCCGCGGACCTGCTCTCGGAGTTCCACCCGCTCGGCGCGCCCGTGCTCGTCATCGGGCCGAACAACTTTCCGTTCGCCTTCAACGCCGTCGCTGGCGGCGATTTCGCAGCCGCCCTGGCTGCAGGCAACCCGGTCATCGCCAAAGCACATCCGGGGCATCCCGAGACGACGCGCCGGCTGGCCGAGCTGTGCGCGGCGAGTGCGGCGGAGGCAGGGCTTCCGAAGGGCGTCGTGCAGATGTTCTATCACTGCAGCCCGGAGGACGGACTTCGTCTGGCTGGCCAGCGGGCGCTCGGCGCAATCGCCTTCACGGGCAGCCGCCCCGCGGGCCTGCGACTGAAGGCTGCCGCGGATGCCCAAGGCGTCCTGTTCTACGGGGAACTGTCGGCCGCGAATCCAGTGTTCCTGCTCCCCGGTGCGCTCGAAGAACGCCGTCTCGAGATCGCACACGAACTCTTCACGTCGATGACGCTGGGCTGCGGTCAGTTCTGCACACGCCCGGCCATCGTCGCGCTCGTGGGCGACGACGCGGGTGAGCGTTTTCTCGCCGCGCTGAGGCAACTTGTCGGTGCGGCGGCAAGCCAGGTGCTGCTGGGATCGGGCGTTCGCGATCGCTTCCACCGCGCATGCGAGGCGCTCGTGCGAGCGGGGGCAAGCCGGACCGCTACCGGGCGGGTGACGAGAATCACCGGCTTCGCCGCGGAACCAGTCCTGCTCGAGGCGAGCGCGGCCGCGTTTCTCCGGGCTCCGCGCGAGTGCCAACTGGAGGCCTTCGGGCCGATGACGCTCATCGTGAAGGCGACCGACGAGGGTGAACTGCTCGGCACGGCGCGCGAGATCGAAGGGACGCTGACGGCCTCCGTCTACACCGGGACAGCGTCCGCCGATGCGCTGCTGTTCCATCGTCTGCGCTCCGTCCTCATCAGGCGCTGCGGCCGCTTCGTCGTGAACAAGATGCCGACCGGCGTCACCGTGAGCCCTGCGATGAATCACGGGGGGCCGTGGCCGGCAACCACGCATCCCGGGTTCACCGCGGTGGGCCTGCCGCGGTCGATGCAGCGCTTCATGGCGCTCAAGTGTTTCGACCCGGCGTCCGCACGCTGAACGACCTCCTCCTGGGGACGCTCGACCTGCTGGTCCTGAAGGTCCTTGACCTGAGGCCATTGCACGGCCTCGGCGTTGCCCGGCGCATCGAACAAGTGACCCGCGGCGCCTTCCAGGTCAGCGGTTCGTCCACGACGACCTGTGACATCCATTCGGGATCCTGCTCCCACACCTGGTCGTAGATCAGGCTGACGACGTCGTTCAGCCGCGCCGCCTGCTTCGCGTCCGGCACACGAGCGTGAAGACCGAGAGGGTATGCGTGGCTGATCGGGATCCAGCGCTGCTCGGCGATCCGCGTGCGGGCGCAGATCACCGCGCTGAGGACGGCCTGGTGCAGGAAGAGCGAGGACGCCTGGTCTGCGGTTGCCACCCGCCCCTCAACCGTTGTAGCGTTTAGGCCGGTGTGTAGCCGTTCCTTCGCCTGGAGAACTTCATGACGAGAACCGCAGCTCTGTTGTGCGCAAGCGTGATCTTCCTCGGCGTGTCGCCGTCGGCATCTGCCCAGAAGGCCGGCCCCAGGATCTACATCTCGGTGGACATGGAAGGGATCTGGGGCGTCGTGCACGGGGACCAGGTGTCAGCCACGTCGCCGGAGTACGGTGCGGCGCGGCGCTGGATGGCGGAGGACGTCAACGCGGTGGTTGCCGGGTTGCTCGAGGCGGGCGCGGGCGAGATCGTCGTGAACGACTCTCACGGGAGCATGCGCAACATCGTGGCCGACGCGTTGAACCCGAAGGTCTCGCTCATCAGCGGTTCTCCGAAGCCGCTCTCGATGATGCAGGGGATCGACGGGACCTACGACGCGGTGGTGTTTGTTGGATACCACGCGCGCGCGGGAACGGCGGCCGGTATTCTCGACCACACGATCTCGAGCACCACGATCCGATCGATCAAGGTCAACGGGCAGGAACTGCCCGAGCTGGGTCTGAACGCCGCGATTGCCGGGTACTTCAACGTGCCGGTGATCATGCTGACCGGCGACACGACGACGTGCGGCCAGGCGAAGGCGCTGCTCGGGGATGGACTCGTGACCGCGGCGGTGAAGGAGGCCATCGGCCGGGCCGCGGCGCGCCTGTTTCCGGCGGAGCAGGCCCGGGCGAGGCTGAAAGAAGCGGCGCGCGAGGCGCTCGGCAAGAGGCAGTCGTTCCAGCCATTCAGGCTGGCCGGGCCGTACACGGTTGACGTCGAGTTCCACAACACCGCTCAGGCTGAACTGCCGCTGCTGCTGCCTGGCGTGAAGCGGACTGGCGCCCGGTCGGTGTCGCTGTCAGGGACGGATTACATCGAGACGTTCAAGCTCCTGCGTGCGGTGATTGCCCTGGCCGGCGTGAGCTGACGCGGCCGTCGGGCGTCGTCACTTTTCGCGATCAAGTCGTATGACATGGTGTGCCTCCCTGCGGCTGCAGCGAATGATCGCACCGCCGGGCAGAGGCAGGGGAATTCGGAAAACGGCGGGGCCGGACCTCATGCTCACGGATGGGTGTCCAGGCCAGTGTCGCTGCACTTGCACACCACGGCGGTGATGTCGTCCGCCTGCGGGACCGGCCCAGAGAAGTCTCGGACCGCATGACAGAGGCGGTCCACGATCACGGCCGCCGGTTCGCGACGTTGCGCAGCGACAACGCCCAGGGCCCGCTCGAATCCAAACGCCTGGCCCGTGCCGTCTTCAGCCTCAGTCACGCCATCGGTGAAAATGACCATGACGTCGCCGTTCTTCAAGGCAGGGCAGAGGGCCGTCTCTGTCGCGCTGTCTGGGAAGATGCCGAGCGGAATCCCGGTACTGCCAAGCCTGGCCTTGACGGCTCCGGCCTCATCGAGCACGTAGCCCTCGATGTGCCCCGCGCTGGCAAAGGTCAGGCTCCGCGAGGGACAATCGATGCACGCGATCAGCGTCGTGACGAATTGATTCTGTTGCAGGTCCGCCACCAGTACGCGGTTTACCCGTGTCAGAAGCGCACCGGGGTCCGGGTGCGACAAGGCGGTCGAGCGGATGTAGGCGCGCGTCGTGGCCATCACGATCGCCGCGTCGATTCCATGGCCGCTCACGTCGCCAATCACCAGCGCCGTGCGCCCGTCGAGAAGGTCGATGTAGTCGAAGAAGTCCCCGCCCGTCTGGTCGGCGGGGAACGCTGCACCCGCAAGATCCCAGCCGCAGGACCGCGGCGGGGACTTCGGGAACAGCCGCTGCTGAACGGACCGCGCGACGCGCAGCCGTGCGGTCTGCTCGGCGGCCTTGCGCAGTTCGGTGACGTCCTTTCCCACCGAGACAAAACGACACACGGCGCCAGTGGCATCGCGGATGGGTGCAATCGTCTGCTCCGAGTGATACAGCTCGCCGTTCTTCTTCCGGTTGACGATCGTGTCTCGGAATACCTCGCCTCTGCCCAGGGCCGACCACAACCGCTCATAGAACGCGACGTCATGCACGCCCGATTTCAGAAGCCCCGGGGTCCGGCCGATCAGCTCGTCCCGGCTGAACCCCGAGATCCCTGATGCCGCCGAGTTCACATACTCGATCTGACCCTGGCGGTTCGTGACGATCACGCTGTCGGCGGTCTGCTCGACGGCAGCCGAGAGCATCCACACGCGTTCCAGTTCTTCCCGCTGCGCCGTCACGTCGCGGAAGACCACGATCCCTCCGCAGAGATGACCCCGAGGATCCTTCAACGGGCTGGCGTTGGCACTAATCCACACGCCGCCAGGGTTTCTCCCGTTGCGGATAAACAGGCTCTCGTCGTACACGGTCTGGCCACGGATCGCCCGCGAGAGGGGCAAGTCGAATTCCGGCACGAGCGTCGTCCCATTCTGGGCGAAACAACCGTACACGGCTGACCATGTCCTTTCCTCCACGTCGAGCGGTCCGATCGCGAGAATCTTCTCGGCTGCCGGGTTGAACAGGACGAACCTGCCCTTCTCGTCGGCCACGATCACCCCATCGGTGATGTTCTCGAGGATATCGCGGAGAAGCCCGCTAGAGGTCTTGAGCCGCATGCGGGATGACGGCTTGCCGGGTCGCGAGAGGTTTCTCGAATCGGGGCCAGGCGCAGACAAAGGGGCCTTTCCCGCCGCGAACGATCGCGGAAATCGAAAGCGGCCCCCTGAGGGTACCGCTGGAATTGAGTTGCGATTGACCAAAACTATCTTAGCCCGTGTCGCCCGAACGGCACAATCAAGCCCATCCGTCCGGGCAGGCAGCGACGACCGCTGGCGGTCTTGACCGCGCCGGCATCCGTATCCGCGCGATCGTCTCCTACCGCAGGTGCTTGTTGAAGAACTCCACCGTCCGCTGCCAGGCCAACTTCGCTGCCGCCTCGTCATAACGCGGCGTCGTGTCGTTGTTGAAGCCGTGCTGCGTCCCCGGATACATGTGCATCGCGTAGGGGACCTTCTTCGCCTTGAGTGCGGCCTCGTAAGCCGGCCATCCGGCGTTGATCCGCTGGTCGGTTTCTGCATAGTGGATCAGCAGCGGCGCCTTGATCTTCGCGGCATCCTCCGCGGTCGGCTGACCGCCGTAGAACGGAACCGCCGCCCCAAGATCCGGCAGTCGCGTCGCCAGCATGTTGGCAATGCTGCCGCCCCAGCAGAAGCCGACCACGCCGATCTTGCCGGTGCACTCGGGGTGGCTCTTCAGGAACGCCGCGGCCGCGACGAAGTCTTCGAGGGTCTTGGCCTGGTCGAGTTTGGGGAACAGCAGCCGCGCCGCGTCTTCGTCGCCGGGATACCCGCCGAGTGGTGCGAGGGCGTCCGGCGCAAAGGCCACGAAGTGATCGAGCGCCAGGCGGCGGGCGATATCCTCGATGTGCGGGTTCAGGCCGCGGTTCTCGTGCACCACGAGCACGCCGGGCCACTTGCCCGTCGCGCCGGCCGGCCGGACGAAGTAGCCACGCATGCCGGCGTTTCCCTGAGGCGACGGGTAGGAGAGGTACCCCGTCTCGAGCCGCTTGTCGTCTTTGGCCACCTGCTGGGCCTCGGCGAATCGAGGATTCAGCGCATCGAGCAGCATGGCGGCCGTCAAACCGCCGGCAGCATATTTCGATGCCTTGTTCAGGAACCCCCGGCGATCGATCGCGCCGTGCACGTACGCGTCGAACAACACCAAGACTTCGGGATCGAAATCACTCGCCTTCTTGCGCTCCATAGCCAGCCTCCTGTACGACTCGACAGCGTGGACGGCGGCGGTCAACCTTTGACGCCGAATCCCTTCTTCACCAGTATCTCGCGAATCCGATCGCGCAGATCCCCCTGGAGTTCGATCGCGCCGTCCGACACGGTCCCTCCCGCGCCGCACGCCCGCTTCAGTTCCTGACACAGGTCCGCGAGGAACGCCGAGTTGCGCGGCAGGTCGTACACAACGCTGACGGTCTTTCCGCTGCGCCCCGCTTTCTCGACGCGCAGCTTCGCGACGACACGTACTGGCACAGGTTGGTCGGCTCCGCGCTTGCTGCACCGGCAGTCTCGCACCGGCCAGCCGCAGCTGGGGCACATCCTGCCGGTGGCAGTGGAGTAGACCACTCTTGCGTTCTCGTGGGCGGCCATCGCGCGATCATGCGCGAAGTGGGACGGAGCCGCAAGTGCGCGGACGGCATCGATTCGGCGCATGACCGGCCCCTGGGCGCCGACGGCGCCGGTGCTCTCCGCTGATGGACCGCACCTCCCGGTGCGGACATCACTCCCAGAGTGGTATTCCTCAGCCTTGCCGAATCAGGCGATCGAGTTCCGGCAGCAGGACGCCAGCGGGACCACGGAGGACGAAATCCATCTCCGGGCTCTGCGGCGTTTCCTCAGGGTTAATCTCCACAACGTCGGCGCCAGCCTGCCGGGCCACTGCAGGGAGCGCGGCGGCTGGGTAGACGACCGACGATGTGCCGACGACCAGGAGGATGTCCGCGCTCGAGACCGCCTTGACGGCCGCGTCCAGGTGAGCGGGATTCAGCCCTTCGCCGAACCACACCACGTCGGGTCGCAGCAACGCGCCGCAGTGGCAGCGCGGCAGAGGCGCTGCTTCGCTCGATCCCGCCGCGTCGGACGGCTGGCGCTGGAACAGGTGGGCGGGATTTCGTGAGCAGCGATCACGCCAGATGTTGCCGTGGATTTCCAGCACGTGCCGGCTGCCGGCGCAAACGTGCAGCCCATCGACGTTCTGCGTGATGAGTGTGAACGCCGGGAAGCGGGATTCCAGGCTCACGAGGGCCAGGTGTCCCGGGTTGGGGACAACCGTGGCCATCCAGCGCCGGCGCCAGCGATACCATTCCCAGACCAGCGCGGGGTCGCGCGCGAAAGCCTCCGGTGTGGCCAGTTCTTCCGCCCGGAAGTTGCGCCAGAGCCCATCGGGGCCGCGAAAGGTCGGCACACCGCTCTCGGCGGAGATTCCGGCTCCCGTCAGGACGGCGACCGCGCGGGCACGTGCCAGCAGACGTCCAACGTCTATCACGAGCGATCTGTTGTCGTGCCTGTCTGTTTTCCCGTTCATGTGTTGCTGTCGCACGCTCGCTCGGTCATCGCCAGTCGGAGAACATCCCGGCAAACTGTGAGGTGATTGCTGCAGCCGTCCGGCGGGCCGGTCACCATGTGTCGCGCGACGCGGACGTGGAGGCCGAGTCTTCACCCGTGCGGTGTGTCGTCCGGTGCCGATCGACCCACCAGGCCCAGACAGGGACTGGCCAGGCCGCCAGGGCCACGAAGAGGCCAGGCCGTGGTGAAAGTCTACACGGCCTGCTAGCGCATGTGGATGGTCGTGAGCAGTTTGCCGGCGATCCTGTTCAGCGGATGCGTGCGATCAAGGGAAGGGAAAGGGGCCCTTTTCCGGATTCCCAGCCGCCGCAACTCGTCCATGATCATCGCCCGCTGTCTGCCCTGACCCATGTACGGTGACCCCGCCGGCACGCCTACGTCCACCGCCGGATCTCGAGAAAGACCTTGCTGGAACGTCGCGAGGGCCTTCGGCTTCTGCCCGGCGAGCAGGTAAATGCGGCCGAGATTCAGGTAGTGCGCAGGGTTGCGCGGTTCCGCGGATAGCGCGACCTGGCACAACTGGACGGCCGCCCTGACCTGTCCCCGCTCCTTGGCGATGCAGTACGCCAGGTAGGAGTTGACCGCCGGGATTGCTCTGCGTTCGGGCGAGCACTCGAGGGTGATCAAGCCGTGGAGGGTGTCACCCCGATCGATCGCGGAGAACGCCTTCTGCACGGTGTCGGACTGGGAACTGTCACGCATCGGTTCACCACCTTCGCTCGGTTTGGCGTCCCGGTCTCTGGCCGTTCCCTCTGGCGCCAAGAGCGGCCGGTTGGCGAGCCACCGGGCGGATAGCCCACCGGACAAGTAAGCGGCATTGCAGATCCGTTATCGCCCTGATGCGCACCAACGTCACCCAGTTGGGACCGACGCAGCGATGCGGAAACGCGCCACGAGGCGGAGGGTTGCCACGCCCTTCCCGCCTGGAACCCACCGGCCCCGATGACTCTGCAGGCGGAACCCACCGGCCCCGATGACCTGGTATGCGGAACCCGCCACCGCGGTTCTCTTCGAGCGGCGGGGGTGACACACGCCGGCGAGGGTCTTCGTTCGAATGTCATACTGCAGACTGCGTGCCAGGCGGAAGGAAGCGTCGTGCCATGCACGACATGCCAGGCACGACCTGCTTGCCAGTCCGGCCCGGGCGTGGTAGAAAGGCGAGCCGAACTCTGAGCGGGCCGCTGACTCCCAGCGGCCTCTCCCACCTGCGTTTCCTTCGGAGACATACATGAGAAGAAGAATCCTCTGGCTCGCCTGTGCGCTCGTTATGGCGACGGCGGCGATGCTGACCACGCCCGTGCTTCGCGCCGGCAGCGAGACCATCAACTACGTCGACATCAACAAGATCAAAACCGAAGGCATGCAGCGCTCGCAGGTGATGGAACTCTGCAGCTGGCTGTCCGATGTCTACACGCCGCGCGTGACCGGTTCGCCCACCGCGTTGAAGGCGGCCGAGTGGGCGGTCGCGAAGATGAAGGAATGGGGTCTGTCGAACGTGGCCATCGAGCCGTGGGTCAACAAGAACGGCTTCGAGCGCGGATGGACGAACGACAAGTTCTACATGCAGGCGACCTCGCCCGAGCGCTTCCCAATCCCCGGCACGCCGACGGCGTGGACACCTGGCACGAACGGGCTCGTGACGAGTGAAGCCGTGCTCGTGGCGGCGACGAACGAAGAGGAGTTGGCTCAGTACAAGGGCAAGGTCAAGGGAAAGTGGGTCCTTGCGGGGGCCGCGCCCGACGTGCCCGCGTTCTGGGACGCGCCCGCGAAGCGCCACAAGGTGGAGGACCTGGAGGCGATGGAACTGCCGCAGGGGTCGCAGACCGAGTTCGGCGTCACGCCGCCAGGCGCGGCCGGCCAGCGCGGCGGCGCCCAGGCGGCGCAGGCCGGGCAGCGTGCCGGCACTCCGCAGGGCGCGCCGGGACCGGCCGCAGCGGCGGCGCCAGGCCAGCGTGCAGGGGCCGCGGCTGCGCAGCCGCCAGCCCAGGGCCAGCGCGCGGGTGCACCCGGGGCCACGGCTCCGCCGTTCCGGAACTTCGCCGCCATCCGCGGTGACTTCCTCAAGGCCGAGGGGGCGCTCGGCGTCATCTCCACCACGGCGCGCGGGCACGGTCTCTACACGATTGGTGGCAACCGCGCGGCCGACCCGGCCGCCACGCTCCCGGCCATCTCGATCGCCGCGGAGCAGTACGGCCGGATCGCCCGGACGCTGGCCAAGAACATCCCGGTGACGATCGAAGCCGACATCAAGAACACCTACTACCCGAACCCCGCGGTCTTCAACGTCGTCGGCGAACTCCCTGGCACCGACAAGGCGGATGAAGTCGTCCTGCTCGGCGCGCACATCGACACCTGGCACGCGGCCACCGGCGCGGCGGACGACGGTGTGGGCGTCGCGGCGATGATGGAAGCCGTGCGCATCCTCAAGGCCACCGGCGTGAAGCTGCGCCGCACCGTCAGGGTGGGCCTCTGGGAAGGCGAAGAGCAGGGACTGCTGGGATCGCGCGAGTACGTCGCGGCGCACTACGCGACGCGTCAGCCGCTCCCCGGTGCCCAGAATGCGCCTGGCGGCGGCCAGCGCGGGGGACCCCAGGGTCCGCTCGAGACGAAGCCCGAGTACGACAAGTTGTCCGTCTACTTCAACATCGACAATGGGACCGGCGCGCTGCGCGGTGTGTACCTCCAGGGGAACGATGCCGTCGCCCCGATCTTCCGGGAATGGATGGAACCGTTCCGCAGCCTCGGCATGACGACGCTGACGACGCGAAATACCGGCGGGACGGATCACCAGTCGTTCGACGGGGTCGGGCTGCCCGGCTTCCAGTTCATCCAGGACGAGATCGAATACAACGCCGTCACGCACCACACGAACATGGACACCTACGAGCGGCTTCAACCGAACGACGTGATCAAGATGTCCACGATCGTGGCGGGCTGGGCGTATCTGGCGGCCAATCGCGACGAGAAGCTGCCGCGCAAGTCGGTGCCCGTGCCCGGGCAGGGCGGACGCCGCGGAGGGCAGCAGTAGAACGGAACAGGCAGCTCATTGAACCGGCGATGGCGATTCGGGGTGGTGTGACGCGAGTGGTCGCAGGCTCCGAATCGCCGATCGTCGCAGGCCTTGCCTCTTTGGTTCCGGCTCGACCGGGTTATGTCGGCGTCGGCGGAGAGGCGTCGGGCGGCGTCCGGATCAGCCTGGCCACGAGGGCGAGCAGCGCGACACTTGCCGCCGCCAGAATTCCCCAGAACAGTATCTTCGACGGCCAGGCGGTGACGCCCTGGTCGGTCCGCTGCTCGGGTTCCGCCGCGACCTCGGAAGCCTCCGCCCGGCTGAATCGCGACTCGAGCAGGGCCAGGTCGTAGCGCGGGGCAGAGAGTCCCGCGCGGCCGTACACCAGCCACACCTCGTCCTGCGTCTCGCGCACGAAGCGCAGCCGGTAGGTCCGAAGTTCGAGCCTCGGCCGCTCGATCGGCAACGGCCGGTTGTCGCCCTCATCCACCACAACCCGCCCGGTTGTTGCGCCGACCGTCGGCAGGCGCAGGATCAGTGGGGTCGCCGGCGTGTCGGGGTCGGCGTGCCGCCACGATCCCCACGCCCTGGTCTGCCAGCGTCCCGCGTCACGTCGGCGGGGATCGTCCTCCTTCACGACGACGGTCACCTCGCGTTCGAATACGCGGGAGTTCGTTTCCAGGATCAGGTCGCAGGGCGGCATCCCTGCAAGCGGGAATGTGATCGCGTGGACTGTGCGTTCCCGACCCCGACGCTGGCTGACGCCGTCCGAAACCTCGCGCTCGTCCACGACCACGAGCGGTGGAAGCTCGATGCGAAGCGGCACCGGGTCCTCCTGGAGGAGGTATGGCACCTGGAACCCGTCGCCGGTGATCAGGCGCACGTCGGCCAGGCGCGAGTGCGCCAGCACGGGGAGATCGAGGCGCAGCGACGCCACGCCCGGCGGCCCCGGGGGAATGCGGCGCTGGTGCTCGAACGAGGAGCGGTCAATCCGGGCACCACTCGGCAGCGGCGACGCCGCAGGCTGGGCGAGCGCGACCGCGACGAAGGCCGACACCAGGACCGTCGCGGCGGCGGCGGCCGCGACGAGCCGCGTGCTGTCCGAAGCTCCCCGCGTCATTCGCGCTTGTCTCCGGCCTTGGGCGAGAGCACGAACCGCTGCAGTACCACCGCCACCAAAGAGAGGCAGATGGCCAGGCCTACGAACGACATCACGCGATAGAGACCGTCAAGCCTCGCGACGTCCGAGAGGAATCCCTTGAATACCGTGGCGGCCAGCAGGACGAGGGCCGATAGCCGCGCGGCGTGCGATCGCAGCACGATGCCGGCCGACAGCAGGCACACGGCGAACACGGCCCACCCGAGCGTGTAGGTCAGATTCTGCGCGAGGCCCGCCGACAGGTTGAACGTGATCGTGGACCCGGTGGCATAGAAGTCGGCGATCTCGATGTTGAGCAGGATGAACAGCAGGATCGTGGCGGCGGCCGGGGCCACCTGCGCTCCCCGCAGCGGCGGGACGATCCCGTCGTCGGTCGTCGAGAACATCCAGCCGGCGGTGAGCATGGCGGCCGCGCACGTGAGATACGTGTAGAGATACCAGTTCAGGATCCGCACCTCGCTGCGCGGCTGGTAGATCAGCACCTCGGGGTTGAGTGCCAGCCGGACGAAGACGACGGCCAGGAGGCCGAGCGCGCACCAGAACAACCCGCGATGCGGGATCCGGCGGAAGAGCCAGGCTAGTGCCGCGCCCTCCAGCGCCCATCCAATCGTGATCCACTCCTTCTCGAGTTGCAGCGGGATGGCGACGGTGACGAAGGCGAGAAGCGAGCCGGCGACCAGCGCCAGGCGGCCGAGCGTCCGGCTGTCGGGTGGCTCGATTCGCAACAAGCCGACGAGCACCACCCCGAGCAGGCCCGCCTGAAGGAGCGGCAACGTGCCAATCACGTGACCGTATCCGGCCGCGACCAGGCTGAGGCGAGCTACATGGAAGAACGAGGCGCTGGCCATCACGGCGGCGACATGGGGCGCAATCTCCGTCCCGATTCGTCGTCCGAGGACGAGAGGGTAAGAGAGGAAGAGCAGGTAGATCGGTGTCGCGAGGACCAGCGTCTCCAGCCAGTACGCCATCCCCGGGTGCGCGGCCTGCCAGATCCACGTGGCGGCCCACGTGAGGCCCGCGGCCGCGATGGCCAGCGCGTGCCACCGCATGACGCCGGCAAGCGCGAGGAGACCGACGAGGAGCAGGACGTGGAATGCCGTCAGCGTCGTGACACCTGGCGCGCCGGCCACGACCGACACTTCGACGAGGAGCACCTGCCCGAGCACGAGTGCAATGGCGGCGGCCATGCCAAAGCGGTCGCGGAGAGTCGGGTCCTCCACCCGGCGCGAGGCGAGTACCGACCAAGCGAGGCCGAGGGCCCCGACCAGGGCCGCGGCCACCATCGCAACGGTCGGCCAGGGTGCCAGGTTGGCGACCGAGGCCCACACGATCAGGATGACTTGTGAGAACCCGAGCGCGGCGGCGTGCAACTCGGCCCGTTTTGTGTACAGCGCCGCGGCGCCAATCGCGAGATCGACGAGCGCCACTACGGCGAGCATCGGCCAGGGCGGCATCGAGAGCGATGGTTGCACCGCGACGAACAGCAGGAAGAGATGGCCGACGAGCGCCAGCGCCATGCCGGCCTGCGTCTCGTCGCTCGCCGCACCCTGTTCGACGCCAACCCACAAGTGCCCGACGAGCGTCAGCATGGTGAATCCCGCCACCACCAGCAGCGCGGGGACAATCTGGGCCGTCAGCGCGCCGCTGACCCACCAACTGCCGATCACCAGCCACGAGAGGATGCTGCCGCTGACGGTCAACCAGCGTAAGCGCGATGCCCTGCCCTCGACCATCAGCGCGACGTTCAACAGCCCGAGCAACACCGCGAGGCCCCAGAGCGAGGCCGTCGCGACCCGGTCACTCGACAGGAAGAACAACAGGGCGACGCTGAGCAGCAGCAGCAGCCCGCCGAGCCACGCGGGTGCCAGCGGCTTCTGCCATTTCCGCGCGACGATGGGAACGCCGATGAAGACGAGACCGAACAGGGCGTAGATCCCGAGCGCCGGGAGCAGCCGCTCATCGTTCAGGTGCCGCGAAGACCATGCGGCTTCTGCCGCCAGGGCGAGGAACGCGCCCACGAAATAGACGATCCCCTCCTCTTCAACGACAGCGAACGCGGCGCACGCGGCGAGGAGGACGAAGAGCACGGAGAACGGCAGAGCCGGCGAGGCGACGCTCGTTTCACCGCCGGCCAGGGCCGGGAACATGAAGAGCAGGAGCGGCGCCGAGTAGACCGCCAGCCGTGCGGAGCCGTCGAGACGACGCGGTCCGTGGCGAGCCGTCAGCCCCGTCACCAGGTAGAACACGACGAACAGCGCGACGAAGCCGAGGATGGCCGGGAAGCCGGGATTGTGCCGGGCGCCAGATGCGACGTAGTTCGTGGTGGTCCACGCGACGAACACCAGCAATGTCGCAATCCCGCCGACCATGTGCAGGATGGCCGGGCCGCGCCACAGCGCCACCGCGAAGAGCCCCGCATCCAGGCAGAGCAGGAATCCGAACAGCAGGGCCGAGTGCTCGCCGTAGGCTTGTGAAGTCGCCATGAACAGCGCGAACAGCAGCGGCAGCGCCGCGTTCAGGCTTGCCGCTTCCTGGAACCAGGAGCGGCGCTCGGAGCCGGTTCCAGGGTCGAAGGCGCCGGCCCGTCCGGCCAGGCCGAGCGACGCGAAGCCCAGGATCGGGAACGCCAGGAAGACCGCGGCGGCGGCCGGCAGTTTGCCAGGCGTCAGGAAGGTCGCCACCCATCCCCACTGATAGATCGTGGTGAACACCAGGCTCACGCCGACCAGCGCCGGCCAGCGCTTTCGATACGCGACCCAGCCGAGGCCGGCGTTGAGCATCAGCAGGTAGCCGAACAACCCGAACGGGTTGCCCTGACCGCTCGACAGGAGCGCGGGCGTCGAGAACCCGCCGACCAGGCCCAGGAGGGCGATGAACACCGAATCGCGACGGATCGAGAGCAGCGCCGCCACCAGCGTCACGAGGGCCAGCAGCGCGAACGCTGTGACGGGGCCGACGAGCTGCCAGAGCCGGTACGAGGCGAAGAAGGTGGAGAAGAGGATGACAATTGCCGCGCCGTCGAGCGCGTTGGCCGTCACCGGGTACCGCCGGGCAGCTTTCAGCTCGCACGCGACGAGAAGGCCGACACCGACGGCGAGGCCGATCGCCATTCGCACCGGTGGTTGCAGCCACCCCTGTTGCATCGAATAGCCGAGGAAGAGGACGGCAGCGACGGCCAGCGCGATCCCAGCGACCCACGAGCCTAGCCTGACGCCGATCAGTTCTTCCCAGTCGAACGGGGCAGGCGCAGGTTCGGCGGGCCGCGAAAAAACCTCTCCGGGAGTGGTTTTCTCGGCAGCCCGGACGGGTGTCGCGGGTGGCGTCGGGGGCGCGGAAGCCACCGGGGGCACCGGGGGCGCTGGGGGAGAGGGAGCGGTCCGCAGGGGGATCACCGCCGGCACGGCCTCGACCGGCGCAGTTGCCGTGAGCGGAGGCTTGACGGGCACCTGGGCTGGCGGCCGGGGCACCGGCGGAGGCGCAACCGTGGATCGAGAAGTGGGCTCGGTTCGCTGCATGAGCGACGCGATTGCGCCGGCCACGTCCTGCTCCCGTTCCTCGAGAGCGGCCACCCGGCCGTGAAGGCGCCCAACCCAAATCAGCAGGCCAATCACCACCAGGAAGAGAAACGCCAGCACAGCGGCACCTCAGTTCTGCGGCTACCCGAGTGGCTCTGCGGCTACCTGAAAGATTGTCTCGCTGATGTTACCGGCTGGCGGGAAAAAAAGGGGGCCCCTTTCGAGGGGCCCCAAGGAGGAGGGTAGCTTCGGGTCTAACAGCAATATACGGCGGTCGCCTCATTGGCGCTTACATCCCTCGTCGAAGAAAACACGGTAAGCGGCCGCTCCCGCCGCGTCGTAGTAAACTCAGAGGTCTTTGTGTGTCTTCCGTCGGCGCCCCGGGCGGAGGCTGATTCAGCACCCACCGTCAAATTGTTCCGGATATCTTGCTCATGTCATTCAGACCCGGTAATGTTTTATCCCGTTGGATGGTTGTTTCGGCTTGCCTGGCCGCTGCCGCGATGCTCGCGGCCTGCGGCGGAAACAGTGGCGCCTCGGCACCTGGTAGCGGAACTGGTGGAGCTGGAGGCTCGGGCGGGGGACGCCGGGGCGCCGGCTCGGGCGCGACGATCGCCGTCAAGACGACGACCATTCAGCGGATCGCCGTTGACCGCCAGGTGGAGCTTGCCGGCAATTTGCTTTCGCCGGATCAGGCGAAAGTCAGCGCCGAAGTCGCTGGCGTCGTCCGGCAGGTGCTGGTCGAGCTCGGCACCGAGGTGCGAGTGGGGCAGCCGCTCGTCCGGATCGAGCCGAAGGAACTCGAGCTCGCGCTGGCGCGCGCCGAGAGCGCGCTGCGCCAGACGTACGCGCAGTTGGGTATGCACGCCAACGTCACGAGCGACACGCCTCCGCCCGCCGACGAGCAGGTCGCGGCGGTCAGGACCGGGATCGCCAACCTCGAGGACGCAAAGGCCGCGATGGCCAGGGCTGATGCGCTGGCGGCGAGGGGCATTCTCTCGCCCGTTGACCTGCAGGCGGCGCAAACCAGGCTCAAGGTGGCCGAGGCCGGGTACCAGTCGGCCTTCGATACGGCTCGCAGCCTGAAGGCGCAACTCCAGGATCGCCGGGCGGCATTCGATCTGGCGCAGAAGAAACTGGCGGACACGGTGGTGAAGGCGCCGATCGCCGGTGCCGTCGTCGACCGTTATGTCCAGACCGGCGAGTTCATTCCCGAGCTAACGCTCGTCGCCACCATCGTGCAGGTCAATCCGCTCAAGCTGCGGACCGGCGTGCAGGAACGCTACGCGGGCGCCATCCAGTCCGGTCAGCGGGTGGAATTCCGCGTGGCGTCTTTTGGCGACGCGGTCTTCAAGGGGAAGATCGCCTTCGTCAGCCCGTCGATCGACCAGACGATGCGAACGTTCCAGGTGGAGGCGCTGGTGGAGAACGACGACCGGCGGCTGAAGCCCGGGTTCTTCGCGAAGGGCGTGATCTTCACGAGCCGGGACGAGAACGTCATGGCCTTGCCCGATGCCGCAGTCTCGACGCTCGCAGGCGTGTCTTCCGTGTTCATCGTGGACAAGGGCAAGATCCGGCAAGCCAGCGTAACGCTCGGATCGCGGCAGGGCAACGTGTGGGAGGTCGTGGACGGGCTGAAGGGCGACGAGGTGCTGGCGGCAAGCAACCTGAACAACCTGGCGACCGGGGTCAACGTGAAAGTGCAGGCGCCGGGCGAGTCTGACGACGGGTCGGCGGCCGGCGGGCGCCGGGGCCAGGGACGTGGGCAGGGCCGGGGTGACAGGTCCGGCGGCGGCGGTCAGGGTCAGCGGCAGCGAGGAGACCGGCCATGATTCTCTCTGATGTCAGCGTCAGGAGGCCGGTCTTCGCGGTGATGATGAGCGTCGCGCTCATCGTCATGGGCTGGTTCTCGTACCGGCAGCTCGGTCTCGACCTGATGCCGAAGACCGACTACCCGACGGTCATGGTGAATACGCGCCTAGTCGGCGCGAGCGCCGAGGAGATCGAGACCACGATCACCAAGCCGGTCGAGGCGGCGGTCAACACGATCAACGGGATCGACGAGCTGCGCTGCAGCTCGGATCAGGGCTCGTCCCGCTGCACGATCACTTTTGTGCTCGAGCGCGAGATCGAGGCGGCGACGCAGGACGTCCGCGACAAGGTCGCGGCCATCGTCGGCCAGTTCCCGCGCGACACGTTGCCGCCGACCGTCAGCAAGATGGACCCCGATTCGGCGCCCGTGCTGACGATCGTCGTGTCAGGCGCCCGCACACCCAAGGAAATCACCGAGATCGCCGACAAGCAGATCAAGCAGGTGCTCGAGACGGTCCAGGACGTCGGCGAGGTGACCTGGCAGGGCGACCGGCACCGCGAGATCCAGGTGCTGCTGAACGCCGACCGGTTGAACGCTTACGGGCTGACGGTGGAACAGGTGAAGACCGCGGTCAGCAGCCAGAACGTCGAGATTCCGGGCGGGACGTTCATCGCCGGCCCGGCCGAGATCTCGTTGCGCACGATGGGGCGGATGCGCGACGTGGCCGATTTCGGCAAGGTCATCGTGGCCTACAAGGACGCATCGGTCATCAAGATCGAGGACGTGGCGCGCGTGGCCGACACGGTCGAGGAAATCCGGAGCATGACCAAGCTGGATGGAGAGACGGCCATCTCGCTGTCCATCCGGAAGCAGTCCGGCACCAACACGGTCACGGTGGTCGATCGCGTTCTCGCACGCCTCGAGCGGATTCAGCCGACGCTGCCGCCCGACATCAAGACCAAGCCGATCCGCGACCAGTCGCGGTTCATCCGCAAGTCGTTCGAGGAGATCCAGCACCACCTGTTCATCGGCGGCCTGCTGGCGGCGTTCGTCGTGTTCCTGTTCATCCGGAACCTGCGGGTCACACTGATCGCCGCGCTCGCCATCCCGACCTCCATCATCGGCACCTTCACGGTCATGAAGGCGTTGGGCTTCACGCTCAACAACATGACGATGCTCGCCCTGTCACTCGCGACCGGCATCGTCATCGACGATGCCATCGTCGTGCTGGAGAACATCTTCCGGTACATCGAGGAAAAGGGGGCGACGCCGAAGGAAGCGGCGATGAAGGCGACGTCCGAGATCGGCCTGGCCGTCATGGCGACCACCCTGTCGCTGGTCGTGATCTTCCTGCCAGTGGCCTTCATGACCGGGCAGGTGGGCCGCTACTTCTACAGCTTCGGGATCTCGTCGGCCACGGCGATCCTGATCTCGATGTTCGTCTCGTTCACGCTAACGCCGGCGCTCTGCGCGTACTGGCTGCGCCCGTCCGACGCGGCACAGGGACACTCGACGCAGTCCAAGCAGCGCGGCGCCTATGCGTGGATTGACCGGCAGTACGGCCGGATGCTGGAATGGTCCATGGCCCACCGCGGTGCGATGCTCGCGACCGCCGGGGCGGTGACGTTGTCGGCGGGACTGCTGTTCCCCTACGTCGGCAAGGAACTCGTGCCCGACGACGACCAGAGCGAGTTCTCGGTGAACGTGCGCCTGCCGCGCGGCACGAGCTATCTGCGGTCGGTCGAGTACATGGAATCGGTGGAGAAGGAAGTCCGGTCGTTCCCTGAAGTGGTGTCGGTGATGACGTCGATCTCGAGCGGCAGCGGCAACTTCTACGTGCAACTGACGCCGCTCGAAAGCCGGAAGCAGTCGCAGCAGGACCTGATGCGCCTGGCCCGCGCGCGCCTGCGGAAGTTCCCCGGCGCGCGAGTCAGCGTTTCGGGTGGAACCGACATCTCCGGCGCGTCGAGCGCGGGCGGGCGCGGCAGCGGCGGCGGGTCGAACCGGCTCAGCATGATCGTCCAGGGACCGGACATCGATCAGTTGCAGAAATACGCCTACGACCTGAGGGACAGGGTCAAGGAAATCCAGGGCGTCGTCGATTCGGACACCAGCTTCGAGCCAACGCAGCCCGAACTTCGGCTCAACATCGATCGGCCGCGCGCAGCGGACCTCGGCGTGTCGATCGATTCGCTGTCCTCGAGCCTGCGTACGCTGGTGGGTGGTGAGGAAGTCTCCAAGTACAAGGAAGGTGACGAGCAGTACGTCGTTCGCGTGCGGCTCGACGAGCAGTTCCGCAACAACCCGGCCTCGATGGGCGAACTGCTGGTGCCGACATCCGGCGGGCGGGTGCTGCGAGTGGGCGAGGTTGCGACGCTGACGCTGGGCAGCGCGCCGGCGTCCATCGACCGCTACAACCGCATGCGGCAGATCTCGGTCAACGCCAACCTCGACAAGATTCCGCTCGGAGACGCGGTGGCGGCCGCGCGAGCCCAGGTGAGCGAGCTGGGTCTGAAGCCGGGCTACCAGGTGGTGTTCGGCGGCAGCGCCAAGACGTTGAGCGAGGCGTCGAACGACTTTCTCATCGCGCTCATCCTGGCGATCGCGTTCATCTACATGGTGCTCGCGTCGCAGTTCAACAGCTTCGTTCACCCGCTGACGATCATGACGGCGCTCCCGCTCAGCCTCCCGGCCGGTCTCCTGGCGCTGATGGCGTTCGGCATGACCGTCAACGTCTACAGCGCGATCGGTTTGATGATGCTGTTCGGGATCGTCAAGAAGAACTCGATCCTGCAGGTGGACTACACCAACACGCTGCGGGCGGCGGGGATGGATCGCCACACGGCGATCATCCAGGCGAACCACGTGCGGCTGCGCCCGATTCTCATGACCACGATCGCGATCGTGGCAGGCATGCTGCCGATCGCCTTCGGCCGCGGCGCGGGGTCGGGTTCTCGCGCGTCGATGGCGGTGACGATTATCGGCGGGCAGCTGCTCTGCCTGCTGCTGACGCTGCTGGTCACGCCGGTCGTGTATTCGTACTTCGATGGATTGCGCGACACGAAGATCACCGATCTGGTGGCGACGCTGTGGGGCAAGACGCGACGTCGTCAGGCCGCCCCGACGCCGGTGCCTGCGGTGGTTGAACAGCCGGAGATGTAGGGAAGAAGGCGGGATTCTTCATGCGCTTCCGGCCAGGAGCCAGTGGCCGGGACCTGCCAGGTAGTCTTCGAAATCTCCGAACACCCAGTCGGCGGCCACCGCCGGTGAGCGGAAGACGTCCGGATCGAAGCTGTTTGCGATCGCCACCGTCTTCATGCCCGCGTCGCGGGCGGCAATCACACCGGCCGGCGCGTCCTCGAAGGCCACGCAGCCCCCGGGTGTCACCCCCAGGCGGTGGGCGGCGGCGAGGAACACATCGGGAAACGGCTTGCCGCGCGGCACCTGGTCGCTGCGGACGATGCAGGAGAGACGCGCGGCGAGGCCGAGTTCAGACAGCGTGTGGCCGACGTTGTCGGGAGGCGCCGAGGTGGCGACGGCCACCGGGATTGCATGCGCGTCGAGGCGGTCCAGGAGGTGAACGAGTCCGCGGACGGGCGACAGCCGACCCTCCGAGAGGCTGCGGTAGAGCGCCTCCTTCTCGTCGGCAAACGTCTTCAACTCGTCTTCTCCCAGCGGGCGGCCGAAGAGGTCCGGGAAGATGTCGCGGTTACGTCGTCCGTCCAGTCGTTTCCGGTCGTCGAGCGTCAGCGGGGGAAGCCCGTGGCGCCCGACGAAGATGGCGAACGCCTCGGCGTGCACCGGCATGTTGTCGACGATCGTGCCGTCGAGGTCGAAGATCGCGCCCCGCATCACAGCCCGAAGAATGCCAGCGGCGCCCATTCCTTCAGCTTCTGCTCGTAGGGCTTCACCAGTTCCTTGTTCCGCTTGGGCACGTCGCCCACCGATTCGCGCTCGGGCGGCGAGAATCCCTTGATGTTGCCGGCCTGCGCCTCGGCAGCCATTTTCTTCAAGTCGAGCCCGACCGCGGCGATGCCAACGGCAGCGTAGACTTGTTCACGCACCCACTCGTACTCCTTGACCGAGAAGGCGGCCTGGTTGAGCGCCTCAACCTGTGTGGATTTCGCCTCGACGAGGATTGTGGCCAGATCCTTCAGCCCCCCGGCGATCTGGGTGAACGACGCCTGGCGCTTTTCGCCGGACAACGTGCGATCGAGTTGGTCGTACTTGGTCTTGATCTGAGCCATCCGGGCGCCCAGCTTTGCCTCGACCTGCCGCTGGACTCTCACAAACCGGTCCACCATCTTCTGCGTCAGTTCCCCGTTGTCCGGGACGGTGAACGGGGCGGTGTTGCGGACCTGCTTCTCGATGTCCGCGAGCTTGCCGAGTTCCTTGAAGCTGCCGGCCATCTCGATGCCCGGCTTGATCAGGCGGTCATACGCGAAGTAGAGGCCGACACCCCCCACGACCAACAGAAGGGCGAAGGCGATCAGGCAGCCGATTGCAAACTTCTTCATCTGATTCCTCCTCGAGAGAGATTCACCATCTTGTCGAACAGCACCCTCCTACCCCTCCTTCTGGATTCCAACTTCTGTCCCGTCACATCGTGAGCACCGCCGCGAGCGTGGCAATGCCGGTGAAGAACGTCCCAAGCCGGAGATTCTCGTTCTCCCCGTGCTGGTTGTTGTCGAAGTTCACGATTGGGACGCTGACGGCGGGGAAGCCCACCTGGTCGATGAACGGCGCGATCGGCACGGTGCCACCGCTCGTGCGAATCTGAACGGGCGCCAGGCCGAACACGCGCGTCAACGCGGCGACCATCTGGCGTGACTCGGCGGCGAGCGGGGATGTCCGGTAGGCATTCGTGCCTCCGGCTTCCACCGCCAGCTTCACGATTCGCGCGTGGGCGGCGCGCGTCGCGTCATCCGGATCTCGATCGACGATGAAGAAGCCCTGGCGGGCGATGTGCGCCTTGATCCGCTCGAGCATCGGCCCCGACGGTGTCTCCTTGACCAGCCGGATGTCGAGTGCGGCGATGGCGCGGTCCGGGATGATCGTGCGGGAGTTGGCGCCCACGAACGCGCTCGAGAGGCCGCAGACGTTGAGCGAAGGGCGCTGCACCGCGTTCTGGAGCGACAATCCCGCCTGCTCGGTCCCACTGATGCCGAACAGCTTCTGAAGCGCCGCCTCATCGTCGGGAACCTCGTCGAGCATCGCGCGCTCCTCGGGCGCAAGAGGTTCCAGGCCGTCGTAGAAGCCGGGGACCAGCACGCGGCCGCTGTCGTCCTTCATGGACGCCAGGAGCCGCACGAGTTCAAACGCGGGGTTCCGCACCCAGTTGCCATAGTGGCCGCTGTGCAGGCCGAACTTCGGCCCGAACACCGTCAGCTCGATCGCGAGAATCCCGCGGGCGCCGAAGACGACCGTCGGGCGTCCGCTCGGGTGAACCGGCCCGTCGAGGATCACCATTGCGTCAGCCTTCAGCCTGTCGCGATGCTGCGCAATTGCGGAGAGCATGCTCGGCGAGCCCGCTTCCTCCTCGCCATCGAGGACCACGTGGATGTTCGACGTGGGCGCGCGCCCGGTGGACTTCAGCGCGTCGAGCGCCGCGCACAACCCGACGATGGGCGACTTGTCGTCGGACGCGGAGCGCGCGTAGATGCGCCAGTCGGGCTCGAACCGGTCACGCGCCGCGAGATTGGGTAACTCGTGGGCGCCGTCCTCGAGGCGGCCGTCACGCAGGATGGGCGTGAACGGGCTGGCCTGCTTCCATCCTTTCGGATCGACCGGCTGTCCGTCGTAGTGCGCGTAGAAGAGCAGCGTTCGGGTGGCGCCGGGCACCGGCAATTCGCCGTAGACGAGCGGGTTGCCCGACGTGGCGAGCGCCTCGGTGCGGAAGCCGTGCCGGGCGAGCATCGCGCGGAGCGCCTCGACGTTGCGCGCGATGTTCGGCGTATCCGCCGCGGCGTTGGGAATCGACAGAAGGGCGGTCAATTCTCCGACGACCGTGCGCTGGTGCGCCGACACCCACCTCTCGACATCCTCGCGCAGGTCGCGCGATTGACCGGTGAGAACGACGACGGTGCAGAGAACCACGGCAACGACGAGCGTCAGGCGTGTGCGCATGCGCAGAGTGTAAACCAAGAACCCAGGCCGCGCACGACCGTGGAGGTCCTCAGCCCAGCCCCACGTCCAGCACCATCATCACCGCGAAGCCGACGATGAGGCCCATCGTCGCGAGGTCGACGTTTCGACCGACGGCTGCAGCAGGCTCCAGAAACTCGCGGCGAGCATGACGCCGGCGGCGAGTCCCAGCGATGCGTCCGTGTAGCGGCGGGAGACGTTCTGCGTCACGAGTACGACGCTGGCGCCCAATGCCGTCATGAACCAGGTCCCGCAGGTGGCGACAAGCGCCTGGTACACCGGGCTCAGGCCGTAGAACCAGTCCATCAGTCCTCCCCGAGCTGGCGGCATGGGTGGCGCGCCAGCAAGAAAGCATAGACCAGAAATGGCCCAGCCTGCTGCTGGCAGTGTCGCTTCTGAGGAGCCGCTCTGGTATCCTCTGCCGACACACACCCAGAGAGGATGCCATGCTCAGAGCCAAGACCCTCGCGCCGCTGCTGGTGCTCGTCCTGATCGCCCTCGCCGCTTGCAGCGCCAAGCCCGCTCCGGATCCGGCGCTCGCGGAGACGCCAAAGGCCACCGTTGACAAGGCCAGCCTCGCGGTATTCGCGCCGCTGCCGGCGTCGGTGCCCGGCGAGTCGGGGAGGGTGACCGAGGAGGCGGTGACACTCGGCCGGATGCTGTATTACGAGCCGCGTCTGTCGAAGAGCCAGGCGATCTCGTGCAACTCGTGTCACGACCTGGCGAACTACGGCGCGGACGGCAAGCCCACGTCCGACGGGCACAAGGGCCAGATGGGCGACCGGAATTCGCCCACCGTGTTCAATGCCGCCGGGCACTTCTCGCAGTTCTGGGACGGTCGCGCGCCCGACGTCGAGGAGCAGGCCAAGGGTCCCGTGCTGAACCCGGTGGAGATGGCGATGCCGGCCGAGGCGAACGTCGTCGCCGTGCTCGAGTCGATGCCCGAGTACGTGGACCTGTTCAGGAAGGCATTCCCAAAGGAGAAGAGGCCGGTCACCTACGACAACATGGCGAAGGCGATTGGCGCGTTCGAGCGCAAGCTGATGACGCCATCGCGGTGGGATACGCTGTTGGCCGGGGACGCGTCGGCGCTGACGCCCGAGGAGACGGTCGGGTTGAAGGCGTTCCTCGAAACCGGCTGCCAGGCCTGCCACAACGGCGCGCTGCTCGGAGGCACGTCGTATCAGAAACTGGGCGCCGCGAAGGCCTATCCGGGCGTCACCGATCCCGGTCGATTCAAGGTCACCAAGGTCGAAGGCGACAGGTCGGTCTTCAAGGTGCCGTCGCTGCGCAACGTCGAGAAGACGGGGCCCTACTTCCACGACGGCAAGGTGGCCAGCCTCGACAAGGCGGTCCAGGACATGGCCGAGTTCCAGTTGGGGAAGAAGCTGTCTCCGCAGCAGGTCAGGCAGATCGTGGTGTTCCTGAAGGTGCTGACGGGCCGGATCGACCGCGACTATATCAAGCCGCCAGTGCTGCCCAGGAGCACGGCGAGCACCCCGAAGCCGGACGTGTCGTAACGGAGCAATGGGGTCAGGTGGTCACCCGAAATTCCACCCGACCCCTTCTGTCAGCGAGCGAATGTCTGGCCGATCGCCTGCACGCTCTCAATCCACGGCTCCAGTGACCGGCCCCACTTGACGGTGATCCGGTAGTGCGGTGCGTCCGCCAGCGGCTGCCCGGGTCGGTCGAAGCGCTGGTCGAACGCGTATCTCGCGCCTGGGGGCATCGACTCGAGCACCGGCCGCAGGTGGCGGGGCACATTCAGTTCCATCGGATACGTGACGCTGACTCGGCCTCTCAAGAACGGATCGCGCTTGCCGTCGTTGACGAAGGCCATTCTCGCTGTGGCCGGGACGACGACCGTCCGCCGCCGGTCCGGGTAGCGCGCGCGGAGTGCCGATGGATCGTGTCCCACGTCGATGAGCACGAGGTGCGACTGCCTTTCGAGCACTTCGCGCTCCGCCCCGGCCGGTGGGGCGGCCAGGTAGCGTTGCCACGCGGCACCTTCGTTCTCCAGCACGGCGTAGGTGGAGCGGGGCGGCTGGGTCCGATAGTGCGACGCGTTCTTCGCAGTCACCGGTCGGCTGCAGTCGAATCCAATCTCCGCGAGCTTCGCCGCGTCGAACCAGCCAGGCTCCTGGGCATTGGCTGCCGGATCGATCCAAGCCAGCCGCAGCCCCATCGCTGTGTTCTCCGCCTCGCGCGGCGCCAGCCGCAGCTCGCGTTCGGTCAGGTTCAGGACGGCGTCCGGCTCGCCTCCCCGGTTGATGCCCGCACTGCCGAGTGCGAACACGTTCGACACGATCACGACAACGGCAGCCACCCACAGTCCCTTGCGCGACATGTCACACCTCCTTCAGGCGGAGGCGGAGCCTCCCGAGAATGACCATCGTGCCGATGGCGAGGCCGCCGAGCAGGAGGAAGAACAGGTAGCGGGGTATCAGCTCCCACCACCAGTCGAAGCACTTCGCGTAGATGAATACCACCAGGAAGCCGCTGGCCGCGTTCACCACGTCGGTCCACCGGCGGCGGATGCCGTACCAGATGGCGACCACCGGCAACCCGAAGCCGGCGATGTCGTAGACCGCGTGAAGAACGTTCAGCGGCAGGAGCCTGTAGCTGAACACCTCGGTCCAGGTGGACAGGAAGAGCAGCGGCAGAAGGAGCGCGCCCACGCCGACCAGTCGCCACGTCCGGGCAAAGCCCTCGGGCCGGACGCCGGACGGCCAGAAGGAGGCGGCAATCGCGAGCGGGCCGAGCAGCAGGAGCGGTTCCGGGCGGACCAGCGAGACGGACCAGTCGAGCCCCGTCGCGCTCGCGACCGCGGCTACTCCGTATCCCATGGCCGCAATCACCCCGCCCGCGAGCAGCAACCGCAGGCCGTAGGTGTAGGCCACGGCCAGGGCGAACGCGGCCCAGGCGGCCAGGACCAGCGGCGTGGGCGTCATGTTGAAGATCGCGCCGACAACGCTCAGGTTCAGCGCGAAGCTGGCTGCGGCGATGAGCGAGAGGACCGACGCGATGTAGCGGGTCGGCTCGCGCCGGGCCGCGACCTCCACCGCCAGCAGCATGAGCACTGGGACGGCGATGAGCGAGATCACCTGGGCCGGCGTGGTCAGCAGGCCCCACACGCGGTAGAAGAACAACACGACGGCGGCGCTCAGCGTCACGGCGCCCAGCAGCGACGCGACGCGCATCCCGAGCGCCATCTGCCGCTGTTCGTCCGTCTGATCGACGTCGAACCGCCGGGCGAGGGTGGCGAGCACGTCACCGTGGTAGCGCTCGATCTGCTCCCGCTGTCCGGGCGGCAGCGCGAGGACGCCGGCGCGCTCGAGTTCGGCCAGCTCGCGCGTGAACGCGCTGACCTGGTCTACCCGCCGCTGAGCGTCCTGCCTGGCCTCCGAGGCTCGTTCATCACGGGTCTGTATCATTGTGATCCACCTTCTCCTGGCCGACCTCTGTCGCCACGGCGTGCCGCGGTGGCCGAACGCTTCCTCCGCGTCCGAACGGTGTGTCCTGAAGATCAACGGTGTGAAAGTTACAGAGCGCCGCTGCGATGGTTGGAACCGCCTCGCACGGCAGACAACTACGGAGCACACAAAGATCACGGAGAGGAATGCGTGCCTCGCGTGCGGCGTAACGGTGAGGCCAGGGGTGTCGGTGTCAACCGGGCCCGGCTGACGCCGGCGCCTCTGCGTGCACGTCTCCGTGTCGCTCTGGCCTCGTCGTAGGCCCTTCTGACTCCTGAATTCTGACTGCGGAGCGTCGCTAGAAGATCCGCATATCCGCACTCCCGATCAGGTCGGCGCGGTAGTCGTAGACGACGACGCGGACCTTGCGGGTGGCGGGGCTCGCCTCAAACTTCACGCTATACGGCAGCCCGGACCGGCTCACCTTCTGCATCATCTCGTCGGTCAGATCGACCGCCGCGCGCTGGTAGAACTGGCCGATCGACTGTCCCTTCTCGTCGAAGCAGACGGCGAGGATGTCGAGCGAGCCGGTCTTCCTGCCGTCCACCAGTGAGAGGAACACCCGCGAGGTGTCGATCGAGAGTCGAACGGACACTTCGTTGGCACCGGCGGCATTCCGTTGCTGCGAGGCATCGAGCTTGACCTTGAGGTCGTTGATTTCCCGCCGGAAGCCGGTCGCGGCCAGCATGCGATCCCGGGTAATGAACTCGCGCCGGTTGTACGAGCCCACTTCCGTGCGCGCGTAGTAGCCGCGCCGATAGAGGAGCGTGACGTTCGGACGCCGCGTCCTCACCTCGATCTTCCGGTAGTCGCCCGTCAGGCTGGACGGCGGAGGGTAGAAGGCGAGAAGATACTCGGACCGCGAAACCTCGTTGATCCGGTTGACCGCGACCATGCCATCTTCGCTGATCGACGACACGCCGCCGGTCTGCTCAGCGATCATCCGCAGCCCCTTGAAGGCAAACGTCTGCTGGCTCTGATCCGTCCAGACCCCACCCACCTGGGCCTCGAGGCCGCGAGCAAGGGGTACACGTCGACGATCAGCCCGCTGATCGCGAAGACGCTGGCGGCCGAGCGCGCGTCGATGGCGCAGGGGACGCTGAACGCGACGACCGACCCGCTGACGCAGCAGTTGTCGTGGCAGTTGCCGACCGCGGGCACCACGAAGTACCCGACGGTCCGACTCGACTGGAACGCGACATCGAAGCACCGCGTCTCGTTCACGACGACCTACAACCACCTCATCTCGGATCCGGACACCACCAACGGGTACTACGTCCAGTACCCCGGCTTCGCGAACCGCGGGACCCAGGATTCGGTCCGGTACTCCGGTCAGGCGTCGGTGCGGTCGACGCTGACTGCCAACCTCGTCAACGAGGTGCGGGTGGGCGCGACCGGCGGCGCGACGAAGTTCTTCCCCTCGGACAACCCGAGCATGTTCACCGACCAGGGTGGTTACGCCCTGGGCATGAGCGCGTTCAAGGCCATCGCCAACCCGTACTCCACGTCGACCAACAGCTCGCGTGAGGGGAGCACCCGGGTGGTCGAAGACACGGTGAGCTGGCTCAAGGGGAAGCACAGCATCACCTTCGGCGGGTCGTACACACAGGGGAAAGTGTGGCTCGCCAATCAGCAGTACGTGCCGACGATCACCTTCGGCATCGCGACCGGCGATCCGGCCGACGCGATGTTCACGACCGCCAACTTCCCGGGCGCGTCGAGCACCGATCTGACCAACGCCCGCAGTCTCTACTCCGTGCTGACCGGCCGCATCACCGCCATCGGCCGCAACGCGCGCATCGGCCCGGATGGCACCACCTACACCATCCTCGGGGCGAGCATGCAGGAGGGGCGCCAGAACGAGTTCAATTTCTTCGTGCAGGATTCGTGGCGCGTCAAGCCGAACCTCACCGTGAACGCCGGCCTCCGCTACGCGCTGCAGATGCCGTTCTACGCGGTCAACAACAGCTACTCGAACGCCGACATGGCGGCGATCATGGGGGTCACGGGCGTCGGCAGCAACTTCACGCCCGGCTCCACCGTCACGGGGCTCGGCAACATGTTCCAGCCCGGGGTGATTCAGGGCACAACGCCCGCGCTCACCATGCTGACTGCGGACACGCACGCCTACAACACGGACAAGAACAACCTGGCGCCCAGCATCGGCGTGGCCTGGACCGTGGGCAGCGACAAGGGTTTCCTGCACAAGATCCTGGGTTCGCCGGGTGACTCGGTCATCCGCGGCGGCTACAGCGTGGCCTTCCAGCGCCCGGGCACGAGCGACTTCACGGGGGTCTTCGGCAGCAATCCTGGCGTCTCGATCGACGCCACTCGCAACCTGACCAACGGCAACCTCGGCACGCTGCCGGTGTTGCTCGGAAGCAGCGACCTCAGCGCGCCGGGCATCAGCCTGACGCGGACCTACCCGATGGCGGTGCCGTCGGCGGGCACGAGCCTCTACGCCTTCGACCCGAACATCCAGGTGCCGCGTTCCACGTCGTTCACGGTGGGGATGCAGCGCGCGATCAGCAAGACCATGATGGTCGAGGCACGGTACGTCCACACGAACAGTTACGGGGCGTGGACGAACGGTACCTTGCAGGGGTATCTCAACTACAACGAGATCAACGTCAACACCAACGGCTTCGCCAAGGAATTCCGGGTGGCGCAGGCGAACCTGCAGGCGAACATCGTGGCCGGCAAGGGGAACACGTTTGCCTACACCGGCGCCGCGGGCACCAGCCCGCTGCCGACCTTCCTGGCCTACCTGAACGGGTCGGCCGCGTCCACCAGCACGGCGAGCTACTCGGGGACCGGCTGGACCAACACGACGCTGCTCACCTACATGTACCCGCTGAACCCGAACGTGCTCTCGGCGGCGACCAACCTTCGCGGCAACTCCACCTACGTCGCCAACGCGATCAAGGCCGGCCTGCCGACGAACTTCTTCGTCGCCAACCCTGACGCCAGCAGCGCCTACGTCCAGACCAACGGGCCGGACACGCGGTACAACGGCCTCCAGCTCGTGTTGACCCGCCGGTTCGCCCAGGGGCTCCAGGCGTCGGCGAACTACAGCTATGGTAGGGGCTACCAGACCCAGTTCTACTCGTTCCAGCGGCCCTGGACCGAACTCGAGCAGAACTACACGTTGAACTACACAAATGCCGGCGGGAACGCGACGGGCAACGTGCGCCAAATCTTCGTCGCCAATGCAGTGTACGAGCTGCCGTTCGGTCAGGGCAAGCCGTTTGCCGGCAACATCGGCCGAGGCCTGCAGCGCCTGGTCGGGGGCTGGAGCGTCAGCGGGATCGCGCGGGTCCAGAGCGGCCGCATGATCGATTTCGGCAACGTCAATCCGGTCGGGATGACGGCGGCGGATCTGCCGGGCCTGTTCCAGACGCGCATGGTGACCGACCCGGCCAACCAGTACCGCACGCTGGTCTACATGCTGCCGCAGGACATCATCGACAACACGATCAAGGCGTTCAGCGTGAACGCAACCGGCTACAGCAGTCTGGGCCCGCCGACGGGGCGCTACTTCGCGCCGGCCACTGGGCCGACCTGCCTGGAGACGGCGTCGAACTCCTACGGCGACTGCGGAGCCCGCTCCCTGATCGTCACCGGGCCGAAGGTGGTCCGGTTCGACATGAGCCTCGTCAAGGAAGTGGCGATCGTGCGGCAGGTCACCTTCCGCTTCGAGGCGATGGTGTTCAACCTGTTCAACAACGTGAACTTCAATCCGCTGAACCCCGGCAACTCACCGGCAGCGACGGGCGGCTACGCCGTGTCGGACAACTACCAGATCACCGGCGCGGTTGACCAGAGCCGCACGATGCAGCTCGCATTCCGCGTGTCCTGGTAGGGTAGGACGTTGCGATAGGGGAGTGGCGGGGGCACGCGCTGCGTGCTCCCGCCGCTTACGTCTCCGCTACGAAGGGTCGGCCGCAATTCCCCTTCGACTCGCTCCCTTCGACTCGCTCCCTTCGACTCGCTTCGCTCGCTCAGGGCAAGCCGCTCGCTCAGGGCAGGCCGCCTCTCCCCCTTCCCCCTCCTGGATTCTGCCTTCCTAGAACACACCGTAGGCGAATCCGAACGTGAGGAGCGTCGCACTGAGGTTCACGGTGCTGGACCGGCGGCCGAGCGCGCTGTCGGTGGTCACGGTCGGGCGCGCGAAGAGGTAGGCGATGGAGGCCGACGCGGCGAAGTGGTGACCGAGTTCGTACCAGATGGTGACGTCGGGCCGAAACGCGAAACAGTTCGAAATCTCGAGCCGGGCGTCCCGAACGCCCAGCCGATCCAGGTAGGCCGCTCGCGTCCCGCCATTCTGTCTGAGCGTGTTGAACGCGTAGCCGGCGACAAGAGCGCCGCTGATCGCGTAGCGGTGGTACTGCCGGGAGTACGACATGCCGACCATCAGCGGGCGGACGTTCATCGTTCCGAGCGGCACCGGTTGGCCTCCGACCTCTGTCTGAACTTCCGACTTGAACCAGTCGAGGCCGACCGTGGCTCCCAGGCCAGAGCCCCGGCGCATGCGCGCGATCAGGCCGACGCCGGCCGGGTGGTCAGCGTCAGGGTTGGCAGGGTCGTAGAGCGTCAGCGCCACGCCGACGGCGATGGAGGCGTCGGACTGGGCGTGGGCCGCCGGGCTGAACGCGAGAAGAACGACGAGGCCGACGAGTATCGACCTCATAGCGCGGATGCCATGCGATCGCCTGCCGGACCGGAAGAGCGGCCGCGGCGGGACGCGAGGCCGCGGGTGGCTCGTCGTGACTTCGCGACGCGCTGTCGATTGGAAATTGCCGGAGCCGATGGCATCGGTTCATCATAGCATCCGTGGCCTTCCCGGTCAGTCCCAACGACGGTACAACGTGCAGGCGCCCAGGTCGGCCTCCGGGGAGAGGTGCGCAAGGACGGCGTGTTGAAGCCGTTCCGGCGCCATCCGCCCGACCACCGGTGTCATGCAGACTTGCCGGAGCCGGCCTTCGGCCATCGACTGCGCGACCGACCGGGTCTTCAGAAGGCTTCCTGCAGGGCAAGGTAGATCCCGCGTGCGCGACAGCTTGTCTATCAGCAGACGGAGACCGACGCCGGCGCCTGGCGCCACCGAGCGGAACAGCGTTTCGCCGCTCTGGCGGTTGCTGACCGTCGTCATGTTCACGAACGCGACGACGCCAACCAGGCCGTTGCGCCTGAGCGTGCCCCGATACTCGGCCGTGGCCGAAAAACGCCGGCGATCTGCGCAGACGTGAAGGACAATGGGCGCCTTCGCGGCACGCGAGGGCGTGTGGGGGAGCCGCAAGACCATCCAAGGAGGATTCGGATGAGTGGTCTGGACATCATGGTCTTCGTCGTCTTTATCGCCGCGGTCATCGGCCTCGGTCTCTACAAGAGCAAGGGCGAGGCGACCCACAGCGAACATGGCGCGAGCGACTACTTCCTGGCTGGACGCGGCCTCTCGTGGTGGCTGATTGGGTTCTCGCTCATCGCCGCCAACATCTCCACCGAGCAGTTCGTGGGCATGAGCGGGCAGGCCGCCAACTGGCTCGGCCTCGCCATCGCGAGCTACGAGTGGATGGCGGCCATCACGCTGGTCGTGGTGGCGTTCGTCTTCCTGCCCACCTTCCTGCGCAGCGGCATCTACACGATGCCCGAGCTCCTCGAGTACCGCTTCAATGCCTTCGCCCGCACGATCATGGCCGTCAGCTCGATGGCTGCTGGGGTTCGTACTGGTGGCGCTGTTCGGCGCAGTGGTCAGCTCGCTGGCGGCCATGCTGAACGCGGCGTCCACGATCGCGACGATGGACATCTATCGCAAGGTGCGCAAAGGCGCGTCGCAGTTCGAACTGGTATCGACGGGCCGTGTCTGCATCGTGGTGTCCACGCTCATCGGCATTCTCATCGCGCCGCACCTGGGGCGACCCGAGTTCGGCGGCATCTTCACCTTCATCCAGGAGTTCCAGGGCTTCATCTCGCCCGGCATTCTCGCGATATTCGTCTTCGGCCTGCTGGTCCATCGCGCCCCGCGCATCTGCGGGACGGTGGGCTTGATTCTGAACCCGATCCTCTACGGGGCGCTGAAGGTCGTCGCGCCGGGCATCGCATTCCTGGACCGCATGGCGATTTGCTTCGGTGTCGTGCTGGCCGTGCTCGGCCTGATCACCGTCCTCAAACCGATGCCCCAGCCGGTAGAACTGCCGGTGAACCCGACCATGGACATGACCGTGTCCAAGGGAACCAAGGCCTTCGGCTGGGACGTGGTGGCACTCACCCTCGTGCTCTACGCCATCTACTGGTAAGGGATCTCTTGCATGGGATCCTTTGTGCCTCCCATCAATAGACTCTGACCGTGTCTCGGACCGAAGACCTGATGAGGTTTCTAATCCACAGGTGCATTTTGAGCTTGCGTGACAGGTTGGGCCAGTATTCCTTGAACAAATTGAATCCTGCAACTGATGCCAGGCTGATACCGGCGTTGGCGAATATGACGCCGGCACCTGTAGATCCCCCAACAGGGGAGTAGTAAGCGCTGGAAATTGCGGAAAAGACGACGGTCCCCAGGACCAGGGATTTGTTCAACTCCGTGCCGCCGGCATCGTTGCGCGTGAGGACTACGCGGCTGAGGGCGTAAGCGATGCGGGCTCGCCTGGTGCCGTGGTCCATCGGTATGTAGCGCGGATCTTCGTGAAAGAGCGTGGGGAACAGGAATGCCCCAAAGAACATCTCGTTGGCCTCGTCAGCCACATTGAACCCAGTCCTGCGGAGGAAGCCATAGCCGCCCCTTCCGAGAAAAAACCGATCACTGGTTGCCAATGATAGACCAGCGTCCATAGCCAGCGAGAGATGCGTTTCCCACTGCAGCAGGTCCCTCGAGAAGAGTCTGAATTTTTCCGAATGGGATAGCGGGCGCCAGTTCGCCGACGTAAGCTCGATCGGGTATGAATGAGCCCGACTGGGATTCTTGCCCTGGGGCTGGGAACCGCTGGAAGATCCGCCTGCTGCCTGCGTATCGCCTGCGGCGAACAGGTGCAAATCCATGGTAAGAAACCCCCGCGGAGCAGAGAAGCGTCTATGGAAATCGTCGCATGACGGAAGAGGAAAGAGAGGCGCGGACTGTTCCTGGCATAAAGTGCCCGGCGCCCGCAACAACAGGTATGAATGAGCCCGACTGGGATTCTTGCCCTGGGGCTGGGAACCGCTGGAAGATCCGCCTGCTGCCTGCGTATCGTCTGCGGCGAACAGGTGCAAATCCATGGTAAGAAGCCCCCGCGGAGCAGAGAGGTCTCTATGGAAATCGCCGCATGACGGAAGAGGAAAGAGAGGCGCGGACTGTTCCTGGCAGAAAGTGCCCGGCGCCCGCAACAAGAGGATACAGGCTACAACAATTATTCTACACATGACATGAACCCAACCCCGCGCCCTGTCCACAGGGGTTATACGAAGAAGTCGGTACCCGCCTCTCGGTTCTCACGAGGTAGGGCCCCCGGCTTCTCAGAAGCATTCCCCCCTGACTTTCCCCGAGGCGCGTGAGCGCAATTAGGGTGCCTCAGTCGATGGCGTCGTGTCCAGTATGGGGATCGGTTCCTGTCGAGCCTCGTCAGAAATGTCCCTATCAGGGCCCCCTTGCGCAATCGGTTGGCGAGCGTCTGCCCCTCGACCAGTTCCAGAACGAGGCAGCGTTTCTCGTTGGCCTCCTCCAGACCGTGGATGGAGGTGATACTGGGATGATCGAGTGAGGCGAGCAGCTTGGCTTCCGGCTCGAATCGGGCCAGCCTCTCCGGATCTCCGGCGCACACGTCGGGCAGAACATGCCATCTTCTCGATTTGACAGTGCCGGGATGACGGGCCAGTATGGTGCTGCGGCTGTGCTCTTCTGCGAGAGCGCCGTTGAGCGTGGGATCGGAGTGACGGTCCCGCGTGGGGTGAGCCGGCCTTCCGATGAAGCCGCGGCGAGAAGGCTCACCGGTTCTTTCATGGTGGACCGCGACTTTCGTGCCCTTTCGCATTTGTCGTCCAAGGAGGCTCTTTATGCGACGGTTTCTCTTGGTATCCGCACTCTCGATCGCGTTGTTCACGCCAGCGGGACTGGCGCAGCAGGCCGGAACGGACGGGCCGTACAAGGTGCTCAAGACAGCGAAGGTCGGCGGTGAAGGTGGCTCTGACTACATCTATGCCGACGTCGTCGGACGCCGGCTGTACATTCCGCGTGGTGGCACGCGAGCGATTCCGGTAACGGACACCACGCCAGCCACGCCTGCGGTACCCGGCCGGATCACGGCCTTCAATCTCGACACGCTCGAACCGGTCGGCGAGATTCCCGGCACCGGAGGGAACGGCGTGGCGGTCGACCCGAAGTCAGGCCACGGCTTCTCCAGCAGCAAGCCGGTCTCGATGTTTGACACCAAGACGTTGAAGTTGATCAAGACAATCGATGTGGGCGCCGCCGCGTCGGACGGCATTCTCTTCGATGCATTCAACGACAGGGTCTACGTCTTCAGTCACCCGGCGAAAAACGCGACCGTGATCGATTCCAAAGACGGTACCGTGCTCGGCACGATCGATCTGGGCGGCGTGCCGGAGCAGGGCGTTGCCGACGGCAAAGGCAATCTCTATGTCGTCATGCAGGACGCGCAGGGGAGCGTCACGGCCGTCGATGTCAAGACGATGAAGGCGACCGGACACTATCCGTTCGGCGACAAGGGCAGGTGTAACGGGCTCGCCCTGGATTTGAAGAATCACGTGCTCTTCGCGGCGTGCGCCAGTTCGGGAAACCCGCCTGCGCAGCCACCCCAACCGATGATGGTGATTCTGAGTGCCGAGGACGGCAAGATCATCACGAGCCTGCCGCTCGCCGGCGGCTCCGACGGCGCGGTGTTCAACCCGGTGACGATGGAAGCCTTCAGCACGCATGGCAATGGCACGATGACCGTCGTCAAGGAGAAGAGCCCGACGAGTTTCGAGGTCGAGCAGAATCTCCAGACGATGATGGGTGCCCGAACGCTGACGCTCGACAGCAAGACGAACCACATCTTGACCATGAGCGTTGAGCGCGGGCCGGCACCGACGCCGCCACCTGCCGGAGGCCGCGGGGGCCAAGGCCCAGCGATACCGGGTTCGTTTTCGATTCTTGTGATCGGCAAGTAAGGGCCCGCCACCATCCTTCGGCGCGGCCGCCCTTCGACCCTGCTCAGGGCGCCGTGAGCCTCGTCGAACAGCGGGGGATGGTGGCATCCTGTTCTGCCAACCGCGAACCGCCGTCATCTGCTTGGGACTCCTGCTGCTATACTGCACCCCACAAGGAAACGACCAGGGAGGAAGCATGCGCCGAGGAGTGTTCGCGTCGTTCTGCCTAATGTTGTGTGCGGTGACTGTTTCGCTGCTGTCTCAGGGCCGGCAGGCCGATCCGCTTATGAAGGATGCCTCGCGCAGCCCCGAGAGAAACGGGTGGACGCTCGTGCACCTGCAGGGCACGCCGGCGCAGATCGGCTATCAGCACGGCTCGCTTCTCGCGGCCGAGATCCTCGAGATGAAAGGGGTTGCCGAGCTCGAGCTGAAGCACGACAGCAAGAAGGACTGGGCGTTCTTCCGCAGCGCCGCCCGCGACATGATGTGGCCGCGCATGGAGCAGGAGTATCGCGACGAGCTGCAGGGCATCGCGGACGGCGTCAACGCGCGCGGCGTGAAGCTCGACGTGTGGGACATCGTTGCGCTGAACGGGCTGCTCGAGTGGCCTTACTACACGACTGTGTACGACAAGCAGCACAAGACCACGGCCCAGAGTTCGCTGGTGCCGGGCGACCATTGCAGTGCGTTCGTGGCGACCGGAAGTTACACGAAAGACGGCAAGGTCGTCATCGCGCACAACAACTGGACGTCCTACATCGAGGGCGTGCGCTGGACCATCGTCTTCGACATCGTGCCGGCCAAGGGGCAGCGGATCCTGATGGACGGCCTCCCGGGCTTCATTCACAGCGCGGACGACTTCGGCGTCAACTCCGCCGGCATCATCATCACCGAGACGACCATCACCGGGTTCAAGGGGTACGACCCGAAAGGCATCCCCGAATTCGTCCGCGCGAGAAAGGCGATGCAGTACTCGGCATCGATAGACGATTTCGCCCGCATCATGAAGGAAGGGAACAACGGCGGGTACGCGAACGACTGGCTGATTGCCGACCGGAAGACGAACGAAGTCGCCCGCCTCGAGCTCGGCTTGAAGAACGTCACGCTCGAGCGAACGAGGGATGGCTACTTCGTCGGCGCCAACTTCCCGATCAGCCCGAAGCTGGCGGCCGAGGAATCCACGTTCGACACGAAGGACATGAGCCTGAGCCCGAATGCCCGGAGGGTGCGGTGGCAGCAGCTCATGGCGGAGAACAAGGGCACGATCGACGTGGCCTCAGCCGAGCGCTTCATGGCCGATCATTACGACACGTATCTGAAGAAGATCGAGCCGAGCGAACGGACGCTGTGCGGCCACGTCGATCTCTCGCCGCGCGGCATGGGCGATTGGCAGCGGCCGTTCGGCATCGCGGGCACCGTGCAGAACAAGGTGGCGGATGCAACCATGGCCGAGCGTCTGTCCCTTGCCGTGTCTGCCGGACATTCGTGCGGAATCGGCTTCAAGGCGGCGGACCACCTGAAGGCCCACCCGGAGTTCAGCTGGCAGAAGCCGTATCTGAAGGACATGCCCTCCGGGCCGTGGACGGTGTTCGAAGCCACGAGGTAGCCTCGCCAACGGTGCCACTGCGGGTTTGACAACACCCACGCCGCCGGGCCTGACACTGCCCGGGTTCACGCTACTCCAGGGGCGGCCGGGAGGGCCCTGATACGGCCTCTCGTCAACGGTCCCTTTGTCGACTACAGCACCACGGCGGATGCGTTGGTCATCCGCCGCTCATTAGAAGATGGATGGAGCAAGCGATGTCTGAGAAGAAACTGTTCGAGAGCGCCCAGTTGGGCACTTTGACCCTGAAGAACCGTTTGGTCATGAATCCCATGACCCGGAGCCGCTCGGATGAAGCTGGTCTAGCCAACGCGTTGATGGCCGAGTACTACGGCCAGCGCGCTACGGCGGGTCTGATCATCACTGAAGGCATCGCTCCCCATGCCAACGGCCGCGGCTATGCCCGTATCCCGGGCTTGTGGAGCGCCGAGCAGGCTCAGAGCTGGAAGAGGGTGACTGCGGCTGTGCACGCCCAAGGCGGCCACATTTTCGCCCAGCTGATGCATACCGGTCGCGTCGGCCATATAGGCAACCTACCCAAGGGCGCCGAGGTCGTGGCCCCCAGTCCCGTGGCTGCGCCCGGACAGATGTACACCGATGCCCAGGGCATGCAGGACCATCCGGTGCCTCACGCCATGAGCGAGGCCCAGGTGCTAGAGGCTAAGGCCTCGTTCGTGCAGGCCAGCCGCAATGCCGTCGAAGGCGGCTTTGACGGTGTCGAGTTGCACGGCGCTAACGGCTATCTGCTGGAGCAGTTCCTGAGCCCGCACACCAATCAGCGCGACGATGCTTGGGGTGGTTCCCTGGAAAAGCGCCTGCGCTTTGTCGTCGAGACGGCCCGCGAGGTCGTGGCGGCCATTGGTGGTGGCAAAGTGGGCATTCGCCTTTCGCCCTATGGTGCGAACGCCGGTATGACCGCCTACCCCGAGATCGACGAGACCTACCGCAAGTTGGTGCCTTTGCTCGCCGAAGCGGGCGTGACCTACATCCATGTGGCCGATCACTCGGCCATGGGTGCCCCGCCTGTGCCAGCCGAATTGAAGCAAGCCCTGCGCAAGCTCTTCCCGCGCAGTTTCATCTTAGGCGGCGGCTTTGACCACGCCTCGGCCGAGCAAGCCTTGCGCGCCGATCAAGCCGACTTCATCGGTGTGGGCCGTGCTTGGCTGGCCAATCCCGATTTGATTGCGCGTTGGCAAAAAGACTCGGATTTGAATGCGCCGGACTTCGGCACCTTCTACACCCCGGGCGCCAGGGGCTACACGGATTATCCCCTGGCTACCGTCTAGGACCCACACACCCTGGCGGGGCGGAAGTGTTCCCGCCCCGCTTTGCATCGAGGGCCGGATTGGCGGCGTCTCGCCTCGCGGGGTTATCAGAAGCTCGTCGCGGCTGACGGGCGTAATTCCGCGCACAATCAGCCGACGATGGGATCGAGCGGCATCAGCGGAAGGCGAAAAGTGTTCGAGAATTGGTGCCGGAGGAGGGAATTGAACCCACACTCCCCGTAAAGGGAACGGGATTTTGAGTCGACGGGATTGACGCACTCTACCGCGCTTTTCTGCGCTTCACCACGCTCGCCTCGCGCCCCAACGCGCTTCATCGCACCGCCGATTGCCCCGACTTGCCCCGCGAGGTCGCAACGGTAAGCGACCTCGACGGGCAGCGGCGAAAATGCCGCCAGCAGCACGGGCGAGAGGGCCGCGATCGGCTTGGTGTCCGAGTAGATCCCGTTCACCGTCAGGCGCTTCAGCTTCCCGGAGGAGCTTTCGCGGAGTACCTCCTCAGGCGTGCTTCATCGCCTTCTCGACCCCCGCCTTCATGTCCTCCAGGTTCATGGCCGGTGCTGGATCCTTGAGATCGAAGAAGAAGAACGCCGTTCGTTTTCCTCCTTCGGTGGTGAAATAGCACCCCTCTGGCTTCATCAACTCAACGAATCCAATGACGGTCTTGGGGAGAGTGCCTTCCTTCACCCCTTTATTGCCTGCCTCGACTGGAATGGACACTTTCATCATCATGCGCATGTAACACCCCCACAGGTTGGTGAATCGCGAGTGGATCGCCGTGGATAGCATAGCGATTGCGGCCCCGACATGAAGCCCTGAGCCATGTCGCCGGCCGCGGCTGGCTGATGGTGCGCATCAGGCGGATTCGCCGGGCCGCGAGTGGGCCTCCCGGCGCCACGAAGAGTGCCCGTCCACCTTGCAGACGACGACCGTGATGTCGTCGGCCTGCGGCACGCCGTCTGAAAAGTGGCGTACGGCCCGATAGAGTCGCTGGACGATCTTCGCTGCCCGCTCCTGCTGATGCGATTGCAGGACCGCAACCGCGCGGTCGCTGCCGAACGATCCTCCTGCTGCGTTCTCTGCTTCGGTGACCCCGTCGGTGACCAGGGCGACCATGTCGCCAACCCGAACGTCCATGGCTGTCGCCGTGGCGAATGTCGCGTCGGAGAATATGCCCAGCGGGACGCCCGTTGCCATCAATTCGGCCTTGACCGAGCCGCTCACGTCGAGAACGTACCCGGTGATGTGACCCGCGCTGGCCCAGTGCAGGGTTTGTGTGCGGCGGTCCAGACAGGCCACGACCATGGTCACGAACTGGTTACCCTCGAGGTCTGACACGAGCACCCGGTTCACGAGTGTCAGAATCTCGCCGGGGTCGGAGGACGTCTGCGCCATCGACCGCAGGTAGGCGCGGGTTTCAGCCATGACGAGGGCGGCGTCGAACCCGTGGCCGCTCACGTCACCGACGACCAGTCCGGTGCACCCGTCGCGCAGCGTGATGAAATCGAAGTAGTCACCGCCGGTCTCGTTCGTCATGAACGCGGCGCCGGCGAGATCGAGGCCACAGGTCCGCGGCGGCGATGACGGGCAGAGCCGCTGCTGGACGGAGCGCGCCAGCTGGAGCCGGGTCTCCTGTTCGGCAGCCTTTCGCAACTCCGTCACGTCCTTGCCGACCGAGACGAAGCGTCGAATCGTGTGGCTGGCGTCGCGAATGGGTGTGATGGTTTGCTCGGAGTGGTACAGGTCGCCGTTCTTCTTCCGGTTCACAATCGTGCCGCGGTACACCTCACCCTTGTCCAGCGTCGCCCACAACTGCTGGTAGAAGTCGTCACCGTGCACGCCCGATCGAAGGATGCGCGGCGTTCGGCCGATCAGTTCCTGCTCCAGGAATCCGGAGATACGAGCGGCTGCCGGATTGACGTATTCGATCAGACCGTCGCGATCGGTCACCATGACGCTGTCGGCGGTCTGCTCGACCACGGCCGACAGCATGCGGATGTGGTCGAGTTCCTCCCTCTGGGCGGTGACGTCGCGGAACACGATGATTCCGCCGCACACCGTGCCGTCGCCGTCCTTCAATGGACTGGCGTTGACGCTAATCCAGGCGTTGCGCGACGTGTTCGTGTTGCGGATGCAGAGCACGCGATCGTAGATGGTCTGGCCGCGAATCGCCATCGAGAGCGGCAGCTCGAGCATCGGAACCGGTGTGACGCCGTCCTCACAAAAGCAGCCGTACGACGCCGACCAGTCCGATTCCGTCACGGTGAGTGGCCCGACCCCCAGAATCCGGACGGCAGCCGGGTTGAAGTGCACGAATCGTCCCTGAGCGTCAGCCACCACCACACCGTCTGCGAGGTTGTCCAGAATGTCCGGCAACAGCCCGCGCGAGGCGGTGTCGAGGGCGTCGTAGACCGGCTGCGGCCGAACCGGAGCGGCTCCGTCTGGTGGTGCAGGCACAAGCCCCCTCACGTTGGAACGCGACCGAGCGCTTCGCCGGACGACATCTGCGGTTGCTGCCGGGAGAGGTCGTGCCCCAGAGGCCGCCGCGGGCACTACCGCTGAGGCACGCGCTCGAGCCTACTTGTGCGGTTTCGAACCGCCGAGGACCCGGTGTTCGTGGTCGCCCGGCGTGTTCAGGACGAGGTACCCATCCGACGTGCCAATCCAGACCTCCGATAGGCAGAGTCGGCCGTCCACCTTGTCGAAGATCAACTCCGTGTCGTTGTCGGTGTCGTGCCGTCCAAGCCGGGTGAGGATCGGCATCATGACCGGCGGCATCTTCCCGGCTCGCTGCTGGAGCATAATCTGCTGACCGGAAACCTGCAGGTTGTACATGCCGGCGGGAAACTCCTTGCCTGCAGCGACGAACGAGAATCCAATGTCCGCCCGCGCCATGGACTGCGCGGATGCTGGTGTCACTAATGCGACGATGCTGGCGAGCAGCACGGCCGTGGCGAATCCCGCGATCGACCACGTATGCAACGACCGAACGTGTGCCGGTGTCCGCATATGCCAAGCTCCTTGGTTGGGGCTCCTGCCAGGAGCGACCGAGTTACCGCTGTTGTGTGGCCCGAACTGAACCGAGCCATGCAAGACGAGGCCCGCTGGCAAAGACGACCAAATGCACCTGTATTGCCGGCGCTGCACGGCCGAGGCCTGCGTGAGCGACGGGAATTGCTGCATGCGACCGTATCGATTCTCGTGCGCCGGCATCCGCAGAGTCGGCGCAACCTCGACCGAATGCCGGTAGGATGTCCTCCCAATCGAGCCAGCTGATGTACGCAGCGATCCGGTCCCTCCGCAGGGCAATCGTTGACGCCGAGTCCGACCTGGGGTGCGTAGCGGGGCTGCCCGGTCCCTGGGTGCTCGGTGGCGAAGACCTGAAGGAGGTTATAGCCTGCGCCGACTCGCCTGTCATTTGGTGCGGAGCGCAACCAGCGGATCGACCCGTGTCGCCCGTCGCGCGGGAACGTAGCACGCCAGCAGAGCCACCGCGCACAGCGTCGAGACCACGACGGCCAGGGTCACCGGGTCGTAGGCCGGATCCCGAAGAGCAATTCAGAGATCAACCGGCCCAGCAGCACGGCGGTCATGACGCCTCCGGCCGTGCGCTAAAATCGGGGTCGGCTGTCCCTCCGCGCCGCCGTTTGAGGCATCCTGCCGGCGCCTGTCCGGGAACGGCTTGCAAGTTTTTGCAAGCGCACGCGGTGGCCGCATGTGCGCTGACGCGCTTTCCTGCAGTATCATCTGCGTGCCAACGGGGACGAATATGTACATCGAGCAGTTGACATCCTTCCGGCGGTGCAACTGCCACGAAAGGAGCGGTCATGCGTTGCTTTGCGCTCGTGTTGTCGGTCGCGATCGCACACACGCTGCTCGCGCAGCCTTCCCCCGCGTACCGCATTACGCACACCTACATGCTCGGTGGCGACGGCAGTTGGGACTGCGTGGGAGTGCGATGAGCCTGAATGCCTTCCGAGCGGCCGGCCCTGTGTCGGAGTGACGCGCCCTGCAGGACTCGAACCTCCGATTCAACCAGAAGGGAGTGACCCTGTGGGCGAAATCGAATCAGACCGGCGCGATCTCGCACCGGACACGGTGCAGGCGCCGACGTTGCGCAAATGGCTCGCGTGGCTGCCGGTCGAGAGATGGGCGCCCATCGGTGCGGTTCTGCTCTGGGTGCTCCTGTGCGAGTCGGCCCTGGAGAATGTCTGGCGCGGCTCACCGATTCGCTGGTGGCTGCTCGCCGCGTTCGCCCTTTCGGCGCTGCTCGTCGCGCTCGGCTGGCGGCGGCTGGGCTGGCGCTCGAGGCTTGCCGCGGCAGCCGTCCTGCTCCTCGGCGAGATCTTCCTGGCCGTCCTCCGCCTGGGGTCCGGCGCCAATCCTGGCCTTCACGTCGCCGGTCTCACCCTGGCGCGGCTCGTCGCGCTGATGGTGGCGTCCTCGATCGTGCTGGCGGCCATGGCTGTGCTGCGCCTGCCGTTCTTGCGCAGCCGGCGAGGCCTCGCGATCGGACTGGGTGTGTGCGGAGCGTATGCCCTGCTGCCGTTTGTCGCTGCAGCCATTCGCGACCTCCCGTTCGAGGCGATGTTGAGCGGTCGCGGGATCTGGACCGCCTGGCTGCCATTCTGGCTGCAGCCGTCGTACTTCGCCGCCCAGGTCTGGATTCCTCTGGGCCTGACGGGCTGCCTCCTGTCGCTTGGATGGTCGATCTGGAAACACCGGTCCGACGGCCGAGGCCTCGTGGCGACGGCGGGTCTCATGCTTCTGGCGTCGTTTCTCGTGCTCTCCGCGGAACTCTCGCGTGCCGGCGTGCCGCACCTGGCCCGGGCGGCCGTGGACCCGCTCCTGGCGCGTGTGTCGGTTGCCGCCGAAACGGCGTCGCGGACGATGGCCGGCGCGACTGCGCCGGTGCCCGTGAACCCGGTGTCCGCGTGGCTCGCGCCCGACGAGGACTGGCTGAAACCATATCGCGGGATGACGATCGACCAGGCGTTCGTTGAGGTCGCCACTCGCATGCGCTACGAGCCGTACCCGGGCGTCCTGCGAGGGGCGCGCGGCACGGCCCTCGCGGCGGGCGGCAACTCGATCGACAAGTCGCTGCTGCTCGCGGCCGTCCTGCGCGAGGGCGGCTACGATGTCCGCTTCGTGCGCGGGCAACTGACCGGACCGAATCTGGCCGCGATCCTCCGCGGCCTGTATCCCCCGAAGGTGCCTTCCCTGCAGCTCGCCGCCGACTTCGCGCCGTACGACCCGGCCCAGGATCTCGTCCTCCAGGCGTTCGCGCGCGAGCACACGTGGGTGGAGATCAACCAGGGCGACACGTGGCTGCCGCTCGACCCGTCGTTCCCGCGCGCCAAGATCGGGGAGTCGTATGCAGAGGCGGTGAAGCGGTTCACCGATCCGGCCGATGCCGACTTCCAACGGTTGGAGATGAAGATCAAGGTCCAGACTGGAGGGAGCGCCGCGGATCTCGGCGGGTTCAGCGGGAAGGTGGCCGACCTGGCGCTCCAGCCGATCGCGCTGGTCGTCGATGCAACGCCTGTGTGGGAGGCGGCGGGTGCCGCGCCGCCGAAACCTTCCGGCGGCGGCCTGTTCGGTGAGGCGATGGGCGGTGGCAAGGCGGAGCCCGAGCCGCCGAAGAAGACCGGTGAACGGCCGCTGATCGGTGTGCGATTCACGCGCAGCCTGCTCGTGGGCGATAGCGATCGGCCCGTCCGCGCCACCGTGTCGCTCGCGCGGAACGCGGCGACACATGTCCAGCGCGAGTGGCTGGAGTTCACGCTGACGGGTCCGGGCGGGCTGAAACGCCGTTTCGATCGCGTGGTCCAGGAGGGCGCCGTCGCTGGCGCCCCACTCGACCTGACGGCCCGTCACCGGCGGATCGGCATCACGGTGCTCTCCGGCCCCGTATCCTTCGACTACGTGTCGCAGCAGACCGCTCGCATTCGGCCTGTCCTCGACCTCAACGCGGCGCGCCGCGACCTGGGCGGGCTCGATGCCGGCACCGACAGCGCCACGGCGTCGGCCTCGCTTGCCGTCGCGCGCCGTGTCGAGGCATCCGTCGGTGGCGCCGCCGCCTTCCTGTTGCCCCTCGTCTTCGCAGCCCAGTCGGATGCGCTCACCGATCAGGTCGCCTATCCGAACGGTGTCGCTGTCGTCCGGGGTCTCCCGCGTGTGTTGCTCACGACCTTCGAGACCATCGGCAACGAGAAGGGGACCGCGAGATCCGAGACCAGTCTCGACCTCCAACTCGACGAAGTGCAGGCGTACGCCTATCCGCACTACCCGGCGCGAGCCGCGCGGCTCTTCCAGGCCGGGCGGGGCTTCCAGGAATCCGTGCTCGAGGGCCGCGTCCTCGAGCGGACCGGCCAGACGTCGGTGGTGACGACGGCGGCGCTGATGAGCGAAGCCGCCGCCAGGCGCGTGGAACTGCTTGCGGTCACGCCAGGCTCGGCGGGCGAGCTGGACCGGACGCGCGGGCTTCCGCCCGCGGTCCGCCGGTTCATCGAGGCCGCCCTCAAGGACGGCCGCCACGTGATCGTGCCGATCTCGGCCGTGAATCTGGCCGGGCGTGATCGGTGGGGGTGGTGGACGCTCGATCCCGGGTCGGGAGCCGTCACCGGCGTCATGGAGAGCGGGCAGCACCAGGCGGTCGCCGAATACTCGATCGACACGACGGCGATCGGGTTGAACGACGACATGGGTTTCGCCCTCGGGTGCATCGTCGGGGGAACGACGACGCAGATCTTCCTGGTCGCCAAGATCCTGGAGTACGGCGAGATCACCGAGGAGCTGATCAAGGAAGTGGCGAAGTATGTGGATAACGGCGCCTGTAACAGCGCGTGCCCGCCCAAGGTGGAGGCGGGGGCGTTTGCCGAGGCCAACGTGGCCCAAGACTGCTTCAAGAAGGACGGGATACCCCTCGGCGGCGGGGACGAGTTCGCGCCCGAGGGCGAACACTTCAAGCCCGGGATCGGACTGAAGGCGCCGCTCAAGTTCTGCGACCGGTACAACGACGGCTTCAAGTGTGCGGGCGGGTTCATCGTCGCCGGGCTCAAGGGCAAATCGCCCGGTGCCGGAGTCAAGGTCGAGATCGGTGCGGCTTTTCCGGACTGCACTGAGCCGAAGTTCACTGATGGCATTGGCAATCAGCAAAAGGAAAAGAAGTAGGAGGAGCGGTGCACATGAGCGAACGACTGGCTGCTTCTCTCGTGGTCGCGCTGTTGGCCGCCGGCCCTGCCTGCGAGCGCGCGGCACCCTCGGCGCAGCCGGCGGGCACCAAGGCGCAATTGGCCCCGAGCCCGTTCGCCCGCATCGATCCGGGCGACTATCCAGCACCAACGCCCGTGGCCTCGGTGACCCGTGCCGAGACGATTCCACGAAGCGTGGCCCAGCCTGTAGGCGAGGGAGCTTCCAACAAGGCCGTCGAGATTCGCGTGGAGAGCTACCAGACGGCAAGCGCGATCAACGGCCGCCCAGCGCGGTCCGGCCGGCAGTTCGTCGTGCTCGAGACCACGTGGAAGAACATCATCCCGTTGACGCTGGTGGAGCATCGGCAGCCGGACCGCACGCAGGGGGCGGGCAGCCTGGGTTTCGGGGTTGCCAAGAGCGCGCCGGGTGGAGCCGCCAGCCAACCGGCCACCCTCGAGTCCACGCCGTACCTGGTGCCGGACGTCACACGACACTTGTGGTTGTTGAGCGACGGCCGCTTCGCCGACCCCGTCGATCTCGAGGCGACCTCGGCCACGCCCGGCCATCTGTCGACGCCGTCGTTTAAGATCGCGACGCTCGGACAGGTGCTCCGGGGGAAGGTCGTCTTCGAGGCGCCCGCCGGCGCGCTGTTCCAGGCGCTGCAGTTCCTCGACACCCAGTACGGGCATGCCTTGATCTCGGTGAAGGGCCTGAAATCCGCACCGTCGCCGCGGCCACCCATTCGCGCGGCGAAACAGAACCAGGTGATCGAACTGGCGGTGACCGAGGCGTCCTGGTCGCCGACCGATCGCCCCGCGCCGCCGGGTCTCCGTTACTTCACGCTGGGCCTGCGCGGGATCAGCCGATCGCCCACCGATATTGTCGAGCTGAAGCTCGATGAGTACGCGTTCCTGCAGACCGACCAGGGATGCGTGGCCCAACCTGAAACCGACGTGCCGTGGCTCGCTCGGCCCTTCTCCAAGCTGGCGCCGTTCCTGCCGACCTCGCCCAACGAAGGCCAACTCGCCTTTCTCGTGCCCTCCGACACGAAGAGCGTCAGATTCCTGCTCCGGCCCACCAACGGCGGGCCGCTGGACCTGGCCGTCGACGACAACGTCGCCCCGTCGTGGCCAACCCCGGCCAGGACCATCCAGGACGGGTCCACGCTGCGCGTACACGTGCTGCCGGTACCGGCCCGGCCGGGCGACCTTCCACCGCCACCAGCGGGGCGGGAGCAGGTGCTGCTGGACATCGTCGTCGAGAATCTGAAGCCGACGCAGGGGATCGAGTTCAACGCCGATCAGCAGTTGCGGCTGCTCGACGCCAGCGGTCGCATCTACCAGCCCGATCGACTCTCGGGACAACTTCCCTGTCGTCTGGCTGGCAAGGGCGTCATCCCGGCCGCGGGGTCTCGACGCTTCGCGCTCGTCTACGACGTGCCGGGCGGCCAGACGCTGCGTCTCGAGTATCGAGGGTTCGAGCGGACCGAGACCGGTTCCTTGAAGTAACAGTTACCGCGCGACGACGAATGGTCGGCGTGCCACTGTGTATCGAGGAGGATCATGAAGAAAGTGCTCGCCGCGGTTATCGGCGCTGCGCTCGTCGCCGGCGGTGTCTTCGTGTATCGAAGCGGTTGGATCGCCGGGCGCTCGCCGACGCTGCAGCCGGTGGGGAGCGGATCCCCATCTGCCCCTCCCACGGCGACACCGGCGGGTGCGTCACCGACGCCAGCGACCGCTGCCGGCACAACTGCGCCCCCCTCATCGGCGCCGGCGGCCGCCGAATCCGGAGTGGGCCAGCTCCCGGAAGGCAACCTGGCGCTGCTGGATGCGGGTGCGCTGATCGAGTTCGCCACGTCTCAGCACGACACGACCACGTGGGCGGCCGCCCGCCTGATCGACGGCGGGACCGCACGCGCCTGGTGCTCGCGTTCTGCCGGGTTCCCGCAGGACATCGTCGTCTCGTTCTTCGCGCGCCAGCCGGCGCTGGTCGGCTCCGTCGTGGTCAATCCGGGCACGTCAGAGGGAAAGGACACGTGGGCCCGGGACGTTGAGATCTGGACGTCGACGGACAGCCCGACCGATGGTTTCACGAAGGTGGCCTCGACCACGCTCCGCGACGAGAAGGTGGATCAGACGATTCCGTTCCCGGCCGTGGAGGCCCGCTACGTCAAGTTGCGCATCCTGTCGAACAACGGGTCGAAGCAGTATGTAGAGTGCGGGAGGTTCAAGGTCATCGAGACCCGGCGGGAGGGCTACGTCTCGCTCCTCGAACGTCACCCCGACCTTGCTGCGTGGCTGAAGCGGACTGCCGTCGCGACGCCGGCCCCCGTCGGTGCTCCGCCGGCACCTCCACCGGCCGAAGTGCTCTCGGGCGACGGGTGCTCCGTGCTGCCGCCGACGTCCGAGGTTCAGCCGCCGACGAAATCGGAGAGCAGGAAGGTCCTTGTCGTCGGCAACGACCCCAAAGACTATCCCCCGACCGCGTACAGGACGACGGACACGATCGGCCAGGTCGACTACTCGATCTACGGTCGCGTCGAGCTCGTCAAGGTAGGGCCGACCGAGGCCAGGACCGTGATGCTCCTACCGGCGCTGGGGTTCGACACGGTGGTGTTCTCCCAACTCTGCGACATCAAAACATCCGTGTCGGATGAGTTCAAGAAGGCGCTGGTGGCGTGGGTGGCGGAGGGACACAAGCTGATCATCCAGGACTCGGATCGGTGCGGCCGGTCAAATGTGCCCGATTACAGCTTCCTGCCGTTCACCTTTGCCACAAGCAACCCAGGGGCGATGGGCGCGGGAGGCAAGTCGCTGGTGTTCGTCGAGGAAAATCTGATCGGCAACGGGAAGCCCGGGAAGCCTGGTTACCTCGACCTCGACGGCTGGCTGAGGGGAACGAGAGGAGAGAACAACGAGCTTGGCGACTCGAACACCATCATCAAGTACGACCCCCACTGGTGCGGCCACCTGTTCGGAACCAACGCCCTGAAGAAGAACGGCTTCATGGAGGCGTACGCGCACTACGGGCGCGGCCTCATCATCTACAACGGCTTTGACAGGGACCAGTACAACGGCATCAGCTACCGCCAGCTGGTGACGCGCGAGCTGGCGCAGCCGTTCGACCCCGACAACCTGCCCTGTTCGGCTCGCCTGGCCGATTTCGTGATCGCGACCGAGGAGCGGCTGAAGAACCAGCTGATGATGCCAGGCCAGACGTTTGCGTACCCGCTGAAGCTGCTGTCGAACCAGGGCTATCAGGGCACCGTCAGCCTCAAGGTGACATCGACGCCGGCCGATCCCACGTTCGACATTCTCCTCGAGCCGGACACGGTTGCCGTGTCGGAGATCGCCAGTGCCGCGCTCACGGTGAAGACGACGAGCGCGTCGCTCCCGGGCGACCATAGGCTCGCCGTGCGAGGGACCGACGCCGCCGGCAAGACCAACGTACTCTGCCTCAATCTGGCCGAGCGGCGGTCGGGGTCGATCCAGATCATCAGTGGCCTGCAGCGCACGAAGAAGCCGACCAGGAATCTCGAGATCATCCTCGACGCCTCGGGCTCGATGAAGCTGGCGCTCGGGAAGAAGACACGCTGGGCCACCGCGCTCGACGTGCTGAAGGAGGTCGTGGACAAGCTGCCCGACGATTTCAAGGTCGGCCTCCGGGTCTACGGCCATCGGGAACCGTCCACGTCTCCGAAGACCTGCACCGACAGCCAGCTCGTGCTGCCGATCGCGAAGCTGGATCGGCAGGCCGTGGTGGCGGCCGCGGGCCGGGTGAAGCCGCGCGGCGAGACGCCGCTGGTCTACTCCGTCCTGCAGACGCCCTCCGACCTGAAGTCGGCTGGCGCAGGGACCGTCATCGTGATCACCGACGGCGAGGAGAGCTGCGGGGGCGACCCCAAGGCGGCCTTGAAGAAGCTCGGCGAGCTGGGAATCGACGTGACGCTCGACATCGTGGGGTTCACGCTGACCGACAAGAAGGTGCGCGGGCAGCTGACCGCCTTCGCCGAAGGGACGGGCGGGCACTATTACGGCGCGCAGAGCGGCGAGTCGCTGGCGCGGGCCCTGCTTATCGCCGCGGTCGACAAGTTCTCCTATGCCATCTTCAACGCGTCGGGGCGCCAGGTGGCAACCGGCGAGGCCGGCGCATCGCCCGAGGAACTGCCGCCAGGCGACTACAAGGTTGTGGTGAGCATAGGTGAGGAGGAAGTGACCGCCGGTCCGATCAAGGTCGCCGTGGGCGTGAACACGGTCCTGAAGGTCGTGATCAAGGGTGACCGCTTCGCCGTCGAACGGTGAGAGCCCTCGCGCAGGCCACCACAGCTGTGGCGGCGAGCGTCGCAGGCGAAGATTGCCGCGTTCACGCCGCACGATCTGCGGAGATCGTTCATCTCTGATCTGCTCGACGCCGGATATATTCTTCCGGGAAATTTCGGGTCCACGGCGACCGTGGTCGATGATGGCCGATACGGGTGGCCTTCAGGGTCCGAGGATGCAACGTCCCGGGTGATGATCAAGTAGCATGCCCTGATGAGATCCAAACCTGCCGTTCCGCCGGCGTCGCCTCCGGATCTCCGGGACACGCCAGTCGAACCCGAACGCGACCAGATCAGCCAGAATATCGAGGCCGTTCTGGAGTTCTACACGCGTGAAGAGCAAAAGATTAGCCGCTGGCAACGGATCCTCGAACGCATCAGTGGTCTCATCGGGCAGCCGGCTATTTTTGGCTTCATTCTGCTCTTTGTCGCGCTCTGGATGCTCGCCAACACCGTATTGCGTCAATTTGGCATGGCCGAATTCGACCCGGCGCCGTTTTTCTGGCTGCAGGGGCTTGTCGGTCTGGGCGCGTTGCTGACCGCAACCGTGGTGCTGACCAAGCAGAACCGGCTCGCCAAGCTCGAGGAACAGCGGGCGCATCTGGACCTGAAAGTGACGCTATTGACCGAGCAGAAGGCCGCCAAGCTTATCGACCTGCTGGAAGAGTTGAGGCGCGATTTGCCTAATGTCAGAAACCGCCAGGATCCCGAGGCGGCAGCACTGCAGCAGTCGATGAATCCGGATCTGGTACTGGCCGCACTGGATGAACGCAGCGAGCCAGACGAGCGATTAAAGCCCGCCGGAGAAGCCAAAAAGGACGCAGGCGGCAACGAATAAGACCGCAATCGCTGCCCCTCCGAGGTCCCCGAGCCGCGCCACGCAACGACTCCCGCCGAAACAGCCCGTGAAAACCGCTACGTCTCGGTTCCCGGTCTCGGGCTGAGTGGGGCTCTGTCGGTGCCTCTTCCCGCACAATTCCCGCACCAACGCGATCCCGGTGCCGGGCGGCTGCACATGTTGAGCCTCCAGTATCGAATACTGTCGCACCCTGTGCGGTCTAACGATGAAGTTAAGGCAGCGTCAATAAATAAGACTTACATCTACTGTCTGGCTCGTGGATGGATACTGTAGTTCCATTCCCCATGAAACGCGTGGGGCGTGAGATTGAGGGCGGCGAAGGCCTCGTCGGATACCTTCCGACCGGTGGGATAGTGCCGCCGGTCGAGACGGCACGTGACCCTGAGTCCCTTTGCCGTGGTGGTCCCGGCGATCAGGCGCACGACCGTTTCGTCATCCCGCAGCGGCTCTCCCCGCCAGTTTGTGGAGATGAACGAGAAGAGGCGATGCTCGACCTTGTTCCATTTGCTCGTCCCCGGAGGGAAGTGGCACACCGTGATCGCCAGGTTCGTCCCGTCGGCGAGGCGTTGGAGTTCCATCTTCCACTGGCGGAGGCGATAGCCGTTGCTGCCGCCCCCGTCCGCCGTGATGAGCAGGTGACGGGCCCGCGGATAGAGGCGGCGTCCCTCGAAGCGCCACCAGCCCCGGATCGAGGCGACCGCAAAGGCGCCCGTATCGTGGCCCGTTCCGACGTTGACGAATCCTGTGTTCCGTCCCAAGTCGAAGATCCCGTACGGATACGCCCGCGGCACCGTCGGGTCGGGAAAGTCGTGGCCATTCACGGTCTGGGGCGACTTCGCTTCGCGCCACTGCCGGCCCGCGTTCAGGTAGTTCCCGACGAGTTCCTTCTTCTTGGTATCCACCGAGATGACCGGGCGTCGTACGGCGAGCGCCCGACGCACCTGGTCATTGATGTGACGGAACTGCGCGTCCCGGTCCGGATGACCGTCTCCCTCTTCCGTCTTCCGGTGGCCTTGCAGGCTGTAGTTCATCTGCCGCAAGAGCTGCGCGACCTTCTCGTGGCTCACGGGGTGACGCTGGGCGGTCAATGCGGCGGCCAGAGTCCGGGTGCTCTTCGCGGTCCAGCGAAGGGGCGACTCCGGGTCGCCTCGCGCGAGCGGCTCCACCAACCGCTCAAGCCTCTGGGGGCAGCTCCGGGTCCAGAGTGAGCAGCGCGGGGCGCCCGGCCCCCGGTCGCCGCACGCGTCCAGGGGCGAGCGGGGCGGCGTCCAGTTCCTGCAGGGTCTTCGTGATCGTGACGCGGGACAGGCCGCAGGCACGACTCACCGTCGTCACTCCCCCGTAGCCAATCTCGCGTGCCTCGTTCGCGGCAAACATGCGCCGGGCGCGTTCGTCGAGATGCGGCCAGATGTGATCGACCCTCTGCCTCGTGGCACTGGGTTGCGGCTTCCAACCCCCCTCTACCAGCAACCCTTTCGACGGCAGGATGTCTTCCATTTCAAACGACTCGATGACATACGGCAAGCCTTCTGCTCCAAGCGGCGAGTTGCCGTCCGTGACGTGAAAGTGTAAATGCGGCGCATCGGAGTTACCTGAGTTGCCGAGCAGAGCTAGAACCTGACCACGTCGCACTTTGTCACCCACCTTGACGCGAATACCTTTCGGTTGCAGGTGAGCGTAGAAGGCAAAACGACCACTCCCTAAGTCAAGAATGATGTAATTACCTGGGGCTGTCTCAAGCGTAATCGGTACAGCCTTGTTGTTGGAGGTTGGATCATTCTCCGGTATGCCGTCGTTAACATCAACGACAGTAGCATTAGCGACAGCAAGAGCTTCCTTTCCGTAAGCAGACCAGTTTACGTTCTTTGCCGGATCTCCGCGAAAGGCTAATCCGTCCGCTCCGATTCTCGTCCAATCGGTGGCGAAGCGTTGAGCAATTCGTGCTTTGCCATTGAACACTACCAACGTGCGGCGATGACTGTTGGTGTTAGACAAGGCACTTACTGTATGTTAACGAAGCCCAACATCCAATCCGTGGAAGGCGCCAAGTGCTGGCTGCTGACCAGGAAACGTCCGCCTGGTCCGACCAGCACGCCGACTGTCAACCGCATTATCATCGTGATAGATGCCCGCGGCAAGGACGTCTCGCTGCAGGGGTCTCGGGAGTTCGTAGCGGTTTCGGCCGGGAATTGCCGCGGGCACCAATTGGCCGAAATCGCCGGGATGAATGGAGAGAGCCCAGGGCCAGCGGCGACAGGTATGGAACTTGGATTGTGAGCCAGTCCGCGACCGGGAGCCGCAACGATTTCCGCCAAACGAGCCCGCCAAGATGGCCTTGCCCGGGAGATGGTGGAGGTCAGGGGGGTTACGGTCTGAATCGCGGATTCGGCTTGGCTGACTCTCCTGAAGCCCCGGACGCGTGGTAACCTCCCACTGTGGCACGCGCGTCCGGCTCGCGGAAAACCGCGACCGCCAAGCGCCGTTCCGCCAAGAAGGTCCAGTTCCCGGCTCGCTATTCGCACGAGTACCCGGTCCATGAAGGGCACCACTACATGAGATGATCGCGTCACACCCGGGCATGATGTCCCCGCAGCGGGGTTCCTTCGCCATGATCGTCCTCCCTTGTCGAGTTGATTTCGGTTCCGGTCAGACGGAGTCAAGCGGAGGAGAGCAAGGGCGAGGCCAGAAACGCGGCTCAGCACGGCAGGGGCGGCGGCGCACCCCGCCGGGCGAGTGTGCACATGTGAACACACGAGTCTCGCTCCGACTGCTATCTTGAAGAATCTGAGTATCTGGACGATTTGTTCGGAGCGGGCATTTCCATGGGATCGCGCACGGCACGACCCATGTAATTGGGGGACCCGCGTTATCGGTCGCCGCGTGTCCGCTCGCCGGTCCGCGAATGCGCTCGATCGCTGCTCCGGCGTCTGCTTCCTCGATCGTGAGCGCTGCCACAGGAGAACTTCGATGACTGTCCCCGGCCCCTCTTGCCTCCGGCGTCTGGCCACTCTCGGACTCGCCGCCAGCCTGGCTGTCCTGTTCGTGCCCGCCTCGGCGACTGCCGTTCCGGCGTTTGCCCGCAAGTACCAAACGAGCTGTCAGACATGCCACGTCGTCTTCCCGAAGCTGAACGCGTTTGGCGAAGCGTTCCGACTGCGCGGTTATCGGATGCCCGCCGAGACCGAGGAGATGGTCAAGCAGAAGCCGGTCAGCCTCGGCGCTCCGGCCTACAAGCGTCTGTGGCCGAAGGCGGTATGGCCAGGCGAACTGCCCGGCAACCTGCCGCTCGCCGTCAATGTCAAGTTCGCCAACGTCAACGCCTCGACGCTCAATCCTGACGGGACCGTGACCAGCATCAGGAACGATTTCCAGTTCCCTCAGGAGGCGAACATCTTCGCTGCCGGAACGCTTGGCGATCACGTGTCGTTCTTCAGCGAGATGACGTTCGCAGAGAATCCCGATGGGTCCGTCGCCGTCGAGTTGGAGCACGCGAGACTCGATATCGACTCCCCGTTCGGCCGCGAAGACATGTTCCACTTTCGCATCGGGAAGATGGCTCCCAACCTCGCGGGCGGTTTCCAGGAAATGTGGATCTCGACCGACGCGCCCATCGACTCGGTCTTCTCCTACAACCCCATTGGCGTGAACGGCGGAACGGGCCTCGTCGAGGACGCCACACCCGCGCCGGTCGCGCTGCCCGCCTCGGTGAGAGGCATCGAAGCCTATGGCATCGTCAAGCACCGCATGCTGTGGGTGGGCGGAGTCGTCAACGGCATCTCGCCCGGACCGAACGGGCGGTTTGACGGCAACAACGCAAAGGACCTGTACGCGCGCCTCGACTACAAGTTCGGCGGCATGGGTTTCGACGGCGACACCGGCGGCAAGGCGCCGCCGGCCGAGAACTGGCGCGACAACTCGCTGCGCATCGGCGCATTCGTGTACCGGGGCGACGGAACCAACATCAACTTCGCCTCGACCGACGTCCAGGGTGACCCGCTGAACATCCAGGATCTCCATTTTCTCCGGGTCGGGTTCTACGCGAGCGTGTACTTCCAGGACCTGAATGTCTTCGGCGCTTACCTTCACGGGACCGACCAGCTGCAACTGCTGGATCCGACGAGCAACGAGGGACTGGGCCTCGTGCAGGCCGACAGCCGGGCGTGGTTCGTCCAGGCCGACTATGTCTTCTACCCGTGGCTGCAAGGCTCGGGACGCTACGAGACGGTGACGCCGGCCGATCCGGCCGCGGCGATCGTAAAGAGAGGCGTGGCGACGTTGAATGCGCTCATCCGAGCCAACGTCAAGGCCATGGTCGAGTACCAGCGTGATCTGAACGAGGGGCAGAACCACTCGCTCAACCTGCTCGTTCGATTCGCCTTCTAAAGGGAGCTGACAGATGACACGTCGTACGCTATCGCTGATTGGGATCAGTCTCGCCGTTGTCGGAGCGAGCGTCATGGCACGGACGAGTCCGGCCGCCGGCACCATCACTGGTACGGTCAAGGCCCCGGGACAAACAAACAATGCGGACGCAGTCGTGTACGTCGAGCACGCGGCGGGTCCGTTCGCCCCCTCGGGGCCGATCGTCATGGACCAGCGGAGCATGAAGTTCGTTCCGCACGTGCTGACCGTGCTTCTCGGCACGACCGTGAAATTCACCAACAGCGATACCGTCTCTCACAACGTGTTTTCGCCGGACAATGAGAAGTACCAGTTGGGCACCTGGCCGCCGGGCGCGTCGAAGGACCACGTCTTCGCGAAGTGCGCGAAGTTCCCATGCGTCTACGCGCAGCTCTGCATGATTCACCCGGAAATGGAAGGATTCGTCGTGGTCCTGCAGAACCCGTACGTCGCCACGACGGACGCCACCGGGCAGTTCAAGATCGAGGGCGTGCCGCCCGGCACGTACCAGGTGGCAGCCTGGCATCCGAAGATGAAGGGGCAGCCGAAACCGGTGACGGTAGAGGCCGGCAAGCCGGCGACGGTCGATTTCACGCTTGGGCGATAAGCGCGTCCGGGGCGTCACCATCGACGGGTCGCCGGCTCACTGAAGGGACGACCGCGACGCCCCTGCCGGCGGCGGTTGGCGGGTCTCGACGACGGAGCGACCGACATGCGGAAGAACGGATTCGGGGCGCTGACGTTTCCGTGGCGGAGACGATGGTGGGTGCCTGGGTTGGGGCTGTGCGCGGCCGCGGTGCTGGCCACCGGATCGCTCCGGGCTCAGGCGGAGCGCGGACAGGCACGTGAGACGGCTCGGCCCCCGTCGCGCGTCATGTTTGTCGTCACGCCGGTAACCGGCGTCAGCTGGCTCACCCGCCTGCGCATCAGCTTCGACTTGACGAGCATGGGGCGCATGGGGCAGAACACGCCGCCGGCGTCGGTCAAGTACGAACCCCGGTGGAACCAGTTGGCCGGATCGGAAGATCTGAACGGAGCGTTCAGCCTGTCGGGTTCTGACCTGTATCGACTCGATTGCGAATCGTGCCATCAGCCGGATGGCCGCGGCTCGCCGCCGGAGGTCCATTCGTTGATCGAACCCGTGCAGGCGATGTCGGCGACCTTCATGGAGCAGCGCATGAAGGCGATGGGGCGGCCCATCGGGGTGGCGATGGCACGTCAGATGGCGTCGAGCGCGGAAGCGGCCGTTCGCGAACGGCTGAAGAAGGGTGGCCAGAAGATGCCGCCCTTCGAGCACCTGCAGGGCAGCGAGGTGGAAGCGCTTCTGGCGTTTCTCAAGCAACTCGCAGGCGTGCCCGGAGCCGAGCGCGAGCAGATTCGCATCAGCGAGCCGTACACGCGGGTCGGGGAGCACCTGGTGAAGGGAACGTGTCGCATCTGTCACGCGGCCACCGGGCCCGGGACGGATCCGGAAGCCCTGATGCGGAACGTGCTGCCATCGCTCGCCAGTTTCGTGCGCGACAAGACCATTTTTCAGGTCATCCAGAAAGTCAGACACGGAGCGCCAATCACGATGGGACCCGCCAGGCAGTCATCGGGTGGCAGGATGCCGGTGTTCTCGTACCTGACCGACGACGAAGTGGCCGCAGCGTACCTGTACCTGATCATCTATCCGCCGCGGTGACCGCGGCGGCCACGCGGTTCCCGATCCAGACTGTCGGCTGCGGCGGTAGTGGAAGCGTCGGTGGTCATAAGGAACCCCGCGTGGACTTTCGCATGAATCGAGCGAAACAGGCGAGAAGGAAGACAGAGGAGGCAGACATGAGAAAGAGCGTCATCCTCGGAATCGCAACGGGTTGTCTCGTGCTCGGCGGCGCGATCGGATACGCGGTGAATATAGTCGGAGGCGGCGTGGCCGTCTTCCGCGGCAAGCCGGCCAGGGAAGGCGCCATGGCCGCGCTCGCGGAAGCGGAAAAACTTGCCGGCAATGGATCGTGGGAACTCATTGGCATCGGTCGCGTGTACTACCTCTCAGGCGACAAGGCCCGCGGCCAGGCGATCTTCGACCGGGTCACTGGTGCCAAACCGAAGGGGAGCGACTGGCAGCGCCTCGGCGACGTGTATGCGGCAGCGGGCGAGAATGCCAGGGCCGAGGAGTGCTATCAAAAGGTGATCGCCGGCGACCCGAATGACGACACCGGCCAGGCGGAAATCGGCGCCTGGTACATCCGCATCGGACAACGCGAGAAAGGCGAGGAGCTGTTCGCGCGCGCGTTGGCGAAGCACGCGAACGACCACTGGCACTATGTGCGCGCGGCGGAAGCGTTGCTCGGCGTTCGCCCGAAGTAATCACCGTACCATTTCGCTAGCGCGACGCTGCGGGGCGCCTTGTCCCTTGACATGTCGGCCGCAGCGGCCATAATCGGCCCTGTGCCCGGGCGGCGCGGGCGCGGCACCTCCCGGGGACGCCCACACCCCCGTAGAAGCGATGCATGCTGACGAGATCCGTTTGAAGAGAGATTGAACCCATGGGAAAATTCCTGGCTGGTGTCGTGATCGGAATCTGTGTGCCGCTCGTGGCGGGCTATCTTTTCGTGATCCTCGGCGGCATGCCGGTGGCCACGAAGGGTGTCCCGCTGCCGTTGGAAAGATCCCTCGCGCGCAAGGCTCTCCACGCGGCGATGGACAAGGAAGTCGGAAAGCCCTCGCCGCTTCCGGCCGATGACTCGAACTTCCTCGCCGGAGCGCGCGTCTATCAGGCGCAGTGCGCGGTTTGCCACGGGCAGCTCGGTCAGCCCGAGTCCGCCATTGCCAAGGGCATGTTTCCGCATCCGCCGCAGTTGCTGCCGCCGAAGAAAGGCGTCACCGACGACGAGGTGGGAGGAACCTATTGGAAGGTGAAGAACGGCATCCGGCTCACCGGCATGCCCGGCTACAGCGACAGCCTCACGGACTCCGAGATGTGGCAGGTCAGCCTGCTGCTGCTCCACGCCGACAAACTTCCGGCGTCGGTCCAACAGATTCTCCGCAAGTGAAAGAGGCCGCACGCCCGGACCGGATGGTGGCCTGACTCGCGCCGAGCCCGGTCGAAGGGGTCATGGACTCGTTAGCTATCCGTTAGCCAATCCGGTGCGGGTGCCTGATTTACTCGGATAATGCGTGATTGGTGCGAAAGGGGGGATTCGAACCCCCACGCCCTTGCGGGCGCCAGCCCCTCAAGCTGGACAGAATGACGGTAGATCACGGAGGACCCCGGAAAACGATTCCGTCTCGGCCCCTCGCCAACAGAAGGTCCGTTGTCAGACGCCGCCCCCGGTGTCCCGGTGACCTGACACAGCCTTAGCCGTCCTCAGTCCTCAGCCTTTCTCTTTGAACACCAGGTACGGATCGAGCACCCGTCCTTGCCACCACTTCCGATCCGCGTTCAGCTCGAAGATCGCAAAGTGCAGATGCGGCGTATCGGGCCGCGCGTTGCCTGACGTGCCGACATAGCCGATCACCTCGCCCTGGGAGACGTGCTGGCCGTCGTGCAGGCCGTCCGCGTAGCGCTCGAGGTGCGCGTAGTAGAAGCAGAGCCGTCCGTCCTCGTCGAACTGGTAGATCGTGGTGCCGCCCAATTGGCTGAAGAACAGCTTCGCGATCGTCCCGTCTTGAACGGCGTGGATCGGAGTGCCGCGCGGCACGACGATGTCCACGGCCTCGTGCGGACGGCCGCCGCGTAATTCGGAGAAGCCGCCCTTGAACGACTCGATGCTGATGCCGTCGATCGGCACACGAAGCTGCGTCGTCGACAGATTCCCGGTGGTGGCGACAGGCGCGGCCGTAATCTTCGGCTGGTCGGCAGGGCCGGCCAGATTATTGACGGGAGGTGGCGCCGCGGCGACCATCGGCTCCGCCGGCGTCTGCGACGGCTTCGCCGCAGCCTGCACCGGCTTTGGCGGACCGTACGTCCGCAGCCATCCGTCGACGAGGACGCCCGCGCAGAAGCTCGCGAACAGGGCGAGCAGCGCCAGCGCACTCCGTCCGCGACCCCTGGTCACCGGAACTCCACGGGTGTCCCCGGCTTTACGAGCGCCGCGACACGCGCCGCGTCCCAGTTGGTCAGCCGCACGCAGCCGTGCGACTCGGTATGGCCGACGCGTCCGGGCTCCGGCGTCCCGTGGAGCCCGTAGTGTTCGAGATTCAGTGCGATCCACACGACGCCGACGGGGTTGTTCGGTCCCGGTTTGATCGTCGCCTTCTCATCGCCCTCTTTGGCGTCCCAGAAGAGGCGGGGGTTATAGTGAAAGGGCGGCCGCCAGCGCCGGCCGAGCACCTTGTAGTTGCCAGAGGGCAGCGGATCGTGAACGCTCCCGCTCGTCACCGGCGCGTAGAAGAGGATCGTGCCGTCCGCGCGCGTGGCGCGCAGCGCGGAGTCGTCGCGCGACACGAGAATCGCGACGCCGCCCGCCGCGGGATCGACCGTTGGCTCGCTGTCGGGATTGAACGGCGTGACGGCCGGCACGCGGATCTCCCGGCCCGCGACGATCGCCGCGCCAGGATTGAGTTGCCGCAGCAGCGCCGGCGACGCGTGAAAGCGCTCCGCGAGCTCTTCCTCCGCCGACTGGTACCCAAGCGTCGCCAGCGTCGCCTGTTGCTCGAGGCTGCGGGGAATCTGTTTTTCGAACGGCCCTTTCAGGTCGTCGCTGGTGACCGTGTAGGTCATGATCGCAGGCTCGGATCCGTCGACGACGAGCGCCTGCCACGTGGCGCAATCGGGTCGACTGGTCGACGGGAGACCGTGTGCGGACTGCATCGCCGCGAGGGCGTGCGAAAGATTGGCGCCGGGTATTCCGTCGATCTGCCCCGGAGAGAAGCCCTGCCGATCGAGCAGCACCTGGAAGCCGACGAGATCGCCGCAGGGCAGCGGCGCCGGTTTCGGCGGCCGCTTCTTCTGTGCCTGCGCTCCCAGCGCGGCATGCAGTGACAAAACGATGAGGATGGCGAAAGTCAACCCAACGGCACGAATACGCATGCGTGGATCATCGCACGTCCCATGCCTCGCGCCCTGACCCGGATTGAACAGCGCGTGTTCAGTGCCGACGATTGCGGGGTGCAGGTTGCGCGCGCTCTGGCGCGACTTCATCCATCTGTCCCTACCGGAAGTGTGACATTCAAGGGAGTGTGTCCACCCAGATACTTCCATCGTGAGCCGCCAAGCACACGAAAGGGAGTAGTACGATGGACACATTCGAGAGTCTGCACCACTCGGTCTGGGACTGCAAGTACCACGTGGTGTTCATCGGGTTCGTGAACCGTCGCGAGAATGGCTGTAAGTTATTGATGTGATTGGTGGCGGAGGAGGGAATTGACCCCACACTCCCCGTGAAGGGAACGGGATTTTGAGAGCATTCACCGCTGATTCTGGAATCATACGTTTTCGGCCAAGATCCTCACAGTCGAGGACTTAGACGCCGCCTCTCGGAATACGAGGCGTGCGCCAAAATACGAGGAACGCGAGATTGAGTGGGCCACTTCGTGGGACAGTGGGACAGACATCGTCGCGGCACCTAAAGTCGAGGGCGACCGGTGGCAGGAAACGCTAAACGTGGACGCGAAATCGTCTCCGGAGGCGGCAAAGCACCGTGCGTATTTTCCGGGAAATTTCGGGGCCACGCCGATCATGACCGCTGGTGGTCGATGCCGCTGGCCTTGAGGGTACAGTCCAAGGGCGTCCGATGCCTCGGCTCGCAACGACGCCCGCGCACCAGGTCGGGCGCCGCCCCTCGACGTTGCTCGGGGCGCCCTGAGCCGGGTCGAAGGGCGCCGCTCTTCGAGGCCGGGTCTTTCGACGAGGACACGGGCGTCGCGGCCTTCGACCCCTGCGCGTGACCGCCGCGCCGCGTGCGGACTGGCCGGAGGTGCGCCCGCCCTTCGTTCGAGCGTTCGCCGGAGGAGCGGAGCGCTCTTCCGCTGGCGCCGTGTCCCTTGACAGGTCGGCCGCTGCCGTCATAATCAGCGCTGTCCCGGGCGGCGCGGCACCTCCGGGGGGCGCCGGCGGTGTCTGATAGCGGGTCTTCTGTTAACCGGAGACCGCGCTGATCCGGCCTGTCGTCGCTCTGCGCGGTGGTTGCGACGCCGCCGCCGGCGCATGCTTATCGGGTTCGCGTGGTGCCGTAGAGCATTTCTCCTGTTGATACGAATTGGATGAGTGATGCGAGTGCCGTTTTTCGTGAGAACACACGGCGTCTACACGCGCGGCGCGCTCTGCACCCACAGGAAAACTGCTCAAGCGTCGGTCCCGATAGCCTCGGAGGCCCAGGGTGAAAATCTGGGCGGATATGCTGCGATTCAGCAGAAGGAGAGAAAGTGACGATGCAGGTTGCGAAGGTTCTAGGTGTTTTGGTTCTCGGCGCGGCCGTTCTGGGGGCCAGTGTACAACAAGCCGCTGGGGCACAACCGCAAGACCAGCAGGACAAGACGAAGAAGAGCGAGAAGGTGGTGGTCGAAGGCAAGCCGGTCGAGACTGCGCTTCCCGCACCGCCGCCAGACTCCACTACGGAGAACACGGTCACCGTCGGGGGCCAGAAGATTGCGTATCGCGCGGTGGCAGGGACCATCACGGTTGGGTATAACGACGCATTCGATGCGATGCTGGGGCTCGATGGCAAGCTGCTTCCGGATTCGGGGATGAACCCGCCCGATGCGACCAAGCCGGAAGACGCTCCGGCGACGGCGCGGATGTTCTACGCCGCTTACTTCAAGAAAGATGCAGCGCCGGGGACGCGGCCGGTGATGTTCTTCTACAACGGTGGGCCGGGGTCGGCGACGATGTGGCTGCATATGGGGTCGTTCGGGCCGCGGCGCGTCGTGACGCCGGATACCGAGCACCAGGCGGCGGCTCCTTACACGATGGTGGACAACCCGTACAGCCTCCTCGACGTGACCGACGTGATCTTCATCGATGCGCCGGGCACGGGCTTCAGCCGCATCATGGGCAAGGACAAGGAGAAGGCGTTCTGGGGCGTGGACCAGGATGCGCATGCGTTCGAGCGCTTCATCCGGCGTTTTCTGACGAAGTACGATCGGTGGAACTCGCCCAAGTATCTGTTTGGCGAGTCGTATGGAACGCCGCGTTCGGCGGTGCTGAGCGCTGCGCTGCAGAATGTCGATCTGAACGGGATTGTGCTGCTCTCGGCGATCCTCAGCTTCGACAACTCGGCGGACGGGCCGCGCTGGAACCCAGGGGTGGACCAGGCTTATGCGATTGCGCTGCCAACCTATGCGGCGACCGCTTTCTATCATCACAAGCTGCCGACGCAGCCTGCTGCGCTCGAGCCGTTTCTCACCGAGGTAGAGAACTTCGCGCTAGGCGAATATGAGTCGGCGTTGCTGCAGGGCTCGCAGTTGCCGGAGACGCAGCGGCAGGCGGTCGCGGAGAAGCTGCACAACTACACCGGGTTGCCGGTGGCGTACCTGCTGAAGTCGAACCTGCGGGTTTCGGGTGGGGCGTTCTCGAAGACGCTGCAGGATCCTGAGGGGTTGACGACGGGGCGGCTGGATTCGCGGTACAAGGGGCCGGACCTCGACCCGCTTTCGGAGGAGGCGGAGTATGATCCTCAGTCGAATGCGATCTCGTCCGCTTACACGACGGCGATCAACCAGTACCTGCGGACGGAGCTGAAGTATGGGCGCGACTGGACCTATAAGCCGGGCGCGTACGGGGATGCGAACTTCTCGTGGGATCTGCGGCACCAGGCTCCGGGCGGGCCACGGGCGGGCCAGGGCGAGGCCGGACCGAACGTGATGCCGGACCTGGCGTACGCGATAAAGTCCAACCCGAAGATGCGGGTGATGCTGGCGGGCGGATACTTCGATCTCGCGACGCCCTTCTTCGAGGGGATGTACGAGATGCACCACCTGCCCATTCCGCAGAAACTGCAGCAGAACATCAGCTACAAGTACTACGAGTCGGGGCACATGGTGTACGTGAATGAGAACGTGCTGAAGCAGTTTCACGACGACGTCGCGAACTTCGTGCGTGGGACTGAAGCGGGGAAGTAACTGAGGCAGGCAAGTAGAGGTGGTGGATGTGCGGACGTTATCTTCGACGCTCCGATAAGCAACGTCTCGCCGAGGTCTTTCGCGTTGCGAAGGACCTCCGCGAGATGGTGCTGCCGAGTGGCGTCGCGCCTCCGGATGCGCCGCCGTCGCGGCTGCGAGCGCTCGCCTTCGCCGCCGGCGCCCTCGGGCTGACAGCCGTCGTCGCGTTCATCTACCGTGACGCCGCCCGCAGTTACTTCTTCAACGACGATTTCCAGTGGCTGCAGGGCGCCCGCGCGTTCATGCTGGCGAACGTCCTGCACATCGAGCGCTACAACCACTTCTACCGGCCGGTCATCGAGATCTATTTCCATCTGGGCCGGCGGTTGTTCGGCTGCGACGCGTTTCCCTTCCACCTCGCGAGCATCGGCATTCATCTCATCAATACGCTGCTGCTGTACCTCTTCGCGCACGCGCTGACCCGGAGCCGCGCTTTTGCCAGCCTCGCGGCGATCTTCTTTGCCGTGCAGCCAGGGCATGCCCAGGCCGTGGCCTGGGTCGGCGCGATCACGGATCTGCTGCCCGCGCTGTGGTACCTCTTCGCGATGTGGACGCACTTGCTGTTCCTGCAGCGACGCCATGCACGGTTCTACGTGATCTCGCTGGCTGCGTTCGTCACCTGCCTGCTCACGCACGAAAGCTCGGCAACGCTGCTCGCTGTGATGATCGCGCTCGAAGCCACCGTGGCGTGGGAGCGCGTGGAGCGTGTCAGCTTCACCTCGCTCGCCGGGCGGGCGATGCGGTACGCGCCGTTCGCGCTGCTGCTCGCCGGCTACCTCGTGATCGAGTACGTGGTGAACAGCCGAAGCTACCTGGTGCGGGAGGAACACTATCGAATCGGGTGGCACGCGGTGCCGCACGCGATCCACTACCTGATTACGCTCTGGGTTGGAACGCGGGACGTGATCTCGCAGGTACTCATGCTGGCCGTGATCGCCGCGCTGCTGGTGCGCGGCACCCCGCGGGTCCGGTTCTTCGTGCTGTGGATGCTCGTGACGATCGCCCCCGCCGCGTTCTTCACCTGGGGCAACGTGTCGCGATACCTGTATCTGCCCGCAGCCGGCTTTGCGATGCTGACGGCGGAGATGATTCTCGCGATTCAGCGGGTCGCGGCGCGGCAAGTCTCGACGCGCGCCGCCCGGATCGCCGCGATGACGCTGGCCGTGCTGCTGGCGACACGATTCGCGATCTTCGCGACGAAAGTGTCGGCGGGATTCCGTGAGGGAACGCGAGCGTACGAGCGATACGTGACGGCGGTGAGGAAAGCGAATCCGCCGCCGGCCGCCGGCCCGCTGGTCTACATCGATCGGGCCGACGCGGAAGGGATCCCCGTGTTGTACCAAGACCCGGCCGCGGAAGTGGCCTCCTGTGGCCCGGACGTTCATGTCGTCGTCCGCTGACCCCATTGGCCGGCAGCTTTCATGCGCGCGAATCTCTTCAACCGCATCCGCGCCCACCTGCCCGCCGTCGCGCTCTTCGCGGTCCTCTCGCTGGCCTGGAGCTTTCCTCTCGTCCTGCACCTCGGCACACACGTACCGGGCGGGGGGGCGGGCGACAATGTCTCCTTCGTCTGGAACCTGTGGTGGATGGGCACGGCGGTGCACCAGCATCTCAACCCGTTCTACACGACATTCATCTTCCATCCCGTTGGCGTGGACCTCACGCAGCACACGCACACGGCGCTGAGCGGCGTGATCGCCGCGACGCTGCTGCCACTCAGTGCGGTCGCCGCGCAGAACGTCCTGCTCCTGGTGTCGCTCTTTTTGAACGCGTTCGCCGCATACCTGCTGGCGCATCACGTCACCGGCAACCGGTTCGCGGCGCGGGCCGCCGGTATCGCCTTCGGCGAGGCCGCACCGATCCTCGTGCGTCTGGGTGGCCATTTCGAGCGCATCCTGCGCCATGTGGGTCTGCCCACCGAAGTCCCCGCCCCTCGATATCGCTCGGAGCGCCCTGAGCGGAGCCGAAGGGCGCACCGCTCTTCGAGTCCGGCTCTTTCGACGAGGACACGGGCGGAGGCGCCTTCAACCCGTGCACGTGACCGGCGCGCTCTGCAGGCATGGCGTACCTTCCTTGACAGGTCACCCGAAGCTGCCATAATCAGCCCTGAGCCCGAGGCTTGGGGCTCCACCGACACCCTCCGATACCGGCTATCGCCCAAGCGTGGGGGGAGGCGTGCCCGCACGACGCCACCCCAGGGGCGGCCGGGAGGGCCCCAATACGGCCATCGTCACGGTCGTGAAGCAACCCGGCGCGCCGCGGGGCGGGTGGTGACCGGAACAGGAGCCCGACCATGAGACGATTTCGAAGACCGGCACGATGTCTCGTGCTACCAAGAGGCGGGGACGCCTTGACAAACCTCACCGCTCTGCCGTGCCCCTGCTGATCCTGATCGTCGTCCACGGGACGCGATCCACGGAGTACCGAGCGACTTCTCCTCGGAGAGACTGACTATGAGTCAATCCACCACACGGATCCTCCTGTGTTTCTTGCTCCTCACGCCGTACGTCGTGACCGCGCAGACCGGGACCGGCCGCGACGTGGCGCAACAACGCACATCAGCCGTGACGTCGGAGACCGCCACCACTGGCGTCGCCGCCGTGCGCGAGCAGTACACCAAGTTCGAGTACCGCATCCAGATGCGAGACGGCGTCAGGCTGTTCACGTCCGTCTACGTTCCGAAGGACGTCTTCGCGGATGGCAAGACCTATCCCATCCTGCTGCAACGGACGCCTTACAACGTTGCGCCCTACGGCATCGATCAGTATCGCGGCTCGCTCGGTCCCTCGGAGCTCTTTCAGCGCGAGCAGTTCATCTTCGTGTTTCAGGACGCTCGCGGCCGCTTCATGAGCGAAGGCGAGTACACGCCCAACCGTCCGCACAAAGCCGTGAAGAACGGCCCCAGGGACACCGACGAGAGCACCGACACCTACGACACGATCGACTGGTTGATCAAGAACGTCGCCGGCAACACGGGCAAGGTCGGCATGTGGGGCATCTCCCAGCCCGGCTTCTACGCCACTGCCGGGATGATCGACGCGCACCCCGCCCTCGTGGCCGTGTCCCCGCAGGCGCCCGTCACCGACTACTACCTGGGCGACGACGTCTACCACAACGGCGCCTTCATGCTCGCGCACCGCTTCGCGTTTTACGTGGGCTTTCGCCCGCGCGCAGGCGATCCCGAGCCGCCGCAGCCGACGCTGCCCTTCCAGTATGGGACTCCAGATGGCTACCAGTTCTATCTCGACATGGGGCCGTTGGCCAATGCCGAGGAGAAGTACTTCAAGCACACGCAGCCCTTCTGGACGCTCAACGTTGAACACACGACCTACGACGAGGTCTGGCAGTCGCGCGCCATCTGGAAGCACCTGAAGAACATCAAGCCTGCCGTGATGCTGGTCGGCGGCTGGTACGACACGGAAGATCCGCAAGGGCCGCTGCGCCAGTTCGATTTCATGGAGAAGAACGGGCCACCGCCGATGGACATGCTGGTGATGGGCCCGTGGAATCACGGGGGGTTTGCGCGCGGTGAGGGCGACCGACTCGGCAACGTGAACTTTGGGTCGCAGACCAGCCGGTACTACCGCGAACGCATCGAATTCCCCTTCTTCCTCTACTACCTGAAAGGCCGCGGCGACGGGAAGTTCCCCAAGGCCTGGGTCTTCCAGACCGGCGTAAACCAGTGGCGCAAGTTCGACACGTGGCCACCCGCCGCCGCCAAGCCAACCGCGATGTACCTCGCCTCCCACGGAACACTCGCGTGGCAGCAGCCCGCGCAGGCCGGGTTCGATGAGTACCTGTCCGACCCGAACAAACCCGTTCCCTACGTCGGCCACATCACCCAGGGCGTTCTCAATACGTACATGACCGAAGACCAGCGCTTCGCCGCGGAGCGTCCCGACGTCCTGGTGTACCAGTCCGATGTGCTCGATCACGACATCTCGGTGTTCGGTCCCATTTCGGTGGACCTGAAAGTGTCCACCACAGGCACGGATTCCGACTTCGACGTGAAGATCATCGATGTCTACCCCGATGATGCGCCGGACTACAACAGCGTGTCGCAGCCTGGCCAGCCGGCGCCTGGCGCCCAGCCCGCAGTTCCTCTCGGTGGCTACCAGCAGCTGATCCGCGGTGAACCGTTCCGGGGCAAGTTCCGCACGAGCTTCGAGAAGCCGGTGCCGTTCGAGCCGGGCAAGGCCGATCGCATCACGTTCAACTTGCCCGATGTCGCCCACACGTTCCGCCAAGGCCATCGCATCATGGTGCAGATCCAAAGCAGCTGGTTCCCACTGACGGATCGAAATCCACAGAGATTCATCGACATTCCGAAAGCGCTGCCCGCGGATTTCGTGAAGGCGACCGAGCGTGTCTATTTCGGAGGGGCGGCCGGGTCGAGAATCACGTTGCGGATCGCGCGGTAGGGATTGTCGTTCCAGACCGATGACGGAGTCGGTCGCCCTGGCGCGCACCGTTCTGAACGCCCTCGGTGGATTCGAGAGAACGCTACCGGGCCGCGGGTGGAACGGGCAATGGGTTGCGCGGCAGTTTCTCGTCACGTATCGCGGTGCTGTGTCCGAGGCTCGGGGCTCCACCGACACCCTCCTGTACCGGCCATCGCCCAAGCAGTTAGGGAGGCCGGCTCGCACGACGCCACTCCAGGGGCGGCCGGGATGGCCCCAATACGGCCTGTCGTCGTGGCTACTGTGCGGGAGCGTTTGGCGGCCTCGGCGGTCGATGACCGGAAGGGCAGGAAACGCTAACCGTAACCGGCGAATTCCCTCTGGGGGCGGCAAAGCACACCGTGTGTTTTCCGGGAAAAATCGGGACCCCAAGGCCGAAGCCGAGGAGGTTGATACTCAGTGTCAACCTGACCCAGCGCGTGACTCGCAATCCCATGGAGGGAGCGGGGAGAACCTCGCGGCCGGCCGATGTGGGCGCAAGGGCGCGGAAGCGGTCGAGCTTGCATCAGCGGAATGCTGCCGGTCGTGACATCCTGTCCGGTCGCCGCGAGGCTGCGGGATCGGAAGCTCGCTCGGATTGAGAAACTGCTCGCGTCAGGAGTCCCGGCTTGAAGGCTACGGCGCGGCGCTGCTCGTGGCCCGGTCCGTGGCAGCGGAGATGACGAACGCACTATAGCGGGGAGGCTTCTGGCGACGTTGGACGCAGGAGCCTTGGCAGGCCGCCGATGCTGTACAAAACGCTCGCGGATTTGGTTCTGCTGGCCCACGTCAGCTTCGTGGCCTTCGTCGTCATCGGTGGCGCGGCGGTCCTCCGGTGGCCGCGACTCGCATGGGTCCACCTTCCGGCCGTTATCTGGGCCGTGCTGATCGAGTATGCGGGCTGGATCTGCCCGCTGACGCCGCTGGAGAACGCGCTCTGGCAGGCATGCGGAGAGGCCGCATACGCGGGTGGGTTCATCGATCACTACCTCGCCCTCGTGCTGTACCCGGCGGGACTCACCCGCGGCGTTCAGGCTGTCCTTGGGAGCCTGGTTCTGTTGTTGAACATGCTGGCGTACTGGCAGTTGGCGCGGCAGAGGAGGGGCCCGCGCACCTGAGGCCAAGGTGCGGTAGGTCGGGGCAGAAAACGTTAAACGTAGGCGCGAAATCATCGCCTGGCGCCGGAGGACACCGCGTGTATTTTCCGGGAAACATCGGGGCCGCGCCGATGATGCCCTATGAGGGCCGATGCCGCTGGCCTTCAGGGTCTGAGGGTGCGACCTCTCGGACATGAGGTGCGTCCACGGCAGCGACTCGCACCGGAACTGCCCGAACAAACGGACCTGCTCAGATCCCCGGGGTTGGGCTGAGTCTGGCCCTGTCGGCACCTCTCCCCGCACCTCTCCCGCACAACCCAGCCGCCTCGCTATCAGCGCGACCAAACTCTGAGCGTCCGCCCCAAACAGCTTCCTTGGCCTCTCTCAGCAGGGCGACCACCGTCATCGTGACGTGTACGTAGAACGGGGCCACGCGGTGTGGCCCCGTGAACGACGACGGTGCGGATGTTGCGCCATCGGCGCGCTCTCCAGGCGAGGCGCTTTCCCTTGACAGGTCGGCCGCCGCCGTCATAATCAGCGCTGTGCCCGGGCGGCGCCGGCGGTGTCTGATAGCGGGCGTTCCGTTGACTTGGCGACGCCAGACCGCGCTAATCCGGCCTATCGTCGCCGCCGATGATATGTATTTCAGCAAATGGCGGGAACAGGTGGGAAATCGTAGTGAGGAAATAATCGGAATGATTCGCAAAGGATAAGGAGATATCATGAAATTAGGTTGGAAAAAAGACAAATACGATTCAAGAGACTTCATTCACAAGATACCGGCGGCAGCCATTCCAACTTCATTCAGTTTGGCTCAATTCTGCCCTCCTGTGAGGGATCAAGGCAACTTAGGTGCTTGTACCGGATTCGGGATCGGGGGGATTCTTACGGGAGTAGCCAAACAGCAGAAGGTATTTAAGGAATGGTTCTCACCTACCTGGATTTACAACGGGGCGCGGTTCATAGAGGGAACTCTAACACAAGATGCCGGGGCGGAACCAGGTGATTGTATGGATTGGCTAAAGAAAATGGGATGCTTGTTGGAATCGTACTGGCCCTACAATCCTGATATTCTGGACAAGACTTCTCCGCCGTCTAAATATAATCCTTTAGCTGCTCAACATCCCTTACTGACCTACGTTCGCGTTACCGGCGGATCTACAGGAATATGCTCTGCAATCGCGGCGCGGAACTTGATAACCATAGGGACTCCTTGGTTCGACAGTTGGATGAACATCAGTGCAACTGGCCTGCTTCCTGCTGTCACCGCCGCCTCTTCAGTCGCTGGGGGCCACATGACTTTCTTGTGTGGGTATGATCAGACGAAGAAACTGTTTTCTGGTCAGAACTCCTGGGATAAGGTATGGGGAAAATCGGGAACGTATCTGATGCCTTTCAATGTCTTTGACAGCGTATTCGGGAAATTAGGCGGATATGATGCTTACTATGTTACCGTCAATTGGGTGACGCCAGGTCCGACACCTAAGCCGACATCCATACCCACAAAGGTGATCAGATTGGAAGAGTCTAACGATCGTGAAAAGACTTGGGTTCAGCTTTATAAAGGGGTTTGATGATCTATCAAGGCGATTGCCTAACTGTGCCCGGGCGGCGCGGCAACTCCGGGGGGCGCCGGCGGTGTCTGAGACGGACGTTCTGTCAACCTGGCCCAGGCCAGACCGCGCTAATCCGGCCAGTCGTCACGCTACAATGCTCTACCATCCCAACAGGAGGTCCTCCGTGGCCGGTAATGTGTGCCCCAAGTGCGGCAAGGCCGTCATGACGTACGGCCGCTTCTTCCGGGAGGCGGAACCGTACCGGATCTCGCCCTGCGGCCGCCGTGGCGCGCGCCTGAGGCGCAGCCGGGCCGTGTACATCCTGCTGGCGGTTGGGTGTGGGGCCTGCTCGGCGGCGCACACGCCCGAGCGCTGCACTCAACGCGGACGCCCTCGCAGCGGCGTTCGGCTGGCGTGTTCGGCTCACTGCGCCGGACGTTGGTAGCTGCAAACCATTGCTCACGAAGCACTTAAAT
>Ga0209638_1000030_pt1 | contig 90208 bp, 79 predicted proteins | sample BarGraNGADG00211_FD_184490 | JGI IMG/M metagenome (GOLD analysis project Ga0209638, IMG submission 184490) | Arctic peat soil microbial communities from Barrow, Alaska - Barrow Graham LP Ref core NGADG0002-211 (SPAdes) (version 2) | ecosystem: Environmental > Terrestrial > Soil > Wetlands > Peat... | reverse complement strand
CACAGTGGGCATGAGCCATCTCCTTGCGGCTAGTATATCCGCAAGGTTGCCGCGACGCCACAACGAAATCTCCCCCCGCCACTTTCGTGACGTGCGCCCTCTCCGATCTCGGCGGTATGAGGCCGAGCTTCGCTGGTGTTACAATCATCGGATAGCCCACAGGCCCCGGCGCCGAGATCGTTTCTCGGGACCGCGGCGGGTGCTCCTTTGCGCGGAGAGATGGCCGAGTGGTTGAAGGCGCACGCTTGGAAAGCGTGTGTAGGGGAAACTCTACCGAGGGTTCGAATCCCTCTCTCTCCGCCATATCACGAAAACTCCCTCTAACCTGCTGATTCTAAAGGACCGCTTTTTGCGATTTCGGTCCGCGTGCCATAAACGCGTGCCATAACGCGTCCGCACCCTCGCCAGAGGGGCCCAAATGGCCGTGTCGCACCGCTCGTTCTGACGTTCCCTCGCGCCGGCATCTTGGCCCCCCGCAACCCGTCAGGACTGCCCGGCTTTCCCGCATCGCGCCGGACCACCAGACTCCCTGGCGACTCCCACGACGGCACGCGCGCTGGACAGACGGTCCCCCCGAGGCGCTATGACCTCCCCTGTCACCCTTCCGCGGTAGAATCAGGCCCGCAAGTTCTCGCCCGGCTGTCGGACGGTGGCAGAATCTGCCCACAGGTTTCGCATGACCAAGCTTGACGATCTCACGCCCAACGCCGCGGTTCGCGGCGTACTCCCGGACGGCCTCGTCACCGTCGTCAGCGTGCAGTGGTTCGGTTCGGAAGCCCTCGAGCTCACGTATAAGACGGCCGCCGGCAAAGTCGCGAACGAACTGCTCTATCGTGATGACGAACCGCGGATCGAGATCGTCGAGCAGGGACGGCCGTGGAGCTTCGACGGCGACGGCAGCCTGTTTCGCCTGGTGTCCGAGGCCCAGCGGATTCGCCTCGCACACCTGTTCGACCCCGTTCTTGCCGTCCACACGTCCGTTGTCGAGCCGTTGCCTCACCAGATCACGGCCGTCTACGAGTCGATGCTGCCGCGCCAGCCGCTCCGGTTCCTCCTGGCGGACGACCCGGGCGCCGGCAAGACGATCATGGCGGGTCTGCTGATCAAGGAACTGATCGCCCGCGGCGACCTGCAGCGCTGTCTGATCGTCTGCCCGGGCAGCCTCGCCGAGCAGTGGCAGGACGAGTTGTACCGCCGCTTCCATCTCCCCTTCGAGATCCTGACCAACGACAAGCTCGAGGCGGCCCGCACCGGCAACTGGTTCCTGGAGACGAACCTCGTGATCGCGCGCCTCGACAAGCTCTCGCGCAACGAGGATGTGCAAGAGAAGCTGAAGGTGCCAGACTGTCGTTGGGATCTTGTGGTGTGCGACGAAGCCCACAAGATGTCCGCGACGGTGTTCGGCGGTGAAATCAAGTACACGAAGCGCTACCGCCTCGGACAATTGCTGTCCACGCTGACACGGCACTTCCTGCTGATGACGGCTACGCCGCACAACGGCAAGGAGGAGGACTTCCAGCTGTTCATGGCGCTCCTCGACGGTGATCGCTTCGAGGGGCGATTCCGCGACGGCGTGCACTCGTCCGACGTCTCGGACCTGATGCGCCGGATGGTGAAGGAGAACCTGCTCAAGTTCGACGGCACGCCGCTCTTTCCCGAGCGCATCGCCTACACGGTCCCCTACCGGCTCTGTGACGCCGAAGCGCACCTGTACAAAGAAGTCACCAATTACGTCCGCGAGGAGTTCAACCGGGCGGAGGCGCTCGAGAACGAGAAGCGCGCGGGCACCGTCGGCTTCGCGCTCACGATCCTCCAGCGGCGACTCGCCTCGTCCCCCGAGGCGATCTACCAGTCGCTCCGACGCCGTCGTGAACGCCTGGAGAGCCGACTGCGGGAGCTGGAGCTTCTCGCACGGGCGGCGGAGGTGACGCCGGCGCTCATCGCCAGCCAACCGACGCTTGACGAAGATGACGTCGAGGATCTCGACGATGCGCCGGACAACGAGGTTCAGGAGGCCGAGGAGCAGATCCTCGATCAGGCCACGGCGGCGCGGACGATCGCAGAGTTGAAAGCCGAGATCGCCACGCTGCAGCGGCTGGAAGCGCTTGCCCAGACCGTGCGACGCAGTGGCCAGGACAGGAAGTGGCGGGAACTGGCCGCGCTCCTCGGCGAGATCTTCACGCCAGCCGCGCTCGCAAATCGCGTGGCCGAGGATCAGCCTCCGTACGGCGCGGGCCCGATTGCCCGCCCGGTTCCGTCCCCCCGGCAGAAGCTTGTGCTCTTCACCGAGCACCGCGACACGCTCTCGTACCTGGAGGGGCGCATCACCGCCTTGCTCGGGCGCAAAGAAGCCGTCGTTGTGATCCACGGCGGCATGGGCCGCGAAGATCGCATGAAGGCGCAGGAGGCGTTCCGGCACGACCCGGAAGTCCAGGTGCTCCTCGCGACCGACGCCGCCGGGGAGGGGATCAACCTCCAGCGCGCGCACCTGATGGTCAACTACGATCTGCCGTGGAACCCCAATCGCCTCGAACAGCGATTCGGCCGCATCCATCGCATCGGCCAGACCGAGGTCTGCCACCTGTGGAACCTCGTGGCTGAAGAGACACGCGAGGGCGACGTCTACCGCAAGCTGCTGGAGAAACTCGAACAGGCGCGGCAGGCCCTGGGCGGCCAGGTCTTCGATGTTCTTGGCAAGCTGCAATTCGAAGGTCGTGCCCTCCGCGATCTGCTCATCGAGGCGATTCGCTACGGCGACCAGCCGGAGGTGCGAGCCCGCCTGACCCGCGTCGTGGAGCAAGCGCTCGATCGCGGTCACCTCCAGAGTCTGCTCGAGGAACGCGCGCTCGCGCACGACGCCATGGACGTCAGCCGCGTGCAGCGCATTCGCGAGGACATGGAACGGGCGGAAGCCCGACGACTGCAGCCGCACTACATCGAGTCCTTCTTCCACGCGGCCTTCCAGCGCCTGGGTGGGACGTCCAAGCGCCGCGAGCCGAGACGCTACGAGGTCACTCACGTGCCGGCGGCTGTCCGAAATCGGGACCGGTTGATTGGAATCGGCGAGTCCGTGCTGCCGAGGTACGAGCGCATTGCCTTCGAGAAATCGCTGGTCGCGCCGGCTGGACAACCGCTGGCCGCCTTCGTGTGCCCGGGCCACCCGCTGCTCGATGCCGTCATCGACCTCACCCTCGAGCGCCATCAGGATCTGCTCAAGCGGGGCGCGGTGCTCGTGGACGAGCGCGATCCTGGTATGCAGCCCCGGGTCCTCTTCTACCTGGAACACGCGATTCAGGACGCGACGCCCACCCGGAGCGGCGAACGGCGTGTCATCTCCAAGCGGATGTTCTACGTCGAGTTGGCCGCGGACGGCACGGCGCGGCATGTCCACTACGCGCCATACCTCGACTACCGGCCGCTCGCGGAGGGTGATCCGACCGTCGAGAGCATCCTGCACCGTCCGGAGTGCGCGTGGGTCACGCGACAGATGGAGCAGAAAGCTCAGGGCCACGCCGTCGCCCACATCGTGCCCGACCACGTGCAGGAGGTTCGCGGGACCCGGCTCGGCCTGATCGCCAAGACCGAGGCCGCCGTCAAGGAGAGGTTGACCAAGGAGATCACCTACTGGGACCACCGGGCCGAGCAATTGAAGCTCCAGGAGCAGGCGGGCAAGCCGAACGCACGGCTCAATTCAGGCGAGGCGCGGAAGCGAGCCGATGGGCTCCAGGGACGGCTGCAGAAGCGGCTGGAGGACTTGAAGCTCGAAGCGCAGCTTTCCGCGCTGCCGCCCGTCGTGCTCGGCGGCGCGCTGGTGGTGCCCGCGGGCCTGCTCGCTGCGATGACGGGCAGGGCCGACCAGGCTGTGACGCATCCCATTGACACACAAGTCAGCGCCGCCCGCGCCCGCGCCATCATCATGGACGTCGAGCGCCGCCTCGGCTTCGACCCGACCGACCGGGAGTTCGATAAACTGGGCTACGACATTGAGAGCCGGGTGCCCGGAACCGGGAAGCTTCGGTTCATCGAGGTGAAGGGCCGGGTCGAGTCGGCCGCGACGGTGACGGTGACGCGGAACGAAATCCTCTACTCGCTGAACAAGCCGGACGACTTCATCCTGGCCATCGTCGAATTCGGTCAGGATGGCACCCATCGCATCCACTATTGTCGCGAGCCGTTCCGCCGGGAGCCGGACTTCGGGGTGACGAGCGTGAACTACGATTTTGCCGAACTGTTGTCGCGGGGGGGAGAGCCGCAATGACCGCCAGGGTGAGAGTCTTCGTCAGCTCGGTCCAAAACGAGCTCGAGGACGAACGCCTCATCGTCCAGAATCTGGTGAACACCGACGCGTTTCTTTCGTCCCATTGCGCGCCGGTGCTCTACGAGTTTGAGCCCGCCTCTCCAGACAGGGCACTCGAAGGGTGCCTGACCGCGTTGGACACGTGCCAGGTCTACCTGCTCATTGTCGGGGTCCAATACGGCACCACCGTCGACGGATTGTCGATCACGCACGCCGAGTACCGCCGCGCCAAGGACCGCAAGCTCCCGGTGTTGGCTTTCATCAAGGGGGACCGACGGGTCAAGCGCGAGCCGGGCACGGCCGCTCTGGTCGACGAGCTCGACGCGGACGGGCCCAAGTACAAGCGCTTCGGCAACGTGATCGAACTGCAGAAGGAAGTGCGCGCAGCGCTGGTCAGGCTCCTCCGTGATCGGTTCGCGATCGCGCCCACGAGTGACGAGAACGAAACGGCCCAGCAGACCATCGAGGCGACGTCTCCATTCGAATCCCGGCAGGTTGCTCGGATGCGATGGCGAGATCTCGAGATGGAGGTCGCGCGCCGGCTCATCGGCGTGGCCGAGCAGCGCCAGCCGGAAGGGATCTCCGACGAGGATCTCCTCACGGGTGTCTCTCTCCGCGGACTGGTGTGGCACGAGGCGTCATCGGGGGAGCATTACGCCACGGCTGCCGGCATCGTGCTCCTGGCACGAGATCCCTCGGCGGTCTTTCCTCAGTGCCGCATCCTGGCCGACGCGTATCGTGGTGCTGAGCCGGACGGCGATCCCCGCGACCACGAGGACATCCGCGAGCCGATGCCGGTGGCCATCGAGCGTGCCCTGGCCTTCATCGATCGCAACACCCGGCATCCGATGCGGGTCGTTGGGCTCAATCGCGTCCGACTGGACGAGTACCCGGCGTCCGGGCTGCGCGAGGCGCTGGTCAACGCCGTGGCCCACCGACAGTATGAGGACGCGGGGCGCAAGATCATGCTCGAGGTCTTTGCCGACCGCGTCGTGGTTTCGAGCCCGGGTCTGCCGCCGGCGCCCATCACGTTGGCGGCGTTGCGGAGAGGCAAGTACCGGCCCTGTTCACGCAACCCCGTGCTCGCGCAGTGCCTGTCCTACTTCCATCGGATCGAGGAGCGTGGCAGCGGTTTCCGCCGTATGCGCGACCAGATGCTCGACCACGGCCTCGATCAGCCTCTGCTCGGGACGGACACCGGCTATTTCCAGGTCACGTTCCCCGGGCCGGGCGACAACATCGATCGCCTGCGGGTGCCGGAGAAGCAGTTGCTGATCACCCCGGCCGTGGAGGCGCAACTGACCGAACGCCAGAGGATCATGATGCAGTGGCTCGTGCAGGGCAAGGAGCTGACGAGCCGGCAATGTGAGGCGGAGTTTCGCGTCACGCGTCCCATTACGTCCGGCGACTTCGCGAAGCTGGTGGAGTTGGGCTTGGCCGAGAAGCTGGGCGCCGGCCGATCCACGCGCTACCGCCTTCATGGGTCAGGCGAATCGTCAACAAATCGTCAAGGCGATCGCGCTAATCGTAAACCGGGCAAGGACGTTGGCTCTGCCTGACGAATCATCCGACAATCGTCCGACGGCCGGCTGGAATCATCCGATCGGCCGATTCACACGCCCGTATGGGGTGCCGCCATGGAGCAGGCCACAACGACGCTGCATAGAAGCCTCCGAGGTCCATTGCACTCAGCGCTTCCTATGGGGCGCCTTTGAAGCAGCAAACGTTCGAGATGTGGGCTCGGTCCCCTAATCGTCAGATAATCGTCAGGCACCCGGCCTTAATCGTCAGCCGTTTGAGATGATTCATACGAAGAAGCTCATCGAGGTGGCGCTACCCCTCGACGCCATCAACGTGGCCTCGGCGCGCGAGAGCTACATCTACCGGGGAAACCCATCGGCCATCCACAAGTGGTGGGCGCAGAGGCCCCTGGCGGCGGCGCGAGCGGTGATCTTCGCCCAGATGGTGGACGACCCTTCGGCGCACCCCGACCTCTTCCCAACTGAGAAGAAGCAGGAGAAGGAACGGCAGCGCCTGTTCCGTATCATCGAAGACCTCGTCAAGTGGGAGAACACGACCAACGAGGATGTGCTCGAGCGAGCCCGAGCGGAAATCTGGCAGAGCTGGCGATACACCTGCGCGGAGAACGCCGACCATCCACAGGCGAAAGAGCTATTCGACCGCTACAAGCTGCCGGCGTTTCACGATCCGTTTGCCGGCGGCGGCTCGCTGCCTCTCGAGGCGCAGCGACTCGGTCTGGAGAGCTACGCGAGCGACCTGAACCCGGTGGCGGTCCTGATCAACAAGGCGATGATCGAGATCCCATCGAAGTTCGCATGCCGACCGCCGGTCAATCCGGAAGCGCGCAACGACAAGGGACTGTTCGAAAAGAAGTGGAAAGGCGCCGAGGGACTCGCGGCGGACGTGCGCTACTACGGCAAATGGATGCGCGACGAAGCCGAGAAACGGATCGGCCACCTCTATCCGAAGATCAACATCACCGAAGACATGGCCAAGGAGCGCGAAGACCTGAAGCCGCTCGTTGGTCAGAGTCTGACGGTGATCGCCTGGCTCTGGGCCCGCACGGTCAAAAGTCCAAACCCTGCATTCGCGCAGATTGACGTGCCGCTTGCTTCGACCTTCATGCTTTCGACCAAACCCGGCAAGGAGGCCTATGTCCAGCCGGTGATCGAGGACGGTGGCTATCGCTTCACCGTGAAGGTGGGCAAGCCGAAGAACGTCGAGGCGGCGAAGAACGGCACCAAGCTCCTGCGTGCCAACTTCGCATGCCTGATGTCTGCGGCGCCCATTTCAGGCGATTACATCAAGGCCGAGGCTCAGGCAGGCCGCATGGGAGCACGCCTGATGGCGATCGTGGCGGAAGGCGATTGCGGTCGGATGTACGTGGCTCCGACGGTGGAACACGAGACGGTCGCCCATGAAGCGAAGCCGGAGTGGAGGCCGGACACTGAGTTCTTCCAGCAAGCTCTCGGTTTTCGCGTAGGCAACTACGGCATGAGCAGATGGAGTGATCTCTTCACCGACCGCCAAGTGGCGACGCTTACCATCCTGGCTGACCTCGTAGAGGAAGCGCACACACGCCTGCAGCACGACTCGACACGGGCGGGCCTGCCCCAGGTCAACGACGTCCCAACCTACTCAGACGGTTTAGCCGTCTACCTCGGTTGCATCCTCTCGAAGACGCTCGACTACAACTGTAGCCTCGTACCTTGGTACACCAAGGAGGACCGTCCGGGCCACCTCTTTTCGAGACAGGCGGTCCCGATGGTATGGGATTTCGCCGAGGTTAATCTCCTTGGTGGCATCGGTGGGTCATTCGGCGCTTCAATTACTATCGTCGCAGACGCACTCGAAGGCTGCCCGGGCAACGGTGTGCCAGGGAGTGCCGAGCAAGCCGACGCGACGATGGTGAGCAACGCGCGCCCTTGTGTGTGCTCCACCGACCCACCGTACTTCGACAACATCGGCTACGCCGACCTATCCGACTTCTTCTATGTATGGCTGCGCCGCGCACTGAAGCGCATCCTTCCCTCGATGTTCGCGACGCTTGCGGTCCCCAAGGCTGAGGAGTTGGTCGCCACGCCAGGCCGTCACGGCGGTAGGGAGAACGCGGAGTCATTCTTCCTTGAGGGCATGACGCGGGCGATGAAACGCATCAAGGATCACGCGCATCCTTCCTTCCCAGTCACCATCTACTACGCGTTCAAACAATCTGAGACAGACGCGGTCGAAGGCAGTGCCAGCACTGGTTGGGAGACATTTCTTGATGCCGTGCTGCGGGCCGGCTTCGCGGTCACCGGTACTTGGCCAATGCGGACCGAGCGCCAAACCCGCAGTCGCGGAATCGGGAGCAACGCCTTGGCCTCCAGCATCGTCCTCGTTTGCCGCGCGCGATCAGCTACGGCCGCCAGCACGACGCGACGCCAGTTTGTGTCTGCGCTGAGAGCGGAACTCCCCGCAGCTTTGGCGCAGATGCAGCGCGGCAACATCGCCCCGGTGGACTTGGCGCAGGCGGCCATCGGTCCCGGCATGGCGGTCTACACCCGGTATGCGAAGGTCCTCGATGCCGAGGGCAAGCCGTTGTCGGTTCGCGACGCGCTCGCGCTCATTAACCAGACCCTTGACGACGCGCTGGCCGAGCAAGAGGGGGACTTCGACGCCGACAGCCGCTGGGCGCTCGCGTGGTTCGAGCAGTCGGGCTTCTCGGAGGGCGAGTTCGGCGTCGCCGACGTGCTCGCGCGTGCCAAGAACACGGCGGTCCAGGGATTGGTGGAGGCGGGCATTGTCGCGGCCGGCCGCGGGAAGGTGCGTCTCCTGAAGCCCAGCGAACTCCCGGATGACTGGGACCCCGCGACGGACAAACGCCTGACGGCCTGGGAGATCGTGCACCACCTGATTCGGGTGCTTGAAGCGGGTGGAGAGGGTGCCGCCGCAACGCTGGCGGCGAAGCTCGGGAGTAAGGCAGAAACCGCGCGTGAGCTGTGTTACCGGCTCTACACCTTGTGCGAACGAAAGAAGCGCGCACCAGAGGCCCTGGCCTACAATGGCCTCGTGCAAAGCTGGCCGGAGATCACGCGGCTCGCACGCGACCAAGCCACGGCGGCTTCCGATCAACCGGAGTTGTTTGACTGAAACCTGGGGCACTGGCGGGAACTCCGATGGCGACAACAGCACTTCGATTCACTCGAATACACCTCGACAACTGGAGGAACTTCACCGGGGTGGACGCCATTCTCCAGAGGCGCGTCTTCCTCGTTGGCCCAAACGCCTCCGGCAAGTCGAACCTGCTCGATGTACTCCGATTCCTTCACGACATCGCGTCCGTGGGGGGAGGGTTCCAGGAGGCGGTTCGCAGGCGCGGCGGGGTGTCTCGCCTCCGGAGCCTCGTCGCCCGCCGGTACCCAGACGTCGGCATTCGGGTCGTCATCGGAGACGACCGGCGCCAGGACACGTGGGAATACTTGCTGCGGTTCACCCAGGACAAGCGACAACGTCCTCAGGTCAGGTCCGAGCGCGTCAGCCACGAGGGAAGAGAGATCGTCAAGCGGCCTGACGAGCACGACAAGGCAGACCCGGAGCGCCTCACTCAGACGTACCTCGAACAGGTGCACGCCAACCAGAAGTTCCGCGAAATCGCGGAGTTTCTGACCGCCGTCCGTTACCTTCACCTGGTCCCCCAACTCGTGCGTGAGCCCGATCGTTCGGTAGGCAGGGTGCACGATCCGTACGGCGGGGACTTCCTCGAGGAGGTAGCTCGCACACCGGAGAAGACGAGGACCGCTCGCTTGCGGCGAATTCGTGACGCGTTGCGGGTCGCGGTACCTCAGCTCCTCGAGCTTGAGCTGAGTCGCGATGTACGCGGCACGGCTCACCTTCGCGGCAAATACGAACATTGGCGACCGCAGGGGGCCTGGCAGACGGAAGACCAGTTTTCCGACGGGACGCTGCGGTTGCTCGGACTGCTCTGGGCCACCCTCGACGGATCGGGGCCCTTGTTGCTGGAGGAACCAGAGCTGTCGCTCCACCCCGAGGTCGTGCGGTTCCTGCCCCAGATGTTTGCGAGAATCCAGCGTCGCTCCGGTCGTCAATTGCTCGTCAGCACCCACTCCACGGACCTGCTGCGCGACGATGGCATCGGGCTGGACGAGGTGCTGTTGCTGTTGCCAGGGACCGAGGGGACTGCCGTACGTCCGGCGGCGGCCTTCGCGGAAACCAAGGCGCTACTCGAGGGCGGCGTGTCGCTGGCCGACGCGGTCATGCCGCGCACACGCCCGATCAATGCCCAGCAGATCTCGCTCTTCGGAGATTGACGCATGGCCGTCGAATCTGCTGGTGTCGTGTCCGCCGCAGTAGAAGGCATCGTCGACGAAGCCGTCCTTCGCGCCCTGGTCGGCGAAGCCGGCGGCTCGGTTGATGCTGTCTACAACAAGAACGGCAAGTCCAGCCTGCGAAAGTCGATCGCCGGCTACAACAACGCGGCGCGCTTCTCGCCGTGGATCGTGCTCTTGGACCTGGACCAGGATGCCGACTGCGCCCCGCCCCTGCTGGCCGACTGGCTGCCAGCTCCAGCGCCGCAGATGTGCGTCCGAGTCGCGGTGCGCGCGATCGAGGCCTGGTTGCTCGCCGACCATGTGAACCTGCCCGCGTTCCTCGCAGTTTCCGCGACGCGGCTGCCTCTCGTTCCCGAAGGCGTGTCCGATCCCAAGCGATGCCTGGTTGATCTCGCACGTCGTTCGCGGCGACGCGACATCAGAGAAGACATGGTCCCTCGAACCGGAAGCGGTCGGTTTGTTGGCCCGGCGTACGCGTCCAGGTTGATTGAGTTCGTGGCGCGCGCGTGGCGACCCGAGGTAGCAGCGCGACGTTCCGACAGCCTGAGAAGGTGTCGAGAACGGATCGCTGAGTTGGTCCACGGCACTTGAGTCTCTCCGGCGCGCGCCGCGACTGGAGATCCCGGAGCACCAATCCAAATGGCCATCACCAACCACGAACGCGTCGGCAAGGCGCTGGACCTGCTGAAGGCCGGCTTGGGCCCGTTCGTCGAGCGCGAGTTCGCGAGTGTCTATCAGGGACGGGCCGCCACGGAGGCCGTCCGGTTCCTCGGTGACGACCGGCTCAACGCGAAGCGTCCGATGGCGGAATGGGACGCGGCGGCGCTCCTGAAGTTCATGTGGGAGACGTGGAACGACGTCTTCCGCCGCACGCTGGGCCCCGCGGAACGAAGTCTCCTCTCTGAACTCCGCGACCACCGGAACAAATGGGCGCACCAGCAGACGTTCTCCAGCGACGACGCATATCGCGCGCTGGATTCTGCAGGACGGTTGCTGGCCGCCGTGTCGGCGCCGCAATCCGACGAGATCGAGCGCATCAAGATGGAGCTGCTGCGCCTGCGCTTCGATGAGCAGGTGCGCAGTGAGAAACGCAAGACGGCCGGCATCGCGATCGAGAGCGCGACGGCCGGCCTGCTGAAGCCCTGGCGCGAGGTCGTGACGCCGCACCGGGACGTCGCGAGCGGTCTCTATCAGCAGGCCGAGTTTGCGGCCGATCTCTGGCAGGTCCACCTCGGCGAGGGCACAGCGGAATACAAGGATCCGGTCGAGTTCTTCCGCCGCACCTACCTGACGGAGAGCCTGAAGGCCATGCTCGCCGGAGCGGTTCGGCGTCTGGCGGGCAAGGGCGGCGACCCGGTCGTCCAGCTCCAGACGAACTTCGGCGGTGGCAAGACGCACTCGATGCTGGCCCTCTATCACCTCTTCTCCGGCATCGCGCCCAGCGAGCTGCCTGGAATCGACGTGGTGATGCAGGCGGCGGGCGCTACGACACTCACGACCCCGCGGCGCGTGGTTCTGGTCGGGAACAAGATCTCGCCTGGTAACCCCACCGCCAAGGCGGACGGTACCGTCGTCCGGACGCTGTGGGGCGAGCTGGCCTGGCAGCTTGGGGGCAAGAAGGCGTTCGCGCGGATTCAAGCAGACGATGAGAAGGCGACGAGCCCGGGGGATGCGCTGCGCGAGTTGTTCAAGGAGTACGGGCCGTGCCTGATTCTGATCGATGAGTGGGTGGCCTACGCGCGCCAGCTTCACGACCAGAGCGACTTGCCGGCCGGCGGGTTCGAAACCCAGTTCACCTTCGCCCAGGTGCTGACCGAGTCGGCCAAGCTGGCCAAGAACTGCCTCCTGGTTATCAGCCTGCCGGCGTCCGATACCACGGGGTCGCCACACACCCAGGCCAACGACGTGGAGGTCGGTGGACAGCGTGGACGGGAGGCGCTCGATCGCCTGCGGAACGTCGTCGGGCGTCTCGAGTCATCGTGGCGGCCAGCGAGCGCCGAGGAGGGCTTCGAGATCGTGCGTCGGCGTCTCTTCGAGCCGCTGGCGACCGAGGCCCAATTCAAAGACCGGGACGTGGTCGCGCGAGCGTTCGCCGACTTCTACCGCGCGCAGCACCAGGAGTTCCCCCCGGAATGCCGCGACGCCGACTACGAGAAGCGGATCAGGGCCGCCTATCCCATCCACCCGGAGATCTTTGACCGGCTCTACGCCGACTGGTCCACCCTGGTGAAGTTCCAGCGCACCCGCGGCGTGCTGCGCCTGATGGCCGCCGTGATCCACAGCCTCTGGGAGAAGGGGGATCGGAACCCGCTGATTCTGCCGGCGAACATCCCCATCGACGAGCCGCGCGTGCAGTTCGAGTTGACGCGCTACCTGTCCGACAACTGGGTCCCGGTGATCGAGAAGGACGTGGACGGCCCCAACTCGCTCCCGCTGCGGATGGATGGGGAGGTGCCCAACCTCGGCAAGCACGCCGCCTGCCGGCGCGTGGCGCGGACGATCTACCTGGGGTCGGCGCCGACGGCTGCTGCCGCCCACCGCGGCCTCGAGGATCGGCGGGTCAAGCTCGGATGCGTGATGCCCGGCGAGTCGCCTGCGGTGTTCGGCGATGCGCTGAGGCGCCTCGCCGCCGCCGCCACCTACCTCTATCAGGACGGCCCGCGCTATTGGTATTCGACGCAGCCCACCGTCACCAAGCTCGCGGAGGACCGGGCCGAGCAGCTCAAACGCGACCCCGACAAGGTGGTGCAGGAACTGGACCAGCGTCTCCGCAAGGACTTGCAGCACAAGGGGGACTTCAGCCGGATCCACCCGATGCCGCAGTCGGGGCAGGATGTGCCGGACGATCTCGATGCAAGATTGGTGGTTCTCGGTGTGGACCACCCGTACACCAAGGAAGCTGGGAGCGCGGCCGAGACGAAGGCGAAGACGATCCTGGAGTCGCGCGGCGGAGCGCCGCGGCTCTATCGCAATACCCTGGTGGTCCTGGCGGCGGACAAGACGCGGCTCCAGGATCTCGACGAGGCGGTACGCCGATTCCTCGCCTGGGAGTCCATCCTGGCGGAGAAAGTGGTCCTCAATCTCGACCCCCAGCAGGTCAAGCAGGCTGAGACCCAGAGAACCGCGGCGGACGGCGCGGTGACGGCGCGGCTGCCCGAGACCTACCAGTGGCTCCTTGTGCCGGTGCAGTCGTCGCCACAAGCGGCGATTGAATGGCAGGCGATTCGCCTGTCGGGCCAGGATCCGCTCGCCGTGCGCGCCAGCAAGAAGCTCCGCAGCGACGAACTGCTGCTCACCGGCTTCGCCGCCAGCCGCCTGCGGATGGAGCTCGACCGCGTACCGCTCTGGCGCGGCGACCACGTGGCCATCAAGCAACTCGTCGAGGACTTCGGTCGCTACCTCTATCTCCCTCGTCTCCGATCGTCCGCGGTGCTGACGGCGGCCATTCAGGACGGCTGCGGCCTCCTGCTCTGGGAACAGGACTCGTTCGCGTACGCGGACAGCTACGACGAGGAGGCCGCGCGATACCGGGGCCTTCGCGGGGGCAAGCAGATTGCTCTTCCGGATGCCGACTCATCGGGGTTGCTGGTCAGGCCTGACGTCGCGCGGAAGCAGCTCGAAGCCGCCAAGCCTTCCGCCGGCCCAACACCGCCAAGCACCGGGCCAACGCCGCCAGGCCCCACACCTCCGGGACCGAGTCCGATCCGGTCGCAGCCGAAGCAGGCTCCCAAGCGCTTCCATGGCTCGGTGAGACTCGAAGCCGCTCGTGCAGGTCGTGACGCCAGCGTGATCGCCGACGAAGTGATCGCCCACTTGGCCGGCCTGGTTGGTGCGAAGGTGACGGTGACGCTCGAAATCGAAGCCGAGATGCCCGGCGGCGCGCCGGAGACGGTGGTGCGAACAGTGACGGAGAACAGCCGGTCACTGAAGTTCACCACCCAGGGGTTCGAGACGGAGTAGACCCGCAGCACCGGATTCGATTTGGCGCCGCGTCTACGACTACATCTGGCAGCGGAGCGCCGCCGGAGCGTACTTCGCCACGGTGTTACAGTTGTCTATCGACTGGAGGCGGAACGGTATGCCAACTGAGGTCCTGGCGTCGTCGACAGGCTCCGCCACGGCTGTGGCATTGCGGGCGCCGGCGATTTACTACCTCGAGATCAATCGCTATCGCGGCATCAAGGCGCTGTCGTGGCGACCGACACGGGGCGTCAACGTCATTCTCGGTGGCGGCGACGTCGGGAAGACGACAATTCTGGACGCCATTGGCCTTCTGCTCAGTCCTACGAATCCTTGGATCCTGTCAGACACTGACTACTACGCGCGGAAGATCGCCGACGGGTTCACGATCGAGGCGGTGATGACACTGCCGTCCGACAGCGGCATCAACTACCAAGTGAAGCCTTGCTGGCCTTGGGAGTGGAACGGGAGTGAGCCCGTGGTTCCCGACCCCGACGCCAGCGGCGCATCTGAAGGGGAGCCAGTCTATCGTCTGCGGGTACGCGGGACCGAAGATCTCGAGCTTGCATACGAGATTGTTCAGCCCGATGGCAGCGCTGACGGCCTGTCCGTAGGGCTCCGCCGGTCGATAGGGCTCGTGCGGCTCGGCGGCGACGACCGCAACGACCGTGACCTGCGGCTCGTACAAGGGTCGGCTCTGGACCGTCTGCTTTCGGACAAGAGCCTGCGCTCGCGGATGGCAGCCGACCTCGCGAAGAGCGACGTGGCCGGCCAGCTCGATCCCGAAAAGAAGAAAGCGCTAGCCTCATTGGATGAGGCCTTCTTGCAGGAGAGACTACCCCACGGCCTTGACTTGTCCATCACCGGCGGCCAGGGGGCGTCCATCGCATCGATGGTTGGCCTCACGGCCCAGTGTGAGGGCCTCCAGCTGCCTGTCGCGACATGGGGCGCCGGCACGCGGCGCCTATCAGCTCTCGCGATCGCTGAACAGAACCACGGCGAAGCACCAATCACGATCGTGGACGAAGTCGAGCGCGGGCTGGAGTCCTACCGGCAGCGTGCTCTGGTAGCGAAACTCCAGGCTCGTCGTTCGCAGACGTTCGTGACGACGCACAGTCCCTTTGTGATCGCGGCGGCGTCGACCGCTGCGTTCTGGTACGTCGATCCTGGAGGCAGAATCGGACCTCTGGACGGGAAGAAGATCAGCAGGGTTCGTGTTGCAGACCCCGGCGCGTTCCTCTCACGGCTATGTGTCATTGGCGAGGGTGCGACAGAGGTTGGGTTCGTAAGTGCCCTTCTCGAGCGGGCCCTTGGCTCGCCACTCGATACCCACGGAATCCACGTCTGCGACGGCGGGGCGAACGAGACAACGCTTGAGCTCCTTGAGGCTCTAACGGACGGCGGGCTGAGGTTCGCGGGGTTTGCTGATAACGAGGACAAGCACCCCACGCGCTGGCAAAGGGTCAGCCAGGTGCTCGGTGACCTGCTCTTCCGCTGGCCCTCGGGATGTATCGAGCAGAACATCATCGGCGTCGTCCCCGATGAGATGTTGGAGACACTGCTTATCGATCCGGACGACGAGAAGACCGGCACGCGCCGACATACCCTCTCGTTCCGCCTCGGAATCGAGGCGAAGGACTTCGCCACAATCGTCTCCGTGGCCGGCGATGCGCTTCGAACTCTGATGATTGAGGCCGCAACCGGCTCCGTGCCGCTCGACAAGAAGGCGGCCGCAAAGAACGAGCGGAAGGTGTACGAGAAGCACTCCCAGATGTGGTTCAAGACGGAGGTGGGAGGGCGGGAGCTCGAGGCGAAGCTGTTCGGTCTAGGACTATGGCCAAAGCTGAAGGACCAGTTGCTGCCGTTCTGCAACTCGGTGCGCAAAGCAGCGGGCCTTCCTGAGATTGCGGATCTCAAGCGGTGAGCGACCAGACTGTCCACGCAGCGCTTCGGTCACCGGCGCAACTGGTGGTGATAGAAGCGCCCGCGGGGTGCGGCAAGACGCACCATGGTGCAGAGTATGCGCGCGATGTGGCGAGCACAACCCACCCCGGCCGACCGCTGATCCTCACGCACACGCATGCGGCGTGCTCGGTGTTCGCGGAACGGACAAAGGGAACCCGTACGCGAGTCGACATCCGGACGATCGACAGCGTCATTGGCCAGATTGCCGGCGCTTACCACTCGGGTTTGGGCCTTCCCTCCGACACCGCTGCGTGGCTTCGTCAACATGCTGAGAGAGGGCATCAGGAACTGGCCTTCAAAGTCGCTAGGCTATTGAAGGTCCGCCCGATGATTGCCGCCTCGCTCGCGCGGCGTCACCCGGTTGTGATCTGTGACGAGCACCAGGATTCCAGCGGTGATCAACACGCCCTCATCATGGCGTTGCTGCAACAGGGGGCACGGGTCCGCGTCTTAGCCGACCCGATGCAGAAGATATTCAGACAGAAGCCCCTCGACGGCTCCAGCCCGCCGTGTGACTGGGACGCCCTGACTGGCAGAGCTCAGGCGTTTGACAGGCTCGATCACCCGCACCGGTGGGACAAGGGATGTGCGAGCCTCGGTCAGTGGACGCTCCAAGCACGCCAGCTCCTCAAGACCAACGGCAGGATCGATCTGCGAGGCGGACTGCCGCCAAGCGTGCGTGTTCACTACGCTGAGAATAGGGCTCAGCGAAATCTCCATTACGAACTCGCGCGCCAGGATCGTAAGGCGATCGATGAGTTCGAAGGACAGCAGGCGTCGCTTCTGGTTCTGACGCGTTACAACGACACGGCGCTGTCCCTTCGCGCCTTCTTCAATCGTCGGATCCCGCTCTGGGAAGGATACACGCGGCCCGGCCTCAACAGACTCGTTGACGCCGTCAATGCTGCCCAGGGCGACAGGGCTAGCCTTGCGGCTGCAGTAGTCGCCTTCATGGCGGACGTCGGGAAAGGCTTCAGCCCATCTGCGTTCGGGAATGCCCTCGAACAGGAAGTTCGAGATGGATGCGTCAGGAGCCGGAGCGGCAAGCCCGCGATGATCCAGCAACTGGCGCGCTATCTCGTGGAGGATCCGAGCCACCACGGTATCGCAAGGATGCTACAGCATCTATCGGAACTCAAGGCCTGCAGCCACGCCTTCGAGGAGGTTGAGGTGGATTGCTACAGCGAGTTCCGGGACGCCATCCGTCTTGGCGCGTTCGAGACACCTGATGCCGGGCTTGAAGAGATTATCCACCGGCGCACCTACTCGCGACCCAAGCCGCCGCCCAGGGCGATCAGCATCATCTACACGGCCAAAGGGTTGGAGTGCGACAGCGTGATCGTCATGCCCTGCGACAAGAAGACTCTTCCCGACACACCCGATGCAAGGTGCCTGCTATACGTCGCCCTTAGCCGCGCGAAGGACCACGTCCTGTTGGTCGTGTCCCGCGACAACCCGAGCCCGCTGTTCGTCATCTGATCGATCTCTCAGTGCGCGCCGGCGTCGCTGCCTCTCCCAGATCAGGCTCCGATCTGCTACCTCCACCAGTGCATCATTCCCCCGGTCATCATTCCGCCACCGCCGAACACCAGAATGAGCAGTAGGACCACGATGGCCGTCCCGATGGCGACGACGGCGGTGTTGGTGTTCTTGTTCATCAGATGGCTCTCTTTCGATGCGGCGTGTCTAAAACCTGTCGGTCCGGAATGCGAAGTCGATGTCTCCGATGTGCGATACGCTCAGTGCTTCATGCCGCCCATCGGCTTCATCATGGGGCACATCGCCATGGAGTCCTTGCCTGCCTGCATGTGCTCCATCATGTGGGTCATCATCCCGTATTCCATCTTCATCATGCCGTCCCGCATCGACAGGCGCTGCGCGACCATCTCGCTGACCACGGCCGCGGTCGCATCCGCCTTCTCCATGCCCGACGCGGCGTTCATCTTGGCGACGAGATCGCCGAGCCGCTGATCGGCGGCCTTCATCTCCGCCATCATCTTCTCGTGGTCGGCCATCATGGCCTGGCACTTCGCGGCCATTCCGGCGGCCGTTCCGGACGGAGGCTTCGCCTTCGCGGTGGTCGCGTGCGGCGGCGCCTGGGGCATCTGTCCAGCGAGGCCTGGAACAGCCGAAATCACCACTGCCGCGCAACCCGTCACGATTGCCGTCACGAATCTACTGAATGTCATGGATGTCTCCCTCACCTCCATCATCGGCCGGACGCGAGGATAGGTCTGTCCCATACCGCACAGTCATGACGGCGGACGTCATATCCGCGCACGTCGAAGCCGAAGCGCGTTCGCGATTACCGACACCGAACTGACGCTCATGGCCGCCGCGGCGACCATGGGGCTCAGGAGCAGACCCAGGACGGGATAGAGCACGCCAGCCGCCAAGGGGACGCCCAGGGCGTTGTAGACGAACGCGAAGAACAGATTCTGCTTGATGTTCGCCATCGTCGCGCGGCTCAGGCGTCGGGCGCGGACGATGCCGGTCAGGTCGCCCTTCACGAGCGTTACACCCGCACTCTCCATCGCTACGTCGGTGCCGGTCCCCATCGCGATCCCGACCTGCGCCTGCGCGAGGGCCGGTGCGTCGTTGATGCCGTCGCCCGCCATGGCGACGACTCGTCCCTCGGCCTGGAGCCGCTTCACCGCGTCCGCCTTTTGATCCGGAAGCACATCCGCCACAACGTCGTCGATGCCGAGCCGGCGTGCCACCGACTCGGCGGTCGTGCGGTTGTCGCCGGTGAGCATCACGATCTTCAGACCCTCGGCGTGCAGCTGCCGGATCGCTTCAACGGTCGTGGACTTGATCGGATCGGCGACGGCCAGCAGGCCGGCCGGCTTCGCGTCCACCGCCACAAACATCACGGTCTGACCGTCGGCCCGCAGTTCCTCGGCCCGCGCCGCCAGCGGGCCAGGGTCCACGTGAAGCTGTTGCAGTAGTGCGAGATTACCAAGCGCCACGGCGTGGCCGTCCACGGTGCCCGTCACACCCTTGCCGCTGATCGCCTGGAAGTCGGCAGGTTTCAGCAGGCTGACGGCCCGCGCCGCCGCCCCAGCCACAATCGCGCTCGCCAGGGGATGTTCGCTGCCTTGCTCCAGGCTGGCGGCCAGCCGGAGCACGACCGCTTCGTCCTGGCCCGCCTGGGGCACGACCGCCACCAGTGTCGGTTTGCCCTCCGTCAGCGTACCCGTCTTGTCCACCACCAGGGTGTCGACCTGTCGGAGCACTTCGATCGCTTCCGCGTTTCGGAACAGCACCCCGACGCTGGCGCCCTTTCCGGTGGCCACCATGATCGACATGGGCGTCGCCAGGCCCAGCGCACACGGGCACGCGATGATCAGGACCGAGACCGCGGCGACGAGGGCGTACGCCATTCGCGGCTCCGGACCGACCAGCGCCCAGGCGACGAATGCGAGTACGGCGGACGCGATCACCGCGGGCACGAAGTAGGCGGCCACGGTATCGGCCAGGCGCTGGACGGGCGCGCGGCTGCGTTGCGCCTCTCCGACCATGCGCACGATCTGCGAAAGCAGGGTCTCGGCGCCGACCCGATCGGCGCGCAGGACGAAGCTGCCGGCGGTGTTCATCGTGGCCCCGATGACGCGCTCGCCCGGGTGCTTCTCGACCGGCATCGCCTCGCCGGTGACCATCGACTCGTCCACCGCACTCGTGCCCTCGGTGACGATGCCGTCCACCGGGACCTTCTCGCCCGGCCGGACACGCAGCAGGTCGCCGACCTTGACCTGGTCGAGTGGTACGTCCCGTTCGAGCCCATCCGGCGTTACCCGCCGTGCCTGCTTTGGCGCGAGGCCGAGCAGCGCGCGAATCGCCGAGCCGGTACGACTGCGAGCGCGCAATTCCAGCACCTGGCCGAGGAGCACCAGCGTGACGATCCCTGCCGCCGCCTCGAAGTACACGGCCACGAGTCCCTCGGCGCTGCGGAACGAGGCGGGGGACACACCCGGGAACAGCGTGGCGACCAGGCTGTAGACGAACGCCACGGTCACGCCCAGACCGATGAGCGTGAACATGTTCAGGCTGCGAAAGACGAGCGACTGCCAGGCGCGGACGAAGAACGGCCAGCCGCCCCAGAGCACGACCGGTGTGGCCAGGGCCAGTTCCACCCAGCGAAGCGTCGTCGCCGAAGCGACGTGTTCCAACAGGTGCCCGGGAAGATCGTGGGCCATGACCATCACGATCAACGGAGCGGCGAGCGCTGCGCTGACCCAGAAGCGCCTGGTCATGTCCACCAGTTCGGGGTTCTCTTCGTTCTCCCTTGGTGCTGCGATGGTGCGTGGTTCGAGCGCCATCCCGCAGATGGGGCAGGTGCCAGGTGCATCACGCACGATTTCGGGATGCATCGGGGCAGGTGTACTCAACGCTCCGTGCCGGCGGCGCATGGGGAACCACCGGTTCGAGGGCCATGCCGCACTTCGGGCAGGCGCCGGGGCCGGTCTGGCGGACCTCCGGGTGCATCGGGCAGGTGTACTCGACCGCACCGGTGCCCGGCGGCACCAGCTCATTCGGCCGGCCGTGCGACTTTGACGTCGCCCGGTCCGGATCAGCCTTGGGCTGCGGCGTCTCGGCCGTGACCGCCGCGATGTTGTCGCGTGCCATGGGGGCCTCTCCGCGTTGGACGTCAGCGGGCGCGAGGAAGACACCAGCCCCGCCTGTCGACCTCACTTCGCGTACTGCTTTGGGTCGCGGTCGAACTTCTGCTTACAGGACGCCGAGCAGAAGTGGTAGGTCTTGCCGTTGTATTCGCTCGAACCGGCGGCCTTTGCCGGGTCCACCTGCATGCCGCACACGGGATCTTTCTGCATGCCGTTACCTCCACGAACTGACCATTCCCCCGGTCACGTCGCTGTCGCTTCATTCGCCCCAGTAGTGGGGTTGGCCATAGTGCCGGTACAGCTGCTCTTCGTAGGCGCGTTCGACAGGACGGGTTGGATCGAACTCGGGACTGTTCCGAATCTGAGCCTGCGTGACGGTCGCGTGCACCTTCGAGTGGTTCCAGTCCACCCGCTCAATCCAGCCGGGCGACAGCAACACCTTCTTGCCTGCCCACCAGTTTGTGGTGTCCACGATCAGGTAGCGGATCGCCCAGGAGCAGTCGTCCACGAGAAAGTCCGATATATGGCCGATGTCGCCGTCCGTGGCGTGGATGTGGTAGCCGGTGACCGCGCGCGAGCTCCGCAGGTGCGGGCTGGTTCCTTTCCTGGCCGCCCAGACCCAGCGGCGCTCCCGCTCGAAGTGCTTGGTCAGCGCGGCCGGCTCGGGTCCGGGACCGGGGTACGGCGATATGCCCCAGAGATAGGACCCAGTCCAGTACGGGGCGTAGCCGTAGTAGCCAAAGTAGTTGGTCTCGTGTTGCCGCGAGACCGGCCTATCCGTGTCGATCTCCGGACTCTTCTCAACCTGGGTCTTGGTCAGCGCGGTCGTGATCCGCCTGTGCTCCCAGTCCATCGCGCGAAAGGCGATTGGCGAGAGGAGCACCTTGCGTTCCGACAGCCACGCTCCCGTGTCGACCACGAGGTAGCGCACCGCATAAGTCTCGTCGTCGAAGTAGCACTCTCGGACCGTGCCGACGTCTCCATCGGTCGCGCCAATCGCGAACCCGTGAAGAGCCTTGATGCTTCGAAGCATCGAATCCTCGGTCTGTGGAGTGTCTTGCAAGCACCGCATCAGATCAAAGTGCGCGACCACTTGTTACCTCCACCAGCTCATCATTCCGCCGGCTCCTCCCATTCCGATCATCCTGCCCCCGCCGAAGACCAGAAAGACCAGGAGGACGACGATCACCGTTCCGATGACGACCAGGACTGTGTTGTTGTTCTTGTTCATACTCATCTCCTCATGACACCCCGGCGTGGCTGGCTGCCCTCACGCACGCCCACGCCCTCAACCCCACCATAGGCCAGACGCGATGGTGGGGATATCCACTTGTGCACAGGCCCGAAGGAGACGTCGGTGCTGTCAGGCTCGACGTCTGTAAGCTCGTCTCGCTCATCGCCGTGCCGCCGGCCTCTCGCGCGTTCCGGTCTGCCGGCGATACCGCGTAATGAGGGCGTTGGTCGAGCTGTCGTGCGCGAGCACCGGGTCGGCGACGTCCGTCAGCTCTGGAACGATGCGTGAGGCCAACATCTTGCCCAGCTCGACGCCCCATTGATCGAAGGAATCGACTTGCCAGATGGCCCCCTGCGTGAACACGCTGTGCTCGTAGAGGGCTACGAGGGCGCCCAGCGTCTCCGGCGTCAGCCGTTCGGCCAGGATGGTATTCGTGGGTCGGTTGCCTTCGAACGTGCGATGGGGCACCAATCGCTCCGGCGTGCCCTCGGCGCGGACCTCCTCCGCGGTCTTGCCAAACGCTAGTGCCTGGGTCTGCGCGAAGACGTTGGCCATCAGGAGATCGTGATGCTGACCCAATGGATTCAGCGTCTGGGTGAAGCCGATGAAGTCGCAGGGAATCAGCCGCGTCCCCTGGTGGATCAGTTGGTAGAACGAGTGCTGGCCGTTGGTCCCTGGTTCGCCCCAGTAGATCGCTCCGGTCTGATAGTCCACCGCCACGCCGTCGCGCGTCACGTGCTTGCCGTTGCTCTCCATCGTGAGCTGCTGCAGGTACGCGGGAAGGCGCTTCAGGTATTGGTCGTAGGGCAGCACCGCCACGGTCGAGGCGTCGAAGAAGTTGGTATACCAGATCGTGAGCAGCCCCATGAGGACGGGCAGATTGCTTTCGAACGGGGCTGTCCGGAAATGCTCGTCCATCGCGTGGAAACCCGCCAGCAGGGCGCGGAACGCCTCTGGACCGATGGCGATCATCGTCGACAGCCCGATCGCCGAATCCATCGAGTACCGGCCGCCGACCCAGTCCCAGAACCCGAACATATTGCCCGTGTCGATACCGAAGGCCGCCACCTGCTCGGCGTTGGTGGACACCGCCACGAAGTGCCGGCCGATCGCTCGCTCGTCTCCGAGCGCGTCGAGCGCCCACTGACGCGCCGTGCGCGCGTTCGTCATCGTCTCGAGCGTGGTGAATGTCTTCGACGACACGATGAACAGAGTCTCCGCAGGATCGAGACCTTGCGTGGCTTCGGTGAAGTCGGTGCCGTCCACGTTCGACACAAATCGGAAGGTCAGGTCCCGGGCGCTGTAGTGTCTCAGCGCCTCGTAGGCCATGACCGGACCGAGATCGGAGCCGCCAATCCCGATGTTGATGACCGTACGCACGCGACGGCCGGTGTGTCCACGCCAGCGGCCGTCCCGAACCTGATCGGCGAACGCGGCCATCCGATCGAGGACGTCGTGGACGTGAGGCACGACGTTGTCGCCGTCGAGAACGATCGACGCGCCCCGTGGCGCACGGAGGGCGACGTGGAGCACGGCGCGCTCCTCGGTGGTGTTGATCCTGTCGCCGCGAAACATCGCCTCGATCTGTTCGCGCAGCCCGCACGCGCTGGCCAGAGCGACGAGAAGACGGACCGTTTCGTCCGTGATGCGATTCTTCGAGTAATCGAGGTACAGGCCGGCGGCCTCCACGGCGAAGCGCTCGCCGCGCGACGGGTCGTTGGCGAACAACGTTCGCAGGTGCACGTCGCGCACCTGCTCGTGATGCGCCGCAAGCGCCCGCCACGCCGGGAGCGCGGTCAGGGCCGAGGGCTGAGCCGATGAACCCGTGGTCACGACGACGCCCCCGTGGACCGGGCCGCAGGTGTGGACGCGCCGCTCTTCGACGCCAGGCTTCGCATCAACTTGTTCCAGGAGTCGTCAAACGACTGCGCGCCCTCGTGCTGCAGCCGGCCGGCCAGCGCCGCCACGTCCACTCCGGCCGTGGCGAACCGACCGAGGACGTCTTCTGCATCGCCACCGTCAGCCGGCATCGCCCCGGTGACGTGCCCATGATCGTGGAAGGCGCGGAGCGTGTCCTCAGGGATGGTGTTGATCGTGTCTGGCGCGGCGAGGGATTCGACGTAGAGCACATCAGGAGCCGCGGGGTCTTTCGTGCTGGTGCTGGCCCAGAGGAGCCGCTGCGGCAGCGCCCCGGCGTGCGAGAGCGTCTGCCATTCCGACGAGTCGAGGAGCCGCCGGTACGCGGCGTAGGTGCGCTGTGCGACAGCGATCCCGAGTCGATTGCGAAGCTCGGGCGGCACCTGGCCCATCACGGCCTTGTCCCAGCGGCTGATGAACATCGACGCGACGGAACCGACCTTCGGATCGAGGCCGGCGGCGAGGCGACGCTCGATTCCCCGCATGTACGCGTGGGCCGCCGCCAGATACTGTTCCCGGGAGAAGAGCAGCGTGACGTTCACCGCCACGCCCGCGGCGATCGACTCTTCGATGGCCGCGATACCCTCCGGAGTGCCGGGAATCTTGATCAGGAGATTGGAAAGCCTCGCTCGCGCATGGAGTTCGGCCGCCTGAGCGACCGTGCTGGCCGTGTCGTTGGCAATGAGCGGCGAGACCTCCAGCGAGACCCATCCGTCCAGACCTTGCGTCGCGTCGTGGACCGGCCGGAACAGCGCGGCGGCCTGGCTCAGGTCTTCGAGCGCGAGCTCGAAGAACAGCGCCTCACCGGCCGTGCCGTCGCGGGTCTTCTGGCGGATCGCGTCGTCGTAGAACTGGCTGTTCTCGATCGCGTGATCGAAGATCGTCGGGTTCGACGTCAGCCCGGTCACCGACCACTCGTCGATGTACCGGCGGAGCGTGCCGGTGGTGAGGAGCCCGCGCGTGATGTTGTCGAGCCACAGACTCTGTCCGAGCCCGTGAAGCCGCGCAGTCGCATTCGCGTGTGTGTCAGTCGCCATGGGAACCTCATACGTTTACAGTCACCCCTCTGGGCCGTTTCCCATTGGTGTTGATCTGGGCGTCAGCCGCAGGAGCTGGGGTAAGCGGCCTCATCCGGAGACGGTCCTGGGTTGTGGGTTGTGCCAGGCGCCGTCTGGCGCAATGAGCGCGTCCGCCTCGCGCGGACCCCAAGTGCCGCGCCTGTACGGGCGGGCTTGGTGATGGGTTTCAAGCACTGGCTCGACCGCCGACCATGCGGCCTCGACCGCATCCTCGCGGGTGAACAGCGCTCCGTCGTCCGCCATCGCATCCCCCAAGAGCCGTTCATAGGGCAGTTCCGCTCCCGGCTGCTCTTCGGCCAGGTAGAGCTCGCGCTGATCGCCGACGAACTCCTTCCCCGCGCGCTTGACGCGAGCCGCGAGGGCAACGGCCGAGCTTGGGGACAACCTGAAGCGTAGATAGTTGCCGACGTCGGTGGCTGTCGCCGAGTCGGCGAAGAGCCGCTGCGGCGGTGCCTTCAGCTCCACCAGGACCTCGGCCGCGGTGTAAGCCAAGCACTTGCCGGAGCGCAAGTACCACGGCACCCCCGCCCATCGCCACGAGTCGATGAAGAGTCGCAGGGCGCAGAAGGTCTCGACGTCGGAGCGCTTCGCCACGCCCGGCTCCTTCAGGTAGCCGGCGTACTGGCCGCGCACCACGTCCTCGGCCGTGAGAGGGCGCATGGCCTGGAAGACCTTGGCCTTCTCGGTGTGCACGGCTCCATAGCCCCTGTAGGCCGGCGGCTCCATGGCGAGCAGCGCGACAATCTGAAAGAGGTGGTTCTGGATCACGTCGCGTAGACAGCCTGCGGTTTCGTAGAACGCGCCGCGGTTCTCCACGCCGAAATCCTCGGAGAGGGTGATCTGGACGCTGGCCACGGTGTTGCGGTTCCAGAACGGCTCGAGGAACGAATTGGCGAAGCGGAAATAGAGGATGTTCATGATCGCCTCCTTCCCAAGGAAGTGATCGATGCGGAAAATCGAGTCCTCGGGGAACACCAGGCGCGCGACGCGGTTGAGCTCCCGAGCAGAGGCCAGGTCACGTCCGAAAGGCTTTTCGACGATGACGCGGGCAGAGTCGGCGAGATCCGCGGCGCCCAGCCCTTTGATCACCGTCTCGAAGAGCGACGGCGGGATGGCCAGGTAGTGCGCCGGGCGCCGGTGGCTGCCCAGCGCCGTCTTGATGGCCGTGAACGTGTCCGGGTCGTTATAGTCGCCGCCGACGTACCTGAGTAGAGACAGAAGATGCCGGAAGGCACGTTGGTTCGTGATCCCGCCCGATCGCTCGATGCTGTCCCTCACGCGCTCGCGCAGCTGCACGAGACTCCACTTTGGGAAGGCCACGCCAACGACCGGGACCTTCAGAGCGCCTCGTGTCGCCATCGCATAGAGCGCCGGGAAGATCATCTTGTGGGCGAGATCGCCGGTCGCGCCGAACAATACCAAGGCGTCCGAGTGGGGCTCAGGCATGATGGTTCCAGAGGCGATAGCCGCCGGCGAATGCATCGGCGTTGGAGCCGAGCCTGACACCCTTGGGTAGCGTGCGCAGCCGCTTCGCATTGCCGCCGCCGATGACGACGTCGTCGACTTCCAAAGCGGCCTTCAGCTGCGTCACGACGTCGGCGACGTGGCGGCCCCATTTCTTCTTGCCGAATCGTTTCAGTGCGGCCTTTCCGACGTAGTCTTCATACGTCCGGCCCTTCTTGTAGGGCAGATGTGCCAGTTCCATCGGTTCGAGCACGCCCTCCACGATGAGTGCTGAGCCCAACCCTGTGCCCAGGCCGAGGAAGAGCATGCGGCCGCGCTTGTAGCTGCCCAACGCCTGCATGGCGGCGTCGTTGACGACCTGGACGGGACACCCGAACGCTTTCTTGAAGTCGAATCCGACCCACCCGTCTCCCAGGTGCCTCGGCTCGCTCACGGGCTTGCCGTGTAACACGGGTCCCGGATAGCCGATCGACACGACGGCGTACTGTCGCCTGCCGGACCATTCGCACCATCTCTTTGGCCGTCATCTTCGGGCCCGATCGAAACTCGAGGCGCTTCTTCCGGCCAGTGGCCAGCACCTTGATGTGCGTGCCGCCGACCTCGATCACAAGGATGTTCATGTCAGCCACCTCCGATTGAACCCACCTCCTTAACCCATGTTCGCCGCGTCGCAGGCAATGGCGCTGTCCGTTCTTGCACACAGCTCGGTGCGAGGCCGGGCCGCTCCGAAGGAGCGCCTCCTACGTACCAGATGGTCCGCGTTCGGCGGGACCGCCACGGGTGGAGTATCGGCGTCTCACACTGACGGTGGAGTTCTGTCGAACACTCGCCAATTGCCGTTTCGGAACGGGGCGAAGCCCACATGGTTGCCAAGAGAGACCGACGTAGCGAGGATCAGATTCATCAGTTGATGGAGCGGTTCGGAAGAACCCCGCATGTTCGCCAAGGCTGACGGCCGGATGTACCGACCTCCGGCCTCCAAGGGCGTGGCGGCATGAGAATCAACCACAAACGACGTGTAGTGACTCGGCGTGGCCATTGCTGTATCCCTCTACTTCCGAGGGGAGTGGCACAAATGCTAGTCGTGCCCACGCATGTGTCGGGGCTCGTTCGCGATTATGCGCCGGTGTGACGAGACCGGCTGTCCACTCTTGAACACCCTGCTCCTCCGGCCGTCGCTCTAGAGAGCACCATTTGTGTGGCCGTCATCGTGGACCGGATCGAACGGGCAGCGGTAGCGCGGTCACACGAAATAGAACGTCAGTCCAAGGAGCACGTAGATCGATAGCAGCAATACGCCCTCGAACCATGTTGCTGCCGTCGCCATCCCGAACGTCCACGCCGAATGTTGCCCCGTGGCGTAGGCGAGCGCCCACGAGCCCGGCACCAATACAAGCAGCCAGGCGAACGTCGACAGTCCCTCACCCCGGCGACTCATGCGGCCTCTGCAAGCGGCAGCGCCGCGATCGCCCCGACGCCACCAGCGAAGGCGACGCCCGCGTCAAGCCAGAACAACGCCGAGGTGGGTGGCATGTACCCCCGACCATGCCTTCGGTGCGGCGTCATGACCTGCCCTCCAATCCGCTGCTACCTCCTATCGACCGGCGCGAAGGTATGCGCGCGTCCCTCTTCGGAGCCGGTCGCTGCCTCCTCACGCAGGTCTGCTACTTGTCCCCAGGGCGCTCGAGATGGCCGCCAAACTGGTAGCGCATCGCCGACAGGAGGCGGTCCGGAAAGTCATCTTCTCCGCGGGAACTGAACCGCCGGAACAGTGCGGCGGTCAGGACGGGCGCCGGCGTGGAACTCTCGATGGCGGCGGTGGCCGTCCATCGGCCTTCGCCAGAGTCGGACACGCGACCGGAATACTGCTGCAGGTCCGGGTGCTCGGCCAATGCGCGGGCCGTCAGATCGAGCAGCCAGGAGCCGATTACGCTCCCGCGGCGCCACACCTCGGCGACGTCGGGCAAGGGGAAGTCGTATTGATAGTGTTCAGGATGTTCGATCGGAGCGGTTTCGGCATCCATCGGCCGGGCGCGCGCGCCGACATTGGCGTGCGCCAGGATATTGAAGCCTTCCGCGTAGGCGGCCATCAGGGCATATTCGATGCCGTTGTGGACCATCTTCACGAAGTGCCCTGCGCCGGGTGGGCCACAGTGGAGGTAGCCCTCATCGGCGGTGCTGTTCCTGGCGCCGCGGCCCGGCGTGCGCGATGCCGCCTGAAAGCCCGGAGCGAGGGTCTTGAAGATAGGGTCGAGGCGGGTCACCGCCGCATCAGAGCCGCCAATCATCAGGCAGTATCCGCGATCGGTTCCCCAGACACCGCCGCTCACGCCGACGTCAAGGTAGTCAACTCCACTGGCTCCAAGTGTCCCGGCACGGCGGATATCGTCGACGTAGTGTGAGTTCCCGCCATCGACGACGATGTCCCCGGATTGCAGGTGCGGCGACAGTTCGCCCAGCGTCGCGTCCACGACCGCCGCGGGGAGCATCAACCACACCATTCGGGGCGTCTCGAGCGTTCTGACGAACTCCTCGAGTGAGTGCGTTGCGGTCGCTCCTTGGTTCGCCAATGGCGCCATCGTCGCTGGCTGCGAGTCGAAGACCACACAGGCGTGCCCGCCGCGCAGGAGGCGATGCACCATGCTGCCGCCCATCCGTCCGAGGCCGATCATTCCCAGTTGCATGCTGATGAACTCCTTCCCATGACTCTCGACGCCCGCGATAGGCACATCGACGGGGCCTCGGGGCCGAGAACCAGACATCTCAAGTGTCCAGCATTGCGAATCACGGTCGACCGGCGCCGTCTCCTTTTGCACACCGTTCGGCGCGGGGTCGAGGCCCGTCCCACTGCTGCACACACAGGCCGTCTCTTTCTGTACATCGCGGATTCTCAGGCCTTCGTATTGTGGACGTAGTAGGGGCGTCCCGGCCCTATGCACCGTTCTCCAGTGGCGTACGGGGCGATCCATCGAGGGATATGAACTCAGCGACAGGAGGAAGACAGATGTTACGCAACGTGAAGGATCTGCGGGGCTACAAGATTCGCGCGACAGATGGCGTCATCGGCGAAGTGGAGGACCTGTACTTCGACGACGAGGACTGGGCGATCCGTTACCTTATCGTCGACACGGGCAATTGGCTTTCCGGCCGGAAGGTGCTGCTCTCCCCGCTCGCCATTGGCCATCCGGATTGGCTGGGCCAACTGCTGCCCGTGTCACTCACGAAGGCGCAGATTGAACGCAGTCCCGACATCGACACGAGAAAGCCAGTGTCGCGACAGTACGAGACCGAGTACCTCGGGTACTACGGCTACCCGCACTACTGGGGCGGCGCCGGTCTCTGGGGTATGGGCGCGTACCCCGGCAGCCTCACGACCGAAGCCGCATTTGACGAGGAAATGCGGGCGCGAACGATCTCGGCAAGTGCATCGCCTGACGACTGCCACCTGCGCAGTTGCAGGGCCGTCACCGGGTATCACATCCACGCGGCGGACGGCGATATCGGCCATGTATCGGACTTCCTCGTGGGCGATCGCTCCTGGGCGATTCGCTACCTGATCGTGGACACGAGCAACTGGTGGGTCGGCCACACCGTGCTCGTCGCGCCGCAATGGATCGAGGGGGTGAGCTGGCCAGATGCCAGGGTGTCCGTCGATCTGACCCGGCACGCCGTCAAAGAGGCGCCCCGATACGACCCGGCGGCACAACTCGACCGTGAGAAGGAAGAGGCGATGTACCAGCATTACGGCCGCTCCGGCTATTGGACCACCACAGCCATGAAAGATGCCGCAGCGCGGTCCGGAAGGTGAGGGCATCACGCCCCCGGCGTGAGGCCATGTCTGAGAGCGACGCGGCGAGGTGTGGACGATGAATGCTCAGGACCAGCTCTGTATCAACGCGATCCGCATGCTGTCGATCGATTCGGTGCAACGGGCGAACTCCGGGCATCCGGGCATGCCAATGGGCGCGGCCACGATGGCGTACATCCTGTGGACGCGCCACCTGCGACACAATCCGAAGAACCCCGCCTGGCCCGACCGCGACCGGTTCGTGCTCTCCGCCGGGCACGCCAGTGCGCTCCTGTACAGTCTACTGTTCCTGACCGGATACGACCTGGCGATGGAAGACCTCGAACAGTTCCGACAGTGGAAGAGCCGGACGCCCGGCCATCCCGAGCGCGGCTGCACGCCGGGCGTCGAGGTCACCACGGGCCCGCTCGGGCAGGGCGTCGGCAACGGCGTCGGCATGGCGATCGCGGAGCGGTGGCTCGCGACGACGTTCAATCGTCAGGGCGACGATGTGGTGAACCACTATACCTACGTCCTCGCCAGCGACGGCGACGTGATGGAAGGGGTCGCCTCAGAGGCCGCGTCGCTCGCCGGCACCCTGCGGCTCGGCCGACTGATCGTTCTCTACGACGCCAACCTGATCACGCTCTCCGGGACGACGAACCTCACGTTCTCAGAGGACGTCGGCGCACGCTTCGAGGCCTGCGGCTGGCACGTGCAGCGGATCGACGGGCAGGACGTGGCCGCGGTCGATGCGGCACTCACTCAGGCACGCGCCGTCGAGGATCGGCCGTCGCTCATCGTGGCGCGCACGCATATCGGCTATGGCAGCCCGCACAAGCAGGATACCTGGCACGCGCACGGCGAACCGCTCGGCGTGGCGGAGGTGCGCCTCACCAAGCGCGCGCTCGGCTGGCCCGAGGATCGCCGCTTCTACGTGCCGGACGACGCCCTTCGCGAGTTCAGAACCGCCATCGGGCGGGGCGCCGACCTCGAGGCGTCGTGGCAGCGACGCGTGAACGCCTTCGGCGTCGCACACCCCGGCCTCGCCGACCAGTTCACGCGCGTCCTTGCGGGCAAGCTGCCGGAAGGATGGGAGTCGCATTTGCCGGTCTTTACCCAGGCGGACGGCGACATGGCGACACGCGACGCCGGCGGGGCCGTCATCAACGCGCTCGCCGACGTCGTGACGAACCTCGTGGGCGGATCGGCGGATCTCGATCCATCGACGCGCACCGCGCTGACAGGACGCGGCGATTTCGAGAGTCCCCTGGTCGCCCAGACTGGAGAAGCGCTGCCAACCCAGGGCACGGCTGGTGGCGTCTGGGGGTACGCGGGACGCAACATCCACTTCGGCCTTCGCGAGCACGCGATGGCCGCCGCGCTGACCGGCATGGCGCACCACGGCGGACTATTCCCATTTGGCGCCACGTTCTTCTCGTTCTCGGACTACATGCGTCCGAGCATCAGGCTCGCGGCCTTAAGTAAAGCGCATGTGATCTACGTTTGGACCCACGACAGCATCGCTCTCGGGGAGGACGGTCCGACCCACCAGCCCGTCGAGCAATTGGCGGGTCTCCGCGCCATGCCCAACATGTTGGTCGTGCGACCGAGCGACGCCACCGAAACGGTGGAGGCGTGGCGGGTCGCGCTCCAGCATACTGGCGGCCCCGTCGGGCTGGTGCTCACGCGGCAGAAGCTCCCGGTGCTGGATCGCACGAAACTCGCGCCGGCGTCCGGGCTGGCGCAGGGCGCGTACATCCTCGCGGAGACCGGTGCGTTTCCGCCGCAGGTGATCCTGATCGCCACGGGCTCGGAAGTCGCGCTCGCACTGGAAGCGCATGCGCGGCTCGCCGGTGACGGGATCCGCAGCCGGGTGGTGTCGATGCCCTGCTGGGAGCTGTTCGACGCGCAACCGCAGTCCTACCGGGACACGGTCCTGCCGCCGAGCGTTCGCGCGCGGGTCAGCATCGAGGCGGCCTCGCCGTTCGGGTGGGAGCGCTACGTGGGTCCCAGCGGCGCGATGATCGGCGTCAGCGACTTCGGCGCCTCCGCGCCAGGGCCCGTCGTGATGCGCGAGTTCGGCTTCACGCCGGAGCACGTCGTCGAGACGGCGAAGCCCTCCTGGAGAAACAGCGAGGGAGAGTGTCCTCGTGACGTAGCAGGATGACGACGGTCAGCTGGGTGAGTTCCGTCACGGCACCGGCCGGGTCGGCTTCGATCGTGAGGGACGGAGTTCATTGGTCGAGGCGACACTCCGGCGGGTGCTCTTATGGAACATGCGGTGGCCTCGTGGTTGTCGGAGTTCGGCGCGCCGGCGTTGTTCGTGCTCCTGGCGCTTGGCGTCGTCGGGTTGCCGCTGCCGGACGAGGCTCTCCTGGCGCTGGCCGGCGTCCTCATCGGACGGGGCCGCCTGCACCCGGTGGCGGCGGCGGTTGCCGCCATTGGGGGCGCGATGGCGGGCATCACCGCGAGCTATGGGCTGGGGAGATTCGCGGGCCTGCCCCTCCTCTTGCGCTTCGGTCGACGGCTTCACCTGTCCACGGCGGGAGTCACGCGTGTCAAGGCATGGTTCGAGAGGGCTGGGAAGTGGCTGTTGGTCGGGGGATACTTCATTCCCGGGGTCCGCCACGTTACGGCTCTCGTGGCGGGTGCCTCGAAGCTCTCTGTCGGAACCTTCATGGTGTATGCGTACGCCGGCGCCGCGCTGTGGGCGTCGTGTTTTCTGACGCTCGGGTACGTCGTTGGTGATCGGTGGCGCGAATTGGCGGCGGATCTCCACCGACATCTGTTGATCGCGGGGCTGGTCGTCACGGTCGTGGCGGGCGGATATGCGTACGTGAAGGCACGGCGCTCACTCCGTGCTGGCCGTTCCTAGGGACGTCCCTCAGCTGGAGCGAGCAGATCGGCGGAACGTCGAGCTTTCACCACGATCAGTCTTCAAGACAAGGGCGTCTGCCTTGAACGCCACGATGGTGCTCGAGGTAATCCGATTCTTCAACCTCTCGTTTTCCGCGCTGGTGATTCTCAGAGTGATTGTCGTGCCGGTGATCTTCCACGTGCCGCGAATCGTACCGGTCACACTTTGAGAAAGCGTATTCGCAATGAACCCCATCGGGTGCAGGTGGCAGACGAACGTGCCATCGCCATCGATCGCCAGCGCCTCTTTGAAATCGCCAACCGTGCCTTGCCAGCGCCCGACGATCGCCGTCGAGTATTCCGCCTCCGGGACGGGTGCTCCATTGGTCGTACAGGACGCTACACACAGTCCCAGCACGACGACGGCAATGTGCCCTACCCAAGGCGATCGCGTCATGTTGAACCTCCATGCGGTGCTGTCGCTCATAGCTTCTCGGTGAGTGTCGACGCCGGCAGCGGAGAGTCTGTCCTGCGGATGTTGTGATCGTGCAGACGCCCAAGCGTGTTCTCAATCAATCTGGTCCACTCGCCCGCCGCGCCGTCGACGGCCTCGTCCACGGTCGCTGCCTGGTACGTGACGGCCACGGGCTGGCGGCCTTCGAGGCGGGCCTCCATCACGCAGCGTTTGTCGTTCTGTCCGGGCTTGTCGCCGTTTTCGTCGCTCAGGTGGACTTCCACCCGCGTGATGTGATCGCTAGACCGGCGCAGGGCGCTCTCGACTGTGGCACGGACGCTGGTCGCGAGCGCCTCGTGGCCCTTGATGTGATGGTCAGTGTTGACTTGGACCTGCATGGGGTTCTCCGTTCCGTCTCGCGCGTCCGATCGCCGCCGCGAAGTGACGATCACCATCGTGTATGCGAATGGGAGACCGATCAGTCTCGTTTTGCACAGCACGATGTGTCGCGCCCACATATTGGGATGTCGGATCCCCCGTCAAGCTGACAGTCCGATTGGATTGGCGAGGCGCGCGTTGGGGACGCGGTGGACGCCGACGACCGTGACGATCGCTGGCGGGGAGCACGACACGCTGAGCGAGAAGGAGGAGGCGCGCGGTGAGCTGCGAAAGCAGCCCCGCTTGCCGACCGATGCCGTCCGTCCACCATGGATGGGAATGCTGCGTCACGGGTGTGACGGTTGCGTCCGCTCGAATATGGCTGCCCACTCGCAGAAGCGCTGTGCCACTCGGGTTGAAGCCTCCTGCCGCGTCATCGTGTGCGCCTCATAGCCGGCCACCGCGTTCCAGAAGGTCGTGCGTCCCACCGCGAACCCGATGAAGCCCGGCACCGACGCGGCGGTTTCAAGCCACGCCGCCACCCTCGTTTCGTCGGCGCCGCGGCCCAGCACGATGCAGCCGACGTCGCCCCGGCCGTGACGACGCGCCGTTTCAACGACGCGTTCGCAGTCCTCGCGCCGATCGAGTCCTTCGACCTTCCAGACGTCCGGCTCGATGCCAGCGTCCTGGAGCGTACGGATGGTCCTCAGCATCAACTCGGGACGGATCCGCCGATCAAAGGCCTGCTTGTCCCCCTGGATGCGCTCCATCTGCGCCTTCGTCGCCGGCACCAGCAGCTCGAACATGAACAGTTGGTCGGCGGTCCGACAGTAATCGGACAGCTGTTTGAGCCGCGCCGTCTGGCGTGTATTGAGTGCCGCGTCGTCCTCCGGGTTATAGCGGACCAGCACCTTCGCGAAAGTCGGACCGAAGGCCTCGATGTGTTCGGCGAACGCAGTGCCGTACTCGAACTCGAACTCCTCGGACCCGCTCTTCTCGGTCGATAACGCGGTTACGTACCCGTTCGCGATGGCATCGCGGAGAATTCCAGCGCCGAATTCCTCGTCGACCAGGATTCCGGCGCGAGGTTTCGCCACGAGTGCCTGCCGGAATCCGTCATAGATCACCTGCTTGCTATCGACGACGATCTCGTGCTCGTCCGCCGTCAGCGGTGGCGTGAAATGAAACATGCCGGTGACGTACGACTGACGATGGTCAAACGGCAGGAGGTACAGCGGCCGGTTGTAGCCGAGGGTCTTCATGGTGTCGTTCCCGAAGGTAGCGGCTGCGCCGGTCCCGCGTTGGCTGACGGTGGGTTGGATGCCCGAGCGAAGAGCCGCGTGACGATCGCCTGCGCTTCCGCCTGTATCCGTTCGAGATGGACGCGGTCCCGGAAACTTTCCGCGTACAGCTTGTACACGTCCTCCGTGCCAGACGGGCGCACGGCAAACCATCCTTCGTCGGTGATTACCTTCAGTCCGCCGATGGACTCCCCGTTGCCGGGCGCAGTTGTCACGATCGCGCGGATGGCGTCGCCCGCCAGGTCTTTCGCGTCGACCTGGTCAGGCGCGAGCTGCGCCAGCAGCCGCTTCTGCTCAGGCGTCGCGGGGGCGTCGATCCGCTCGTACACCGGCGCGCCGAGCTGGTGGGTGAGCTCGAGGTAGCGGGCGCCGGGATCGAGGCCAAGCGTTGCCGTGATCTCCGCCGCGAGCAGGCCGAGAATGATGCCGTCCTTGTCCGTAGTCCAAGTCGTGCCCTCGATGCGCTGGAAAGACGCGCCTGCGCTCTCCTCGCCGCCGAAGCCGATCGACCCGTTGAGGAGCCCGCCCACGAACCACTTGAACCCGACGGGTACCTCGACGAGGCGGCGTCCCAATCCCGCCGTCACACGGTCGATCATGCCGCTGCTGACGACGGTCTTGCCGACGGAGGCCTCGCTCGGCCAGGAGCGTCGATGCGTGAACAAGTATGAGATCGCCACGGCCAGGTAGTGATTGGGGTTCATCAATCCCGCCGTCGGGGTGACGATGCCATGGCGATCGTGGTCGGCGTCATTGGCGAAGGCGACGTCGAAGCGATCGCGCATCGCCACGAGTGGCACCAAGGCGTAGGGCGATGAGCAGTCCGTCCGAATCTTGCCGTCCCAGTCCACGGTCATGAAGCGGAACGTCGGATCGACCGTGTCGTTCACCACGGTCAACGCGATGCCGTACCGCGCGCCGATTGGCTCCCAGTAGTGCACGCCGGCACCGCCGAGCGGATCCACGCCGATGCGCACGCCGGCGCTGCGAATGGCCGTCATGTCCACGACGTTCCCGAGATCGTCGACATATGGCGTGATGTAATCGTGGAGATGCGTGGTCGCCGCCCGGCGAGCACGCTCATAGGGCATGCGGTGGACTGCGCGTAGGCCTTCAGCCAGGAGCGCGTTCGCGGTCTGCTCGACCCAGCCCGTGACCTCGGTGTCGGCCGGGCCGCCCGAGGGCGGATTGTATTTGAAGCCGCCGTCTTCGGGTGGGTTGTGCGAGGGCGTGACGACGATCCCGTCAGCCAAGCCGCTTCGGCGGCCGCGGTTATAGCGAAGGATGGCGTGCGAAATGACCGGTGTCGGGGTGTAGCCGCGATCCTGGTCGATCATCACCTCGACGCCGTTGGCGGCTAGCACCTCGAGGGCGCTCACAAAGGCCGGCTCGGACAGCGCGTGGGTGTCCATGCCCATGAAGAGGGGACCCGCAATCTGGTGCGCCCGGCGATACGAGCAGATGGCCTGCGTGATGGCCAGAATGTGTCCCTCATTGAAGCTGCGCTCGAACGCCGAGCCGCGGTGCCCCGACGTCCCGAAGGCGACGCGCTCCGCTGCGACGGAGGGTTCAGGATGCTCCGCGTAGTACGCGGTCACCAGCCTTGGGACATTCACCAGCATCGAGGGCGGAGCCGGCTTGCCGGCAAGCGGACTGATCGTCATCATCCCAGCACCACCTCGACTTTGTGGCTGGTCCCGTCATCAGCCAGGGGAATCTGTGCGTCGCTCGTCTGCAACGCCTGCCCGTCAAGTGAGAGGCGCGACACGCCGTGGTTGACGCCGTTCGGGTTCTCGACCACGATTGCGTAGTGTGCGGAGCGGTACTTGAACGCAATGGTGAAGCCCGGCCACGACTTCGGCACGCACGGATCGATCACGAGCGTCGTTCCTCGCAGACGAAAACCGAGGATCCACTCGAGCCCTGCGCGGTACATCCATCCCGCCGAGCCGGTATACCAGGTCCACCCGCCGCGCCCGACGTGGTCCGGCTCGGAGTACACATCCGCGCACATCACGTAGGGTTCGACCTTGTATCGCTGAATGTCTGCGCTCGTGCTCGCGTGGGTGATCGGATTGAGCATCTCGAAGAGCTCAGCGGCCTTGTCTCCGTCACCGAGCATCGCAAAGGCGATCACTGACCAGAGCGCGGCATGGGTGTATTGGCCGCCGTTCTCGCGGATGCCGGGCGGATAGCCCTGGATATATCCGGCGTCGAGCTGGGCGTGATCGAACGGAGGCGTGAAGATCAACGCGAGCCTCTCGTTCCGAAGGATGAGCTGCTCGTCGACCGCCGCCATCGCCACCACGGCGCGTGCGCTGTCCGCAGCGCCGGAGATGACGCCCCAGGATTGGGCGATCGAGTCAATTCGACACTCGGCACTCGCGCGTCCGCCAAGGGGTGTGCCATCGTCGAAATACGCCCGGCGGTACCAGCCGCCGTCCCAGCCATCCCGCTCGATGGATTGACCGAGCGCCGCGGTGTGCTGACGCCAGGAGGCGCTGCGCGTGTGGTCGCTCCGCCGATCCGCCAGCGGAGCGAATGCCGTCAGCGTGGCGTGTAGAAACCAGCCGAGCCAGATACTCTCTCCCTTACCACCCACCCCAACCCGATTCAGGCCGTCGTTCCAGTCTCCGGTTCCGATCAGCGGCAGGCCGTGGCTGCCGACCGGGAGACTGGTGTCGAGGGCCCGAGCGCAGTGTTCGAACAGCGTGCCTTGCTCGTGCGATGTGGCCGGCTGAAAGTACGACTCCTGAACGCCGGCGCGGAGCGGTGGCCCGTCGAGAAACGCGACGGCTTCGTCCAGGATGCCCACGTCGCCGGTGACCTCGACGTACTGGGCGACGACGTACGGCAGCCAGAGCCGGTCGTCGGAAATGCGCGTGCGGACCCCCTGGCCCGACGGCGGGAGCCACCAGTGTTGCACGTCGCCCTCGACGAACTGCCGCGCGGCTGCGCGCAGAATGTGCTCTCGCGTGAGTGTCGGCTGGGACACGCTGAGCGCCATCACGTCCTGGAGTTGGTCGCGAAAGCCGTAAGCGCCGCTGGCCTGATAGAAGGCGGCTCGCCCCCACACGCGGCAGACGAGTGTCTGGTAGAGCAACCAGCGGTTGAGCAACACGTCCATTGCGCGGTCTGGCGTCTTCACCTGAACGGTGCCCAGAATGCTCTGCCATGCCGCGGTCGCGGCGCGGAAGACGGCGTCGAGGTTGGCGGTTCGGTAGCGGGTGACCAACGCCAGGGCTTCCTCCTTCGTCGCGGCCTCGCCGAGAAGGAACACGATCTCCGCGACACCGTTGGGCTCGAGCTCCAGAACCGTCTGGAGGGCGCCGCACGGGTCGAGGCCGCCACCGACTCGATTCGTGAGAGCGGTGCCGTTGGCAAGGCTGGCGGGACGATCGAGTGTCCCATTCCGGCCAATGAACTCCTTTCGGTCTCCGGTCCAGGACCGTTGGCGTCCGCCGAGATCGGCAAACGCCACACGAGTACCGAACCCGGTGGCCCAGTGGTTCCGCGCCAGCATCGCATGGGTCTCGGGATCGATCTCCGTCGCGACGAAAGGGGCGGAAGCGGCACGGGATGGGCCGAGCACCCATTCCACGTACGCGGTGATCGATAGCCGGCGCGGCCGGCCCGACTGATTCGTCACCGTCAGTCGCGAGATCTTGATCGGGTCGTCTGTCGGCACGTACTGAAGAAGCGCGAGCGACACGCCGTGCGACACATGCTCAAACCGGCTGTACCCCTGGCCATGGGTGACGACGTATGGGGCCGCTTCCTCGCGAATCGGCAGCGCCGTGGGCGTCCAGAGTGCCCCATCATCTTCGTCGCGAATGTAGAGCACTTCGCCTGGCCGATCGCTCACCGGATCGTTCGACCAGGGGGTCAGTTGGTGCTGTTGACTGTTGACCGCCCAAGTGTATCCTCCGCCTTCTACGGATGCCTGGAAGCCGAACGAGGGATTGGCGATGACGTTGATCCACGGCGCCGGCGTCCATTGCCCCTCACCCAGGATGGTCACGTACTCGCGCGCGGAGGTTGCGAATCCGCCAAGTCCATTGAAGAACTCGAGTTCGGGCCGCGCCAGCGCAGGTGTCGGCTCCTCCTTGGAGGCAATGCGCCATTGGGACCGCGGGGGGAGTGGCGGCTCAGATTCCTCCAGGCGTCTCAGTTGCTCGAACAGGCTCCCATCGCGACCGAAGAGCACGGCTCGCGCGGCACTCTCGAGGAGGCTCCGCGCCTCAACGGATACCAGATCGGCTCGCAGAACGAACACCGCGCCCCGTGCATTCACTCCTCCCGACGGCCGTCCCGCCTGGCTGGCTCGCACCTCCGCCTCCAGGGCGTTCTGCAGATCCTGAGCGTACGACGCGGCGTGTTCGTTCAGAAGCACCAGATCCACAGGCAACTGCTTCATCCGCCAATACTCGTGCGCATGGAGGAGTTCGCGGACGATCTGCAGGTCCTCGATGTCGTCGATCCGACACACCACGATCGGCACGTCGCCAGAAATGCCGTACGCCCACAGCGTGGGCGGCTCGCCCTCGCTTCGTGCGAGGACATCGGACGCAGGACGGAGCGCGGGGTTCGCGTAGAGCACGTGGCCGGCGAGACGTTGGAACAAGCCGGCCTCGTCCACGCCGATGCCGAGATGGAACAACACGGCCTGCGCGTGTGTCCAGGCGAGGGTGCTGGCGCGCTCGAAGGCGGCGGAGTCGTGATGCCTGTCCGCTAGGTCGAGCACGTCGCTGCGCGAGGAGGCAACCAGGGTCCAGAACGTGACGCGTGCGGTAGCCCCCGGTGCCAGCCTGATGCGACGCCGAAGGCTGAGAATCGGATCCAGGACCACGCCGGCGGTGTTGGAAAGAGGTCGATCGTCGATGACCGAAACGGGAGTACGAATGCCGTGCCCGCGTCCCAGGAAGAGCGCCCGGTCCGTTTCGAATTGGACCGGGCCGACCACGCCGCCCTCAACAACGGCCAGGTGGGCCAACCATGCCGGCGGCTCGTCGGGTGAGCGGCGCCGACGGGTGGCTAAAACCGCGTCGATGCCGGCAACGAACTCCGTCTGCACGAACAGGTTGGAGAAGGCCGGATGTGCCGTATCGGCCGCGTCGGAGGCCAGGACGACCTCGGCATACGACGTCACGTCAATCTCACGCGCTCGGCGCCCACCGTTCGAGATCGTGACACGACGTGCCTCGGCATCGTCCTCGGGCGAGACCGTGACGTCCAGCCGGGTCGTGATCGTGTCGTCACGCCTGACGATTTCGACTCGGTCCTCGAGGAACGTCGCTTCGTAGCGACCGGGTTCGACCCCACTCGGTTGGTAGCCTGCGGACCACACGGTGCCGTCTTCGGCATCGCGCAAGAAGATGTACATGCCCCAGCAGTCGCACGTCGGGTCCTCTCGCCAGCGTGTCACCGCGAGATCACCCCAGCGGCTGTAGCCCGACCCCGCCGCCGTCATCATCACGGAATACCGGCCATTGGAGAGAAGCTGGGTGTGGGCGATAGGCTGATGGGGCGACTGGAAGCGGCGCGACGTCGACGGGATGAGGGCCTGGACGCGGGTAGCAGTCCGCACCTCCTCGCGTCGCGGATGCGTGGCGTCCACTTCGCGCGGCGCTCGTTCCTGCAGAAGGAGTTCGGTGGCCTTCATGATCGGCTCGGCATGAAAGCGGGTTCGCATCGCGCCCTTATGAAGCGCATCGGCGAGCGCGACCAGCGTCATGCCCTGGTGGTGCGCCATGTAGGAGTGCACGACCGCGACCTTCTCGCCCTCCGGGAGACGGGCCGGGGTGTAGTCGAGGGCCTCATACCAGCCATACGCACCACGCCCGCCCGCGGCGGCCAGACTCGAGAAGTTCCGCACCGCCGCGCGGGGCGCGATCATCGCGGCCAGCGCCGTGGCGTACGGAGCGACAACCGCGTCGTTGCCGAGGCCGCGCCTGAACCCCAGGCCTGGGACGCCGAAGCTCGAGTACTGATACGTGAGTTCCTGATTGCGCGCGTTGTACGCCGACTCCGACACGCCCCACGGGAGACCACGGTCAGCGCCGTATTCCGCTTGCCGCTGCACGACTGTCCGGCAGGTCTCGTCGAGGAGGCTCTCCGGGGGTGGGCGCATCACCAGACTGGGCATCAGGTACTCGAACATCGATCCAGACCACGAGATCAATGCCGCACCGCTGTGCAGCGGCGTGACCGTCCGCCCCAGGCGGAGCCAGTGTCGAGCCGGCACGTCGCCTTTGGCGATGGCCACGAAGCTTGCCAGCCGCGCTTCCGACGCTAGAAGGTCGTAGCAGTTCGGATCGAGAGTGCTGTCGTTGACCCTATAGCCGATCGACAGGAGTTGACGATCCGAGTCGAGGAGCATGCTGAAGTCCATCGCGTCGAACATCGTCCGCGTCAGCGCGACCAGCGCCGGCAGACGCACACTGAGTGACGGCGTGGCGGAAAGACCCGCTTCGGGCATCAAGAGAGCGAGATCGCGCTGGTGGCTCTCAATCGACGCCTGCACGGCTGCCGCACAACCCAGCACCTCCGCGATGCCAGCGTCGCCCCGCTCGCTGCTCAGCGTCTGCGCGAACTCGGCGAACGTGGTGGCGTGAATCCTGAGATCCTCCAGGTCCGAGACCCGCTCAGGTTCGCGGAGCACCGCCGCGGCATTGGTGAGGACATCGAGCGCCCCCTCCAGGCGTTGGCGCGTCACCTGGTGCGCGAGTCGATCGTCGGCCAGGAGGAGCAGAGACTCTCGCGTGAGGTGCAGCCCGTCATCGAGTCCGTCCAGCCAGTTCACCCCGGCAGCCGGCGCGACGATCATCTGGCGACACGCCGATCCGAGCGCAATCAGGTGTCCGGCGAGATTCCCGCTGTCGACGGTGGAGACATACTTCGGCTCCAGCGGACGAAGGGTCCGCGTGTCGTACCAGTTGTAGAAGTGGCCATGGAATCGCTCGAGGCTGTTCATGGCCGCGAGCGTGGACTCCAGCCGGTCCACGGTGTCCAGTGTGCCCAGCCATCCGAAATCGTGAGCGCCGATGACTGAGAGCAAGTAAAGCCCGATATTGGTAGGGGAGGTCCGATGGGCGACCACGAGCGTTGGATCCTCCTGGACGTTGTCCGGCGGCAGCCCATGATCCTCCGGGGTGACGAACGTCTCGAAGAAACGCCAGGTACGACGGGCCGTGAGCCGCAGGACGCGGGCGTCCGAGTCGGAGATCGGTTTCGCTCCGGCGAAGCCCCGAGGAAGGCTCGCCCATCGTGCGACGACCGGCGAGAGGATCCAGAGGATCAGAAACGGCCCGGCGATTGGCCAGGAGCCCGGCTCCGTGCGCGCGACCACGACGGCCGCCGCGGCCGCAAACACGACGCCACCAATCATCCACCGGTACATTCCCTGAAGAGTGAGCCGGCCGCTGGCCGTCGACCTCGCAGCCGTTATCCAGTCGAGCCGCCTCCGACTCCCCACGAACAGACGGAACACCGTTCGCGTGATGGCATCGGTCATCAACCACGCCTGATGCGCGAGCAGTGTCGACAGCAGCGCGATCTGTGACAGCGCCAGGGTGACATCGCCGCCGACCACGCGCCAGTGCCGCCGCTGCGAGAGGCCAAGCCGTCGCGGCACGAGGCCGGCGACAGCCGGAAGTAAGGGAGGTATCGCAATCGTCGCGATGATGAACCCGCTCCACATGGCCGCGGCCGGCAGTGGCGTCGTCCATCCAGCCAGCAACGCGAGATACGCGGCGGGCGCCGATAGCGTTCGACCCAGGTGGGCGAGCATGTGCCAGCGCCCGATCAGCGGGATCGCGCGTCGATCGAAGCCGCCGCCAGGGTGGGGACCCAGGCTGAGGATCCAGGGCAGCAGTTGCCAATCGCGGCGCGCCCACCGATGCTGGCGTGCCGAGGCGACGTCGTAGCGCGTCGGAAACGCTTCGACGACTTCGATGTCCGACACGACGTCGCCCCGGGCGAAGGTCCCCTCGAGCAGATCGTGGCCGAGCCAGGCACTCCCCGGGCCCCGCTGGTCGAGTGCCGTTTCGAACGCGTCGACGTCGTAGATGCCCTTCCCGAGGTTCGAGGAGTCTCCGAAGAGGTCCTGGTACACGTCGGAGACCGCGAAGGCGTTCGGGTCCAGTCCGCTTGGACCCCTGAACACCCGTTGGAAGAGCGAGGCGTCCCGGCGCGTCGGCAGCGACGGGGTGACGCGCGGCTGGAGCACGGCATACCCGTCGGCCACACGGCCGCCGATCAGGTCCAGTCGCGGGCGGTTGAGCGGATGCGCCATCGTGCCGATCAGGCGCTTGGCCGTCCCTCGCGGGAGTCGCGTGTCGGCGTCCAACGTGATCACGTACCGGACGGCGGAAGGCGCCACGGGAAGGGCGCCGTTGACGGGTACAAAGGCGGTGTCGGTCTCACCGCGCAGCCATCGATTCAGGTCGTGCAGCTGCCCTCGCGTGCGGTCCCAGCCAACCCACGTGCCTTGTCTCTCATTCCAGGCCCGTCGACGGTGCAGCAGAAAGAACCGGGGGCCCTTCGACGTCCCACTGTAGCGTCGATTCAGCAGCGCAACGCCGTCGGCTGCCGCGCCAAGCAGTTCATCGTCGCCGGGTGCTGTCTGGGTAGTGGAGTCCGTCCAGTCCGACAGCAGGGCAAAGTAGAGCTCGCCGTCCTGACTGGCCAGGTAGTGAATCTCCAGGCGTTCGATCTGCTCGCCAACTGCTGTCCGCGTTGCCAGCACCGTTGGCACGACGACTATCGTGCGAAGGTCCACCGGGACACCGTCGCGAAGCTCCAGCGCGGGGAGCGTCTCGGGGGGGGCCGTCTGCGCGACCGCGCGGTTGATGACCGCGACGGCGAGGTCCGCAGTCGGGACCAGGGCGAGCACCGCAAGTAGGAACAGAGGCCATCCTGTGACGCCGTCGGCGGTCAGCGCGAGTAGCGGCAGAGCCAGGATCGACGCACTGACCAACGCGATCGCCCCAACACGACCGGCAAGACCCGCTCGCGCCCAGGCGCGAGACAGCCAGTCAACGACCGAGACGCGAAAGCCGATGTCGTGCTCGAAGGCCCGACGGCCGCCCGCGATCAGGTAGTAGCCTGGATCGTGCTCGCGACAGCGCGGCGCCTCATCGTGTTCGTTCGGTTCCGTGGTTGGCCGCGTCGCGGCTGCCATGGCACGCTGAGCGACGTCCAGCTCCGTGCGGCCCGAACCTCGCGCCAGATATTCAATCGCCTGTCGATAGCGATCCCGGGTAGGGAAGTCCATGTCCCCGAAAGGGCTGCCGGCGCACAGCGCCGCATCCACGAGGCTGACGCGTTCGAAGATCTCTTCCCAATCGAGGGTCGAGACGAGCCGCATGCTCGTGATCACGTTGCGAACGGTCACATTCAACCCACCCTGCCGCCGATGCTCCCTGCCGACGATCTCGCCGGTGGTCGTGCCTTCGCGCGCGAGGCGTTCGTCCAGCCACACCAGCACCGGCGCGACACGCGAACCCTGATCGCGCAGGCGTTGGAGCAGTCGCACGACGAAAGCCGTCGGCACGGGCGTCGAAGTGAATCGTCGCAGTGCCGTCTCCGGGGGCTCCGGTTCTCGACCGCCGGCGCCGAGCAGCCGGTCAGCCAAGGCGTCGGCTTCAAGACAGGCCGCTCGCCCACCGGCGGCCTGATCGGCCGCGCGGCGTAAGTTCTCGACCAGGACCAGGCGCAACACGATCGACACGGCCCAGAGCTCGCCGATCGTCAGCGGCTGCACGCGCTGGTAGGCGCTGACGAACCGGACGAGCGTCTGTCGATCCAACCGGCTGTCCGTGTGCGCTACGAGCGCCCACGCGAGTCCAAACACCCGTGGATAGCCTTCGAGCGGGCCCTCGGCCAGGTTGGGCAGCCTGCGGCAGAACCCGCGTGGGAGATGGTCTTGGACTTCGCGAATCTGCTGCTGTGCGACATAGAAGTTGTCGAGCAGCCATTCGTCAGCAGGCGTGATGGCACGCTCTTCGCGCACAGCCCGTTCAACGTCTCGATACGCGTCGGCGAGCGCCCGGCCGTTGTCCTGCAGTCGTCTGGGAAGGTGCCTACGGGTATTCGGGCGGGTCGTGACCCGTGCTACACCGGCGAGGCGCTCAGCGTGTTGCTCGAGGCGCTCGATGCTGAGGAGTTCGCTGCGAACCAGCTCGTCCGTGCGAGGGAACGACAACATTCAGCGGTCTCAGCTCGCGGTTCTCGTTGCAGGAGGCTTCCGGAGCATTTGCGGCCGTGGTCCGGACAGCGCCTCGAAGCCGGAGATCACATCGAACAGTTCCTCGTCGATGTCACTCTGACGCAGACGGTGGAATGACCCGTGGAGGGTTTCCAGCAACTCGTCGATGTTCCGATCGGCGCGTTCCATGGCCGCCAGGCGGCTGGCGTTCTCGCTCGCAAGGGATTCGGCGCACGCCCGGAAGATCGAGACGAAGAGGTATTCGCGAATGAGCGCCCGCAACGTCGCCGTACCGCCGCCTATCACCTCAGGCACGTGCCCCTTCTGCCAGGGGTGTGCGACCAGCTGCCGGCGCCAGTTGTCGTCGAGCGGCAGCAGCCGCTGAGTGACCGGAGCATATGCCGCACCGGAGGTAGGACGGTTGTAGAAGAGGTGGAGTTGCGCAACTTCACTCTGGTCCTGGCGCTTCTCGGTCTGGACGAGAATGTTGCCGACGAGTGGAGTGATGGCCTGGACGGAGTGTGGCACGGCGAAGCGTCCCACCAGCGGCAGGCCCGCATCCGCCAGACGCCCATGAGCGCGCTCACCGACGGCCCAGACTTGGGGGGTGCCGGGCAACGTCGCGATTGTCGTGATCGCATAGTCGGCCACCACATCGTTGAACTGGCCCACCAGCCCCTGGTCGGATCCGAAGACGACGGCGCGGACCACGCCCACAGCGGCCGGTGTCTTCCGTTCCACCCATGGGACCGTCGTCTTGCTTTCCCGAAGACATGCGCCCAAGCCCAGCTCCACGGTGCGAGAGTAGTCCGCCAACGCGCGCACTGATTTCTCGTATTGTCCGATACTCGAGGCGGCCACGGCCTTCATCGTGCGGACGACGGATTGAAGGTCCCCAGCTCCGCCGATCTTCCGGCGCAGGCTCGCCGTCGTGTCGCTCATGCCTTCTCCTTGATCCTCGCCGTGGACTCGGGATCGGATACCGGCGTCGGCTGTCCTGGAGCGTCCGGCTTGGACCCGCTGTCAGGCGTGGATTCGACATCGGATGTGGACTTGGCGTCAGCATGAGCGTCTGGCTTGGGTTGAAAAGTGGCCAGCGATTGGCGGGCCACTTCGATCACCGTGTGGCGATCCCCGTCGGTGAGCGTCTCGGCGGTGTTGAATCGCGCACGCACGTCCTCCGGAATGTTCGCCACCGCCTCGCGAACGGCGTGCTCGGCGTCCGTCATCCGGTCGAGGGGCACCCGGTCGAAGAGACCCGCGGTCAACGCCAGCAGGATGGTGATTTGGGCGGGCACGGGCACCGGGGCGAATTCCGGCTGCTTGAGGCAGGCGCGGATGCGCCGTCCGTGGTCGATGATCGTCCGGGTGGCCTGATCCAGACGGGCACCAAACCGCGCAAAGGTTTCGAGTTCCTCGAACTGCGCGTAGGCGAGCTTGAGGTCGCCCGCCACCGCGCGGTAGGCGGCCAGTTGCGCCTTGCCGCCGACGCGCGACACGGACTTGCCGACATCGACTGCGGGCAGCATGCCCAACTCGAACAATGACGGGGACAGGTAGATCTGCCCGTCGGTGATGGAAATCAAGTTGGTCGGAATGTACGCGGAAATGTCCTGCGCTTCGGTCTCGACGATGGGCAGGGCCGTGAGCGAACCACCCCCGCGCTCCTTGCTCAGATGTGTCGCCCGTTCCAGCAGCCGCGAGTGAATATAGAAGATGTCGCCGGGGAAGGCTTCGCGTCCGGGAGGCCGACGGAGCAGGAGGGACAACTCGCGATAGGCGCGGGCGTGCTGCGTGAGATCGTCGTACACGATCAGCACGTCGCGGCCGGCTTCCATGAAATGTTCAGCGATGCTGGTCGCGGCGTACGGGGCGATGTACTCGAGGCCGGGCGGGTCGCTGCCCTCGGCCACGACCACCACCGTGTAATCCATCGCGCCCTTGGTTCGCAGGTTGGCGACGGCCTTCGCCACGGCGGACGCGCGCTGGCCGATGGCACAATAGACGCACGCGACATCACGGCCCCGCTGGTTGAGGATGGCGTCGATCGCAATGGCCGTCTTGCCCGTTCGGCGGTCTCCCAGAATCAACTCTCGCTGGCCGCGCCCGATGGGAATGAGCGCATCGATGACTTTGAGGCCGGTCTGCAGCGGCACGGTGACGGGCGCCCGGTCCATGATGGCCGCGGCGGGGCGTTCGATGGACAGGCGCCGTCCGCCGGCCACCGGGCCGCCGCCATCGAGTGGCCGACCGAGCGGATCGATGACGCGTCCCAGCAATCCGTCGCCCACCGCCACGTCCATGACCCGACCCGTGCGCCCGACTTCATCGCCGGCGTGCAGATGGGAGTAGTCGCCGAGCAGCACCACGCCGATGTCCTCCTCATCGACGTTGAACGCCAGGCCGAGCACCTCGCCGGGAAACGTCACCAGTTCATCAAAGCCCACGCCGCGAAGGCCCGACACCTTGGCGATGCCTGTGGCGACGCTGGTTACCGTGCCCACCTCCCGCGGAGTCAGTCGCTGAGCGAACGCGTCGCGGGCCTGGGCGATGCCCGCAAACGTCCTGTCGAACACGGTCCGGAGGGTCGCAGGTTCCCTGTTCATTGGCGCTGTGTTTCGAGCTTGGGATCTTCAGATGTGGGCACCGCCTTGGCTTCAGGTCCAGGCTTGGAATGGGCGTCCGGCTCGTCCTTCTCCTGCAGAAGGTCGTCGACGCCCTTCTCCAGCGACCCCAGATAATCCGCGATGCTCCACGCCACCTTCCGGCCATTCGTGCTGAGCTCGATCCCGCTGATCAGGTCTGGCGTGGTCTCGAACCCGAGGTGGATGTCAGCCGAGAACGTCTCGTTGATCGCATTCTGAATCACCGCACGCTGCTCCGGTGGCACGTCGAAGGCGCTGCGCACGAGTGCGGGGGCTGATGCGGTCTTGAGCGCCTCGGCGAGATCCGCTTTCGCCTCGCCGCCCATCTCGCGCAGGCGGCGGGTGAACACCTCGCCCATCCGCTCTTCCAGACTCGTCGTGGCGAGATCGGTCAACGCCTTTCGCGCGATGGCGAACACTTCCTGCTGGGTCCGGCGACTGATCGCTTCATTGAGCTGATGAGCGTCGCTTCTCAAGGTGTCCATCCGCTTGGCGCTCAAGGCGGCGGCGGCCTTCCGCGCTTCGTCGAGAAGCCGTTGACGTTCCGCGTCCGCCTCGTCTGTCGCCTTCTTCAGAAGGGCAGCGCGCTGCTGGTCGAACTCCTCGTTCTTGTGCTGGAACTCGTCGCGCTCCTTCTGGGCTTCGGCCTTCTTCGCGTCCGCGTCAGCGAGTTCCGCTGCAATCCGCTTTTCCCGCGCGTCGATGGCGTCGAGGATGGGCTTGTAGAGGAATCGCTTCATCAACCACACCAGAATGACGAAGTTGAGGGCCTGCGCACCGACGGTGAACCAATCGATGAGCATGGGTCACTTTCCCACGGCTTGAGCGATGACATGATTCCAGAATGGATTGGCGAAGATCAGAATCATCGAGACGACGAAGCAGTAGATCGCTGTGGATTCGATCATCGCGAGACCGACAAACAGCGTCCGGGTGATGGTGGCTGAGGCGTCGGGCTGCTGGGCGAGCGCCGTCAGCGCCATCGCAATCGACCGTCCTTCGCCCAGCGCTGGCGCCATGCACCCCACCCCGGTTGTGAGGCCGGCGGTGGCGATCGAGGCGACGGCGATGAGGGTCATGTTGTCCATGGTGTGCCCTGTCGTTGGCTCATTCCGGTTTCACGTTGAGGGCGCTGGTTCAGGCTTCGGCTTGGCAGCGCGCGTGGCGGCCGCGATGTACACCGCGGCCAGGATGCTGAAGATGTAGGCCTGCACCATTCCGGTGAGCAGGCCGAGCGCCGTCATGACGATCGGAAAGATGAACGGCGTGATGGTGAGCAGGATGGCGATGATCATGGCCCCGCTCATCATGTTGCCGAACAGGCGGACGGCGAGGGCCAGCGTGCGCGACAGTTCGCTGATGATGTTGAACGGCAGCATGATGAACGTCGGCTCGACGTAGGACTTCAGGTAGCCGCCCAGCCCTCGCTCCCGGATGCCGAAGAGCGGCACGGCCACAAACACGCACAGCGCGAGTGCAGCGGTTGTCGAGAGCGAGCCCGTCGGCGGGTCGTAGCCTGGGATGACGGTGCACAGGCTGGCGAGAGCGACGAACAAGAAGAGCGTGCCCAGAAAGCCGAGATACCTCTTTGGATCGCGGAGGCCGATTTCTCCGATTTGTTCTTCAATGGCGGTGACCAGGATTTCCAGGAGGTTCTGCCACGGGGAACGCTTCAGGTCGGTGGAGAGCTTGCGCGTGATCAGTCGTGAACCAACCGCCATGACGAACATCAGGGCCCAGGTGAACACAATGGTGGCGTTGAGCTTGAAGAAGCCGTGCTGCCAGAAGATCAGTTCATCGGGGCTGAGGTGCATGAACGGCCTCCTGTCCCGGACGAGTGCGGTGTTCGCCCGACAACCGGGTCAGCCAGGTCACGGCCAGGCGTGCCATGACAAATCCAAGGAGACACAGCACCATCCGCTCCCAATGCCGGCCCGAGACGAAGAAGAAGCCGGCGAGGGCAATGCTCGTCCGCAGCATCAGACTGCCGAAGAACCACAGTGCCGGGTGCTCGGACGACACGCCACGACGAACGGTCCACCAGAGGCCGCCGAAGAACAGCGCACCCAGTCCGCCCCCGGCCGCCCACGCGAGCACCAGTGTCAAGGTGTCATCCATCGTTACCCTGCTGTTCGTCCCGCATCGCTTTGTCTTCCTTGGCAACCCAGTGCCAGGCATTCAGGCAGCCGACCGAGAGCCCGCCCACCAACAGCGCCAGCGTCCAGCCATGCTGGCCTGGATAGTGTTCGTCCAGCCAGAGACCGAGCGCCGCACCGAGCAACGTCGGAACGACCACCGACCAGCCGATGAGCCCCATCATGCCGAGGCCAAACCAGACGCCCGGCGCGCCGTGGCGTTGCGCCTTGAGCTTGCGCGCCGCCTTCGCGCCGACCTGTCCGGCGAAGGTCGACCCGTCCTTCGAGGCTTTTGATGGCTCGTCATTCATGTTGGATGGCCGCGAAGCGACGCAGAAACCCGGTTTCCAATTTCGTCATGACCGACCGCACGTCTTGTTCCCGGTCGTCAAGGGTCAGAAACTCCTGCTCCACCGCCGTATGCAGTTGGCCGAGGTCCGTTCCGCCTATGGCGTTGCGCACGGAGACGAGCACGTCGAAGCCGGTCTTGACCAGCACTCCGTGATCGACGGCCACGTACACCTCGCCCTCCGTCTCGGTTTCATAGACCAGAATCCCGGGCACGAGGGCCGCGACGCAATCCAGTCGGCGTGGCAAGAGTCCAAACGACCCATCCTGTGTCTCGGCGACGATGCGCGATACGGCGGTCTTGTCGGCGAAGATCCGAAACGGCAGGAGGACCTTAAGATTCATGAGCGTCGGCGGCATGGTCGACCTCCGGTCGGGGCTTCTCCCCCTGCTTCGTGTCCTTCTTCGCCTCGTCAATCGGCCCGATCATGTAGAGCGCGCGTTCCGGGTAGTCCTTGAATTCATCGTGCAGGATGCGTTCGCAGCCCTCCAACGAGTCTTTGAGGCTGACGAGCTTTCCCGGGATGCCGCTGAACTGTTCGGTGGCGAAGAAGGGCTGCGTGAGGAACCGCTCCAGCCGCCGGGCGCGGGCGACCACCTTCCGGTCGTCCAGCGACAGCTGTTCCAGGCCCAGCATGGCGATCACGTCCTTGAGATCTTCGTACTGCGCGAGCGTTCGCCTGATCTCCTGCGCCAACAGATAGTGGCGGTCGCCGACGATGCCGGGCGTGGCCATCTTTGAACTGGATTGCAGGAGGTCGACCGCTGGGTACAGCCCTTCGCTCGCGCGCTTGCGCGAGAGCACGATGGACGCGGACAGATGCGCAAACGTATGGACGGCCGCCGGGTCGGTCAAATCGTCCGCTGGCACGTACACCGCCTGAATGGACGTGATGGCTCCGGCGTCGGTGTTGGCGATGCGTTCTTCCAGCCGCGACAACTCCGTGCCCATCGTCGGCTGATAGCCCAACCGCGACGGCATCTGTCCCATCAAGCCGGACACCTCCATGCCGGCCTGGATGAAACGGAAGATGTTGTCGACGAGCAGCAGCACGTCGCGGTGCTCGTCGTCCCGGAAGTACTCGGCCATCGTCAGCGCGGCGTGGCCCACGCGGAACCGGCTGCCCGGCGGCTCGTTCATCTGGCCAAACACCATCACCATGTTCGGCAGGACGCCGGCCGCCTTCATGTCGCGGTACAGCTCCTCGCCTTCGCGACAACGTTCGCCGATGCCGCAGAAGATGCTCACGCCCTCCTGGTGCCCGATCATGTTGTGGATCATCTCGGTGAGCAGGACCGTCTTGCCGACGCCCGCCCCGCCGAACAGACCCGCCTTGCCGCCGCGCTCGAGCGGCACCAGCACATCGATGACCTTGATCCCCGTTTCGAAGATCTCGGACCGGGTGGAACGCCGGGCCAACGCCGGCGGGGCCCGATGGACGGTGCGCCATTGGACCTCGGTCGGCGCCGCCTGGCGGTCGATGGCATTCCCGAACACGTCAAACATGCGCGAGAGAATGCCCTTGCCGACCGGCGCCTTGAGCGGCCCGCCGGTGTCCTCCACCGGCATGCCGCGGGCCAGACCTTGCGTCGGCGTCAGCGCAATCCCGCGCACGCAGTGGGCATCCCGCTGCTCCAGCACTTCGATGACGATCTGCTTGTCTGCTCCCGCGCGCAGCAGCGAATGGATGGGAGGCAAACGCTCACCGAACCCGACATCCACGACGCTGCCGCGCACCGAGACGACCGTGCCAGCATTCGCCTGGCCGCGGACGGCTGTTGGTGGCGCCCGTCGGAGAGGTGGGGCCGGTGTGCTCATGGTCGCCTATTCCTCACCCAGCCACGTGTGCGCCTCAGCGGCGTCGGCACGTTCGAAGTACCGGACCGTCGCTGTTGTGAACGGCTTGCAGAACGTCGCCATGCCCTGCTGCCACCTCTTCTCCCCGACCAGCGCCAGTTTCTCGATGTCGGCGAAGTGATGAATGGCGAACTTGGTGTCCTGCCACAGCGCGCCGGCTTCCCAGCCGTGGAAGTCGGTCATGTCGAACAGTACGCGCAAGTGCCCGTGCTGTCGGACCAGTCGCTCGAACTCGGGCACGAAGTGTTCGTAATCCGCACTTTCCAGTGTGCCGCTGACGTGCACAGCAAGCACCTTGCCGCCGTTTTCTTCCTTGAGTTGAATGGGCATCGTGATTTCCTCGCTATTTCTTCAGTCTCAGCAGACGAGCGTTGATGGCCACAATGACCGTGCTTGCGGACATCAGCACGGCACCCACGGCGGGAGTGAGCAGCACGCCCCAGGCGTAGAGCGCTCCGGCCGCCAGCGGAATGGCAACGACGTTGTAACCGGTGGCCCAGACGAGGTTCTGAATCATCTTCCGATACGTGGCGCGAGACAGCTGCACGATGGCCACGACATCCAGCGGATTGCTCCGCACCAGAACAATGTCGGCCGTTTCCACGGCCACGTCGGAACCGGCTCCAATAGCGATGCCCACATCAGCCTGCGCCAGCGCTGGGGCATCGTTGACTCCATCGCCGGTCATGGCCACCGACACGCCACGAGACTGAACCTCTTTCACCTTGGCCGCTTTGTCCTGCGGCAGGACCTCAGCGAAGTATTCATCGAGTCCGACCTGGTCCGAGACCCACTTGGCCGTCGCCTTGTTGTCGCCCGTGAGCATCAGGCATCGGATGTTCAACGCCTTCAGGGCGTCGACGGCTTGCTTCGCCTCGGGTCTGATAACATCAGCCAGGCTATCGCGCCTTTCACTTTCCCGTCAACGAGCACGAAGACGACCGTCTTGCCTTGGGCTTGTAGCGGTTCGATGCGCTTATCGCTCAGATCGATATGCTGTTCGCGCAAGAAGCCTGGGCTGACCACTTTGACTTCTCTGCCCTCGACCCTGCCTTCAGCCCCTTTTCCCGGGATGCTCTGAAAGTGTTCGACCGGAAGCTTCTTTTTCGAAGAGGCGGCGATCGCCTTCGCGATGGGATGTTCGGAACTCGCGTCCACGGAAGCCGCGTACTTGCGCAGCGTGTCTTCGTCCATGTCCTGCGACAGAACCAGTGTGTCAGTCACGCCAAAGCGGCCCTCAGTCAGCGTGCCGGTCTTGTCAAAAATGACGGCCTGCAGTGTTCGGGCGGCTTCGAAGGACACGCGATTGCGAATGAGCAGACCGTGCTTCGCGGCCAGGGCCGTGGAGACGGCCACGACCAGGGGTACGGCGAGGCCGAGCGCGTGGGGACAGGTGATCACCATCACGGTCACGGCGCGTTCGATGGCGAAGGCAAACTCATGGTTCAGGAACACCAGCCACATCACCAGCGTGAGCGCGCCGCTGGCGAGGGCAATGAGGGTGAGCCACATCGCGGCGGTGTCGGCGAGGGTTTGGGTCTTCGACTTGCTTTCCTGGGCCTGTTTGACCAGGGTGATCACCTGCGACAGAAACGAGTCCTTGCCGGTGCCCTTGACCCCGATGGTGAGCGCGCCCTCGCCGTTGATGGAGCCGCCGATGACATTGCCGCCGGTCTTCCTGGTGACCGGCGTCGATTCCCCGGTGAGCATCGCCTCATTGACCGAGCTCTCGCCCTCCACGATGACACCGTCTGCAGGGATCTTCTCTCCGGGCTTGATCAGGACCTTGTCATCGACCGCGAGCTCGCCGAGCGGCACGTCCTTCACCCGGCCGTCCGGCATGAGCTTGTGGGCGTCCGAGGGCATGAGCTTGGCGAGTTCTTCCAGGGCCTTCGAGGCGCTCATCACCGACTTCATCTCGATCCAGTGCCCCAGCAGCATGATGTCAACCAGGGTGGCCAGCTCCCAGAAGAACATCTTGCCGGTCAGGCCGAATACCACGGCACTGCTGTAGAGGTAGGCCGTCGTGATGGCGACGGCGACCAGCGTCATCATTCCGGGCTGCCGGGATGTGAGTTCCTTGAACACACCTCTGAGGAACGGCCAGCCGCCATACCAAAAGACCGCGGAAGCCAGGCCGAACAGGACGTAGAGGTCGCCGGAAAAGCGGAACGCGTCGCGCAGGCCCACCAGCGTTTGAAGCAGGGGAGAGAGGACGAGAATCGGCTGGGTCAGGGCCAGCGAGATCCAGAACCGTTTCCGAAAATCCGCCGCCATATCGGCATGATGGTCATGGTGGTCCGGATGCTCGGCGCCGGCGTGCTGCAACTGGGCTTTCGCCTCCAGCCAGTTCTTCTCGGCGTGCCCTTGCGGACGACCTTCCTCGACATAGATGGCGTATGCCTTCTTGGCCACTTCGCCGTGCGCCGGCGTCGGTTCGGGAGCCTTGGGCTGGTCGGCAGCGGGTTTCACAGCGACAGTCCTTCTGTCGCAGCGGCGAGCATCGTGAGTTGTGGCATGTGCGCGTTCATTGGGGGTTGCCCCACTTCCAGTTCCGGATTTCCGGCATGTCCTCGCCGTGCGTGTCGATGTATTGCTTGTGTTCGATCAGCTTGTCCTTAAGTTGCTGCTTCAGGTAGATGCCTTTGTCGCCGGTCTGCGGCAGGCGATCGATGACGTCCATCACAAGGTGGAACCGATCCAAATCGTTTAGCACCGTCATGTCGAAGGGCGTGGTGATGGTGCCCTCTTCCTTGTATCCGCGCACGTGGAAGTTGTCGTGGTTCGTGCGGCGATAGGTCAGCCGGTGAATCAGCCACGGATAGGCGTGAAAGGCGAAGATGACGGGCTTGTTCCGGGTGAAGAGCTCGTCGAAATCCGTATCACTCAACCCGTGCGGATGCTCGGTCTGCGGCTGTAGCTTCATCAAGTCGACAACGTTGACCACCCGGATTCTCAGGTCGGGCAGACGCTCGCGCAACAGGGAGACGGCGGCGAGGGTCTCCAGCGTGGGCACATCGCCACAGCAGGCCATGACCACGTCGGGCGCCACGCCCTGGTCGTTGCTGGCCCACGGCCAGATCCCGATGCCCTCGGTGCAGTGCCTGACGGCGGCGTCCATCGTCAGCCACTGCGGCGCCGGGTGTTTGCCCGCGATCACGACGTTGACGTAGTGGCGGCTCCGCAGGCAGTGGTCGATGACCGACAGCAGGCAATTGGCATCCGGCGGGAGGTAGACGCGCACGACCTCGGCCTTCTTGTTCACGACATGGTCGATGAACCCCGGATCCTGGTGCGTGAAGCCGTTGTGATCCTGGCGCCAGACGTGCGACGCCAGCAGGTAGTTCAACGAGGCGATCTTCCGCCGCCATGGCAAGTGCGCGGTGACCTTCAGCCACTTGGCGTGCTGATTGAACATCGAATCGACGATGTGGATGAATGCCTCGTAGCAGTTGAAGAGGCCATGACGCCCGGTGAGCAGGTAGCCTTCGAGCCAGCCCTCGCATTGGTGCTCGCTGAGCATCTCCACCACGCGCCCGGTGGGCGCGAGAAACTCATCATTCGGCGCCGTGGCGGCGTCCCACTGGCGCGGGGTGACCTCAAACAGAGCCTCCAGACCGTTGGAGAGCGTCTCGTCAGGGCCGAAGACCCGGAAGTTCCGCTGCTCATCATTCAGTTTCGCCACGTCGCGCAGGAAACGCCCGAGCACATGCGTGTCGCCGATGCCGCGGACCCCCGGCACGGGCACGTCGACCCCATACGTGCGGAAGTCAGGCATCCGCAGGTCTCGGAGAAGCATGCCGCCGTTGGCATGAGGGTTCGCGCCCATGCGCCGTTCGCCCGTGGGCGCCAGTTCGGCCAGGTCCGGTCTTAGGCGGCCGGTGGCATCGAACAGCTCCTCCGGTCGGTAGCTCCTCAGCCAATCCTCGAGCTGCCTGAGATGTTCGGGGGGCGTCGTTGGCGATACGGCGAGTGGCACCTGGTGCGCACGGAACGTGCCTTCAATCTGCACCCCGTCGACCGTCTGCGGCCCCGTCCAGCCCTTGGGAGAGTCGAGGACGATCATCGGCCAGCGCGGACGCGCGAGGTCGCCGTGGACGCGGGCTTTCTCCTGGATGGTGTTGATCTGCTCGACCGCCGTGTCGAGGGCCGCGGCCATGGCCTCGTGCATCAGCGCGGGCTCGTGGCCCTCGACGAAGATGGGCGTCCAGCCGTATCCGCGGAACAACTGCTCCAATTCCTCGCGGGTAATGCGGGCGAGGAGTGTGGGGTTGGAGATCTTGTAGCCGTTGAGATGGAGGATTGGCAGCACCGCGCCATCGGTGGCCGGGTTGAGAAACTTGTTGGAATGCCACGCCGTGGCCAGGGGCCCGGTTTCAGCCTCGCCATCGCCGACGACGCAGGCGACGACGAGGTGGGGATTGTCGAACACCGCTCCGAATGCATGGCTGAGCGAGTAGCCCAGTTCGCCGCCCTCGTGGATCGAGCCCGGGCACTCCGGCGAGGCGTGGCTGGGAATACCGCCGGGAAACGAGAACTGACGAAACAGCTTCCGGAGCCCGGCCTCGTCCTGGCTGATGTCGGGATAGATCTCGCTGTACGTGCCCTCGAGGTACGTGTTGCCCACGACCGCCGGGCCGCCATGCCCGGGGCCGGAGACGTAGATCATGTCGAGGTCGTATTTCTTAATGACCCGGTTCAAGTGCACGTAGATGAAGTTCTGCCCGGGGGTCGTCCCCCAGTGTCCCAGCAGCAGGCGCTTCACATCCGTGAGCATCAACGGCCGCTTCAGCAGAGGATTGTCGAACAGATAGATCTGGCCGACCGACAGATAGTTCGCGGCCCGCCAATATGCGTCCATCTTGTGCAGCAGTTCCGGCGTCAGGGTGTTGGTGGTCATGGGTCACGTGTCTCGAGTCGGGCTGAGATTGAGGACGCGGGTGACGGACCTCGCGATCATGATCTCCTCGTCAGTGCGGATGACCCGCACCGTGACGCGACCGGCGTCCTTCGAGATCAGCGGAGCGTTCTTCGCATTGCGCGTACGGTGCAGGTCAATGCCGAGAAAGCCGAGGCCGTCGCAGATCCGCTCTCGGATGAGCGGCGCGTTCTCGCCGATGCCTCCCGCGAAGACGAGCGTGTCCAGCCCACCGAGCGCAGCCGCGAAGCCGCCGATCCACTTCTTCGCCTGATAGCAGAACAGCGCCACGGCTTCAGCCGACCGCACGTCACCGGCTTCCTGCGCGAGCAAATCGCGCAGGTCGGAACTGGTTCCGGACACGCCGAGCAGCCCGGATTCGTGGTTCACCATCCGCTGAAAACGCGCCGCGGTCATGCGCTCGGTGCGCGCCAGGAAGTAGACCAGGCCGGGATCCAGATCTCCCGTGCGCGTGCTCATCACCAATCCTGAGGTGGGCGTGAAGCCCATGCTGGTATCGATGCTCTTGCCGTGACGGACGGCGGCCAGGCTGGCGCCATTGCCGAGGTGCGCGAGGATCACACGGCCCCTGGTGGCCGCGGGGTCGAGGCGGGCAAGCTCCTCCATCAGATAGGCGTACGACAGACCGTGGAAGCCGCAGCGCTCGACGCCCTTCGCACCATAGCGCCGCGGGATCGGCAGCAACTTGGCGACTCGGGGCATCGTGCGATGAAAAGCGGTATCGAAGCAGGCCACCTGGGGCAGTCTGGGATGCCGCCGCACAACAGCCTCGATCAGCCCGATCTCGCGCGGCAGGTGATCGGGGTCATATCGTGCGATACGGTGCAGCTCCGCCAGCAGCGTCGGCGTGACCCGCTCCGGTTCGGAATGCTTCAGGCCCTGGACGACGCGGTGTCCCACGGCCTTGACCGACGCGAAGATGGGCTGGGCCTCGAGCCAGTCCAGAAGCACAGCCGTCGCCGTCCGGTGGTCGGTGGCGGCAACCCGGCGCGAGACCGGCGGTGATCCAGTCGGATCGTTGACGATCACCGTCGTGCCGCTCGAACCGATGCGATCGATCTTGCCATCGAGCCGTCGCCGTGGCGTCTCGCTGGCATCAAACACCGCGAACCGGATGCTCGATGAGCCGCCGTTAAGGGTCAGAACGCAGGGCACTCCAGATGTCATGGGCAGACTCCCGAGAGGCCAACCACGCTCCCCGCCGGACGCGGGGGGATCGCGACCGTGGGCGCGCGCAAACGGCACGGTCGCCCGGCACCGACCTCAGGCGCAGCAGTTCTGTGTCTTCCCGTCGTGATATTCGGCCCCAAGGAGAATCTCCTTGCTCTTGGCCACTTCGTCGCGGGTGCCGTGGGCGATGACCACGAACTTGCCCGCTTTGATCTGCGTTTCATAGGTGAGGACGCTGTCCTTGGGGATGCCGATGCTGTAAAGCCCCGCGCCCAACGCGCTCATGCCCCCAACGATCGTCGCCCCTTCCAGGGCCCCGACGATCCAGGCCACGAGCGGTCCAGCCGCGAACAGTGGGCCAACGCCAGGGATGATGAACAACGCTGGCCCGAAGAGCATCCCCCAGAGTCCGCCCCAGAATGCGCCCGTCTTGCCCCACGTCTTCACGCGGTCACCGGTGTTGTAGTAGCCGACGACACCTTCTTCGGTCGAGTAATCTCGACCGACGATAGACAGCGTCTGCATGTTGAAGCCCGACTTCTGGAGCGTGCGGATGGCCTCTTCGACGGCGCGATGGCTCTCGTAGACGGCGACGGCGCTTCCATGATCTGAAGTCCCGACATGGGGCGGCGTCTCCAACACAGTTGTTGCGTGTTCTGTCATGGGTTATCTCCCTCTGTCCGAGTGACTCGGGTCGCCATTTGACCACCACCATGACTACGATGCTGCGCAACCCATGAAACCCGATGTACCAAAGTGAACAGGGCGAGTGGTGGTGACCGGCGTGGCGACCTGACCCAGGCCATCGGCGGGAGCGGGGACCCCGTGGCCCTCGAGACCCGCGTGGAGCCGGCACCGCAGCCGCGCCCCGCCCGCCAGGCACAGCCCTTGGCCTGGTCCTTCAACTTCCGTTGCAGTTTGTCGTCGCCTGAGTGCCTGTTGACGAGATCGGTGAGCGATTCCAGCGACTTCCCTGTCTTCTTGATCGCGTCGAGCGCCTTGTCGTATTCATCCTGCTCTCGTTCGGCCACGCGGCGCGTCCGACGTGGCCCCCGCGCCACTTCGGTCGGCCTCGCTTCGCTCGGCCTCCCTGCGTTCCGCGGGGGCCACGCCGGACGAAGAACCCAAGACCACGACGTTAGGCTTCACGCTGATCCTTCTTCTCGCCCTGCTCACTAAATTCAGCCAGGAGAATTGTCTCAGCTATGTTGGCACGGAGGGCTGGAAGAACAGTCACAACCAGAGCGGACCAAGCAGGTGCATCGCAATCCCGGAGATGAGATTGTCCGAGAACCTCGCACGAGTCGCGTCGGAAATGAACGCCACGGCGAGGAAACTCACCGAGGACGTGAAGATCAGCGAATAGAGGAAGATGACCAGCCCGGTCCGCCGGAGGTTGAGCACCTTCGGGTGTTCGATCTCGCGGTACACCTGTGCAAGCGACTCCTCGCCGCTCATCGCCAGGAATGAGTGGCCAAAGCCGATGAGCAGCGCGATCACCGTGAACGCCGGAAGCGGCGTGCCCTTCAGCCAGCCGAGCGCTTCGTCCGAAAAGCGCAGATGTTCGGCCGTGGGCGGAGGCGGCAGCGCGCCGCCACGCAACAGCAGGGTCGCGACCGACCAGACCAGGAGGATCACGACAATGGCCGTCGTGATCTGGATAATGCGCAAGGCGTCATGGCTCGACTCGCGCAGGCCTTGTGTGTTGCGCCACCAGAAGTACGAGATGATGCCGACCGCAAATGCGGCGGCCACGTGATTGGGGCGAATGGCAGGCGCGCGTTCCAGTGTCCCAGCACATCGGACGTGAGACCGACGATGTACTGACCGGCGGATACCGCACTGATCGGGCCGGTCAGGACGTAGTCGAACAGCAGGGCGGACACCGACAGCTTCGCCATCGTGCCGCCCATCGCTTCCTTGACTACGCGGTAGACGCCGCCGCGCACGAACATCACGGAACTCTCGACGTAGATGGCGCGCACGGCGTAGGAGAACAGCATCACGCCCAGGATGAACCACGGTGCAGCCTTCCCGACCGCCTGCTCCGCGATCCCGCCGGCATAGAAGGCCGACGAACCGAGGTCGCCCAGCACAATGGCGGCGGCCCGCCAGAACGAGATGAACGAGAGGAATACCGTGGTGGCGACGACGACCTTGATCGGGCCCCGGGGTGTCGCGTGAATCGAGCTATCTGTCTGCATGAGTGCTTCTCGAGGACTCGCAGCGACCGAGCCACAACGCGACGTGGAGGCACGCCGGTCGCAGGCTGCCATGACCGCCGACGACCGCCCACACTTCCCGCCAGGCGGCGGAATGGTCGCGGCCGCTGCGCTTCCGCAGGGCCGACGAGGTTAGCTGACGGGCTCGGACCGGAAGTGTCCTACGACACCTTCAGGTCAGGAGGATGAGTGTCACGGCCACCGCGTTGGACGTCCTCGCCTGAGGTGTCGATGCGCCCCACCGGCGGGCTGTGAGTGCAAGACCGCTGCACAGCCCGCCGAGTGGTTCCCCCGCATCCCGCGAGTGACGCGGGATTTAGGCCAGGCAGAAACAGTACCCCGACCAGTGGGGGCCGTCAAGCGGGCGGGCGGATGGGTGACGGATGGGTGTAGGGCTGGGAAGGCGGGTCGCCGGGAGGCGATCATCGTTCGCGAGCGAGGGCCGGTTTGACAGCCCAGGCAGCGTTGGGTAGGCTCATTCCAGAAAGTCGCCGATGAGAACACCGTGACCGGCCGTGTCGCCTTACTTGCCCGGATCGCGCTCTCCGTTGGTTCAGTCGCAGCGGTCACCACGGTGTACTTCTCGTTTCTGTCCGTGAACCCGACGACCGTCGCGCTGAGCTATGTCGTCGTGGTCCTCCTGGTCGCGACTGGCTGGGGCATCGCCGAGGCAATGGCGGCATCGCTTGTAGCGACGGTCTGTTTCAACATCTTCTTCCTGCCGCCGGTCGGCACGCTGACGATCGCAGATCCCCAGAACTGGGTGGCTCTGGCCGGATTCGTCCTCACGGCGATCGTCGCCAGCCAGCTATCGGGTCGCGCGCGGAACCGGACTCTCGAGGCGCTCTCCAGGCAGCGTGATCTCGAGCGACTCTACGCACTCAGTCGAGCTCTGCTGCTGTCGCCCGGCCGTCCTTCGATGCCCGCGGCCATGGCCCGTCAAATCGCCGAGTCGTTCGACCTCGAGACCGTGGCTGTGTTCGACCACCGAACCGGCACGGTGGCGTGGGCGGGTCCGACGGAGGTGGCATCCATCAACCAGAAGCTCCGGGAAGTCGCCCGACAGGCCGTGTCACTGCGCGACGGGCCGATGATGGTGATGGCCATTCAGCTCGGCGGTGCGCCAATCGGAAGCCTGGCCATTCCGGACGCAGGCCTGACGGATACCGTGGTGCAGTCGATCGCTAATCTGGCAGCGATCGGCCTGGAGCGGGCTCGCAGCCAGGACGCCGCCGCGAGTGCGGAAGCTGCCCGACACAGCAGCGAGTTGCGCGCCACGGTGCTGGATGCGCTCGCCCACGAGTTCAAGACGCCGCTGACGTCGATGACCGTGGCCGCCGCCGACCTCCGGTCGAGCGTACCCGGAGCCCGCAACCAGGAACTGGCCGCCATCATCGATGAAGGTCTGGATCGTCTGCAGTCGCTCGTGACCGACGCGGTGCAGATGGTCCGCGTCGATTCCGGCGATTTCACCCTGCGGCTCGATTTCAACGACCTCTCGGCCATCGTGGCATCGACCCTCCACCAGTTCGAACCGCGGCTCGACGGACACACGATCGTGTCGAGCCTGGCGGAGACGTTGCCCATCAGGGTTGACCGGGATCTCGTCGGGTTGGCGTTGCGCCAACTGTTGGACAACGCGGTCAAGTACTCGCCGCCGGCGGCTCCGATCGTCGTCGCCGGACGCGCGACCTCCACCACCGTCGACCTCTCCGTCCAGAACCCCGGCCCGCCGATTCCGGAACGCGAAAAGAGCCGCCTCTTCGAGCGATTTTATCGCGGAGCGCAGGCACAACAGGTGCCGGGAACCGGGATGGGACTCGCCATCGTCCAGCACATTGCTCAGGCGCACGGTGGTACGGTGAGCGTGACGAGCTCGTCGGAGCGGGGAACCGAGTTCACGATGTCTCTGCCGAGAGATGGAGGCTCGCGGTGAGCGCCGGGCGGATTCTCGTGGTGGACGACGACCCGCAGATCCGTCGAGTGCTGAAAGTGACGCTCAGCGGTCAGGGGTTCGAAGTCGATGACGCCAAGAACGGAGAGGTGGCGCTCGACAAGCTCCGTGAATCCCGTTTCGATCTGGTACTGCTCGACATCAACATGCCCGGCATGAGCGGGCTGGACGTGTGCCGGGCGATTCGAGCCACCTCCGAAATCGCGGTCATCATGCTCACCGTCCGCGACAGCGAGGCCGACACGGTCGAGGCCCTCGACGCGGGAGCCGATGACTACGTAACGAAGCCGTTCAAGCCGCCCGAGCTGTCTGCACGCATTCGGGCGGCGCTTCGGCGGAGCCCTGGAGGACAAGGCCCGGCCGGACGGGTCGTGTTGGGCGCCGTGACGGTGGATTTCGACACCCGGGAGATAACCGGTCGAAGCCGGAGGCTGCGCCTGAGACCCAAAGAGTTCGACGTGCTGCGGTATTTCGTGACCCACGCCAACAAAGTGCTGTCGCACCGGCAGTTGCTTCAGGCGGTCTGGGGCCCGGACTACGGCGACCAGATCGACTACCTTCGCGTGGTCGTGAACCAATTGAGGAAGAAGCTCGAGCCCAAGCCCTCGACGCCCGTCTACCTGCTCACCGAGCCTTGGGTCGGCTATCGCCTGCACCTGCCACCCGAGCAGGATCGAGAATCTTAACGCCCTCCTTATGACTTCCTAATCTCCCGCATCCTAGACTGGTCCTGTCTGGGAAGCGGCTATGCAACAACTCATCGAACGTGGCCCGCAGACCGCACATGTGGCCGGTCTCTCCTCGTCAGGCCGCGAGCCTTGCGATCTCGAGTCCGGCGACGTCTACGTCCTCTTCACATCGCCCGACGAAACACTGCGTGCCGTTCGCGTGGCCCGACGTCTGGCGCGCGCGAAGGCGAGCGGCGTCACCCTCGTCCACTTCCGGCCCATCGACTTCGGCGCGCCGCTGGAGGAACCCGGCGGCCTGTCGCCGGTCCAGACGGAGGACTTCAAGGAGCGGCTCGGGGCGGACGACTCCGATACTCGCATTCGAGTCTGCCTGTGCCGCGACGCACGCCAGGCCATTCCCTCGATCATCCCGGCCCATTCGCTCGTCGTGATTGGAGGCCATCGCCGCTGGTGGCCGACAAGATCGGATCGATGGCGCCGAACGCTCGAGGATCGCGGTTACGTCGTCGTGTTCGTGAACGATTGAGGAGCGACTTTCATGAGCAGCACTTTGCGGCGGCCAGGGACAATCGTCGGCGGATTGCTGGTTGGGCTGGTGGCAGCCCACCTCGGCGGCCCACCAGCGTGGGCACAAACTGCGCCGGCAAAGCCCGCGCAGGATCCACCTGCGCAGACCGCGCCGACACCAGCAACTGAATCGTCCGGCGTTTCGTTCTTCAAGCAGATCGAGGTGTCCGGGTTCGTTGACGTCTACTTCGGCTACAACTTCAACACGCCGTCGACGCGGCAGGCGCAGGTGCGCAACTTCGACATCCAGCACAACTCGTTCAGTCTGAATCTGGCGGAACTGGCTCTCGAGAAGAAGCCGACGGCGGACAGCCGGACCGGGTTCCGGGTCGATCTGGATTACGGACCGACGGCCACCATGGTCAGCGCGGCCGAACCTGGGGACACCCAGACGTTCCAGAACATTCTGCAGGCCTACGCGAGCTATCTCGCTCCCCTCGGTCAGGGCCTGCAGTTCGACATCGGGAAGTTTGCGACACCGATGGGGAATGAAGTCATCAAGACGCGGGACAACTGGAACTACTCGCGCTCCTTGCTCTTTACGCTCGCGGAGCCCTATTATCACGCTGGCGTACGCGTCAGTTACTCGGTCAACGATCACGTCTCGTTGTCGGCCCATCTCGTGAACGGGTGGAACAACGTCGTCGACAACAACAGCGGCAAGACGGTCGGGGTGCAGGCGACACTGAAACCATCGGCTGCGCTCACGATTGTCCAGAGTTACATGGGCGGCCCGGAACAGGCGAACGACAACACCGACTGGCGTCATCTCGTGGACACGGTCCTCACCTACACCGCCACGCCAACCGTGAGCCTCGCGATGAACTACGACTACGGACGCGATACAATCGCAGGCTCGTCGGTGACATGGCAAGGCGTAGCGGGATACCTGCGGTACCAGCCGAAGCCGTGGTTTGCGATCACGCCGCGTGCGGAGTACTACGACGATCCCAACGGGACCACGACCGGCGTCACCCAGAAGGTCAAGGAAGCGACGCTGACGGTGGAGTTCAAGCACAAGGACGGCATGCTGCTTCGCGCCGAGTACCGGCATGACATGTCAGATACGCCGTTCTTTCTGAAGAACGTGTCGAGCCTCGTGAAGCATCAGGACACGTTGACCGTTGGAATCGTCTACGCCTTCAGTTCGCGGTGACGGGAGGGAAAGGAGAAATCCCATGCTTGACCTGTTCTACCTCGTGATCGGAGTCGTCGGATTCCTCGCGCTCTGGGCCATCACGAAGGCCTTCGACCGGGTGTAGGAGACTCACCATGTTCGATTACATCATCTCCGGCATCGTGGCGGCGTTCCTGCTCGTGTACCTCGGGTGGGCGATGTTCAAACCCGAGAGATTCTGAGGCCTGCGATGACTAGCATTGGCATTCTGCAGATTCTCGTGTTCTTCGGCCTGATTCTGCTTGTCACGAAGCCGGTCGGGCTGTTCATGTCGCGGCTGTTCCAGGGCGAGCGTACGTTCCTGCACCCCGTGCTGCGGCCGATCGAGACGCTCATCTACAAGCTGTGCGGGGTCGGAGAGGATCAGGAACAACGGTGGACACACTACGCCGCGTCCCTCCTGTCCTTCAGCCTCTTCTCGTTCCTGTTCGTGTACGGGCTCCAGCGGCTCCAGGGCTATCTTCCACTGAATCCGCAGGGTTTCGGAACGGCCCAGGTGCCTCCTGACCTCGCGTTCAACACCGCCATCAGCTTCACCACGAATACGAACTGGCAGGGGTACAGCGGCGAATCGACGTTGAGCTACCTCGTCCAGATGGCCGGGCTCGCCGTCCAGAACTTCGTCTCCGCGGCTGCCGGCATCGCCGTGGCGATTGCCGTGATTCGCGGTTTTGCCCGGCAGGAGACGGACCGGATCGGGAACTTCTGGGTCGACGTGACGCGTGCGACGCTCTACGTCCTGATCCCGATCGCCATCGTTGCGGCCCTCGTCTTTTGCTCGCAGGGCGTCATCCAGAACTTCCATCCGTACACCGTCGCCAAGACGGTTGAGGGCGCGACGCAGACCATCGCGCAGGGGCCCGTCGCGTCGCAGGAGGTCATCAAGCAACTCGGCACGAATGGCGGCGGGTTCTTCAACGCCAACTCGGGACATCCCTTCGAGAGTCCGACGCCTTTCACGAATCTCGCTCAGATCCTGTTGATCTTCGTGCTCGGGGCTGGCCTCACCTACACGTTCGGCCACATGGTCAAAGACACCCGTCAGGGCTGGGCGCTCTTCTGGGCCATGTCGTTAATGTTCTTGATCGGCGTCTTCGTCGCGTATCCCGCCGAACAGGCGGGCAATCCGATCCTCGCGAAGCTGGGCGTGGCGAGCGCCCCGACCGCCACGCAGCCGGGCGGGAACATGGAGGGCAAGGAAACGCGCTTCGGGATTTCTGGCTCGGCGCTCTTTGCGACGGTCACCACCGACGCGAGCTGCGGCGCCGTGAACAGCATGCACGACAGCTACACGCCACTGGGCGGCCTGGTGCCGATGTTCAACATGCAGACCGACGAGGTGATTTTTGGCGGGGTCGGCTCTGGCCTCTACGGCATGCTGCTCTACGCCATCCTGGGCGTCTTCATCGCCGGCCTCATGGTCGGCCGCACGCCAGAGTACATCGGCAAGAAGATCCAGCAGAAGGAAGTCAAGATGGCGCTCTTCGCTATTCTGGCGACGTCGTTCTTGATTCTCGTGTTCTCTGGCCTCAGCATCGTAGCGCCGTTCGCCAAGGGGGGCTACTGGAATCCCCAGGGGGCTGCGATCGCGAATCTGAACAACTCCGGCCCTCACGGGTTGAGCGAGATGTTGTACGCGTACACCAGCGCGACAGAGAACAACGGCAGCGCGTTTGCCGGCATTACCGTCAACACGCCGTGGTATGACCTCACCCTCGGTCTCGCCATGTTGTTTGGTCGCTTCCTCTTCATGATCCCCGCACTCGCGATTGCGGGGAGCCTCGCCGGCAAGAAGGTGATTCCGAGCTCGGCGGGCACGCTGCCCACGCATGGTCCGCTCTTCGTGGGCCTGCTCGTGGCGACGGTGATCGTCATCGGGGCTTTGACGTTCTTCCCGGCGCTGGCGCTCGGCCCGATCGTCGAGCACTTCCTCATGCACCAGGGCAGTCTCTTCTCGACCGTGTTCGGGTCATTCCCGGTGTGGAGTTAAGCGATGGCGACCACGATCCCTACACCCACCCCTTCGAACCCAGTCGCGCCGGCACCAGTGGACGAGACGGCGCTGATTCCGAAACACCTCGTTCGGGCGCGGCCGCTCTTCGACGCGGAGATTCTCCGCCGCGCGTTGAAGGATTCGGTCGTGAAGCTGAATCCGGTCACGCTGATGAAGAACCCGGTGATCTTCGTCGTCGAGATCGGCGCCGCGCTGGTGTTGTTGTTCCTCGTTCGAGACATCGCAACCGGCGCTCGTGGGATCGGATTCGAGCTGCAGATCGATATCTGGCTCTGGTTCACGGTCCTGTTCGCGACCTTCGCCGAGGCGATGGCTGAAGCCCGCGGGAAGGCCCAGGCGGACACGCTCCGCAAGACCCGAAGCGATACCGTCGCCAATCGGCTGGTGGACGGTGGGCGGCTCGAGAAGATCTCCTCGTCGAAGCTTCGGGCCGGGGACGTCGTGGTCTGCAGTGCGGGCGAGGTCATCCCCGGAGACGGCGAAGTCATCGATGGAATCGCCACCGTGGACGAGTCGGTGATCACCGGCGAGAGCGCGCCGGTGATTCGCGAGTCGGGCGGCGATCGCAGCGCCGTCACGGGCGGCACACGGGTGCTGTCCGATCAGATCAGGATCACGATCACCTCGAACCCTGGTGACACCTTCCTGGATCGCATGATCGCGCTCGTCGAAGGCGCCGAGCGCCAGAAGACACCCAACGAGATCGCGTTGAACATCCTCATCGCGGGCCTGACGATCATCTTCCTCTTTGCCGTCGTGACGCTGGTGCCGTACGCCATCTACAGCGTCACCTCGGCTGGCGCCGGCACGGTGCCGACGATCGCGGTCTACACGGCCCTGCTGGTCTGCCTGATTCCGACGACGATCGGCGGCCTCCTCTCGGCAATCGGGATCGCCGGCATGGACCGCGTCATGCAGCACAACGTGCTGGCGATGAGCGGGAAGGCTGTCGAAGCGGCCGGTGACGTCAACACGTTGTTGTTGGACAAGACCGGCACGATCACATTGGGCAGCCGTCAGGCCGTGGCGTTCTTGCCCGCGTCCGGCGTCACCGAACGCCAGATTGCGGACGCCGCTCAGCTCTCGAGCCTGGCCGATGAGACCCCCGAGGGCCGGTCCATCGTCGTCCTCGCGAAAGAGAAGTACGGTCTTCGAGGTCGGGATGTCGGCGCCCACAACGCGAAGTTCATTCCGTTCTCCGCGTACACGAAGATGAGCGGCGTTGATATCGAAGGCAGGCAGCTGAGAAAGGGCGCAACCGAGGCGATTCTCGCCTTCGTCAAGGAACAGGGTGGGCGCATCGCGCCTGACGTCACGGAACTCTCCGACAAGATCTCGCGGACCGGGGGCACGCCCCTCGCTGTGGCCGACGGCCCGACGCTGCTCGGCGTCATCCACCTCAAGGACATCGTCAAGGTGGGCATGAAGGAGCGCATCGCCCAGCTCCGGGCGATGGGCATCCGCTCGGTGATGGTCACCGGAGACAACCCGCTGACGGCCGCGGCCATCGCCTCTGAAGCCGGCGTGGACGACTTCCTCGCCCAGGCCACGCCGAAGGACAAGCTCGAGTACATCAAGAAGGAGCAGGCGGGCGGGCGCATGATTGCGATGACGGGCGACGGCACCAACGACGCGCCGGCGCTCGCACAGGCCGATGTGGGCCTGGCCATGAACACGGGAACGACCGCGGCCCGCGAGGCTGGCAACATGGTGGACCTCGACAGCAATCCGACGAAGCTGATCGAAGTCGTCGCCATCGGCAAGCAACTGCTCATCACGCGCGGCGCCTTGACGACGTTCTCGGTCATGAACGACGTCTCCAAGTACTTCGCGATCATTCCGGCGATGTTCATGGCGACGTATCCGGCGCTGAACAAACTCAATATCATGTACCTCCGGACACCCGAAAGCGCCGTGCTCTCGGCCGTGATCTTCAACGCCCTGGTCATCGTCGCCCTGGTGCCGCTCGCGCTGCGAGGGGTCAGGTATCGGCCCCGAAGCGCGGCGCAGATGCTCCGCCGCAACCTCCTGATCTATGGGCTCGGCGGCTTCCTGGCCCCCTTCCCGTGCATCTGGGCGATCGACCGGATTCTCGGCCTGCTGCACTTGGCCTAGTGAGGAGAGAGACATGTTCGCAGAACTCAAGCCTGGGTTCAGGATGATGCTGGTCATGACCGTCCTGACGGGGCTGGTGTATCCGGCGGTCATCACCGCGATTGCCCAGATCGCGTTTCGGGATCGGGCCAATGGCAGCTTGGTTCTCTCGAATGGGCACGTGGTCGGATCGCGGCTGATCGGGCAGGCGTTCACGAGGCCCGAGTACGTTCACCCGCGGCCATCGGCGGCCGGCAGCGGCTACGACGCCGCCGCCAGTGGCGGCTCGAACCTGGGGCCGACGAGCGCGAAGCTCGTGAACGGAGCGACGAAGATCGACGACAAGAAGAACGAGGTCGTCGACTTCGACGGCATCAAGGACCGCATCGTCCACTACTGCCTCGACAACGGCATCCCCTACGACTCGTCCCGGCCTGTCGACGCGTTCAAGGACGGCCAGGGCAATCTCGATGACGTCAGGCTGATCAAGGCGTTTAACGACGAGAAGGCACCGCTGGTGTTCACGCCGAAGACGCCGATTCCCGCCGATGCGGTCACGGCCTCGGCGTCGGGCTTGGACCCGCACGTGAGTCCGGCCAACGCCCAGGCGCAGGCGGCCCGGGTCGCGAGGGCTCGCGGAGTCTCGGTGGAGCGGGTGCAGGCCGTGATTGCGCAGCACACCGAGGGACGAACCTTCGGCGTCCTCGGGGAGCCGCGGGTCAACGTGCTCGAACTCAATCTGGATTTGGACCGGCGGTTCCCGCGGGTCAAGTGAGCGAGCCGCGCGACGGTACGGCCGGGCGTCGACCGGCGGATCGACTGGACACGCACCTGGGCGGCGGGTAGCCTAGGAGACGATGCCTGGTGTCGACGGCGACCGGTCCGGTCGAGGAAATGCCGAGGCGCTTCTCCGCCAGGTCGAGGCGGCGGATCGCGCGCGCGGGCGTGGCCAACTGAAGATCTTCCTCGGGTACGCCTCGGGTATCGGCAAGTCGTTTCGACTCTTCGACGAGGGCCGCCGCCGGCACGAACGAGGTGAGGACGTCGTGGTCGCAGCGATTCCGCCCGCCTTGGGTTCGGACGCGGCGCAGATCGTGAGCGATCTGGAGGTCATCCCCACCCACGACGTCGCCGGCGTGCCGGTCCTCGACATGCCGGCGTTGCTCGCGCGCAATCCGCGCGTGTGCCTGATCGACGGTCTCGCGTACGACAACCCTGCGGGCAGCCGGCACGCCAGACGCTACCAGGACGTCGAAGATCTCCTCGCGGCGGGCATCTCGGTCATCACATCGGTGAACCTCGAGTACATCCAGGAGCAGCAGTCGTTCGTGCGTGAGGTGGTCGGTCGGGTTCCCGACGAGACCGTGCCGCAGGAGTTCATCACCCGAGCCGACGAAGTCGTGGTCGTGGACGTCCCGGCGGATGCCACGGCCGAGACGGGGCATGGCTTGTCCGTCTTGCGACAGCACACGCTGCTACTGGTCGCCGGGGTCGTCGACCACCAACTCGAGGCGTACTTGGAATTGCACGGCTTCCAATCGTGGTGGGGCACCCAGGAACGGATCCTGGTGTGCATGACGCCGCGCGCCAACGCCGCCAAGATGCTGGCCAGTGGACGACGAAACGTGGACCGGTTCCACGGCGAACTGTTCGCCATCTACGTCACCCAGGAGCACCTGACCGAAGAAGATCGCATGGCGAACGAGCGAAACGCGGCGCTGGCCCGCGCCCAGCAGGCGCACATCGACGTGCTGGAGGGCGACGATGCCGTGGCGACGATCATCGAGTATGCACGCCGTCACAACATCACGCAGATCTTCGTCGGGCACAACCTGCGGCGTACGTGGAGGGCGCGGATCAGCGGCACCCCGCTGGAGCGACTCATCCGCGCCGCCGACGGCATGGACGTGCGCGTCTTTCCGCATTGACCACTGTGACGGATTCGACACCCGCTCGCGGTCGCCTGAAGGTGTTCCTCGGCTACGCCGCCGGTGTGGGGAAGACCTATCAGATGCTCACGGAAGCCCGTGAGCTGCAGCGCGCTGGCGTCGACGTCGTGATCGGGTATTTCGAGCCGCACGCGCGTCCGGACACGATTGCCCTCAGCGAGGGCCTCGAGGCCGTCCCGCGCACAACCATCGAGTACCGAGGAGCGCGCTTCGAGGAAATGGACGCGGAGGCCATCCTCCGGCGACGCCCGGATGTGGCGATCGTCGACGAGTTCCCTCATACCAACGTGCCCGGTTCGGCGAGGCCCAAGCGGTGGGAAGACGTCCACGTGCTGCTCGACGCCGGTATCGACGTGCTGACGACGATGAACGTGCAGCACCTCGAAAGTCTCAACGACCAGATCTGGCAGAGCACCGGCGTCCGCGTGCGCGAGACGATACCGGACTGGGTGTTGAAGCAGGCCGACGAGGTGGTCATGGTGGACGTCACCCCACGTGCGCTCCTCAACAGACTCGCGCGGGGCGTCGTCTATCCCCCGGATCGGGCGCGCGCGGCGCTCGACAACTTCTTCAAGGAGCCCACGCTCGTGGCCCTTCGCGAACTGGCGATGCGGCAGGCCGCCTATGCCGTGGAGGGCCGCCTATCGGAGGACGAGTCGGCGGAGCCCCATGCGGATGCGTCCGCTGACAAGGACCAGCAGGAGCGCCTCCTCCTGCTGGTGGGGCCAGATCCGTCCAGCGCCGCCGTGATCCGCCGGGGGCGGCGTGTCGCTGATTATCTCCGCGCGGATTGCCTTGCCGTCTATGTGTCTGAGACACCGGACCTCCACCATCTGACGGACGATGAACGTCAGCGGCTGGAGCGCCACCTCAACTTCGCACGTGGTCTCCAGATCGAGGCCCGGGTGCTCCAGGGCCGCGACCTCGCCGAGACGGTGGTGAACTTCGCCAGCCTGCACGGCGTGACACAGATCCTCGTGCCCCGCGACCAGAAGGGCGCTCTGCGCTGGTGGTTCGACGATTGGTACGTCGAGCGCATCGTCAACCGCGCGCGGGGCATGCAGGTCACGATCGTGGCGGACCGGTCGAGGCGACCGCCGTCGTCCGACCGGACCCGCCACGGGTGATTCATGAGGGTGACGGGATGGACGACCAACCGCGAATCCTGATCGGGTCGGACGGCTCGGTGCTGGCCGCGACGGGCGATGTTCCACCGGGTCTCGTGGATGCTCGCCTCGAGGATTGCGACGCCCTGTCCCACGAGGTTCGCGAGGTGGGCAAGGCCCTTCTCGACGAACTGCGGCGCTGTGGGCAGCGCTTTGTGAGCAGGACCGTCACGGCCGATGGCAGTGGACGGTCCTTACAACTCCTCGCGGTCGAGGCGCTAGCCATCCGGCGGTCGACGACCAATCTCCGTGAGCTGCTCGAATCGAAATTGGCCGTGATTTCCAGCCAGGCCAGTGCCGTCGGCGTCGCTCTCAACATTCAGGTCTCCGACGACGTTTCGTCCGGTCTGGCTTTGGACGCAGAGAAGGTCGCCTGGGCGGTGACCACGCTGGTCGGAAATGCCCTGCGGTACGTGCGGTCGGCGTCTGGCCGGTTCTCCGGCAGGACCATTGATGTGAGGGCCAGTCACGATCCGGTCCGCTCGGAAGTGACCATTGAGGTGCAGGACGACGGCCCTGGAATCCCCTCGGACACGATCGCGCGGCTGTTCAAGCACGACGGGTTGAACGTCCGCGGCGCAGGCCTTGCCCTCCTTCTTGTCCGGGACATCGTGGCGGCACACGGCGGAAGGGTCGAAGTTCGCAGCAACACAGCGCTGGTCGGCCATGGCACAACCATCGGCCTTACGTTCCCCTCTCCCTGACGGATCTGCCATCGGGCGTCGGGCCGCGTACGAGTCTACGTCGTTTTCCGTCAGCGGTGGCACCACGTGATATGAGCCCACACGATCTCAGTTTCGTCATACCCACGTATCGGCTTCGCGACGTCGGCGAAGCGGTCGAGGAATACGATCGGCATTTCTGGAAGAACGGGCACACCCTCAAGCTGATCGTGTTCGACGACTCGAGCCCCGCGAACCAGCAGAAGTACTTCGAGCTGCTCGAGCGGACCCACACCTACAACGACCTGTACTATGTGGGCCCTCGGGAAAAGGAGCAGTATCTCGCGTATCTGAACGGCCGACTGCGCGACGCCAGGCTCGAAGGACTGGTCCGCAACCTATTCAGACCCTCGTACGGTGGGAACCGCAACTGCACTCTGATGTACACGTTGGGCGGGTTCCTGGTCAGTTCCGACGACGACATGCGCCCTTACGCGCTGATGGAGGGCAGCCCGGAGTCGCTGGAGGCCGACGAGATCGCCCGCGGTCGGCTCCACAAGGCCGGCAGCGGACAGTCCGTCCACAAGTCGTTCGACATCATCGGCGCCTTCAAGGACGTGCTCGGCAAGACGGTCGCTGAGATCCCCGAGAACTACGAGCGTGGCGAGTTGATCGTGGACACCGCGATGGACCTCGAGACCAATGCGACGAAGGGTGTGGCCATCGAGAATTCCCTGATCCTGCAGCGCGGCGCCGTGGCCGACGACGGGATCGTGAAGATCGCCCAGACGTTCCGGTCGGGCACGAATGACATCGATGCGATCGATTTCGTGGACCTGTTCCTGGCCGACGAAGAGCAGGTGGACCCGGACTCCATCAACGACCTCTACGTACTGGGCAACTTCCGTCCGGCAGTCACCAACTGCAACTGGCGCGTGGATTGCGGGGTCGCTGCCTACGACAATTCGTTCGGCCTGCCGCCATTCTTTCCGACGCGCCTGCGCTTCGAGGACTACATCTACCGGATCTGGGTGCAACAGGACGGCGTCGTCGCCGCGCACGTGGACGCCGCCCAGCACCACACGCGTAGCAACTACATGCGCAACCCGCCGGCCGCGGAGATCTTCAACGAGGAAGTGTCGAACCTGATCAAGCGGAAGGTGAAGGACAGCGTCTCCCGCATCCACGACCTGGGTGTGTCGTTCGACTACGACGGCGCCGTGACGGCCGATGACGCCCAGGAAGTGCTGGGCAAGATCGTCGGGCTCCACGAGCGCGCGGTCCAGGCGGCGTCCCGCGCCAGGAACTCCGAACGCGCCGACGCCTTGCGCGTGTTCTCGGCCAGCCTGCTGAAGGCCTTCTACGGCTTCGAGCCCGATTTCTTCCAGCAGAACCTGGCCCGGATCGTCGACGACGTCATCAGCAGCATCAAGGGCTCGATCGAGCTGTGGCCGACGCTGGTGGAGATCAGCTATCTGCAGAACGGACGATACGGGCTGCCGCAGCTGACGATAGGACGCATAAACGGGGTCTCCGCTGCGGCGGTTAACGTAACGCCCGCTATCGGACGCCGTGGGCGCCCCCTCCGAGCCCAGACACAGGCATCTTGAGATGTATCGCGAAGGCGAGGAAGCGTTGTTCTGGTCCTCGGCGGACGAATGTGCTGCGCAGTGCCGGAGAGCACTGGCGGACCCGGTCTTACGGGACCGGCTGAGCGCAGCTGCACGACGGCGAGTGATCCAAATGGGCCTATCGAACGACGAAATCCTGGAGTGGATCCTAGGTGCACTCCGTTCGGAGACCATCGAAACCGAGCGGCCGCTGCCGAAGCATTCGTTAGCTGTGCGCTTGTAGGGTCCGCCGGCCGGGGAGAAACTGGCTGTTCCCCAGAGCCTGCCACGACCGGGTTGCGGCTTTTCAGACCGGCTCTCAGGCGCTGAAGCCAGTTGGCAAACCCTGCTACGGTCCTCCGCTGCCAGACCGACAAGACGATTTGGGTAGGCGTCCTGCCCGCCCGCGACCGTCGCGATGCGGTCGGCAAACTGCCCGCGCGGTCCTTCGCTGAAAGCTCTTCTGACCCGCCCACGCCTCGTCAGCGTCCCCTCGACCGTGAAGTAGTCTATCGGACATTACGGCTGTGGCCCCTACGACGCGCCTGAAAAAGGTCCGGGCGATGGCCGACGGTTACTCGCCATGCGGCCCAAGCGGTAACACCCGATCAACGATCTGTCGATCCCTAACCCGCATCATTCGTGAAGGGGCCAATTTCGCCCCGGGGACCTCGTGATCGTATCGGAATATGCCGGGGGAGGCATGCGGGACCACGCGTCGGCGTCGCGCGGGGCAGAAGCAGACGATGTAGCGCTCCTGGACGGGGATACGAAGAGAGCTCCGCCCTGGCGACCGAGCGGCGCGAGCCATGTGGTGACTGGTAGGTAGGGGTGACCCCGGGGTCAGCCCGTACGCGCGCCGAGCGCGAGCGCGGTGTGGCGCCAGGCGTCGAGGTCGGGCGTCGAGGTCGGCAGATGGAGGACGATGCGGCGCGCCGAGACGACGACATGGACACCCAGCTTGAGCAGCCGCTCGCGTAGCCCCGTCACCTGGGTGCGCGCACACGCGGTGCGCGCGGCCCGCAACCGGAGTTCCTGCATGAGGACATACGCGGCGGCGGTGAGGAGCACGCGCAGTTGATTCGCCCAGAAGCGACAGCAACTCGTGCGTCCAATCTGGAGCTGTGCCTGGGCGGGGCGGGCGGGGGCGGCTCTTCCGAACGGCACCCCCGGCGTCCGATAACGCCTTACTAGGGTTGGTCGCCACCGCACGGTCCACCGCCGAGATCCTTGTGCTCTATCCGTACCTCGAAGAGGACGACATCCGCGAGGCGCTGGCCTACGCGGCGTGGCGAGTAGAAGAGGTCGAGGTTCCGCTCCGCCCATCTGCATGACTCTCTCCATCCTCGTTGACATGAACCTGTCGCCTTCGTGGGGGTACGCCACCTCGCAAAGCCGAGCAGGTAGCGACGCCCAACGGGAGTTGTGAGTCGGGTATCTTCCGCAGGCGCTAGATAGTGTTCACGAAGCATGCTATGTTCACGATGTCGTGAACATAGCTGATTATGTGAACATCACTTACGCCAGCCTGGATGAATTGGAGCGAGCACTCGGCGAGGTGCTCCGTGGCCTGCTCAAGGAAGCGTCCTGGCTCCGAGGCTGGACTGTCGAATCCTCCAAAGGGCCGGACCGTTTGTGGGATCTCCACGCGGCCGGGCCCGTCCCAACGGGCGGCCGGGCCGTTCTCTGCGTCGAGTGCAAGCGCCAGTTTCAACCCAGCCAGTTCCAGGGGTTGGTCGATCGCCCATGTGACGTCGGCCGTTCCAAGACCGTCTCCAGGGTGCTGGCCATGCCCCGGGTGTCATCCCGAATGGTCGCCCTCTGCCAGGCACATGGCTGGAGTTGGTACGATCTCGCCGGCAACTGTCGTCTTGAGATTCCCGGCGTCCTGCTGATCGAGCGGTCGGGTCACGGACCCGTCAAGACCCAGCCGCGCGCCGGCGCCAACCTCGGCACGCCAGAGGCGGGGCGCGTCGTCCGTGCCCTGCTCGCTCCAGAGAACGCCGGACTACGGTGGACGCAGCGATCGATGGTGACGCACTTCGGGAACCTCGTCCCGTCGGTCCCGGCGCCGAGCCTGGCGCTCGTGAACAAGGTCATCCAGCACCTCCGAGACCAGGCCTTCCTGGAGCCGCTCCCGAATCGCGGATTCCGGGCGCGCGACCATGAGGGACTCCTTCGGGCCTGGCGCGAGGTGTACCGATTCGGTCGTCATACCCGCCGCCCCTACTTCACGCTTCTGCAGGGACGTGCGCTTCAGGAGAGGCTCCGCGCGCTCGACCCCGACGGCGAGGGTCGTGTTGCGTACGCGGCGTTCTCGGCGGCCGACCTGCAGGCCCCCACGGTGCGGCAGCCGCGCACATGGCTCTACCTTGACGCGAGCGTCGAGCCCGAGTTCCAATCAGTCATCGAAGCCAACCCGGTCGATTCAGGTGAGAACATCGTGGCACTGATCCCAGACGACAGCGGCGTGTTCTATCGGGTTCAGGCCGGCAGCAATCGTCTGGCCTGCACGAACGCCGTGCAGACATACGTGGACCTCACGCACACTGGTGGTCGTGGCGAGGAAGCCGCGGACGCGATCCTCCAGCAACGACTGAGACCGGCGTGGTCCGGCGCTAACCGATGAACCTCGAACCGCGGCTCGAAGGCGACTACACCGGCCGGCAGGTCGAAGCGGCCCGCCGTGTGCTCGTCGATGTGGGTCAAGTCCTCGCCTCGTTCCGTGACGCAATGGTCGTCATCGGAGGCTGGGTGCCCGACCTCCTCCTTCCAGGCGCGAAGCCCGAACACATCGGCAGCATCGACGTCGACATGGCGCTCGATGCCGCCAGGCTCGGAGAGGGGCGGTACGCGGACCTTCTGAAGCTCCTGCTCGACACGGGCCGCTATGAGAAGGGCGACAAGGACTTTCAGTTGGTGACGAGCGTCGACCTCCGGGACGGCGAGGTGCCGGTGAACGTGGACGTCGAGTTCCTGGCGCCAGCCGACGTGAAATTGAAGAAGAACCACCCAAAGCTCGTCGAGGGCTTTCGGGTGCTCCAGTTCCCGGCCTGCGCGGCTGCATTCGCACACCCGGTAAGTTCGCCGACGCTCGTGGCCGTCTCCAGAATGTCTCCACCACGCGGGTAGAATCCTGAGGACTGGCGCGAACTGGCGCGGACGCCAGGAGTGGTGCAACTCGTTGGAACACGAACCCTTATTGCCAGAAGTCGCACGTCATCAATCATTTACAGATACGCGCTGCTAGGGTTCGAATCCCTCTCTCCGCCATTCACGAACCCTCAGCTAAATCACTGATTCTAAAGTGCTAATTTCGCGAAATCTCGCCCGTGTGCCCAGGCGTGTGCCCTGACGCGTCTCGCAGCCACCTCGGCCGAGTTCCCGTAGTCGTCCCGCGGTGCGGTGGGGCAACTCTGAACGTTGACGCACCCGAGCGCTTCTGAGTACACTTCCGAGCAAATGGACCTCGTCGAGATCCTGAGGCGCCCCGAGGGCAAGACTCTCGAGTTCAAGCGCGAACTGTCCGCGCCGGACGGCGTACTGAAGACCATCGTGGCGTTTGCCAACACCGCCGGCGGGATCCTCCTCGTCGGCGTGGAAGACCGGACTCACCATGTTCGCGGCGTCAGGGAGCCGCTTGACCTCGAAGAGCGGCTCGCGAACTTGATCAGCGACTTGATTGCCCCACGCTTGGTGCCGGAGATTGAGATTCTCCCCTGGCGCCGCACCCAAGTTGTTGCTGTGAACGTGTTTCCGAGCCCAAGCCGGCCGCACTACCTGAAGCGGGAGGGAGAGACGTCAGGCGTCTATGTCCGGGTCGGTTCTACCAACCGGCGCGCGGATGCTGACCTGATTGACGAGCTTCGTCGATTCACCCGTGGCGAGGCGTTCGACGAACAGCCAATGCCCGGACTCGACTCAGAAGCACTGGACTTCCGAGCCGCTTCCGAGTGCTTCGCACCGGTCCGCACGCTGTCCCGCCGTGACCTCGAGACGCTTCGGTTGCTCACCGTCCACCAGAGCCGGTTGGTGCCGACGATCGGTGGTGTCCTCCTCTTCGGCAAGAACCGTGAACGGGATTTTCCAGACGCGTGGATACAAGCCGGTCGATTCACGGGCGAGGACAAGAGCCGGATCATCGACCACGTCGAGATTCACGCGTTGCCGGTGCGCGCGGTCGAGGAGGCGATTGCCTTCGTCACCAAGCACTCCGTGCACGGCGCCGAGATCGGCGCCGTGCGTCGGGTCGAACGATGGAGCGTTCCACCGGCCGCGGTGCGCGAAGCGGTCATCAACGCGGTCGTTCATGCCGACTACGCTCAGCGAGGTGCACCAATTCGCGTCGCCATGTTCGACGACCGGCTCGAAGTCGAGAATCCGGGGCTTCTGCCGTTCGGCCTCACGATTGAAGACCTGCCGCAGGGCGTCTCGAAGTTGCGCAACCGGGTCATCGGCCGGGTCTTCCACGCACTCGGCCTGATCGAGCAGTGGGGCAGCGGCATCCAGCGCATGGCCGCCGCCTGTCGCGACGCCGGACTGGCGGCGCCGGTTTTCGAGGAACTGGCTACGAGATTCCGCGTCACCATCTCGACCGAGCGTGGCGTTCGGCCTGTTCGTGACAAGACCGACGAGGCCATCCTTGCCTGTATCTCTGGCTCCGCCGGGCTGCTCACAAGCGAAATTGCGAGAGCGATTGGCCTGAGTTCACGCGCCACGCGCACGCGACTCGCCCGGCTGGTAGACCGAGGGCTCGTCCGGGAGATTGGAACGGGTCCGCAAGACCCGAGGCGGCGCTACTTTGGGTCGGAGTGACCAGACGCGCTGCTGGTCTCCCACCACCGGCTCTTTCTGATGACCCATTGCGCTGCCTCCAGCCCCACTGCGCGTGGTGTTCGTGTGCCCTCCGCGTGCCCTGGCAACGGAAGACGATGCAGATTCCGGGAAGTAGCCGCCGCCAAACGCAACTCGACGAAACACCGCAAATGACTGTGTCTTCTTGGCTTACAGCGTAATTTCAGGTCTTTCAACGAGTTGTCGGGACGCCTTTTCGCGTCTCCCTCTCTCTCCGCCACCTTACAAGTCCATTCTTTCCAATCACTTAGCTGGCAGTTTTTCGAAAGCGCAATTCTCTCCGCCATCCGGACTGACAACCGCGAGAAGAACCGCGTTTTCGCGAATTGCGCAGCAGCGAACGCCCCGCGTGCCCAATCCGGGGCCGCACTCCGCGGTGGATGGGCCCCGACCATGGCTCCGACCTGGAACTCCGCAGGTTCCAGGTGGTAACGAATGTGTTACCATATGAGATGCCATGCTGCTCCGCGTCGAGGAGTACCTGCGCGAAGACGGCTCGAGCCCTTTTCGGCAATGGTTCGAGCGTCTCGATTCGCAGGCCGCCGCCAAGGTGACGACCGCCATGACACGGTTGTCGCTCGGCAACATCTCGAACGTGAAGTGGTTCGAGGGAATCGGGGAGTACGTCATCCACTGGGGACCTGGTTACCGGGTCTATCTCGCGCAGGAGGGCAGTACCCTGATAGTGCTGTTCACGGGCGGGACGAAACCCCGGCAGCGGGCGGACATCGAGCGAGCGCTGGCGTTGCACGCGGAATACAAAGCGAGGGCGAGGGCCGGAAGGAAGGGCGCAGAGCGCGCGCGCCGGCCGAAGGGCTCGAGAAGGACTTGAACCTCATGGCACTGACACGCGACTTCAGGCGCAGCGTCGCGGAGCGGATGGCCCACGACCCGTCGTTCGCCCGGGCCTTGCTGAACGAAGCGGCCACGCTCTTCCTCAACGGCGAGCCGGAGACGGCGCGCTTGACCCTTCGTGATCTGGTGAACACCACGGTGGGATTCGAGCGTTTGGCTGTGGCCACCGGGAAACCACCCAAGAGTCTTCACCGGATGCTATCGGCCACCGGCAATCCGAGCATGGACAACCTGGCCGTCATCTTTGGCGCCGTCCGGCGGGAACTGGGAGTCGGGATCCGCGTGAGGACGATTAAAGCGGCTTGACCGCGAGGCACGAACGGGTTGGTCAAGGCCGCGACAGGCGGCTGCTCCTCTTGCGGGCTTGTCTTTTGCTGGTTCACCTGCCGTCTGGTAGCATGCCGCGATGACGCGCATGGATGGCCTACTTTGCCCTTCACGAGGACTGGCACTTCCAGGCAGCCGCGGCGTACGGCGGCATTACTGACGTCGGCGAGTACCTGGAGACCATCGACCTGGAGGGCAAGTGTGCGTCGACCGTTTGGGCGGATTACGCGACCAGGAAGAACGAGATCCTGCAACCACGGTCCGCTCTGAGGTGGCCCGAGAAGATCCGCAAACCGATCCTCATCATTCACGGTGGCGCTGACGAGACGGTCTCGCCCCTGCACTCGCTGAGGATGGCCGAGGCGCTCACGAAGTTGAAGCGGGAGTACGGCCTCGTGGTGTTCCAAGGTGACAACCACATCATCTCCCGCTGTCGTTGACGCCCGCCTCAAGGCGCACAGTATCGACGCGGGGATGCCGCTCGTGGTCAACGTGCCTGGCGCGCGCCACACGCGGGCATCGGATGAACACGGCATCATCGAGCTCGACGGGCCGGGCACGGTCACGCTCGGACAGAAACTCAGGCTCATTCCCGGCCACTGCGACCCCACCGTGAATCTGCACGAGTGGTTCGTGTGCATCCGGGGCGACCGCGTGGAGGACATCTGGCCGATCGCCGCCCGCGGCGCGTTCTACTGACGGCCTGACGGGACCGTAGGGAGCCGATCCACGAGGTAGGCATTCGTGATCTGCTTCGTCGTGGTCGTGCCCGCCTGGCGCATCGCCATCTGCAACTCGCGACGGAGAATGGACAACACTGTCTCGACGCCCTCCTGCCCGAACGCGGCCAGACCCCAGATATACGGGCGTCCCACGCCGACCGCCGTCGCGCCAAGGGCGAGCGCCTTGAAGATGTCGGTGCCCCGGCGGAAGCCGCTGTCCACGATCACCGGGACGCGCCCGGCGGCGCCGGCCACGACCTCGGGGACGCACTCGACGGCCGAGCGCAGACTATTTTCCGCGCGGCCGCCGTGATTCGAGACGAAGACGACGTCCACGCCGTGCCCAACGGCGATCTCAGCGTCCTCGCGTGTGACGATGCCCTTGACGATCAGCTTCATGGGCGTGGCGTCCTTCAGCCGCTTGACGAACTCCCAGGTCGGCGGCCCGACCTCGGGCGCCGCCGGCGCAGGCTTGAGGTCCGCGATCATCGGCTTGCGGCGATTGTCGTTGAGGCCGCCCACGTGGCACGAGAGGCACGACTGGGTGTCGCGCCGCTGGGCCCGCGTTCCGGTCAGCCGATTGCTGCCGCCGAACAGATCGACGGTGAAGACCAGAGCCGGGCAGCCGGCCGCCTCGGCGCGCTTGATCATCTGCCGCGTCTGGTTCCAGTCCTCGCGTCGATACAACTGGAACCACACCGGCTCACCGCGCGCCGCGTTCACGTCTTCGATCGACGTGGTTGACGGTGTCGCGAGCATGACGGTGTGCTTTCCTGTCTTCGCCGCGCGGGCCACCGCCAGCTCGCCGTCGGGATGGAATGCCCGGTGGCTGCCGACCGGGCACAGGAAGATCGGACTGTCCCACGCCGCACCCAGCAGCGACACCGACGTGCTGATCTTGCCGATGTCGATGAGCCGCCTCACGCGCAGCTGGTAGCGCGAGAATCCTTCTCGGTTTGCCCTCACCGTCGCATCGTCGTCGGTGCCCGTTTCGAGGTAGCCGAAGTGGGCCGGCGACAGGTTCTTCCGCGCGACCGCTTCGAAGTCGAAGACGTCGAGCGCGTCCTTGGCAGCGGCAATCAGATCGGGGGTCTGGGCGCCGACGCTCATCCATGCCCTGGGCAGGCCGAGGCCGGCCAGGATGGGGCTGGCGGCGAGGAATCGGAGCATCGCGCGGCGACCGTCCAGAAACGAGCAATGGGGCATGATCACACTTCCTCGAGGGCCGGCCGATTATACAGCCAGCACGGCTGTCCTCTCTCCCTGGTCCTGAAGGCTCGTGCGGATGGCCGGACGCACGATCGACCGAAGATCGGTGAGGGGACTCATAACCGTTCCCGAGTTCGGCCACCAGGTCTTCGAGGCGGTCGTAGCTGATGCCAGCACCCCTCGCCATCCCGGACTCGAGTCGAACCGGCGACAGCCACTTCGACGACGACCGGCGAGGCTGACGGCACGGCGGGGCGTTCTCGGGAGTCTCTCGGTTCCCGTGCTGGGCGTGGGCCGATCCACTCGCTATCGCCCCGAAGGGTCGGGCGAATCGTCAATGAATCGTCAAGGCCAGAGCGACGAGGGCTGCGTCCAGCCTTTCAGCGCGGACGACGCCGCGCCCCGCTGGAGACCTGACGACGCGCGCCGGGCAGGATCTGAAAACCCATCTGGCGAAAGTGTCGGTCTGTCGAGAGCGCGTCGATCAGCCGGAGCTCGCGCATCACCACGAAACTCGTGCAGTCGGTGAACGAGAAGTTCTTGTCGCGGTACTCGACGAAAAGCTCCCGCGCCTTCTCGAAGCGCCCGCCGTCGATTTGCTCCCAGCGCAGCCGAGGGCTGCGGTCGACCTGTTCCCACCAGGCGCGGGCAGCCGCGAGGCCGAGTCGGAACCGGATCAGCGTCAGCGTCTCATCGACGACGCAGTCCGTGGTGACCAGCGTCTGGCCGGCTTCGAGCGCCGCGTCCCGGGCCGCGCGCGACGCGTCATGTGCTGGGTCGGCGCCATCGGCGCAGGCGACCCAGCCGGCCGTGTCGACAAAGAGGGCCTTCATCGGTCGTAGAGCAGGGTGTCGTGGTCAGCCGCAGTCCGCCCGTCGCGGGACCGGCCGACGGATTCTGCGCGATACCGCGGGTCGTCAGCCAGTGGCAGGGCCGGTTCGCCTGGCTCGCTCACCGGGATGATCTCGAACGCCGGTCGGCTTCGATAGATCACGGTGAAGCGCGCCCCTTTCCGCACGCGCTCTACCACGTCTGGCAGCGACGCTCTCAGGCGTTTCGCGTTGATGGAAATGCTCATGGGGGTAGTACCAAAGGTTAACTCCAGTTAACCACGAGGGAGTCCGAAGATCAAGAACCGCCCCCTCGGGACGTCGACGTCCGCCTTCGCGCACAAGCGAGTTTGTACCAGCGTGACGGACAGACGGCAAGATGGATGTCCAGGCAGCGGATGTCAAGAGCGCGGTCGCTTCGAGCGCAGTTGCCGCAACAGAGCCGTCACCAGAAAGAACGACACGATGACGAGGATGCCCGTGTACTGCCAGCGCGCTTCGCGTGCCATCACCGCCCGCGGAGGATTGAACCAGAAGCCGAACTCGTCGAAGGTCAGCCCGATGCCGAGTCCGTAGAGCAGGGCGATCCAGAAGGTCGCGCGCGGTCCTTTGAAGAGAAGCGCGAGGTAGCCGGCAATCGTGAGGATGAAGATCCCGAAGACGTAGTGATGGATACGCATGCCGGGAATCAGCGGCAGGTGCGTTCGGGGATAGACGTAGTTGAGCAGCCGCGCGACGAACACGGTCAGCGCGACCGCAACAGCGCCGAAGAGAATCGGCCGATCGACGACGAAGGCGGTGATGCGGGCGCCCCCCCTCATGGCGGGTTGCGCCCGCGAGTCGTTTCCTGCACCTGGCATCCGCACTGGCTCCTATTCCTCGACGCGAGTTATAGCACGTCCGAGTTGCGAGCCCTCGTCGCCGCGAAATCCGGCTGGGGCCAGATCTCATGTGTTCCTGTTTGCCGCAATCGTCCAATGGCCGGTCCGGCCTGCACGTCCCGGATCTCTGCTCCGGGCTCACATCGCGAAGGAAGACGACTGCCTCGCAAGCGTCGTGCACCGCGCGTTCTCCGACGAGGACCCCGAGAGCCTCACCGAGCAGTTCGAGGAGCTCGAGCGGCGCGAGATCGGCGAGCGGACGTTCGAGCGGTATGCCGCGATCGTGGAGGCGCTCGAAGCGAGGCACGGCGACGGCGGTCCGTCGGCCTGATCCACATTCGGGCAGGACTCTCTCGGGCCAAGGCGCAAGGAACACGCCTCGGTCGCCGACGGTCGTCGGCCGTGCGCAGCCTGGACACCTGCGCCGGGCTGTCTCATGGGGCCGCGGCGACAAGGCTCGGCGTCTCAGTCGCGAGTATCAAACGCTGGCGCCGCGTGCGACGATGGAAGCGCGGCGCCGCCCTCCCGTGACATGCAGCGCGTCGCCGTCATCCGTGAGCGCCCCGGCCGTGATTCGATCCCAGCGCTCGCCGGCGAAGCCGAACAGGTTGACCGCCTCTATCCCCATTCTGCGTCGATGCCGGAAACAGAGGCCGTGCGATCTCGCACACCTGTGAGCACCCGCGTGCTCCCGCCCTTGCCCAAAACGGTGTCGCCCGACGTGTCGTGTGCCTTTGCGTGGTACATTCACAACTACGGGCCCGAGGTGAATCTGTTCGTGGACCACAGCCAGATCGTACAGCTTGAGTGTCGGCGGTCGGGCATCTGGGGCACCGCCTGGCTCTGGGGCCGCGTTCTTACCTACAAGGGATGACAGGAGACCGCGATGCAGCCACGGATCGACTACGCGACGACGGCGCCGGGTGTGGCGAAGGCCATGTTGGGGCTCGAAGAATACGTCCACCACACCGGACTCGAGCCAGGGTTGCTCGAGTTGGTCAGGTTGCGGGCCTCGCTCATCAACGGCTGCGCGTACTGCGTCGATATGTATACGAAGGTGGCGCGCTCGCTGGGTGAAACCGAGCAGAGGCTGTACTCTGTCAGCGTCTGGAGGGAAGCGCCGTACTACACGGAGCGGGAGCGCGCGGCGCTGGCCTGGACCGAAGCCGTCACACTGGTCAGCGGCGACCACGTGCCCGACGAGGTGTACGAGACGGCCCGGCAGCACTTCCCGGACAAAGAGCTGATCGACCTCACGCTGGCGATCGTGGCGATCAACGGGTGGAACCGTCTGGCAGTCGCGTTCCGAACGGTGCCCGGACGTTCCAAGTGGACGGGCGGCCACCGGACGGATCGGCCGTACCTGCCTCGGAGATCAAGGCGGCTCGCTGAGACAATGTGGGTGAACGATGATCACGACCAAGCGCGCCTATGACCCGATCTCCAGGACCGATGGCAGGCGCTTCCTCGTCGAACGCCTGTGGCCGCGCGGCCTCACGAAGGCGAAGCTCCACGTCGAGGCCTGGCTCAAGGAGGTCGGACCCAGCACGGAACTGCGACAGTGGTTCGGCCACGATCCGGAGAGATGGGACACGTTCCGCAGGCGCTACGCCCGCGAACTCGACTCGCGGCCCGAGGCCTGGCAGCCCATCGTGTCCGCAGCCCGACGCGGGACCGTCACGCTCGTCTACAGTTCGCAGGACACAGAGCACAACAACGCGATCGCCCTGCAGGGGTACCTGAAGGCGAAGTCGCGGCGACCGGCACCTGCCGAACGCCGTCAAGGCGGCCGTCCGCACGGCCGGGACGACGGATGAAGCGTGACCTCCGCCTGCACGGCCTGACCTCGGACCACCATCACGCGCTCGTCCTTGCGCGGCGTCTGCAGGAGGCGGCCGCCCGGGGCGCCTTGGACGTTGCGCTGTCAGCCGAGGTTCGCCGTCGATACGATGACGACCTCGGGCCCCACTTCGCCATCGAAGAGGAGGAGTTGCTTCCGGCACTGGCGCTGGTTGGGCGCACCGACCTGGTGGAGAGGACGTTGCGCGAACACGGTGCCCTCCGGGACCACCTCGCGGCCGCCGAATCCGGCGCCCGCTCGCGACTGGCCGAGTTCGGAACGCTGCTCGAGGCGCACGTGCGCTTCGAGGAACGCGACCTCTTCACCGCGTGCGAGGCCCTTGTCGGTCCCGAGGTCCTCGCACGGGTCGCTCGTCGCGCGCCCAAGGGGAAAGGCCCCGGCTACCCGAAACGGTAGCTGCCCGCCCCGACGCCGGGATGGCCGCGGCGCCCACCGGCATGCGCACTCGGTGTCACCGCCCCGGCGAGTGCACATGGCCCGATCACACCCGGAGTGCCCGCTCCTCCGATCGATGCGTGCCCCGCTCGAGGACCACCATCAGTGTCGCGGTCACCAGCGGTACCACGCCTGCCACCAGGAACACGCCGTCCCCCACCAGACGAACCCACTCGAGCGCATGGAACAACCCGCTCATCGTAAATGCCGGTTGCCGGGCGTGCCAGTATCCGTTCGCGATCACGTCCCACAGCTGCAGCACGCCGGCCGGAAAGAGGTCCAGGACGATCATCAGCGCGAGGCCAACATTGAGTCCCCAGAAGCCGAGTGTGATGAGGCGTTCCACGCGAGCCCACGCGGTCTCCGATGCCAGCGCGCGAAGCCCGAAGATGACGACCGCGAGCGCCAGCATGCCGAACACGCCGAACAACGCCGCGTGCCCGTGGTTCGGCGTCAACACGGTGCCGACCTCGAAATACGACACGATGGGCAGATTGATCAGGAACCCGAATATCCCAGCTCCGACGAAGTTCCAGACGCCGACGGCCATGAGGAAGTTGATCGTCCAGCGGTAGCGGTTCGACAGTGCCTCCCCGCACTCCTCGCACCGACGGCTTCTCAGGCGGATGAAGTCCCAGGCATCGAGCGTCAGGAGGGTGAGGGGCACGACCTCAAGGGCCGAGAAGCAGGCGGCCACGCCCATGTTCAGCGTCCCCTGACCCGTGAAATACCAGTGGTGGCCGGTGCCGAGGATGCCCCCGCCCAGGTAGAGAATCGCGTCGAGGTACACGACGCGGGTAGCCGTCTTCGCCGTCACGAGCCCCAGGAGATGGAACATCACCGCCACGAGGACGGTCGCGAACAGTTCGAAGAAGCCCTCGACCCACAGATGGATGATCCAGAAGCGCCAGTTGTCGATGACGGCGAAGTTCGTGTGCGGGCCGAAAAAGAGCGCCGGCAGATAGAAGATCGGGATCGCCGCGGCGGCGTACAGGAACAACGCTCCAAGCTCCGACCGGTTGCCCCGCCGCATGACCGGCCGCAACGCCCGGTACAACAGCACCAGCCAGAACACGAGACTGGTCGCGAGCAGGATCTGCCAGAACCGGCCCAGGTCCAGGTACTCGGAGCCCTGGTGGCCCAGCCAGAACCATGCCTGACCCAAGGCGCCGTTGATGCCCAGATACTCCCCGAACAGGCTGCCGAACACGACGACAGCCAGGGCAACGAGCAGCACGACGACGCCAGCACGCTGCCCGCGGGGTTCCGCGCCGCCGACGAGCGGCGCCAGCAGGAGTCCGCCCGCGACCCAGGCAGTGGCGACCCAGAAGATCGCGAGCTGCAGGTGCCACGTGCGGGCCAGGGTGTAGGGAAGCAGGTGCGACAGGTCGACGCCGTAGAACGCGCCCGGCTCGACGCGGTAATGCGCAATCACTCCGCCGAGAAGGGTCTGCGCCAGGAAGAGGGCCGCGACGACGGCCAGGTACCAGGCCGTCGCGCGTTGACTCGGGGTCCATGTCCACGCCAACAGGCGATTGTCGTGCGAGTGCGCCGCGGTGGGCGACTGGTGCCAGCCAAGATAATCAAAACGCCCGAACAGGAAGAGGACGGTGCCGAGCCCACCAAGCAAGGTGATGAGGCTCAACGCACTCCACAGGTACGTCTGGCCGCTGGGCGTGTTCCCCGCGGCCGGATCGTAGGGCCAGTTGTTGGTGTAGGAGTAGTCCTTCCCCGGCCGATTGGCGACAGCCGCCCAGGCGGCCCAGGTGAAGTACGTGGCCAGGTCGTCGAGTTCGCTGCGCTCGCGGATGTACTTCAGCGGCAAACCGGCGGCCGCCGTTGGACCCGAGAAGAAGTCGCCCCAGTGCTGTCGGGACGCGGCAAACGCGGCCGCTTCGATCTCCGTGAAGCGGAGTGTACCGGTTGCCGGATTGTATCGATTCTCCTTCAGCGTGCGACGCACGGCGTCGGCGATCTCGGCGGCGGCTCCAGCCTCGAGGGCGGCGTACCGTCGCCCGTACCGCGTCTGTGCGAGCGTGTCACGCCCCACCTCGACCGCCTCGTGGACCGTGTCGGCGCTGTAGTCCGGGCCGAGGTACGCCCCATGGCCCCAGAGCGTCCCGTGTTCCATCAGGCCGTATTTCAGGAACACCTCCTGCCCGCGCAGGATGTCGGCCGACGTGAACAGCGTGCGGCCCGAGGTGTCTTCGACACGGTCGGGAATGGGCGGGGCGTCGGTGTAGGTCCGGACGGTGATGTAGGACAGCACGGCGAAGCCCGCGATCATCACGAGGATGGCCGAATGCCGCCACCAGGGTGACAGGGGGGTGGTCTCTTCAGACGGATGCATGGTGTTAATCTCCCGTGAGGTGCCGATCGGGGCGGGCCGTTCACGGCGGCCACCGTCGGCGGTTCATCGCCGTTTCGTCGTTCGCGTGCGCGGCACGGGGTGCTGCGTCGTCCGGAGTGTCTCGCTGAGGAGTCGCCACCCTCGCTCGGCATGGCGGGTCACATCAAACCCGCCATCACTCATGTGCCAGAGGACGGCGCCCGGCTGGATGAGCCCGAGGAAGAGTGTGGCGACGGTCTCCGGATCGACGTCGGACCGTATTTGTCCGTCGGCCTGTCCCTGTTGGACGATCGCGGCCACCTCGTCAAGATATTTCCGAATACCGGCGAACATCCGCGCCCGGCGATCCCGCCGTCCAGCGTAGACCTCCTCCGAAAAGACGATGCGGGGGAGCGCGCCGTTGTCCCGGACCATAGCGAGGTGCCGCATCAGGAGTCGTCGCAGACGCTCGAGTGCATCGGTCGTCTCGTCGCGGACGACGCGCACGTTCTGTTGCAGGCTGTCACGGATGTGCTGGAGGACGGCCTCGATCACGTCCTCCTTGCCCTTGAAGTGCCGGTACAGCGCGGAGGGCACGAGGCCGATCCGCCGGGCGAGGCTGGCCACGCTCAATCGCCGCAGGCCATGACTCCCGATGAGGCTCAGTGCCGCCTGGATGATCTGCTCGCGGCGGACGAGGGTGTCCAGTTTCTCAGTGGCCATTGAAGTGAACTGTAGTTCACACCACTGGGCCGAGTCAACAAGCTGAGTGGTCGCCTTCGTGTCGCCCAGGCAGATTGAGTTGTGTGCCGAAAGCCACGGCACAAGAAAATATTCGCGCAGGGTATTGACAACCGGACCGTTCAGGTCCTATATTAGTGAATATGAATTCACAACAACGCCGTCTCCCGTCGCGGTCGGAGGCTCTGACGGGCCGGCTGCTTGGCTTCAGGAGCGCCGGCGGACTCCCCTTTTTTGTTCGTAATGTGAATCACCGTTCACTATTGTCGGGAGCAGACACCATGAACAGCAGATCTCGGCGCTTCGTTCTCGCGGTCGCCGTGGTGCTGGCGCTCGTCTGGTCGTCGAGCACGGCCAGCGCCCACTGCGACACGCTCAACGGTCCGGTCGTCGCAGCCGCGCGCCTCGCCCTCCAGAAGGGCGACGTCACACCTGTCTTGAGGTGGGTGAAAGTCGCAGACGAGGCCGAGATCCGTCACGCCTTCGAGCAGACCCTCGCCGTGCGCACGGCCGGCCCGCGGGCCAAGGAGTTGGCGGACCGCTACTTCTTCGAGACGCTGGTTCGCGTCCATCGGCAGGGCGAGGGCGC